>Ga0207706_10000055_pt1 | contig 114144 bp, 103 predicted proteins | sample KBSC53metaG_FD_184318 | JGI IMG/M metagenome (GOLD analysis project Ga0207706, IMG submission 184318) | Corn rhizosphere microbial communities from Kellogg Biological Station, Michigan, USA - KBS C5-3 metaG (SPAdes) (version 2) | ecosystem: Host-associated > Plants > Roots > Rhizosphere >...
TTGATCGCGTCGAGAAACGAATCGACGACGCGAGCGCAGTCCTTCTTTGAGATCATCGGTCCGGCAGTTTGTGAAATCTGCGCGGTGACTCGCTCGACCAGGTCGGCTTTCGTCATTGATGGGCCTCGACAGAGACTCGTTGGGACACTCGATCAACGGCTCCGAAACTAGGCCGTTAACCGTTGTGTGTCAAGCGCTTGGCTCACTTGAGCCAGCCTGCTCGAAGCCGCCGGACGAGGCATTTGCGCAAGTCCGGACGGGTTTGCTTCGAGGGACTAGACGCTCGCCTTCCTCACGGTCTCCATGAACTCGCGGAACAGCGGTCGTGCGTCGTGTGGGCCCGGGGCGGCTTCGGGATGGTACTGGACCGCGAAGATCGGCTGCTCACGGTGCTTCAGACCCTCGACCGTTCCGTCATTGAGGTTCACGTGCGTGACCTCCAACCCCGGCGCACCGGGAACGCCGTGTTCGTCACCCCGAACCGCAAAGCCGTGATTCTGCGACGTGATGAGCACGCGTCCCGTGGTCAGCTCCTTCACGGGATGGTTCCCGCCTCGATGCCCGTACGGCATTTTCACCGTCTCGCCGCCGAACGTGAGGCCAAGAAGCTGATGGCCCAGGCAGATCCCGAAGAGCGGGACCCCGGCCGCAGCGATGCCGCGAATGGCGTCGGGCGCGTAGGCAACGGCCGCCGGATCACCCGGCCCGTTGCTGAGGAACACCCCGTCCGGCGACCGCTCGAGCACGTCGCCGTGCGGCATCGTCGCCGGGACCACCGTCACGCGACACCCTTCCGCCTCGAACAGACGGAGGATGTTGCGCTTGATCCCATAGTCGTACGCAACGATGTGGGTAGTCGCGCGAGGGTCGCCCCAGGCGTACTCCGACTTTGTGGAAACGCGCGAGGCGAGGTCGAGACCTTCCATGCTGGGGCACGCATCGAGAGCAGCGCGTGCTTCGTCGTTGGGCTCGTCTCCAACTCCAATCACCCCACGCATAACGCCGACGGACCTGAGGTGTCGCGTCAGGCGCCGCGTATCGACTCCTTCGAGAATGGGCACGTTCGCGGCGGCGAGCCAGCTCCGTAGGTCTCCCGACGCTCGCCAGTTCGAGTAGCTCCGCGACAGCTCTCGCAACACGACGCCAGCAACCTGCGGCGCACCCGATTCCGGGTCTTCGTTGTTGATGCCGTAGTTCCCGATCATGGGCGCCGTCATCACGACGATCTGGCCCTGATACGAGGGGTCGGTATAGACCTCCTGGTACCCCGTCATGTTCGTCGTAAACACGACTTCGGCGACCGCGGGAGCGATAGCGCGATCGAGCCGGCCGCGAAAAAGGGTTCCGTCCTCGAGGAGGAGGAACCCTGGGAGGGAGCGCTGGTCGGTCACCGGTGAGCGTTACTGCTTGGGCTGAGTACCCTTGGGAGCAGGCGTCGAGGGCGCCGGCGTTGCAGGCGTGGTTGCCTGTGCCGGGGACTTCGGCGCTGCCTCGAGCGGAACCGCCGGATTCGACTTCTGCTGCGTCGGAGCAGCCGGCGCCGCGGGGACGTTCGTCAGCGGCTTGTCGAGCACCGAAGCCGGTACGCGAGTGCGGGCAGAAGCGATCTGAAGAACGAACGCGAGCAGCAGGAAGATACCCCCGCACCACCAGCTCGCCTTCGTAAGCAGGTTACCCGCCTGACGAGTTCCAATGAGCGAATCGGCCGCGGAGGTGGCGCCGCCGAAGCTCGCGGCGAGCCCACCGCCCTTTCCGCTCTGAAGCAGGATCGCGGCGACGAGAACGACGCTGTCGAGAATCAGCAGAATGACGAGAAACGTGTACAGCATTGCTTGAACGGGGGCTGAACGATTGAAAAATGCAGCCGTGTAATATCGCCGGGTTGAACCTGGTGGGTCAACCCGCGCCGAGACTTAGGGTTTAGCCCCCTTGAAAAAACTCAGGCCCGGACGATCGTCGCCCACCCGTCCGCGTCGAGGCTCGCTCCGCCGACGAGAACACCATCAACCTCGGCAGCGCCGATCAGCTCGGCCACGTTGCCCCGGCTCACGCTTCCGCCGTACAGCACGGGAATGTGAGCGGCACGCTCGCCGGCAAGTTCCTTCAACACCCGCCGCACTACGGCGTGCATCGTCGACGCATCGTTCGGCGAAGCCGTCCGGCCGGTGCCGATTGCCCAAACGGGCTCGTATGCCACGAGCGCAGTGGCGATTTGCGCCGGCTGTAACCGCGCGAAGCCGGCTCGCAGCTGCCTCACGACCACCGCTTCCTCAGTTCCTCGCTCGCGTTCCTCGAGCTTCTCGCCGACGCACAACATGGGCACGAGGCCCGCGCTGGCTACGGCCGCGCACTTGAGTCCGGTCTGCTCGTCGGTCTCGCCGAAGACATGGCGCCGCTCCGAGTGTCCGACGAGCACGAGCCGCGCGCCCGCATCACGTGCGATGGGAGCCGACAGCTCGCCGGTGAACGCTCCCTTGGGTTCCCAATGAACGTTCTGCACGCCGACCACGATGTCGGACCGATCGCGGAGCGCATCGGTCACGGCATGGAGCGTCAGCGCGGGAGGAAAGAACGCCACCGTACGGTCGGCGCGTCGGGCATAGTGCACGAGAAACGTGCGAAGAAACGCCTTCGCGTCGGTTGGACCGTGGTTCATCTTCCAGTTCGCGGCGAACACCGGCTTGCGGAGCATCACCGGCGTGCCTCCAGCGCCTCGACGCCAGGCAACGGCTTGCCTTCCAGAAACTCCAGCGAGGCGCCACCGCCCGTGGACACGTGGCTCATACGCGCCTCGAGGCCCGCCTCGGCAACCGCTGCAGCGGAATCTCCACCGCCAACGATCGTCGTGGCTCCCTTGCTCGTGGCCTCGGCCATGGCCTGTGCGACGGCCCGCGTGCCAGCATCGAACGGCGGCGTCTCGAACACGCCCATCGGGCCGTTCCAGACGACCGTCTTCGCGGTCGCGATCGCCCGCGCATACGAACGCATCGTGTCGGGCCCGATGTCGAACATCGCTTCGTTAGGCGGGATCGCGTCGCGCTTGACGGCGTGCGCGCCGGCAGCGTGCTCCAGCGACGGGGCCACGATGGCATCGTGCGGCAGCGTGAGGCGGAATCCAGCGCGATCCAGCAGCGACTTCGCCAGCTCGAGACGATCGGGCTCGACCAGCGACTTGCCGGTCTCGAGGCCCATTGCCTTGTAGAACGTGTTCGCCATTGCGCCGCCTATCAGCAGCCCATCGACCTTCGGCAACAGCGACTCGATGACGTCGATCTTGCCCGAGATCTTCGCGCCGCCCAGGATCGCGATGAACGGCCGCTGCGGATCGGCGAGTGCCGACCCGAGATACTCGAGCTCCTTCTCCATCAGAAGGCCGGCGACGGCGGGATGCAGATACTTGGCGACGCCAGCGGTCGACGAGTGTGCACGGTGGGCGGCACCGAACGCATCGTTCACGTAGAGATCGCCGAGCCGTGCGAGTCCCTTCGCGAGCGCATCGTCGTTCTTTTCTTCGCCCGCATTGAACCGCGTGTTCTCCAGGAGCAGAATCTCGCCGTCCTTGAGCTCACGGGTGGCGGTGATCGCGTCGTCGGAGTCGAGCGCGGCGACGAAGCGGACAGGGCGCGAGGTCAGCTCACCGAGCCGCTTGGCGACCGGCGCCAGCGAATACTTCGGCTCGTGCTTTCCGCCTTTCGGTCGGCCGAGGTGGGAGAGCAGTACCACCCGAGAACCGCGACCCGCGAGCGCTTCGATGGTCGGAAGCGCCGCGCGAATGCGCGTGTCGTCGGACACGGTGCCACTCTCATCGAGCGGCACGTTGAAGTCGACACGGACGAGGGCGCGCTTACCGCGCACCTCCGCGTCGGTCAAGTCGCGAATGGTTCGTTTGGAAATCACGCCGTTTGAGCTGATGGCTGATGGCTGATAGCTGGTGCGCGGCTCCCTAGAGGCGCGCACCCATGAAACGAATGAGATCCACGCAACGCGACGCGTAGCCCCACTCGTTGTCGTACCAGCCGGAGACCTTCACGAGCGTGCCATCGATGACGCTCGTGCTTTTCGAGTCGAGGATGCAGGAGTGCGCGTTGCCGATGTAGTCCGCGGACACCAGCTCTTCCTCGGCGTACGCGAGGATCCCGTGCATCGGACCGTCGGCTGCTGCTTTGAACGCCGCGTTCACTTCCTCGACCGTGACCGGGCGATCGACTTCAGCAGCGAGGTCGGTGAGGGATACGTCGGGAGTCGGAACGCGGATCGCGATCCCGTCGATCTTGCCCTTCACCTCCGGGATGACCAGCGACGTAGCCTTCGCCGCGCCGGTCGTCGTGGGAATGATCGACATCGCCGCCGCGCGGGCACGGCGAAGGTCCTTGTGGGGAAGATCGAGGATGTTCTGGTCGTTGGTGTAGCTGTGGATGGTCACCATGGATCCGTGGCGGAAGCCGAAGGCATCGCGCACGACCTTGACCATGGGGACGAGACAATTGGTGGTGCACGACGCGTTCGACACGATGTGGTGCTTGGCGTTGTCGTACTTGTCGCTGTTCACGCCCATGACGATGGTGATGTCCTCACCTTTGGCCGGCGCGGAGATGATGACCTTCTTCGCGCCGCCCTTGATGTGCTTGCCGGCGTCTTCGGCCTTCGTGAAGCGGCCGGTCGATTCGAGCACGATGTCGACGCCGAGGTCCTTCCACGGCAGCGCCGAAGGATCCTTCTCCGCGAAGACGCGAACCTCATCGCCGTCGACGCAGATGCCATTGGCCGAGGTGCTCACCTCGCCATCATACGTGCGATGGACGGAGTCGTACTTGAAGAGATGCGCAAGCGTCTTGGTGTCGGTGAGATCGTTCACCGCGATGAAGTCGAGGTCCGCGACGCCCTGCTCCTTCGCCGCGCGAACCACCTGCCGCCCGATCCGGCCGAAGCCGTTGATACCCACCCGAATCGCCATTTCCCGATCTTCCTCACGAAAGCGGCCGATCACTCGCGGAGCGAGCGCGGCCGAAGGTGACATAGCTGATGATGCGAGCGCCGCCTTGCATCAGCGTTTCCGCGCATGCGTTCAGTGTCGCGGCTGTGGTGACGACATCGTCAACGAGCACGAGGTGCGCGCCACGCAGTCGCGTCGCCACGGACGACGAAACATCGAATGCCCCGGCCACGTTGCGCAAGCGGTCCCCTGGTGTAAGGCGCGTCTGCGTTTCCGTGTTTCGCTGCCGTGACAAGAGATCGGTCCAGACGGGTATGCGCCATCGCGATGCGAGGGCGCCGGCAATCAGCTCACTCTGGTTGAACCCCCGTTCGCGCAGTCTCGCGTGCGAGAGAGGAACCGGAACGAGTGCCGTTCGCTCTTCGACGACGTCGATCGGCCAGGCGAGACGCGCCATTCGCTCAGCCATTCCTTCGGCGGCGGCTCGCCAGCCGTCGTATTTCAGCGCGTGAATGATCGCGCCTCCTGCGCCGGTCGGCGCCCAGCACACGGACCGGACGGCTCGCACGAACGGCGGAAGAAGGGCACACCACCGACAGCTGTGCTTGATGTGCGGGTGCCCACACCTCGCGCACTGCGGGTGCGGCATCGCGTCGAGTCGCGTCCAACACCGACCGCAGACCACACCGCGTTCGTGTGCAGCGAGTGGACACTCGCAGACGACGCACACTCGCGGCAGGAGCAGATCGGCGATCCCTCCAGCGGCGCTCCGGAGCAAGCGAACAGCCGGGTGAACGCGCAATGCCGAGGTCGCGTGAAGCCACGATGACATGGGCCCGATTCAGCGCGCGACAGCCCGGCGCATCACGTCGCGGTCTGGCGGAACACCGAACCACCGCTCGAACGCCAGCGCTCCCTGTTCGATCAGCATCGTTAGGCCGTCGGCTGCGCGGTGGCCGCGCGCGCGCGCCGCACGCACGAGCGGCGTCTCGTTGCGACCAACAATGAGGTCGAGAACGACGGCCGATGGCTCGAACAGTTCGGCGTCGACCGGCATCGACGAATCGTCGAGCCCGCTGGATGTCGCGTTGACGACCAACGAGGCGCCTCGCACGCTCGCCTGTGCGGTGCTTTCGACTCGCGCGGATTCGAAGCGCTCGCATAACGCGAGCGCACGAGTCTCGGTTCGGCTGTACACCCGTAGATCCTGGAAGCCGTCCCGTTCGAGCGCGGTGAGCACCGCCGCCGCCGAACCGCCCGCTCCCAGAACGGCCACCGGCTTCGTGCGGTCGAGATCCGGCGCCGTCTCCCAGAGCAGCGCCCGAAAGCCGCCAACGTCGGTGTTGTCGCCAACGAGCGATCCATCCTCGATCCAGAAGGTGTTCACTGCTCCGACGCGTTCGGCGAGCGCGCTCACGCGAGCACACCGCGACGCAACGTGCTCCTTGTGCGGGATCGTGGCGTTTCCCCATGCGCCTTCGGCGACGAGCGCGTCGAGCGTCGCGACGAGCGCGTCGGGTGAGACGTCGAGGAGCTCGTATCGGATCGGCAACGCCGCGTGCCGTAATGCGGCATTTTGAAACGCGGGCGACAGCGAATGGCTTACCGGGTGGCCGAGGAGAACGAGCCGACCCGGCAGCCGTGTCACGAGGCGCCTGGCGCCTGCTCCGCCGCAATTCGGTCGAACACGCGCTTGATCTCGTGCTCCAGCTCGTCGTAGGTCGCGCGATAGACGTCGAGGTCACCGCCGAACGGGTCACTGACCGCGCGATCGCTCGATCCATGTGCCGCGTAGTGCGTGAGCAAATGCGCCTTCCCTTCACCACCGAGCGCCTCCGCGCGCTCGAGGTGGTGCGGACCCATCGCGAGGATCACGTCGTTCTCCATGACGATCTCGCGCGTGAGCTGTCGTGCGCGGTGGCCACTCAGGTCGACACCGCGCTCGAGCGCCACGAGCAAACTTCCGTCCGATGCGGGTGACCCGTTCCACGCGCTCGTGCCTGCGCTCGAGACGTCGAACTCGATAAGGCCACGCTCGATCGCTTCGCGCCGCGCGATGCCCTCGGCGAGCGCGCTGCGACAGGTGTTGCCCGTACAGATGAAAAGAATCTTCATTCGCGGTTACACGTCTCCGATCAGGTCCGGTGCGCTCTCGCGCAACGTCGCGGCGGGAACGGCCCCCGGACGTATCACGCGCGGTCGCAGTCCCGTACAGTCGATGACCGTCGATGGATTGGATGGCTGAAGGCGCCCGCCGTCGAGCACGCGGATCCTGCCACGCGTCACCGCATCGCTCCACTGCTCCAAAATTTCAGTCGCAGACATCGCTGGCGGTACCCCCGGCAGGTTCGCGCTCGTGGACGTAATGGGATCGCCGTACGCTCGAATGAGCCGAGTGAGCCCAGCGTGCGGCGTCCATCGAACGGCGATGCCGCCTTCGGGCCCACGGAGTCGGTCCGGTACACGTCGTTCGCCACCGGGTAACACGAGCGTCACGGGCCCGGGCCAATGTCGGGCCGCAATGCGGGCCGCGGAGCTCGTCAGATGGAGACCGAGTCGCGTCAGCATCTCGCTTGCGGAGATGAGCAGGAGAAAGGGCTTTGCGCTCGGACGCCGCTTGAGCTTCACGAGTCGCTCCACCGACTCGTAATCCACCGCGCCTCCAAGACCGTACACCGTTTCGGTCGGATACGCGAGCACGCCACCGGCTTGCAGGTGCGCAATCGTCCCGGCGATCGACGCTTCCACTTCGGGTGGCGACCAGAACGGAACGGCCTTTGGTTCCGGGCGCGTCATTCGTTCACCGCGAACAGCGCGTCGGCTCGCGCGAAGTCGTCCTCGTCGGTGATCTTCATCGCCCGCTCACTGCCACGCACAACGACGACGGGCAGCCCGAGACGCTCGAACAGCGCGGCGTCGTCCGTCGCCGTAATTCGCTCCGAACGCGCCTTCGCGTGTGCCTGCTCGATCAGATCGCGCGGAAATCCCTGCGGCGTCTGCGCGCGCCACAAACTCGCTCGCTCGACTGTGCGAACCACACGTCCGGCATCGTCCACTTCCTTGAGCGTATCGACCACTGGCAACGCCGCGATGGCGCCACGGCCCCAGCGTGCTTCCGCGATTACGCGGTCGATGGTGCCGTCGCTCACGAACGGGCGCGCGGCGTCGTGAATCAGCACGACCTTGACCTCGTCAGGCAGGTCCTCGAGCCCGTTCGCGACTGATTCGGTGCGCTCGCGGCCGCCCACGGATAGGAGGAGCCGATCGATGTCACATTGAAACAGCCAGGGCGGTGGATCACCAACGAACGCCTTCGGCAGCACGCAGACGACCATCGCCACGTCGCGCCGAGCGTGGAATGCTTGCACGCTGTGGAGCAGCATCGGCTTGCCAGCAACCCACCGAAACTGTTTGAGCTCGTTGCCACCGACGCGACTTCCCGACCCTGCGGCGACGATTACGACGCCGACGTCGGCCTCCTCGCTGCCCGCTCGCAGCTCGGGCGGCGTGGCGTCGCGCGCAAGATGGCCTGGCGCCCGCACGTCGCCGTGGTGGTCATCACGTCGTTCCGTGCTCACGAGAACAAGGATCCGAACAGGTCGCCCACCGTGCGAATGCCGACCGCGCGAATGCCAGCTGCCGCACGGCGCGGAACGCCGCGATCCGAGAGGTAAGCCGTCGTCATGCCCATCTTCGCGGCTTCAGCCAGTCGTCGCTCGGATTGCGACACGGGGCGAATCTCGCCACCGAGACCCACCTCTCCGAGGAACACGGCATCCGCTGGCAGCGCGCGGTCGTACACGCTCGACGCCAGTGATGCGGCGACGGCCAGGTCGCCGGCCGGCTCCTGCATCCGGATGCCACCGACGACGTTGAGAAACACATCGAGCTGGGCGAACTGAAGACCGGCCCGCTTGTCGAGCACCGCGAGCAGGAGTGCGAGGCGACGGCCGTCGTACCCGGTGGCCACGCGCTGCGGCGTCCCGAAGCCGGCTTTGGCGGCAAGCGCCTGGACCTCGACGAGCACGGGACGCGTCCCTTCGAGCAGCGCCGTTACCGCGCTCCCCGACGCCGTCGTTAGGCGATCGCCGAGGAACAGCTCCGACGGATTGGCCACCGGCGTCAGGCCGGTCTCGCTCATCCGGAACACGCCGATCTCGTCGACGCTGCCGAACCGGTTCTTCGTGGCGCGAAGCACGCGGTGATCGAGCGCGCTATCGCCCTCGAAATACAGCACGGTATCGACGATGTGCTCGAGCGTCTTCGGGCCGGCGATCCCACCGCCCTTTGTCACATGGCCCACCACGATCACGGCGGTGCCCGATTCCTTGGCGAACCGCATGAGACGCGCGGCGCTTTCGCGCACCTGCCCGACGTTGCCGGGCGCCCCTTCGAGATCAGCTGTGAACACGGTCTGGATCGAATCCACGATCATGACGCTCGGGGCGCGCGCACTGGCCGTGGCGAGCACGGTCTCGAGCAGCGTCTCACTCAACAGCTCGACGTCCCCCGCACTCTCGCCAAGCCGGTCGGCTCGCAGCTTCACCTGAAGCGGCGACTCCTCGCCGGTCACGTACAGCGCCGACCCGCCACGCTCGTTGACCCGTGCGGCCACCTGGAGCAGGAGCGTCGACTTTCCGATCCCCGGCTCACCGCCAACGAGCACCATGGAACCCGGCACGATGCCGCCGCCGAGGACGAAGTCGAACTCGTCGAGGCCGGTGCGAACGCGCTCTGCCTCGGAGCCAACCACCTGGCGGAGCCGCGTCGTGGCGGCAACCGTACCGCCAGCGCCTAACGACTCGGTCCCGCCGACGCGTCGCGCGCTGCCGCCCCCGGCCCCGACCCGGACTTTCGGCGCCGCGATTTCCTCGACGAGCGTGTTCCATTCGCCGCACGCGTCGCAGCGCCCCGCCCACTTGGGGTGCTCGGCGCCACATTCCGTACAGCGATAGACGGTCTTGACCTTCGGCGTCACAGCGCGATCAGGTGGTTTGTCGGGCCGTGTAGTTCTCGAAGCGTGTGTACTGCTTGTGGAAGAACAGATTCACCGTGCCGATCGGACCGTTGCGCTGCTTGAGCACGATGATCTCCGCTCGCCCCTCGAGTGAGTTTCCGTCTTTGTCTACCGGGGGCCCTTCGTGGCGGCTCTCCGCGTACACCTCTGGGCGGTAGATCGCCATCACCAGATCCGCGTCCTGCTCGATCGCACCGGATTCCCGAAGGTCCGAGAGCTGCGGACGCTTGTTCTCGCCCGTGCGCTGCTCGGGCGCGCGCGAGAGCTGCGACAACGCGACCACGGGGACTGCCAGCTCTTTCGCCAGCGCCTTGAGCGATCGCGAGATCTGACTGATCTCCTGCTGACGGTTCTCGGCACTCATCGGCCCCTGAATGAGCTGCAGGTAGTCGACGATGATGAGCCCGAGCCCGGAGTCTGCCTTGAGGCGGCGCGACTTGGACCGCATCTCGAGCAGCGTGATGCCCGCCGCATCATCGATGTAAACGGGCGCCGACGACAGGATGCCCGCCGCCCGCGCGAGACGCGAGTAGTCGTCATCACGCAGCATGCCTTTGCGGAGCCGCTGCGCATCGATGCGGGCTTCGCTCGTGAGGAGTCTCTGCACGAGAGACTCTTTACTCATTTCCAGCGAAAAGATCGCAATCGAAGTGTTGTGCTCGATAGCGGCGTGTTGCGCGATGTTGAGCACCAACGCCGTCTTTCCCATCGACGGACGCGCCGCGATGATCACGAGGTCCGAGGGCTGGAAGCCGGACGTCAGCTCGTCGAGGTCGTGGAAGCCGCTCGCCACACCCGTGATCGATTTGCCGCCGCGCTGAAGCGCTTCGATGCGCTCCATGGTCGGCCACATCAGCTCCTTGATGCGCGTGAAGCCGCCCGAGCCCTGCTGCTGGCTGACCTGGAAGATCTTCTGTTCGGCTTCGTCGAGCAGTTCGGCGGCCTGCGTGCGTCCCTCGAAGGCCTCGCTGACGATCGATGTCGATACCTCGATCAGGCTTCGCAGAAGCGCTTTCTCGCGCACGATGCGCGCGTGAAACTCGACGTTGGCCGCCGTGGGCACGGCGTCGACGAGGAAGGCGATGTACTCCTTGCCGCCGCTCGCGCCGAGCTCTCCGCGGCGATCGAGCTCGTCGGCGAGCGTAAGCGGATCGGCTACGGCGCCGCGCTCGGTGATCGCGACGAGCGCGCGGAAGATCCTGCGATGCCGCTCCGCGTAGAACATCGCGTCGTTGACATACTCGGCCGCGCGCATGATCGCGTCGCCATCCATGAGCATGGCGGCGAGCACTGCTTGCTCGGCGTCCTCCGAATACGGAGGGCGCCGCTCGCTGTACGGGTCACGCCCCTGCGGCGCGATCGAGAATTCGACGGGCGAGCTGGACATCTTCCCAGGTTGGGCGCTTCCACGCAGGATTGCGCAGCAGCGCGGCGGGGTGATACGTGACGATCAACGGAATGCCGTAGTACTTGTGCACAGAGCCGCGCAATTTACCGATCGACAGCTTGGTTTCGAGCAGCGTCTGTGCGGCGAACGTCCCGAACGCGACGATCACTTTCGGGCGAATGACCTCGAGCTGCCGGACCAGGTACGGACTGCACGCTTCGACCTCTTGCGGCATCGGGTTGCGATTGCCGGGTGGTCGATGCTTGAGCACGTTGCAGATGAACACATCCTCTCGCCGCAAGTTAATGGCGGCGAGAATCTTCGTGAGAAGTTGGCCCGCCTGTCCGACGAACGCGAGACCTTGCTTGTCCTCGTTCTCACCCGGCGCCTCGCCAACGCACACCAACTCGGCGGTCGGGCTGCCCTGTCCAGGCACCGGCTTCGTTGCGGTCCGATAGAGCGGGCATTTCGTGCACTTGGCGATCAGCTCCGCGAGCTGATCGAGTGTGCCGACGCCGCTGAGCGGGCCACCAAAAAGTTCACGACTCGCCGTGCCGACAACGATGCCCGGTGTTGGTTCGCCAGCTGGTGGCGGTGTTGGTCGAACGCGCGGCATGGCCTGAGGAGTCGGACGCATGACGTACGCTGGCGGTCCCGCGACCGCGTCCTCCGGTGCGTCCGCATCGTCGAGATCATCGGGACGAGGCGGAGGGGCCGGCGGCTGCGGCGGTGGTGCATCCGATGCGCCGGGTCTCGACAGCGTCGGCGCGCGCGACGGCTCGTTCCCGGCTGCGCGCAGGACCGCGCGCCAGTCGGGCGAATCCGCGGGCATATCATCCACGCGTGCGCTCGTCGTCGTGGAAGGCTCGCGTGGTTCCTCGCTTCGGCGCGGGGCCGAACCGCTGTCCTTCGCTCCCACGCTTGAGGCGCCGAGGATGCGCATTACGTCCTCGACTGACATGCCATCGAGAATGAGCTCGCGTTCGCCCATCTCGCGACGCTGCTCGAGGTATCGCCGAAGCTGCTCTTTAGCGTCCATGCATCAACGAGCCATCAACCGCTCGACCCGGTCGAGAATGAGGTCCGCGACCTCGATCTTGCCGAGGAGCGGCTGAGCGTCGGCGCGTCCATCGCGATCGATGAACGTCACGCGATTCGTATCCACCGAGAAACCGGCGCCCGGTTCGGTCGCATCGTTCACGACAATCAGGTCGAGCTGTTTGGACACCAACTTTCCCCGTCCGTGCTCCACCGGCGAGTTGGTTTCCAGCGCGAATCCCACCGTCACCAATGCGTCGGATCGTGATCGGATCGTCGATGCAAGAATATCCGGCGTCGGCTCGAGTGCGATGGATGGCGGGGCGTTGGCCTTTTTGATCTTCTGCGTCGCCGGCGCGGCGGGGCGAAAATCCGCTGGAGCCGCAGCCATGATCAGTGCGTCCGCGCTCCCGATCGCCGCAGCGACGGCGTCACGCATCTGCTCGGTCGTTTCGACGAACGTCACGGTCGGGCCGGCTGGCGGCGCGATGGAAAGCGGGCCCGCGATGAGCTTCACGTCCGCTCCTCGGCGCCAGGCTGCCGCGGCAATGGCAATACCCATCTTGCCGCTGCTTCGGTTGGAAATGAACCGAACGGGATCAATCGGTTCACGCGTCGGACCCGCCGTCACCACGACGCGCCGCCCGCGCAGTGACCCTCGCGACTCGAGCACACGGCCGACGTGTGCGACGATCGTCTCCGGTTCCGGAAGACGCCCTGGTCCGCTTCCCTCACCAACGGCGAGGGCACCAGCGTCCGGCTCGAGTATCGTGTAGCCGATCTCGCGAAGCCGGCCCACGTTCGCCGTCGTCTGGGGATGCGCCCACATCCGGTCGTTCATCGCGGGAACGATCAGCACCGGCGCGGTTGCCGCGAGCAGGCACGCGCTCAGGAGATCGTCCGCGTTGCCATTCGCGGCGCGTGCGATGAAGTCCGCGGTTGCGGGTGCGACCACAATCGCGTGCGCCGCGCGCGCCAGCTTGATGTGATCGAGGGCGTGCCCCTCGGCGATGAGGGCCGTGTGAACGGGCCGTCCGGTGAGCGCCTCGAACGTGATCGCGCCGATGAATTCGGCCGCGGATCGCGTGAGCACCACGTCCACCGCCGCCCCGGCCTGTGTGAGCAGGCGAGCGATCCACGCCGACTTGTAGGCCGCGATCCCACCCGTTACGCCGAGAAGGATGCGGCGCTGATCGAAGGGCCGAGTCACTCGGACCCTCGCGACCTCCTCACCCCTCGGCTCTCCGCTTCGGCACCACGCGATACTGGATCTCGCCCGTCGACAGCTCTTCGAGGGACCGTGTGGTCAGCTTCTTCTCCCGCGACGACGAGCGATCGCGCGGAAACTCGTTCAGCACGCGCGCGAACTTCGCGGCGACGAGAACGCCGAGGTACTTGTTGCCTGCGTGTTTCGCGACTTCTCCGGGTGTGTACACTCGCATGTTACTCAAGTCCTGATTGAAGAGTATTCGTGAATCTGACGATCGAGCGCGTCGATCAGCTCGGCCAACCGTTCCTCGAGCAAAGGCAGCCGCGCGTGCCGCACCGTTTCCGCGTCCACGATCGACGTCACCTGCGTGTACGCGCGCTCGAGATTGTCGTTCACCACCACGTATTGGTACCTGCCGACTTCCCTCAACTCCTCGCGCGCCGATCGCAGTCGTACGAGCAGCTTGCGATGGTCCTCCGTCTGTCGCGCGCGCAACCGATCGATGAGCACATCGGTCGACGGCGGCAGCAGGAACACGAGCACCGACTCGGGAAACGCCCGTGCAAATTGTCGAGCGCCCTGCACATCGATGTCCATGATCACGTGCTTGCCTGACGCGAGCACGCGCTGCACCTCGCTGCGGAGCGTTCCGTACAGATTCCCATGAACTACCGCGGACTCGGCGAACTCGTCGAGGGCCCGCTTGCTTTCGAACTCGTCCTTCGAGAGGAAAAAGTAGTCTTTCCCCTCCTGCTCCCCGGGGCGCGCGGCGCGCGTGGTGCACGACACCGAGTAGCCCACGTCCTGCCGGCGCTCGAGCAGCATCCGAGCGATCGTCGTCTTGCCGCCGCCCGACGGCGACGACAGGATCAGCGGAAACGGATTCATTCCAGGTTTTCCACCTGCTCCCGAATCCGTTCCAGCTCCTCCTTGATCGTTACCACGTCCTGCAGCATTGCCGCGTCATTGGCTTTGCTGCCCGTCGTATTCGCTTCGCGCAGCATTTCCTGCAACAGGAATCCGAGCCGTTTTCCGACCGGCTCGCCTCCGCTCTGCTCCAGCGCCGCGCGAAACGCGGCGATGTGCGATGCGAACCGCTGCAGTTCCTCCTGCACATCGAGCCGATCGGCGAGGATCGCAATCTCCTGAGCGACGCGCTGCTCGTCGACCGCCATGCCTTCCGTCAGCACGCGAACCGATTCGCGAAGCCGGTCTCGCTGCGCGATGATCCGTTCCGGCGCCCTGGCGGCGATGCGCGAGAGCGCTCCGTCGACCAGGGCAAGACGCTCGAGCAGATACGCCGCCAACCGCCGGCCTTCGTCGGCGCGTGACTTCGTCAGTGTCTCGATCGCCAACTCGACGATCGACGTGAGCTCCGCGGGCGTTCCTTCCGTTCCGTCGTCCTCTGACGCCAGCACGTCAGGCATCCGAAGGATCGTCGCGACGTCGATCGTGCCATCGAGCCCGTGCCGGTCTCGCAGATCGCGCAGCATTGCCGCGTAGCTCGCGAACCGCTGCTCGTCGATCGAGCCCATGCTCGACGTGCGTTCGGTTCGCGCGGACAGCGTGACATGACCGCGCGCGATCTTTCGACGAAGCGATTCCCTCACCTCCGGTTCCCAACGAGACAGCTCGCTCGGCAGCTTGATGCTCGGCGAGAAGAACCGATGGTTGACGGTTCTCAGCTCGACGCTCACGCGCGACCCGCCGACCAGGCCCTGGGCGGCACCGAAACCCGTCATGCTTCGGATCATTGACAATCGCGCAAGTTATGAGCTGACAAGGACCTTGTCAATTGAAGAAGTCCCATCGCACGCCGTAATAATTGATCGCGCGAGGCGCTGTGTAATACGGAACGACCGAGTAAATGTCGCCAAGAAGGTTCCTGTATTGCCACGAGATCGTCGCGTCGTAGAGGCGGAGCTCGAACAAGGTGGAGATCGAGCGGTATTGCGTGGAGCGCTGCGCCACCCCGTCCGCGGCGGGGAACGTCACCTCGGTCCGGTAGTCGTGCGTCACCGCCGCGAGAACGTGGAAGTTCCCGGTCGGGAATCGGCTCAACCAACTCGTGCTCGCGTACAGCTGGCTTTTCACCTGGTATTCGGGGACGTACGGTTCGTCGGCGGGCCATTTCATCGCTACAACGTCCACTCCGACCCCCTTCCACAGTTTCCCGCGCAACGTCGCGAAGGTCGCGCGGCGCGCCACGCTCACGTCCTTATACAGCGTGTCATAGGCCCGCGGTGCCGGCACGACGGTGGTGTCGATCGACATGATCCCGCCCGTCGCCCACAGCCGGCCGACACGCAGTCCAACCTCGCCGCGGTATGCGAGGGATGGAGGGCGTTCGTTGTCTTTGATGGGCCGCGTCTTGCCTAACGAGCCAGAAATCGCGAGAAACGGAAGCAGCTTCAGTCGAAGCGACGCATCACCGCGGAACGTCGAGTCCGATTCCTGCTGCTCAGCGTATACGGTCGCGGCGAGGATGCCGCGGTCGTAGCTCAATCGGGCTGCCGGTGTCAGGAACCACTGGCCGTTGAAGACTCGATATCGTGCGGTTGCGCTGAGGCTCGTATTGGCGAACCGCACGCCGCCGGTCGCGACATACTGCGCGCGAGATGCGATGGTGTCGACCGTATCGCCGATGAAGGGCGTCGAGGGTGTGCCTTCTGGCGGCGGGGTCGTAGTCGTAGTCGTGGTTTTCGCGTTGGTTTCGGCGAATCGGCTGGTGGAGGCGATGAGCTGGAGCCAGCGCGAGCCGTCCGAATCCCCGTAGCCGATGCGGAAGTACGCGTCCGATTGTGTCGCATCGAGCGGGGGGAGGTTGCTGAACGATCCGTCGGCCGACTGTTCGCGCTTTTGTTCGTTGCGACTCCGTTTCGTTCGCAGGATGACCCCGTCCGCGCTCCACTGCTTCTTTGCCCAGCCCAGTCGCGTCATTATGCCGAGGAGGTGGCCATCGCCACCTGCTCTCTGATCCTCGGTGCTGTATTGCTGTGCGCCGACCTGGAGCGCGAAGCTGTTCGCGAATCGGCGGCCGAAAAAGCCGCGATAGCTATTGGTCGCCAGATCGCCGGTCGCCACGTCGGCGCGTGTGTAGGGAGTCGTCTTGTTGACGCGCCAGCTGCGCATGTACACGCGGAGCTCCTCCGCAGCGCGCTCGACGACGATGTCCTCGAGCGTCCATGCGGGAATCGCCGCGAAGTCGTGCATCGGGCCAATCCGGGGGTCCAGCGGATCGAGCTCGACCCCGTCGTAGAAGAGGCGGATGCGGCGGAAGTCCCCCACGTAGGTGCTCGTCTGGGGCGTGGGAACCCATCCGGACGCGAAGCTGGAGACGCCCGGTATGCGACCGAGTATCTCGCCTAACGAGAGCGCTCCGCTCGCGAACAGCTCGTCCCTGCTCCAACGATACCGTTCCCCGATGTCGGTAAGCGGCGGCACCTCGGCGTGCGCAAGAGGCGCCTTGATGCTGTCAGCCGACCGGCGTGCGAGCGCGGCGGCGCGAATGCTGTCGGCGCGCAGCCTGGCTCGCGCGGAATCAGCCGCGGCGGAATCGGCCGGAAGCGGGATGGCGAGCGTGGTGTCGCGCCGCGTCCGTGAGGTGTCCCGCGTCGGGACCTGGGCGCTCGCGCCACTGTGCAAAACGGCCCCGACCAGGAGGGCGAGGCCGATGCGACGCACGCAGCGAACGACGGCCCGGAATGAACCGGTCAGCCCGCCCTCCCCCGCACGAATTCGACGAATATCCCGGTAGGCACGCCGGTCGGGCCCCGTGGGATCGCCACGAGATCCGCCTCGGAGTACGCCGTACCGGCAACGTCGAGGTGCACCCACGGATACTCCTCTGCGAACTCCTTCAAGAACATAGCAGCCGTGATCGTCCCACCGGCGCGTCCGCCGGTGTTCTTGATGTCGGCCACATCCGACTTGATCAGCTCCTTGTAGTCATCCCACAACGGAAGCTGCCATCCGGGCTCGGCGGCTCGCTTCGCCGCCGACAGCACTTCGTCGATGAGACCCTGATCGGAGCCCAACACGCCGGTGGCGACGTGCCCCAGTGCAATGACGCACGCGCCGGTGAGCGTTGCTGCGTCGATCACCGCCGCCGGCTTGAACCGACGTGCGTACGAGAGAACGTCCGCCAGGACGAGTCGCCCTTCAGCATCGGTGTTGATGATCTCGATCGACTTGCCGAGGTGACTGATGACGACGTCGCCGGGTTTCACTGCCGTGCCGGAAGGCATGTTCGTCGTCGCGCCGAACATCCCGACCACGTTCACTTTGAGCTTGAGCCGCGCGATCGCCTCCATGGCGCCCAGCACACCCGCCGCGCCGCACATGTCGAACTTCATGAATTCCATGCGGTCGGCCGGTTTTATCGATATGCCGCCAGTGTCGAAACAAAGTCCCTTGCCGACAAGCACGATTGGGGCAGCGCCTCGCTTGCCCTTGCGATACTCCATCGTGACGAGCTTCGGATCCTGGTCCGTTCCCTGCGCGACGCAGAGGAACGATCCCATCTTCTGCCGCTCCATCTCGCGCCGGCCGAGCACCGTCACTTTGAGCTTGTGCCGACGGCCGATGTCGCTCGCCGTCTTGGCGAGGTGGTCGGGCGTACACAGGTTGCCGGGCATCTGCGCGAGCCGGCGCGCGACTTCGTAGCCTGCGGCGATCGCTTCCCCACGCGAGAGGGCGTCCTTTGCCGCTTTGGAGTCGTTGGTGACGATGATCGCGCGCGTCAGTGGTTTCTTGCGTTCTGCTTCCGGTGGCGGGGTTTTCAGATCGACGTACTCCCAGGCGCCCATCGCGAGGCCAACCACCATCGACTCGATCGTGTCGTTGTCGGCACCTGGTGCGACCGTGGCGAGTGCACCGGCGCCCATGCGATGTCCCTGACGCGCCAGCAGCGCCGCGCCGCGCCGGAACGCTGCCGCCGGCGCATCGGCCGCCGGCGTGCCCAACCCGATGAGAAGAACGCGACCGGCGCCGCTCTCTCCGCCGTCGAAGTGGAGCGTTTCGTCTCTGGCTCCGCGAAAGTCGCCGCGCTGGAGCGCACGGGACAACGCTCCGCCGAGGCGCTCATCTAGCGTGCGAAGTTGACCGGGCAGATCGGTGCCGGTCTGGAGCAGCACGCCGAGCAGCGGAGCGTCGATCTCCGCTGCATCGCCGCTTCGTAAGGCGAATGTGAGAGCCATTGATCGGATTTCGGTGGCGAAGTGGCGGGTAAGCTAGGGAGGGTCGCTGGCCGCCGGCAAGCGCGACGGGCTCGTGAATTATGCCACACGATCGGGCGGCGCTACGCCGCGGAAGAACGCGTCCAGGTTCGTGAGGACGCGCTCACCCATCGCCACCCGCGACGCCGTCGTCGCACTCCCGAGATGCGGCAGCAGAACGGCGTTGTGCAACGCGAGCAGGCGCTCGGAAACGGCCGGCTCGCGCTCGAACACATCGAGCCCCGCCGCACCGACGTGTCCGCGCTCCAGCGCGTCGGCGAGTGCCGACTCATCGACCAGATCACCACGCGCCGTGTTGACCAGAATGGCGCCCGGGCGCATCGACTCGAGGCGACGCGCGTCGATCATGCCCCGCGTTCCTTCGCGGGCAGGCGCGTGCAACGAGACGATGTCGCTTGCTGGGAGCAATTCGTCGAGCGACGCGCATCGCTCCGCACGGGCATCGTTCACGGCGGTGGCGTCAGGTGCGCTGGGGTTCACGAATAGCACGCGCATCCCAAAGCCGCGGTGAGCACGCCTCGCGACGGCGGCGCCGATGCGTCCGAAGCCGACGACACCGAGCGTGGCGCCATTCACGCGAGTGCCGAGCAGGTGAGTTGGACGCCACCCGGCCCAATCCCCCGCGCGCAGTTGGCGCTCGCCCTCGCTGGTCCGGCGCGCCGCCGCGAGCATCAGCATTATGGCGAGGTCCGCCGTGTCTTCGGTCAACACACCGGGCGTGTTGGTGACGACCACGTCATGGGCTCGCGCGGCCGCGAGATCGATGCGATCGAAGCCCACGCCGTAGTTCGCGATGATACGCACTCGAAGCGGTTGGGTCGCGAACACCGCTGCCGGAACGTCATCGACGACTGTCGGTACGATCGCGTCGAAGCTCCGCGCGACCTCGACCAACCGAGCCACCGGATACGTCTCGTCGGTGGCGTTCACCTCGACGTCGTACCTTTCGCGCAGCTTCGTCTCGATCGCCGCCGGCAGCCGGCGCACGAGGAATACCCTGGATCGGTCGGCGCCTTGCGTCACGTTAGGTTCGTCGGCGGCGCTCGCCACCGACGGCCATACTTTGTTCGCTCTTGGGCGTGGTGGCGTCCATGGCCGACGTGACACCGGAGGCGCGCGCGCCGGTTGTCAGGGAGCGGGCGAGCAACAAGCCGATGATCGTCACCGGAATGTACTGGATGAGCGAAATCAGGAACGCCACGGCGACGGCGGAATCCTTGTCCAGGCCTGTCGACGTTGCCGCGAGCGCGTAGAGCAATTGGAAGACGCCGACGTTTCCCGGCGTCAAACGCACGACGAAGCTCAAGTTGACGACAAGGAGCGCCAGCAGCGAGTCCGCGGCTGTGGTGGGGAACGCTGCAGCGTGCGCGGCGTAGTGGAACGTGGCCCACTGCCCCGCCCACGCGACGAATGAAAGGCCCACGGCGATTGCGAGCCGCCGCCCCGTCGCGAGCTCGGCCGACGTTGCGGTGAGCCGGCGCCAGTAGTTGCGTGCCCGCTCGACCAGCCGCTGCTCCGCCGCAACGAGTCCTTCGCTGTGCGAACGCTTGGGCCTCCACAGGACGAGTCCCGCGAGGGCGATCGCCATGAGAGCGAGGGCGATCAGCGCGGCGGTTCGCCACCGGGCGAGTAGTGGTGGCAGCGGCAGCCAGATAGCAGCGATCGCGAACAGCGCCGCGTAGCTCACGAGATCACAGAGCTTGTCGATCGCGAGCGTTGCCAGGACGGTGGCACTGGACACTTTGCTGTTCCGCGCCGTTGCCGCTACGCGTACGGCATCCCCGCCATTCGCCACCAGCACGTTGTTGAGCGCATGCCCGGCGAACGTGGTGCGAAGGGCCTGGCCGGTTCCGTGAATGCCTACGGCATCCAGGAACAGCGTCCATCGAACTCCCTTCACCACGAGTGTGCCAAGGTTCGCGATGGTTGCGAGGCCTAACAACACCGGGTCGGCGTGCGCTATCGCGCTCCAGGCGTTTGCCCAGTCCACCTTGCGCGCGAACAATGCCAGCAGGACGATCGTCGCGGCGGGCACCGCCCAGTGAAGCCAACGCCGCTTCGCGCCAGAACCGCTCACGGCGTGGCCAGCGTCACGAAGGAATAGCCGCGGTCTCGTAGCCCGCGGATCATCTGCGGCAGCGCGCGTGCGGTCTGCATCCGATCGCCGGCGGGATCGTACCCGTCACCGTCGTGCAGGAGTACGATGGACCCAGGCCGTGTGCCGCGGATGACGCGTCCGGCGATCACCTCCGCCCCCGGTCGCGCCGTGTCCCACACGCCGAGCGTCCAGCCAACGGTCCGCTGTCCCTCGCTGCGCGCGATGGGGGAAACCCACGGATTCCGCTGGCCGTGTGGCGCGCGGAACAAGCGCGGACGCGCGCCGCCGGCCCGCTCGATGGCGGCCGCGCCGAGCACGATGTCGTCGCGAACATAGCTCGGCGACCGCCAAACCAGCTTCCGATGGTGGTAGCCGTGGTTCCCCACCACGTGACCTTCGGCCCTGGTGCGTTCGACGATTACCGGCCACCGATCGGCGTGACGCCCCAGCACGAAGAACGTCGCGGCGACCCCTTCCACGCCTAACGCGTCGAGGATCGCTGGCGTTGCCTCGGGATTCGGACCATCATCGAACGTCAACGCCGCGATCGGGGCGTCGCCCGGTAAGCGGCGCTGGACGCGCCCGAACAGTGGACTGTTGCGCTCGAAGGCGCCCCAGGCGAGCGCCCCGACCGACACGACTGCGGCGGACGCAATCGTGCCGATCATCGGGCGTTCACGCGGCGATACGTTCCGCGCCGAGAATCCGCGCGTACAGACCCAGGATCATGTCGCTGACCCGCGGCCACCCATACGACAGTGCCCGCTGGCGTCCGACGGCGCCCAGGCGCGCCCTCATCGCGTCGTCGTCGAGCATCGTCGCGAGCGCATCCGCCAGGGCGCCGGCATCGCCGCACGGTACGAGCAAGGCTTCTCGCTCGTGCGCGACGACGTTGCGGAAGCCATTCAGGTCCGAGCACACGATCGGTGTTCCGCACGCCATCGACTCGAGCAGCGTAATGCCGAATGAGGCTTTCGTTGTCGGGCAGGCGTAGAGAGAACAATTCGCGTAGTACTCTGGCCGCTCGCCAAGCACGGCACCCACGAAGGTGATGTCGGGATCGCCCGCCGCGAGCCGGCGGTAGTGGCTGCGAAGCGGCCCGTCGCCGACGATGACCAGCTGCGCCGGACGGCCCGGGCCGCGAATGCGTTTGAACGCATCGATGAGCGACGCGAGCCCGTTTCGTGGATCGAAACGTCCGAGAAAGAGCACCGAGGGAACGTCGGCGCGGATGCTCATCGGTCGCGGAGCATTCGGCGAAAAGAACTGGGTGTCTACGCCGTTCGGGATGTGCGTCCACTCGGTCTCGAAATAACGTTCGTGAGCCTCGACGACGGTCGGCGAGACGGCAACGGCCGCGGCGAGGCGGTCCATGCGACGCTGAAAATAGCGACGTCCGAGCGTGTAGCCGACCGAATACTCGAAGTAGGTGTGGAACGTACCCACGACCGGGCACTCGGCCTCGTCGACCGCGAGCACTGGCAGCACGGGGGCGAGGGGCGCATGGACGTGCACGATGTCATATGCGCCCTCCCGCAGGACATCGCGCACCTGGCGTCTCAGCGCGTGCCCGACCGTGATGCGCGCCAGCGAGCCATTGCCGTAGACGGGAACACTCCGCCCGACGCGAATGACATCCGGCGAGTCGACGGCTCCGGCGAGATTGGAGGTGATGATGTCGACGTGATGGCCGCGAAGCCGCGCCTCGCGCGCGAGAAAATGAACGTGCTCGCAGATTCCGCCGAGGTGCGGATAGTAATACTCCGTTACCTGAGCGATTCGGAGTCGATGCATGGCGGTGGGCCCGGACCGCGGCCGCGTGTGGTCGGATCGAAGCGCCTGTGCCCACTCCGCAATAGTGCATACACCGGACCGGGCCACGCGCGGTGAGCGCAATTCAGGGGAGTATGCCGGAGCCAACCTTAACAGACGGTTTCTTTGCGGGCGCCAATGAACCGTCGGCTCGTCACGCAGGTGAGCTCATCCGCATGCCGATCGAGCCTTCGTGTGGCGACCTACAGCTCGAACGTGATCTGCGAGCGGTCAGGCGGCGGCGGATTGTCGTCAGCCGGTGCGGGCGGGTCGCGCGGCGCGACGTCGGGCTCCGTGGGCGTATCGGTTGGGGTCCCATATGTTCGCAGCGAGACGTCGTCAGGCACGAAGTCCGGCGGTGGCTCTGGAATTCGGCGCGTCGACGGCTGTTGGCGACGAGCGTCGATGAGGTGATCGACCGCTGCCTTGGTCACGCCTAGCCGCTGTGCCAGCCGCTCGCGGAGGCCGTGATACGGCTTGAAGCCGCCGAGCATGTTGTAGATGAGAGCCGGGGTCACGCTTTCATCGCGCGCCCAGTCGGTGATCTTCTCCGGCCAGAGCAGGATCTGGACGACGAGCGATGCGGGCATGGCCGGCAGCTCGGTGTGGACGCGATAGAGCGCCTTGCGCTCGAGAGCGCTGAGGCCGTCGCGGTCGCGGGACGGCGGTGGGGGCAGCGGCACCCCGCCCGGGTCTCGCTCGAACACCGATGAGACTGATTCCATCCGAAGCACCTGCCTTCGGCGGCGATCTGCGAGAAGCCAGAACCTAACGTGCCCTAACGAATGGCCGCGCCGCCTGACCCGAAAGTACAACGAAGCGGCCCTTCGCGCCATCGCTGACTGAAGGGCTGGGTTGTTAGGCGCTTGTGTTGAGTGGACGGGGTAACATACCTCCTTGGAGGTATCTTACCCTGCCGACCAAGTGACGAAGGCGTCTGGCTTTGGCGCGGCGAGGCCGCGCCATCGCTCACGACGACAGAACGCCAACCAAAGAGTGCCGCGGAACTGGCGGGCTCCTGTCATACAAAAACCGCGGGCGCCAACCTCGCACGAGGTGGCGCCCGCAGCACATCCAGGAGCTCAATTTTCACATGCCGATCAGCCCTTCCATACCCGGGACGAGACTCGAACTCGTAAGACCCGAAGGTCGGGGGATTTTGAGTCCCCTGCGTCTACCGATTCCGCCACCCGGGCGCGCTACTCCGACGCAATGTAGCGGCCTCGGTGGCGTCCCTCAACGCACGCGCGCAGCGCCCGCTGCCCTACGGCAGCGGGCGCTGCGCGCCCATCCCACCCCCTGCCCTCCGCTCCTGCCGCTGCCGGCGGATGTTCTCCAAGCGCTGGCGAAGCTCATCCTGAATACCGAAATACTTCGCTCGCTGCGTCGGCGTCATGAACGCCGAGAGCTCACGTTGCTCGCTCTCGGTAAGGTCCAGGCGTCGCCGCTGGATCGTGAGAAGCTCGTCGAGCAGCCCCGCGACCTTCTTTTGATCCGCGGAGTCGCCTGCCAGCACCTCGGCGCGCAGTGCCTGACGAGTGCGACGCTCATTGCGCAGCAACATCATGCGGTCGCGCTCGAATCGATCGTTGACCCGACCAAGCTGCTGCATCTGCGTGTCATCGAGATTGAGCCGTCGTTTCACGACCTCGGCAAAGCGCTCGCGAAATTGTCGCTCGAGCGCTGGCCCTTGCGGTCGGGCCCCCGCCTGAGCCTGGGCGCCATTCACGCGTTGCGCACCCGCGGGCGACGCCCCGAGGATCGCGCACAGTGCAAGCAGGACCAAGGTCCGAGGCCACACACTCGCGGCACGACGTGTCATCGCTGGCCCGTCCGGATTACCGGCAACACTGGCGTGGGATCGGGTTCTTCGGATGGAGCCAGTGGCGCGCGGTCCATCTCGTCGAGGGCGCCGAGCAGCGCCTTGATCGACGCGTCGTCCATGTCATCCGTGCCGCCGGAAAACGCAAGTTGCGCCTTCGGCGACGGCGTACGAGCAGAATGATTGACACGCCGAGTCGTATCGTGGCCGCCTGAAGGAGGGCCGGCTGCTCCGGTCGGTTTCGCCGGTTGCGCGCGCGTCGTATCGACAGACGAAGCAACGACGGTCGAATCGCGCGGCGGCGCTTCCGTCGATCGGCGATGCGCAACCGCGAGCGAAAGCCCGCCCACCGAGATCATCGTTAGGGCAGCCGCGACTCGCCAGTCGACCCACCGTTTCACGGGCTGGCCGCTATGCGCGCGTTGGGGGAGCGGCACCGGCTGGGGCAGCGCCGCCGCAATCCGCCGTACATCCACGGCGGGCGTGGCGGCGTAGGCAGATCGGACGAGCCGGAGCGTCTCGAGCTCGGACGAGCATTCCGCGCATGCGGCGACGTGGCGCTCGACACGCGCCCGCGTCGCGTCATCGAGCGCGCCCGCGGCCAGCTCGGGCAGCAGCTCACGCATCTCGACGTTCGCGCAGTCAAACATAGAGCGACTCCTTCACTGCTCGCATGGCATTGTGGTAATGCACCCGCGCCGCACCCTCCGTGCTTCCGACGACTTCAGCGATCTCTTTGTACGACAAACCTTCATTCACCCGCAACAGGAAAACCTCTTTCTGCAGCCGCGACAGCTGGTCGACAGCCTTTTTCACCCGCGACTCTGCTTCCTCGGCCACGATCTCGTCGAGCGCATCGAACTCCGTCGCCGCATCCACATCGTCCACCGAAGTATCGTCTCGGCGGCGACGCTCCGACCGACGACGGTCGAGAATGAGGCGTCGTTCGATCGTGAACAGCCACGTCCGGAGCGAGCTGTCGGCTCGAAACGAATGCAGTGACCCGAACGCCCGCACGAATGTGTCCTGGACCACTTCGTCCACGTCCATGCGTTGACCGAGGCTGATGGCAAAGCGGGCGAGTGACGGCGCGTGCCTAGCCACCAGGCTCGTCGCGGCTCGCTCGTCGCCGGCTTTCCACCGGGCTATGAGCTCCAGATCGGTGGAATCGTCATTGGGCTCATGGTCCTGGGCCATGCGGGTCATTCTGTGAGACGCCCAGACGGAGGCGACGTTAAGAACCCGTTGACACTCGAGGACGAGGGCCCTAGGTTCGCGCGGACCAATGGCTTACGCAAGCACAACGCGTCCTGTCCGACCCTGGATCATCGGCCATCGCGGCTCTCCTCGAGACCACAGGGAAAACACGCTTCGGTCATTCCTGCGCGCCTTCGATGCCGGGGCCGAAGCGATAGAGCTCGACGTCCACGGGACTGTCGACGGCGCAGTAGTCATACACCACGATGCAACGACCAACTCGCGTCCCGGTGAATCCGGGCCGAGGGTCGCCATCGCAGACACGACGCTTTCGGCGCTTCGCGAGATACCGATCGCGGACGGGCCCATCCCCACCCTGAACGAGCTGCTGGCCCGGACGCCGGAGGACCGGGCGGTATTCGTCGAGGTCAAGGCGAAGGGGATCGAGACTGCGGTGGTGTCGGTCATTCGAGCAGCGGCAAAGCAGTGTGCCGTACACAGCTTCGACCATCGCGTGGCTCGCCGCGTTCGCGAGGTCGCGCCGGAGATTCCGGTCGGCATTCTCCAGACGAGCTACCCTATCGATCCGCTTCGTCCGATGCACGACGCCGACGCTCGCGATCTGTGGCAGCATTGGGAGCTGATCGACCGCGAGCTCATCGACGCCGTCCATGCCGATGGGGGCCGAGTCATCGCCTGGACGGTGAACGACGGTGACGTTGCACGGCGCCTCGCGAGCTGGGGCGTGGACGGCATCTGCACCGACGTGCCTGCGGTGATGCGGGCGCTCGTCGACGAAGCGGTTGCCTAGCGCCACCTCGCGGGAGGCAAGCCACTCTTCTAGGTTCGCGCTTCTGGAACGCTCTTTCAGATCCTGACTCCTTCCACCCTCACCACTCACTCATGAGACATCGATTCGTCGGATCGGTTGCCATGGGCGGCGTCGTCGCGGCGCTCGCGGCGTGCGCACCGGCAAAGTCGACGGCCGCCGCGCAACCACGCCCGGCCACGGCGCCAGCGCCGGCGCGCGATACGACCCGGTTGCCTCCCGGCGCCGGCGCCGTCTCCGCGCCTAACGCGGATCCCTTCCCGAGCACGTACGTCGTCCCGGCGTCCCGCGCAACGCTCATTCGTAACGTCACCGTTCTCACGGCCGCCGGGCCAACCATCCGCGGTGGCAGCGTCCTGTTGCGCGACGGGAAGATTGCCGCGGTCGGAACCTCTGTCACCGCGCCTGGCGACGCCGAGATCATCGACGGTCAGGGCAAATACCTGACGCCCGGAATCATCGATGACCACTCGCACATGGGGGTTTACGCGGCGCCGGGCGGAGACGCGCTCTCCGACGGCAATGAGTTGACGAACCCGGTCACCGCGAACGTGTGGGCAGAGCATTCGGTATGGCCGCAGGATCCGCAGTTTCCGCGTGCGCTCGCCAGTGGCGTCACAACCGCTCAGATCCTTCCCGGCTCAGGGAATCTCATCGGCGGCCGCAGCGTCGTGCTCAAACTGGTTCCATCCGCAAGCGTGCAGGGAATGAAGTTCCCCGGCGCGAAATACGGGCTGAAGATGGCGTGCGGGGAAAACCCGAAGCGCGTCTACGCGAACCGCGGGCCTTCGACCCGCATGGGCAACGTGGCGGGATACCGCGCGGCGTGGATTCAGGCCGAGGCCTATAGGCGCCGCTGGGACAAATGGAACGCGGACCATCAGGGCGACCCGCCGCAGCGCGATCTGGGGCTCGAGACGCTCGCCGAGGTACTCCGCGGAAACATTCTCGTCCACAATCACTGCTACCGCGCGGACGAGATGATGCAGATGATCGACATCGCGAAGGAGTTCGGCTACAAGATCCGCTCGTTCCACCATGGCGTCGAGGCGTACAAGATCGCCGACCGCCTCGCGAAGGAAGGCATCTCCGCGTCGTTATGGTCCGACTGGGGTGGCTTCAAGATGGAAGCGATGGACGGCGTGCGCGCGAACCTCGCGATGGTGAGCGCGGCAGGCGCTCGTGCGATCGTGCACTCGGACGATCCGTCCGGCATGCAGCGCCTGAACCAGGATGCGGCGAAAGCGATGGCGGCGGGCGAACAGATCGGGATTCACACCACCGAAGACCAGGCCATCAAGTGGCTCACGATCAACCCGGCATGGGCGCTCGGCCTGGATGATCGGATCGGGTCGATCGAGGTCGGAAAGAACGCCGACGTGGTGCTGTGGTCGGCCGATCCGTTCAGCGTGTACGCTCGAGTGGATCGTGTGTGGCTGGATGGCGCGGCCGCGTACGATCGCGCGAACCCGGCCTCATGGTGGCGGACGGATTTCGAGCTTGGCAATGTGCCGCTTCCTGCGGGAGGGAAATGATCATGCAGAACGGGAAGCGGGAAGCAGGAAGCGGGAAGCGGGCGAGACGGCGCGGCATGGCGTTGGCGCTCACGCTATTCGTCGTCCCCGCGGTTCGTGCGCAGACCGTGGCTATCACGGGCGGGAAGGTTTACCCCGTGAGCGGCCCGGCGATCGAGAACGGCACGGTCCTCGTGCGTGACGGGAAGATCGTCGCCGTTGGGGCGAACGTGGCGGTGCCTAACGGCGCGACGCGCATCGACGCTACCGGGAAGTGGGTCACGCCGGGGTTGATCAATGCACTGACAGGGCTGGGCGTGGCGGAGGTCAACGCGGTCCCGTCCACCGTCGACCGCACCGCGCGCGGCGACAGTGGAGTGGCGGCGTCCTTCCCCGTATGGGAGGGGATCAACCCTGCGTCGACCCTCTTCGCCCCAGCGAGAAACGAGGGTGTCACCTCCGTCGGCGTCATCCCAACGGGCGGTCTGATTGCGGGCCAAGCGGCGGTCATCGACCTCGTGCCGGGCACGCTCACGGACATGATCAACAAGGCTCCCATCGCGATGGTCGCGCAGTTCGGTGACGCGCGCGACGGCGGCTCGACTGCACGAGGCGAGCAGTTCGCGCGCCTCAAGGAGCTGCTCGAGGATGCGCGCGCCTACTCCCGCCGGCGCGCCGAGTTCGAGCGCGCACAAACGCGGCCGTTCGCCGCGCGCCGCGCGGATTTGGAGGCGCTCGTCCCTGTGGTCGAGGGGCGACTGCCGCTGTTGCTCAACGTGGATCAGGCGAGCGATATCGAAGCCGTGCTGCGCCTGGCGCGCGAGACCAACGTGAAGGTGATCGTCGCCGGCGGGGCCGAGTCGTGGGAGGTGGCCGACAAGCTCGCGGCGGCGAACGTTCCGGTCATCGTCGGCGCGATGATCAACATCCCGCAGTCGTTCTCCACGTTAGGCTCCCGCCAGGAAACCCCGGCCCTGCTTCAGCGCGCCGGGGTGAAGATGGTGCTGATAGGAACCGGAAGTGGCGAGGAGGGCTTCAACGTCCGGAACCTGAAGTACGATGCGGGCGTCGCCGTGGCGTACGGTCTCAAGTGGGATGACGCGCTCCGCGCGATTACGCTCACGCCCGCGGAGGTGCTTGGCGTGGCGAACCGGGTCGGGTCTCTCCAACCTGGTCGTGACGCGAATATCGTGGTGTGGAGCGGCGACCCGTTCGAGTTCGCGACGCGTGTCGAGCACGTACTGATCCGGGGCCGCGAAGTCGTCCAGCCATCGAGACAGGACGAGCTGATGCAGCGCTACAAGACGTATCCGCCGGCGTACCGCAAGCCCTAGCCGTCAGCCATCAGCCATCAGCTCGAACAGCGGAGAGCGAACGACGGACGGACGCTATTCCGATGTCTGGGCCGATGGCTGATGGCTGTTAGCTATATCGAGGGAATATCCGCCGGCGGAGCGGTATCAGCGGGTGGAGGTGACGCTTGTGCCGACGACGCCTGGGGGGGCTCTGTCGCCTCCGACTCGCGCTTTGGCGTCGCACCGAGGTCGCGTAGTTGTTGCTCGAGTCGCGTGGCCTCGGTCTCGTGCGTGGCGAGGGTCCCGCTCAACCGTGCGTACGTCTCGGCGTCCAGCTCCGCTCCCGACTGCTTCGCGCGATATACGGCGTAGCCGAGCGCCTGCGCCGCCTTGTCAGCCAGCTGCCGTGTTCTGAACGCCTCGAGGCGAACCTTGCCTTCATCGAGCGCGTTCTGCGCTGCCTTTCCTGCGCGATCGAGCTCGGTCTTGAGCTTGTCCCAGATTGCCATTGGTGATCTTCCGGTGAACGGGTCGCGTCGCACTACGACTTTGCTGCATACGATGTTGCACGCTCGGTGCCCAGTCGAGGTGCGTGAGGCACAAAAACACGAACGGCCCCGCCTTCGCGGGGCCGTTCGTGTTTCGATTGCAGGTCGTCAGGCCGCCGGAGTTTCGGCCGCCTGGTCGGGATAGACGCTGACCTTGAAGCGCGTCTTGCTCGCGTGCTCGAACTTCACGACGCCATCTATCAGCGAGTAGATCGTGTAGTCCGTGCCCATGCCGACGTTGCGGCCCGGGTGCCACTTGGTGCCGCACTGCCGGATGATGATGTTGCCGGCGATGACGCGCTCGCCCCCGAACTTCTTGACGCCGCGGTATTTCGGATTGCTGTCGCGCCCGTTGCGAGACGAGCCGACGCCTTTCTTGTGAGCCATACTCGCCTCGTCTAGCGGAGCGTGATGTCCTTGATGCGGACTTCGGTGAAGCCCTGCCGATGCCCCTGCTTGCGGGCGTAGTTCTTTCGGCGCTTGAACTTGAAGACGATGATCTTCTCGCCACGGCCGTGCTTGACGATCTCACCCGTGACCTTCGCGCCCGAGAGGGCTGGCACGCCAGTGTGCACGTTGGTGCCGTCGGAGCCGAGGAGGACGTCGTTGAACTCGATGGACGCGCCGGCGTCGCCGAGAAGCGACGGAACGCGGAGCGTCATGCCCGGCTCGACTCGAAACTGCTTCCCGCCGGTGCGAATGATCGCGTAAGACATGTGCAGATCTCAGTAAAGACTACGGTGGACAAGAGCCTAGCAACTTATTCTGTAGGCACTTAGGTGTCAACCGACAGGCGGCGGTGGGCGGCGGGGTACGGGCGACGGCTAAGAGGCGGAAACCCTCGCGAGGCATCTCGCACCTAGATGAGCCTACCGAGGGTTCTCCGCTTCTCCTCGCCGCCGCCCGCCGCCCGCCGCCCGTCCCCCGTCCCTCAGGCCACTGCGTACTGCTGCGTGACGTCCCTTCCGGCGCCCTTCACAACCAGCTTGAACTCGTCCGGCCGAAGCAGCGGGTCGTCACGCACTTCGAGCGAGAACCCAACACTTTTCTCGAGCTTCTTCACGACATCGGGCTCCTGCTCCAGGACGTACATCGCCACGTCGGGGTGCAGGCGAATCACGAGGTGATCGCGCCGTCCCTCCACCGCCATCCGCTTCACCGAGCGTTCCATCCGACGGATGATCGTCTCGGGCGTGAACACGCGCCCCGTTCCGTGGCAGGTCTGGCAGGGCTCGGTCATGCTCTGGAGATGGCTCTGCCGTACGCGCTGTCGCGTCATCTCAATCAGACCGAGCTCGCTGACCGAAAACGCCTTCGTTCGCGCGCGGTCGCGGCCCAGGTGGGTGCGCAACTCCTGCAGCACCTTATCCCGGCTCTGCTTCGACTCCATGTCGATGAAATCGCACACGATGATGCCGCCTACGTCGCGCAAGCGAAGCTGCCTCGCGACCTCGCGAGCCGCCTCGAGATTCGTCTTCAGGATCGTCTTCTCCGGATCCTTCTTGCCCGTGTAGCGACCGGAGTTCACGTCGATCGACACGAGCGCTTCGGTCGGCTCGATGATCAGATAGCCGCCGGACGGCAGATCGCAGCGACGCTTGAAGAGGTCGCGGATCTCCGTCTCGATGTCCGCCTTGTCGAATAGCGGATTCGGTTCCTCGTACAGCTTGATCCGATCGATCAGCTCCGGGGCGATGCCCTTGAGGTACTCGATGATCTCGTTGTAGACCTGCTTCGAGTCGACCGTGAGGCCTTCGATCTTCGTGCTGAAGAGATCGCGAATGATGCCGCGCGTCAGGCTGGTCTCACGGTGTACAACCGCAGGGGGTCGGAGGAAATGGGTCTTCTTCTTGATCCGCTTCCACTGCCCGATGAGCGTCGTGAGCTCCCGGCCGAACGTCTCCTGCGTCACGTCTTCACCAACGGTGCGAACGATGACGCCGCCGGAATCTGCTGGCAGCACGCTTTGCACCTGCTCGCGAAGTCGTTGACGTTCTGCGCGCTCGCCGATCTTTCGGCTGACGCCCACGCGGCTCGCGAATGGCATGTAGACGAGGAAGCGCCCTGCGAGTGAAATCTGCGCGGTCACTCGTGGCCCTTTCGTACTGATCGGCTCCTTGGAGATCTGCACGAGGATCTCCTGGCCGCGCTTCAGGAGATCCTGAATGGGCGGGGCCTTCGCGCGACGACCACGCGACGGCGTGTCCTCCGCATCGCTGGCCTCTTCCTCCTCGGCGTCCTCGTCGTCGCCGTCCTCGTCGAACACGAGATCCGACGCGTGAAGGAAGGCACTCTTCTCGGTGCCGATATCCACGAACGCCGCTTGTATGCCCGGAAGAACTGCTTCGACTTTACCGAGGTAGATATCGCCGACCATCCGCCGGGCTTCCGGACGGTCGACGAGGAGCTCGACGAGCTGGTCGTCCTCGATGATCGCGACCCGCGTCTCGCGCGGGTTCGCATTGATGAGAATTTCTCGCTTCATGTGGTCCAGCCGGCAGCGCGAGCCAAGGCGACTCCCTGGGCACTGCGCGGCGATGGGAAAAAGTTGTGGAGGAACGACGCGTCCGGGCCTTCATGCCTCGGGCGTGTTCCAGGTGTGGGGCGTTCCACTGCTGGTGGGTGATCGGCCACGCGCCATCCGGCAGACTCGCGGCGCGCGCCTCGTCTTCGGCACAATGGCGCCGGGAGGCGAGGCTGGTCGTAGCCTGCAGTGAGCGGAGTTGCGTGCGATCGACTCGCGCCTGAGTGGCACCGCCACGAGCGGAAAAGCCACGCTTGGCTGACGCTGATCGAGAGCGTCTTGGGCGCGGCGACAGTACAAGGCTCGCCGCGAGTCGCGCGGCGGCCAAGACGGGGAAACCAACAAGTAGGCAAAACCGCGCGACGAACTCGGCAACGAGTACGCGTGCAGCGGTTGTGGGAGCGGGATGAGTGGTCACCATAAATCGCCTCTCATCCGCAGGACGAGCCAGGTCAGCGCCAGGATAAACCCTAGCGCGGCCTTCCACTCGCCGTGCCGCATGTACAACGATGGACTGAATCGGTCTGAACCCGCGACTGACGGGTCTCGCCATGGGGTGGGTCTTGGGACGAAAGCGGGGACGTTTTGCTGCCAGAGCTCGTAGGCCTCCGGAAACCTCGCGCTGACATTCGCCCGCTCCTTTTCGATGGTGGGCCCGTACACCAGCGCGAAGAACGCCACGACCACGAGGAGCAGCGACCAGTGTGCCGCCACCGCGAATCCGGCCGCGATCAGGAAACTGCCGAAGTAGAGGGGGTTGCGTGTGTGAGCGTAGGGGCCCGTAGTCGCGAGCCGGTCGTTCTTCACAATGTGCCCCGCTGCCCATGCACGTACGACGAGTCCGATCAACGCCAGGCCGCCGCCCACCGCGAGCGTGAGCGGGGTCGGTCGCGGACCAAACGCGAGGTAGAGCGCCGCCAGCACGAAGCCGAGCGGCAATCGCAGGCGCCTGGCGACCTGCTCGAAGGTCAATCAGCCATCTCCCGCAGCAGGCTCCGCGCGATGACGAGGCGCTGGATCTCCGACGTGCCCTCGCCGATCTCGCAAATCTTCGCGTCCCGCATCATCCGCTCGACAGGATAGTCGCGCGTGTAGCCATAGCCACCGTGCACTTGAATCGCCTTCAGCGTGGTGCGCATGGCGAGCTCGGAGCAGAACAGCTTCGCCATGGCCGCCTGCTTCGTGAAAGGCTTGCCCTGCTGTGCGAGCCATGCCGCGTGGTACATCAGGTGCTTTCCAGCCTCGATCTCGGTCGCGCAGTCGGACAGCTGGAACTGCACGCCCTGGAAGTCGAAGATCGGCTTTCCGAACTGGCGCCGCACCGTGGCATACCGCATCGCCTGCTCGAACGCTCCTTCCGCGAGGCCTAACGACAACGCGGCGAGACCGATTCGACCGGCGTCCAGGGTGCGCATGAAATTCACGAACCCCTGCCCTTCCACGCCCAACAGGTTCTCGGCCGGCACTTCGACGTCCTCGAAGATCAGCTCGCAGGTGTCGGAGGCTCGCCAACCGAGCTTGTCTTCCTTCTTTCCCGACCGGAAGCCAGCCATCGCGGGTAGCGATGGATCGTGCCCCACGCCGACTTCGGCGGTTTTCGCGAGGTCGATCGTGGGCTTCGTCATGATGAACGAGCTGATTCCCCTCGTCCCGCGCTTCTTGTCCGTCACGGCCGTCACGACAAAGATCTCGCCGACGCCGCCGTGGGTAATGAAGCGCTTGGAGCCGTTGATGACGTAGTGCCCGTTCTTGCGGACCGCTGTCGTCCGCGTGCCGCCGGAGTCGCTCCCGGCGCTCTCCTCGGTCAGGCCGAATCCGCCTAACACGCGACCGCTAGCGAGGAGTGGAACGAAGCGCCGCTTCTGGTCCTCTGTGCCGAAATGCACGATCGGCGAAGTTCCGAGGGTGGTGTGGGCGGAAATGGTGATCGCGTGCGAGGCGCAGACCTTTGCCACCTCGTGGATGGCGATCATGTAGGCAATGTAGTCCAGCCCTGCGCCGCCAAGATCCTCGGACCATGGCACGCCCAGCAGCCCCAGCTCACCCATCTTCTTGATGTTCTGCCAGGGGAACTCTGCGCGCTCGTCGTAGTGCGCCGCGACCGGCGCGACTTCCTCGCGCGCGAACGAGCGCACCATCTCGCGAACTGCCAGGTGCTGCTCTGTGAAGTAAAGAGAATCGTCCATGGAGCCTGACGCTGCCGACCGATATCCGTATGTTAGGCGGCCTCGGTTTCATCGGCGCCCTTGATTGCCGCCAGAAACCGCTCGCCGTACTTGTCCAGCTTTGCCTGCCCAACGCCGCGAACTTCCAGCAGGCTCGCCGGAGTCCGCGGCTTTCGTGCGGCGAGCTCGGCGAGCGTGCGATCGGTGAACACGACGTATGGCGGAACTTTCTCCTCGCGCGCGATCGAGCTGCGCAATGTCTTGAGAGAGGCGAAGAGCCGCGCATCGGCGCCCTCCAGCACGAGCTCGCTGGCCGGCTTGGCGTCTCCGCCACCGAATGGCTCCCCACCCCGCGCCCCCCGAGTACGCGACGAACCAGGCGCAGCGGCCATCGGAGCGGCTCGCTCTCGACGGGTCCGCGCCGACCCTGGTGCGTGGCGCTCTTTACCGACGTGCAGACCCAGGCAGTTATCGCATCCGCCGCAAGTCCCACGACCGGCCTCGTCTCCGAAATATCGAAGGACAAAAGCTCGGCGGCAACCGGTGGTGTACGCGTATTTCTGCATGGCATCGAGCTTTGCGAGTTCGGCCCGACGTCGTCGGTCGATCACGGTCCACTCGACCGCGAACGCCGTGACTGGCTTGCGCGGGTCCGTGAGCCGCATCCCTCCGCCAAGACGCTCCCACGTGAGGAACTGGCGCGACTGGAGCGCGGTCAGGATCGGAACCGCCGTGGCCGAGCCGCTGAATCCTGGTGGAAGGCCGTCCAATGACACGACCGCGCCGTCGTTCAAGCGATTGCCCGCCGCGCGCCACAGCGCGCGCAGGAACCCGAGCTCGGGGTCGTGCGCGTCGGGCAACTCGCGCTTGATCCGTTCCGGCGTTGCCAGCAGCCGGATGAACACCGATGAGCCAGACTCGGACTCGCGACGCACTGCATCCGCCCGCATCAGGATGCGAAGCGCCGATTCGACATCGCGTCCGGCCACCTTGCCGGGAACGAACCGGGCGATGCGCTCGGGGCTCTGATCCGTGAGGCCGGCGGCGTCGACCAGGCGCTGCATGGCAGCGTACACTGCCTCGACGAGTGCGCGTTCGGGATAGGCGCCCTTGATGAAGAACTCGTGCGTGAAGCGGTCCGGAAAAGCGTGGAGGAGCACACACTCCGAGTGAAGTCCATCGCGCCCCGCTCGGCCGGCCTCCTGGTAATACGCCTCAAGGGTACCGGGCATGGCGTGATGGACGACGAGCCGCACGTTAGGCTTGTCGATCCCCATGCCGAAGGCGTTCGTCGCCACAATGGCACGGACGTCCTCGTTCATGAAGCTGTCCTGCACCTCGTGCCGATGCGCATCGTCGAGGCCCGCATGGTAGGCGGTGGCCGAGATCCGCGCCCGTTCGAGGACGCCGGCGATGCGTTCGACGTTGCGGCGCGTGGAGGCGTACACCACCGCGAGGCCCTCGTGCTCTCGCAGGGTCTGCACGAGCGCGTCGTCCTTCTCGGTGTCGTTCCGTGTCGGGAGGACGTGGTAATGCAGGTTCGTCCGATCGAAGCCCGTGACGATGATCATCGGGTTTCCGAGCGCGAGCTGCGCTGCGATGTCGCGGCGGACTTCAGGCGTCGCCGTGGCCGTAAGAGCCACGGTCGGCGGGGCGCCTAGCCGCTCGCGCACGTCACGCATGCGGAGGTAGCTCGGCCGAAAATCATGCCCCCATTCACTGATGCAATGCGCCTCGTCGACGGCGAGGAGCGAGACGCCCATCGCACGCAGCCGCTCAGCCGTCGTGCCGGCGTCAAACCGCTCGGGCGCAACGTAGAGCAGCTTGATGTCGCCCCGCGCTGCGCGGGAGAGACGATCGGAAACCTGTGCCCCGGTGAGCGTGCTGTTGATGAATGCCGCGGGAAGCCCACGCGCGGTGAGCGCGTCGACCTGATCCTTCATGAGTGAGATGAGCGGCGACACGACGATGGTGAGCCCCGGCAGCATCAGCGCCGGCACCTGATAGCAGAGCGACTTGCCGCCGCCTGTGGGGAGGACGACCAGCGTGTCACGACCGCTCAGGATCGACGTGATCGCGCGCTCCTGCCCCGGACGAAATCCAGGGTAACCGAACGACTCGCGCAGCGTGGCGCGGGCCTGCTCCAGCAACAGCTCGGCGGAAACCTCGTTGGTCACGTCGAACAATAACAACGTGGCTCGACCACGACCATCATCGCGCGGTTGCGGGGACCGTCATTTCACCCCTGCGTTCACACGGCGCGCGCGAAATGTCCCCGAGTGAACTTCCCACTCACGAGCTCGCGAACGGGAGAGGTCGACGGCGGGGCCTCGACGCGCGACAACGCATCCAAGGTGTCGCGATAGCCGGCGATGATCTCTCGCACCGGATCGCCGGGTACGTTGAACACCGCCCGGAATCCGCGGATACCTGACTGCCACAGCCGCGGCAGGTACTCCGACGCCTCGATGGGTCTCGAGTGCAGCAGGCGATTGCGGCACGCCGAATCGGTCGCCACGCCGAACGTGTAACCCGCTGGATCGGTCAGCTCGACCACGGGATGCTTTTGCACACAGAGGTCGCGGCACGTCGTGGGCTCGCGATCGAACGCGGCGGACAGCACGCAGTGTTCGATAGTCATTCCCTCCGGGCGACCGTAGATCAACACGTCAAAGCCCTGTCCGTTCCACGGCGCCGAGACGGCCGCGAGCTCGGCGGTCGTCAGCTCGACCGACAGCACGATACGACGCGCGCCGAGTCGGAAGAGCTCCGCGGCGGTATGCTGGTTGAAGCAATTGACGGCGTAATCTGCGACGACATCGCGGCCGGCGCGCCCGAGCTCGGCCACCAGACCAAGGTGCCCCGAGAGGACCGGGAGATTGAGCGCGAGCCACTTGTCGAGCGAATGCCGTTCCTCGGGTCGGACGATCGTCGGCGTGCGGACGCGCAGCGCGACACCGCGCGCCGCGAGCTCTTCGCCGAGCGCGCGAACGCGGGCTGCCGGCGGCGCTGGATGGCGGAGGAATGGATCGAACGTGACCTCGGTCGCCCCGCCGTCGGCGGCCGCGCGCGCGTCCTCGAGGCGATACACCTCGGCACTCAGCGAACACGGCGCCGATTCGCGTTGACCGTTAGGCAACGCATGGTGTTGCGAATCCGACACGCCGGGAATCCTGGCGATCGCCGCGGCAATGGCGCCATCCCGTTCGGCGATCCGTGCTACCTCCGCCCAATCGCGACGCACCATGAGCTCATCCACGACTTGTTGGCGGAGGTGATTGAGCTCGCTCACCGGCAAGAAGAGCCCGTTCGAAAGCCCGGCCACGTCGAGGTCGCCTAACGCGAACGGGGTCTCGCCCATGCGGCCGAGCTGCTCGCGCAGGCGTGAGACATCGAGCGCATGGGCGCGGGCGGGCGCGAGTGGGATCTCGCCTCGCACAGTCACCTGTTCGCCGTCGGCGGTGGCGACCACTTTGAGTGGCGCCCCAGGTGCCCCGAACAACCGCATGTCGATGCGCGTCCGTCGGGCGCGCGCCGGCGCGGTGAGCTCGGCGAAGCTTGCTCGCGCCCGCTCGAGCAGCGCCGCATGCGATGTGCGGAGTACCGTCCATCCCGCCGGCACGTTCACGCGGGTGGCGATTGCCTGACGCGTCGTGCCAGTCGCGGCGCGAACCGATCGCGCGGCCGAAACGGAGAAGCCAAGCGCCTGTCCTTTCTGGCCCGCCGGCGGCTCGAAGCCGAGGCCATCGCCGACGGCCACGGGCGCCGTGACGTCGATCAACAGATCGGCGCCGTCACGCCCCGCCACGACGCCGATTGCGACGCCGTGATTGTCCGGGTGCGTACGCGTGATGTAGCCACGACCAGCGCGACCGACGTGCATGCCGGGCGTGAACCCGCGGCTGAAGATCTGAACGAGCGGCTGCACTTCCTCGAACGACGGTGGCGCGACCTCGCCCTGCTCGAGGCGGTCCAGGAAGGTGCGATAGCCCTGTGTGACCGTCGCGACATACTCGGGTTTCTTCTTTCGGCCTTCGACCTTGAGACAGCTGATCCCTGCTTCGGCCAATGACGCGAGCTGGTCGTGAGCGGCGAGGTCTTTCGCAGAGATGAGGAATCCGCGATCGAGCTCCGAGCCTGTGTTCGCATCCGTCAGGACATAGTCCTTTCGGCATGACTGCGCGCACGAGCCGCGGTTCGCGCTGCGCTCGCTGATCATGCCGGACATGAAGCACTGGCCCGAATACGAGATGCAGAGAGCCCCGTGAACGAATGACTCGAGCCCAAGGTCCGGCACGGCGGCGCGGATCTGTCGAATGTCCTCAAGGGTGTTCTCACGCGCGAGCACGACGCGGTCGACGCCAAGCTCGCGCATCACGGCCGCTCCGCTCGCGTCATGCACGGTCATCTGCGTCGACGCGTGCACCTCGAAGCCGGGGTACACCGCGTGGATCAGCCTGATGAGGCCGATGTCCTGTACGATCGCGGCGGCGATACCGCGGTCGATCGCCTGTCCGAGCAAGGCCAATGCGTCCGCGATCTCGTCTGGTTTGACGAGCGTATTCAGCGTGAGGTAGATGCGAACGCCACGCGACGCGGCGAGCGCGCACGCTCGCTCCAGCTCATCGAGTGTGAGTTGCGCGCCCTCATCGCGGGCGTTGAAGCGCTCCGCGCCGAGGTAGATCGCGTCGGCGCCGTTCGCCACCGCCGCCCTGACGGCATCGAGCGAGCCGGCAGGGGCGAGCAATTCGGGGGCGCGACGGTGTGAACGCATCCCGAAAAAGATAACCCGATCGAGCCTACTCCGGCTTCGTCGTCTTGAAGAACCGGAGAAGGAACGCGATGACGACGAGCCCGATACCGATCCAGCGAACGACGGTGTCCTCGCTCCGGATGCCGTAGGCGAACATGCCGACGCCCGCAAGCGCCAACGCGATCTTCGCGACCGTTATGCGATCCATACCGAGCGCCTCCCGGATTCCGGCGTGAGGCAGAGGTCGTTCATGCTGCCGGCAACCCCAGGGAACGCCCCTCGGCGTCGGGCACGTCGAGCACCATGCGAAGGAGAGCCGTCGAGAACACCTTGCCCTGCGCGTCCGTCTTGAGCGAAAGGGTTCCGCCGCCGTCGAGCGCACCGTGAAGCAGGAAGTTGAGCGCTCCCAGGTTAGGCAGCTCGTACCGCTTCACGGCTCCCGTGATGACGCCGTTGAAATGCTGGGCAACACGACGCTCGGTCAGCTCGCGGGCGAGGATCGGATACCAATCGCGCCTGAGCGCGATCACCCCGACGTTGGCGGTGTCGCCCTTGTCGCCGGACCGTGCGTGCGCGATGTCCACGAGACGGACCTTCATGCGATCACCTCCACCGCCGTTTGCACTTCCGTCTTGTCGATGAGCGCGGGCCAGTATGCCACGATCTCCTCGACCTTCGGCCGACCGCCCGCGAAGCCGGTGACGCTCGGTGGTCCGTTCAACACCAGCGGGGCGAGCTCTCGCGTGAAGCGCTCCACCGCCGCTTTGCTTTCGCCGCGGACTCCGAAGCGCAGCTGCGCCTCGGGCAGTTCGGCGTTAGGCTGACCCGCGAGCGGTCCATGGGTTGCTGATACCCCGACGAACTCGGTCATGATCTTGTCGAAGCGAAGACCGAGTCGGTCGAGCCGTTCGCGGAGTACGCGGTCGGCCGCCTGTGCCTTCTCCAGCGCGTCGGGCCACGCGTAGACGAGCGTGCCGACCGCCTTGAACCCGGCGCGGTACGCAATCGACACCTTCAGCTTGTCGGTCGGTGCGCCTCCGCCGATTCCGAACACGCGCACCCGGTCCGGTCCGACGGCCTCGAGCTGGATCGTCGTGAAGTCCGCGACGACATCGGGCGTGATGTACGCGTGCGGGTCGCCCATCTCGTAGACGAGCTGCTCGGTCACCGTGGGCACCGAGATGCGACCGCCGGTTCCCGGGTGCTTCGAGATCTCGAACGTCCCATCCGGATGCGCGTTCACGATCGGGTATCCGACGTTCGCCAGGTCGGGAACGTCGCGCCAGTCGATCAGGCAATTCCCGCCCGAGCACTGGGCGCCGCATTCGATGATGTGTCCCGCGACGATTCCGGCAGCCAGCTTGTTCCAGTCGTCAGGCGCCCAGCCGAACTCGAAGCGGAGCGGCGCCATCGTCAGCGCCGTGTCGGTGGAGCGGCCGGTGACGACGACCTGCGCACCTCGCGACAGCGCCTCGACGATCGGCGTCGAGCCGATGTAGGCGTTCGCTGAGAGCACGCGGTCGCGCACCGTCGTGAGCGGCTCGCCGGTATCCATGTTCGCCAGCACATGGCCGCGGGAGATCAGGTCGTCGAGCCGAGGCAGGAGGTCGTCGCCCGTCACGACGCCGATGTTGACTTTTCCGGCGGCACCGCGCGCGGCCGCGAGGTCTCTCACGGCCTGCGCGCACGAGACTGGATTCACGCCGCCGGCGTTGGCGATCACGCGCACACCTCGGTCGACGATGGCCGGCAACACGCTCTCGATCGCGCCGATGAAGTCGCGCGCATAGCCCATCCGGGGGTCGCGCTCCTTCTGCTTCTGCAGGATCGACATCGTGACTTCGGCGAGGTAGTCGAGCATGAGGTAGTCGACTGGCCCGCCCTCGACCTGTCGGCGCGGGGCTTCGAGCCAGTCGCCCCAGAATCCCTGCCCGGCTGCGACACGAACAACCTGCTTCACTCAGGCCTCGGAGAGGTGTGGTGGAAGAACGAACGCGCCGAGATGTGGCCCGGCGTTATGCAACGCAGTGCGGAGCGCCATCGCCAGCACGTCACGCGTGTCTTCGGGGTACACGATTGCGTCGACGTAGCCGCGTGCCGCTGCATAACGAGCGTCCAGCTGGTGCTCGTAGTCGGCGCGCATCTCGTCCACGGCCTCGAGAATCTCGGGCGACGGATCCCGCTTTGCTTTCTTCGCGGCTTCGAGCGCCGGCCCGTGCACCGCCTGGATCGCCGCCTCCCCTTCCATGACGCCCATGCGGCCGGTGGGCCAACTGAAGATGAAATCCGGGTCGAACCCCTGGCCCGCCATCGCGTAGTAGCCCGCGCCCGACGCGTGGTTCACCGTCAGCACGATCTTCGGCACGTGCGCGGTGGCCATCGCTTCGACGAACCGGGCCCCCGCGCGAATAATCCCCTCGTGCTCGGCCTCGGCGCCGACCATGAACCCCGAGACGTCCTGCACGAAGAGGAGCGGGATGCCTTGGCGGTCGCAGCGATCGATGTAGTAGGCGACCTTGTCGGCGCTCTCGGCGTAGACGATTCCACCGAACCGTGGCTTCTCGCCCGGGCGCCCTTTGATGAGCCCGCGCTGGTTCGCGATCACGCCAACCGGAACGCCATCGATGGTGGCGTCCCCACAGATCATCTCGCGCGCGAGGTTGCCCTGAAACTCGTCGAGCTTCCCATCGTCGACGATCGCGTTCAGGACCTGGTGCATGTCGTATGACATGCGATGGTCCGTGGGGAGGAGATCGTAGAGCCGATCCGATTGGGAACCGGGAACCGGGAACCGGGAACCGTGACTCCGCTCCTGAACCTCGGTTCCCGGTTCCCGGCTCCCGGTTCCCGCCCGAACGGGAAGTCGACCAATCAGCTCCCTCAGCTTCTCCAGACAGGCGGCATCATCGTCGACGGCGTAATGCGCGACAGCGCTGATCTCCGTGTGCGTCACCGCACCGCCTAACGTTTCCCCGTCGATCGTCTGGCCCGTCGCACCCTTCACCAGGTTCGGGCCGCCCAGGCCCATGAACGACGTGCCCTTCACCATCAGGATCACGTCCGACAACGCCGGCAGGTACGCGCCGCCCGCGATGCACGGGCCCATCACCGCGGCGAGCTGCGGGATGCGCAGGTACCGGCGCATGATCGAGTTGTAGTAGAAGATCCGCGCCGCGCCGTACTGGCCCGGGAAGACGCCGCCCTGGTAGGGGAGGTTCACTCCGGCCGAGTCGACGAGATAGATGATCGGGACGCGACACCGCATCGCGATCTCCTGCGCACGGAGAATCTTCTTGATCGTCTCGGGCCACCACGAGCCCGCCTTCACCGTCGCGTCGTTCGCGACGATCACGACCTCGCGTCCGTGGACAGTCCCGATGCCGGTGACGACGCCGGCTCCCGGAGCCTGGCCGTCGTACTGATCGTACGCCACGAGCAGGCCCACCTCGATGAATCGCGACGTCGGGTCGCACAGTTTGGCGATCCGTTCACGCGCAGTGAGCTTCCCCTGCTTGTGCTGCTTCGCGATCCGGTCGGCGCCACCACCTTCACGCAGACGGTCTTCGAGCTTGCGGATTTCGTCGCCCAGCTCACGGAGCCGAGATGTCACCGCTCGCCCGCCCTCGCGCCGGCGCCCTCGCGCTCCTCGAACCAGCCGCGGATGTAATCGACGAGGTCCGATGTTGACGTCCCGGGCCCGAACAGCTTGCCGGTACCGCGCCGCTGCAGCTCGTCCATGTCTTCTTTCGGGATGATGCCGCCGCCGGTGATCAGCACATCATCGCGCCCTGCCTCGCGCAGCAGGTCGAGCACGCGCGGAAAGAGCGTCATGTGCGCACCGCTCAGAATCGACAGCCCGATGACGTCGACGTCCTCCTGAACGGCGGCGTTCGCGATCATCTCCGGCGTTTGGTGAAGGCCGGTGTAGATGACCTCCATTCCGGCATCACGCAGTGCGGCCGCTACGACCTTGGCGCCACGATCGTGGCCGTCGAGCCCTGGTTTGGCGATGAGTACTCTGATTGGGCGCATAAGAACGGAAAGCTAGCAAGCGCTGCGTCTACGCAGCAACGGCGCGCGAATGCCGGTAGGCCTACGCCTCTTTTCTCGCGACGAGAAGCATCTCGCCGCTCCGGCGCGACAATGGACGTTCGGTCCAACCGTCATACGCTGCTTCGACAACGAGGCCACGCCGCACCAGCATCTCCGAGAGGTGGGTCGCCGAGTAGAGGCGGATGCGATGCTCTCGTTCGCCGCTCGAGCGCCGGCCGCGCCAGGTCGACCGCACGGTGAGCACGCCGGACAATGCATCGAACGAGCGTTCATGGCCGATCATCGTGTGGTCGTCCGCGAGCCACCAGTCGCGCGAGAGAAAACGGCGCATGACGCCGTCGCGATTGCCTCCATGCCACACCAACGTACCGCCGGGCTTGAGGACGCGCGCCCATTCCGCGACAACGCGGTCGTCGTCACTCGGGAGCAGGAAGAAGCCGAACGATGTGAACAGGTTCAGAACGGCGTCGAACCGGCGAGTCCACCGCCCCGGCAGTCCGCGTATGTCACCACGGGTGTAGCGGAGTTGCGGGCCCGTGCCGCGTTCCTTCGCCCGCGCCAGAAGCTCGCGGGACAGGTCCAGTCCGTCGACGTCATAACCGGCTTCCGCGAGCAGGTGTGCGTGGCGACCCTGGCCGCATGGCACGTCGAGAATACGCGATCCAGCAGGTAACCCGAGTATCTCGATGAGCCGAGCGACCTCACGTCGATCTCGTGCGAGGTCGAAGATGGGCTTGTACTCGAGGAGATAGTGGGCGTCGAAGTAATGGGCCCACCAGTCGCCCTTCGAGCGGGAACGGGGAACCGGGAACCGGGAACCGAGGCTCCTCGGAGCTTCTGTTCCCCGTTCCCGGTTCCCGGTTCCCAGTCTCCTCTTTGGAGATCTCAGAAAAACACGGGTTCTCTATACGCGCCGAACACCGACTCCATCGCCGCGCGAATCTCGTAGAGCGTGCAGAACGCCCTCGCGCAGTCGAGGATGTGCGGGATCAGGTTCTCGGTCGTCGCCGCCGCCGCAGTGAGCTCCGTCAGGCGACGCTTCACGAGATCGTTGTCGCGCGTCGCGCGCAGCTTCGACAGCCGCTCGCGCTGCAGAATCGTCGTGTCCTCGCCAACCCTGAGCAGCGGGATCGTGAGCTCCGGCTCGTCGGTGACGAACTCGTTGACGCCGACGACCACGCGGCGGTGCTGCTCGATTTCCCACTGCTGCCGTGCCGCCGACTCGGCGATCTTCCGCTGGAACCACCCCTGCTCGAGCCCGGGGACTACCCCGCCGACCTGGTCGATCTCCTGGAAGATCTCTTCCGCTTCGCGCTCCAGGCGATCGGTCAGCGCCTCGATGTAATGCGAGCCGCCGAGCGGATCGATCACGTTAGGCACGCCCGTCTCGTACGCCAGCAGTTGCTGCGTGCGAAGGGCCACCTGCACGGCTTCTTCCGTCGGGAGCGCGAGCGTCTCGTCCATCGAGTTCGTGTGCAGCGACTGCGTTCCGCCCAGCACGGCCGCCATCGCCTGGTAGGCGACGCGCACGATGTTGTTCATGGGCTGCTGCGCGGTGAGCGTCACCCCGGCCGTCTGTGAATGGAAACGGAGCATCCACGAGCGCGGATCCGTGGCGCCGTAGCGGTCACGCATGTGGCGGGCCCAGATGCGACGGGCCGCGCGGAGCTTCGCGATCTCCTCGAAGAAGTCGTTGTGAATGTCGAAGAAGAACGAGAGGCGCGGCGCGAAGGCATCCACGTCCAACCCTCGTGCGATCCCGCGCTCGACATAGGTGAAGCCATCGGCCAGCGTGAACGCGAGCTCCTGCGCGGCCGTTGCGCCAGCCTCGCGGATATGGTAGCCCGAGATCGACACCGTGTTCCACAGCGGAGCGTGTTCGGCTCCCCACTGGAACAGATCGACAATGAGGCGCAGCGCCGGCTCTATCGGATAGCACCAGGCGTGCTGCGCCATGTACTCCTTGAGGATGTCGTTCTGCACGGTCCCGCGGAGCTTCGTGCTCGCAACGCCCTGCCGTTCCGCTGCAGCGACGTAGAAGCAGAACAGGATGACGGCAGGCCCGTTGATGGTCATCGACGTCGAGACCCGGTCGAGCGGAATGCCATCGAACAGCGTCTCCATGTCGGCGAGACTGGAGATCGCCACGCCCGTCTTGCCTACCTCACCTTCCGACCTCACGTGATCGGAGTCGTAGCCCATGAGCGTCGGGAAATCGAACGCCGTGGAGAGCCCGGTCTGCCCATGCTCGAGCAAGAACTTGAAGCGCGCGTTGGTGTCTGCCGCGCTGCCGAACCCGGCGAACTGCCGCATGGTCCACAGCTTCCCGCGATACCCCGTGGGGTGAATGCCGCGCGTGAACGGATACGCCCCCGGCAGTGAGTCGTCAGGCGCAGCCTCACCGGCCGTATCGAGCGCCGTGTACAGCGGTTCGACCTCGCCCTCGCTGTTGTTAAAGGCGATGTCGCGCTTCTCTCCCTTTTCATAACGCTTGCGCCAGGCTGCCACCTCGGCGCGCAGACGTTCGAGCTCGGCCGCCTGACGACGCAACGTCTCTTCGCGCTCGTCGGTCGTTCCGCTCGCAAGATCTCGCATAGACGTCATGATCGGGTCCGCGTCAGAAGGTCCACGCTTCGACTCAGCAGCTCATCAGCGACCGTGAACGGCGTTGCCGCACCCGATTCCATCGCCGACAGCGTCGAGTCGAGAAAGGCATTTGTGTCGGCGTCCCGCCAGAGACGCTGACGAATCCTGTGCTCGGTCACGTCGATGACCTGTTCCCGCAACCGCTGGCGGTGCCGGCGTCGTAGCTCGCCACTTGCCTCAAGATAACGGAGGTGCCGGTCGAGCGCGGTGATCAGCTCGCCGATCCCTTCCCCTTTGGCCGCCACCGTCCGCAGCACGGGCGGCGTCCATGTTTCCGTCTGCGCGCCCGCGGCCGCCTCACGAGCGATGCGCGCGGGGTTCATGATCTTCTTGAGATCGACGCCGTGGTGTGCCGGGACGTTTCGAAGCGCCTCGCCGGCGCGCATGCCGAGCATCAGCTCGATGTCGGTGCGCACGCGGTCGGCGCCCGGCCGGTCCGCCTTGTTCACGACGAAAATGTCGGCGATCTCCATGAGGCCCGCCTTGAGCGTCTGGATCGAGTCGCCGGACTCGGGCACGAGGATCACGACCGTCGTATCGGCGGAGCGAGCGATGTCGAGCTCACTCTGGCCGACGCCGACTGTCTCCATGAGGATGCGATCGAAACCGTACGCGTCGAGGACATCGGCCACGGCGCGCGTCGCTGATGAGAGGCCGCCCAGTGAGCCGCGCGTCGCGAGCGATCGGATGTACACGCCGGGATCGAGCGCGACGCTTTCCATCCGGATGCGATCGCCAAGCAGCGCGCCGCCGGTGAACGGCGAGGTGGGGTCGACCGCGATGATGCCCACCGTCAGCCCCGCTTCCCGATACTGTGCGGCCAGCTGCGTCGTAACGGTGCTCTTCCCGGCGCCCGGCGGCCCGGTGATTCCGATGCGTCGCCCGCGGCCGATTTTCGCGTGCAGCGCGCCAAGTATGGTGTCGAACCCCTGACGCTGATTCTCGACGATGCTGATCGCGCGCGCGAGCGCTGCCGGGCGGCGTGCCTCGAGGTCGGCGATGAGCCGTGCGTCGGGCGACGTGGAGGTCGTCACGAGTTGGTTGTCTGTGTGCCGTTTGATGCCGCTCGCAGGCTCACTGCGGCCGGCGTCGGAACGGATCTGGTCTCGGTGGTGCCCGGCTCATCGTGTTCGTCGCGGATGTCGCCTACGAGCTCCTCGAGGAGATCCTCGAGCGTCACGATCCCGGCAAGCTGGCCGGCGCCGTCACGCACGACCGCGAGGTGGCGACGCCCGCGCAGCATCTCGAAGAGGAAGTCGTTGCATCGCGCCGCGACGGGTGCATCGGCGACCGGACGGAGCCTAACGTCCTCACCGCCGGTGTCCTTCAGCACGTCGAACGCATGAATCATCCCGATGACGTTGTCCAGCGTGTCACGGTAGATCGGCACGCGGCTGTAGCGCGACTGCGCAATTCTCAGCGCACGCTCGGGACCGCGAATGCGCTCGTCGAGCGCAAAGACGTCGGCACGCGGGGTCATGATCTCGCCGAGCGTCTTGTTCCCGAACTGGACGACTCCGCTGATGATCGCCATCTCGGTTTTCTCGCCCACCCCTTCCATCTCGCCCTCGCGCAGGAGGTCTTCGAGGTCGTCGCGCTCGGAGTGCAATGGCGTTGGCGTTCGCGGCGTGAAGAGGGCCGTCACGCGTCGCGCGACCATCACGAATGGCGCCAGCACGATCTCGACCACTCGCAGCACCGGCAGGAGAAGCGGCAGCACGGCCGTGGGCCAGCGCCGCGCGACCGCGCGTGGCAGGAGTTGCCCAATGACCAGCACCGCGAGCGAGAACAGGGCAAGGCGCCGCGCCACGAAAGGCAGACCGACTCCACCGACGGACCCGATGAGCGCGCCGGCGACGTAGACAGTGACGGCAATGCCGGTCGCGGCGGCGAGCAACAGCCGCTGCGGGCGCTCGAGATAGAGGTCGACGCTTGGCGCGCCCCGAAGGCGCCGCTCGGCCCAGTGTCGCAGCCAGATCCGACTCACGGACCGGATCGCGGTGGCGACAGCCGTTAGGCACACCACGATGATCAGACAGACGAACAGTGCTGCGGAGATAGTCACGACAGGCGCTCGCTCATCTGCTCGACGCGCTCGAAGTACACGCGCTCGATCCGGCGCTTGACGACCCGTTCGATCACGATGCGGAAACCCTCGATCGTGAACGCTTCGCCGGCTTCGGGGACCCGCCCGAGCATCTCGTACACGAGTCCGCCCACCGTCGTCACGCCTTCGCGGTGAAAATCGTGACCGATCAGATCGGATAGCTCGTCGACGGTCATCCGGCCCGGAACCCAGAAGCGGCGCCCGTCCTCCTGCTCGACCGAGGCTTCTTCCACGTCGTACTCGTCGCGGATCTCGCCGACGATCTCCTCGAGGATGTCCTCGATCGTCACGATACCGGCCGTGCCGCCGAACTCGTCGACGACGATCGCGATGTGCGTTCGGCTCGACTGGAAATCCCGGAGCTGCTGATCGATCGTCTTGCTCGCCGGAATGAACACGGCCGACCGAACGAGCGCGGCCCACCCGCCTCCCGGCTCCTCGTCTGCAATCGCTGCGGGCAAGAGGTCCTTCGCATAGAGGATCCCCGTGATCTCGTCGAGCGTGCCGTCGAACACCGGAAACCGCGCGTGTTCGGAGCTGCGGACCCTCGCGAGCACGTCTGCCCACGGCATCGTCCGATCGATGCCGACGATGTTCACCCGCGGCAGCATCACCTCATGCACCGCGGTGTTGCCCAGGGAAAAAACGCCATGGAGGATGGTCTCCTCCCTGTCGGTCACATCCGCCTCGGCCGCAACGATCTGGCGAAACTGCTCGGCCGTCGCTTCGCGGTCCTCTTCCACCGGTGTTGGTGGAATGACCGACTGCAGCATGTTGTCCAGCCAGGCACCGACGATGACGACTGGCGCGAGCACCCGCTCAACCACGCTGACCACCGGTGCGAGGCGAGCGATCGACGGCATGCTCACGGCGTCACCAATGCTGCGCGCTATGCTCTCCGACAACAGCACCGCAACCAGAGCAACCGGCACTGCGATGGCTACGGATTGTCCGAGCGACCGGTCCGAAAATCGGAGCGCCCACGCGATCGCGCATCCGGCCACGAGGTGAGCCACGATACGCGCGAAGGCGAGCGCACGATGAGGGCGCTCACGCCGCTCGGCGAGCGCGCGAAGCGATGCGCTCAGCCGCGTGTCATCCGTGTCGAGCGCGAGCAGCGCTCCGTCGGCGGCCGCGAACAGCGCAGCGAGCGCCGACGCCACGATCGCGACCAGGATCGCGACGATGGTGGTCACGGTTCGCGAGCGCCGGAGAGCGCGCGGCGGACGGTCGCCGACGCCAGGAGCCGTTCCTGTCGACGCCACATCGGCGACGCCGTGCGCTCGGTCCCGTCCGGGTGGTCGTGGCCGAGTACGTGGAGCGTTCCGTGGACGACGAGTCGCGCGAACTCTTCCCTCACGCCGCGGCCAAAGCGCGTGGCGTTGGCGCGGGCGACGTCAGGCGCGATGTAAATGTCGCCAATCACGGGGTGTGACGCCGACCAATCGCTGCCTGCGCCGAGCGCGAACGAAATGACGTCCGTCGGGCCGGCGTGTCCGAGGTGCCGCCTATTGAGCTGCGCGATCTCGCGTGCGGACACGAATGCGATCGAGACGAGCGCATCCCGAACGCCCTCGGCCCTGAGCACGGCGGTTGCGACGCGCTTGACCCGGGCGGACGCGAGCGGGATGCGCGTGCCGTCCGCCGAAACGTCAACGACGATGCTCATGGGCGGCTCATCGCGATTTGACCTGCTCCGTCGGCGTGCCGATCCCCGCTGTGGGAGAATCGCCAGCGGTTGCCTCGTTAGGTGACGCAGGTACGCCCTTCGCCGCTGGCGATCCGAATTCTGCCGTGATCCCGCCGCTTGCCGCGGGGTATTCGATGCGCGAGTGGTACATCCCCGCGAGAACGCGGGTGAACTGGTCTTTCACCGTCTCGAGCTGCGCGTGGGTGATCGGCGCATCCCGAAGCTGGCCCTGGTCGATCCGTTGTCGCACGATCCGGTCGATCACGTCACGGATCTTTTGAGGCGTCGGGTCATGGAGCACGCGCGCGGCTGCCTCCGCGCCGTCGGCCAGCATGACGATCGCCGTCTCGATGCTTCGTGGTGCTGGTCCCGGATACGCAAACTCCGCCGAGTTCGCCGGCACCCCGTCGCGCTCCTTCGCTTTTTCGAGGAAGTACGAGATCGGTCCCGTGCCGTGGTGCTCACGAATAAACGGCATCACTCCCCGCGGCAGCTTATGCTCCTCGGCGAGCTCGAGCCCCTCGAGCACGTGATTTCGTATGATCGCCGCGCTGGTCGTGGGCTTGAGCTTGTCGTGCGGGTTGCGGCCCTTCGCCTGATTCTCCGCGAAGTACTGCGGCTTCTTGAGCTTCCCGATGTCGTGATAGAGCGCCCCCACACGGGCAAGCAGCCCATTCGCTCCGATGGCGTTGCTCGCGCTCTCGGCGAGGTTCGCGATCGCAATCGTGTGCGCGTACGTCCCGGGCGCCTCGAGGCTGAGTCGGCGAAGGAGCGGTCGGTTGAGATCCGACCACTCGAGCAGCGTCAGATCGGTGTCGACGCCCGCGAACTGCTCGGCGCCGGGGATCAGCATGATGGCGATCGAGACCGATGCGATGGCGTTCGCCGCGCCCCACAGTGCGCTCCAGCCGATATCGGACAACGGCAGGTCGAGCGTTAGGCCGATCGCGATAGCGGCGATGAGGTACGCGCCAGCGATGGCGAGGATCGCGACGTGAGTCTGGTTCCTCCGCCGGACGATGCGCATGGTGAACGCGGCGGCCGTCCCCCCAATGAGATTGAGGAACAGCGCGTTCGTGCCGCGGAACTCGTTTTGACCACCGATGAGAACGGCCAGGATCATCGCTGCGATCATCCCGATCCGGGGATCGAACAGCATGCTCACGATGACCGCCGCAAATGCGACCGGAATGAGCTCCGGGTGCACGCGTTGTGGCAGGTGCGCGATCAGTGATGACGTGACGATCACGATCACGAAGACGATCGCGAACAGGAGTACCGCGCGAAGCGACGCGTAGAGCTGCTGACGGAACAGCGCCAGGGTCAGGCCAAAGATCGTCAGGACGAGTGTGTTGAAGAGCACAGCCCCGACGATCCGACTGGCATTCCGGCGGCTGTCGCCACGTTTCGCGAGCTCATCCTGCAGCGCACGCATCTTCTCGCGCTCTTCGCGGCCCACGACCTCGTGCGCCCCGACAATCTTCTCGCCGAGCTGCAAGGTGTACTTGACGTTAGGCACCGACTTGCGAAGGTCCTGGCGCGCCCGCTCGGTGGCCGCGCGGTCGTAGACGATCGTGGGCCGGAAGAATGCGGTGAGCAGCTTGCGGAACGCGGCATCGCCAGCCTGTGACTGCGGGTCGGGATTGAGGAGGCGGGCTCGCGCCAGCAGTGTCGGGAACGCCGCGACGCTGTCGGCGTTCACCGACGTGACGGACGTATCCTGGCGCAGCGTGACGGCGCCCTGAATCCCATCGAGCGCGCCACCGGCCGCGATTCCGGTCGCCAGCCAGCGGTCGTACGCACGCCTGACGGCATCCGCCACGGCATCGCCACGACCCGGCATCGCGAGGTACTGCGCTTCCGGCGGCGCCAGTTGCACGCCGAGCATCGCGCCAAGTTGCTGCACGGAGGTGATACGCTGTGCCTCGGGCAGCGAGGCCACCTGGCGGAGCTCCTGGGCGAACTGATCGACGAGCGCGCGGGACGAATCCAGTGCGGCGGAGTCGAACGTGAAGATCGGCTCCACCGACCGCGCGATGTCGTTCTGCTCCTTCAGCAGCTCTTCGGGCGACTTGAGCACCGAGTAGCCGAACGGCGCGATCACATTGTCGGGCGCGACCGACCCCACTTCCAGAATTGGGGAATCGACGACCGGTGAGGCGGGAAAGACGAGATACGTGACCGCGGCGATCAGGAGCGCGATGACCGCCCGCGTTCCGTGGAAGCGGACGGCGCGAGCCCGCGGACTTCCCTCATCAGCGGCGTCGCCGCCTAACCACCCGGCGATGGCGTTCAATCGCCGCCGTCCTCGGCGTACGCCTTGATGATCTCGCGGACGAGACGGTGTCGGATCACGTCCGTCTCGTTGAGATAGTGGAACGCGATCCCGTCAATGCCGGTGAGGATGCGCTCGATCTGCATCAGCCCCGACTCCTCGCGTTTGGGCAGGTCGATCTGCGTCTTGTCGCCGGTAATCATCGTCTTCGAGTTCACACCGAGCCGCGTGAGGAACATCTTCATCTGCGCCGCCGTCGCGTTCTGCGCCTCGTCGAGGATCACGAACGCATCTGCGAGCGTGCGCCCGCGCATGTACGCGAGCGGCGCGATCTCGATCGTCCGCGTTTCCAGTGCCTTCTGCATGCGCTCGACGGGCATCATGTCCTCGAGCGCGTCATAGAGCGGCCGGAGATACGGGTCGACCTTGGCTTGCATGTCGCCGGGCAGGAACCCGAGGCTCTCGCCCGCTTCGACGGCGGGGCGGGCGAGGATGATGCGCCTAACGCGCTTTCGCGACAGCGCATCGACGGCGGCGGCAACGGCGAGGTACGTCTTGCCCGTCCCGGCCGGCCCGATTCCGACCACGATGTCGTTGTCCGAAATGAGCCCGAGGTATTCGGCCTGACCCGGCGTTTTCGGCTGGATGATCTTCCGGACGCCGGGCAGTACGATGCGATTGTCGCCACCACCGCCCGGCTCACGGGACCCGTCCATGCTCATGCGCAGGACGTCATCCGCCTCCAGCACCGTGCCCTGTTTCGCGGCGTCGATCATTCGCTGCGCGACCGACGCCGCGCGCTCGACGGCCTCCGCCGTGCCCACGAGCGTCAGTGTGTCGCCGCGGAGGGCGACGCGCGTTCCGGTCTGGCGTTGCAGCTCGATCAGATTCGCATCGTTGACACCCGCCAGCGTCAGCAGATCGGCGCCTTCGGTGTTCAACCGCTGCGTCGTTTGTTCGTCGGTCAACGTGGCGCTCCGTCAGTCTCCGACCACGGCGATGTGCAGATCGCCGAGATCGTCGCGTGGCACCGGCGTGGGCGCACCCTCGAACAGCGCTCGCGCGGCGGTCGTCTTCGGGAACGCGATCACGTCGCGGAGCGACGTCGCCCCGGCGAGCAGCATCGCCACGCGGTCAAATCCAAACGCGATGCCCCCGTGCGGCGGCGCGCCCGCCCGTAGCCCTTCGAGCAGGAACCCGAATCGCATGAGTGCCGTCGCGTCGTCGATGCCTAACAACGAAAATACCCGCGATTGATCGAGCGGGTTCGAGATGCGGATGCTGCCACCGCCCAACTCCGTCCCGTTCAGCACGAGGTCGTACGCGAGGGCCCGTGCCTTCGTCGGGTCGGACGCGAGGAGCTCCCCATCATCGGGATGCGCCGCCGTGAATGGATGGTGAACCGGCGTCACCGCACCGGTGGTCGCGTCACGCTCGAACATTGGGAAGTCCACCACCCACACGAACTCGAGCTCGTCCTGTGGGACGAGACCGAGCCTTCGAGCGAGCTCCTGACGAACGCGGTCGAGCGCGGGAGAAGACACGGCATCAGGCGCGGCAACGAACACGCCAAGATCGCCTTCAAGCAGACCGAGGCGGTCGGCGGTGCCCTCGGGCAGGAATTTGGCGCCCTTCCCCTCCAGTCCCGCCGCGCTGCGCTTCAGCACGATCAGACCACCGGCCCCGGCCGACTTCGCGACGGCCTCGAGCTCGTCGGTCTGCTTGCGCGACATGGACGCGCCGCCGGTTACCCGAATGCCTCGTACGCGGCCACCGGCATCGATGGCCTGTTTGACGAACGAGAGGTCGGACGCCGCGAAGACCGCGGTCACATCACGGATTTCGAGCCCGTATCGCAGATCCGGGCGGTCGCAGCCGTACCGCTCCATGGCGTCGCCGTACGTCATGCGGCGGAACGGCGCTTGGAGCGTATGACCGGCTGCGCTCCACAACGCGCAGATCAGGCCTTCCGCGACGGCCATGATGTCCTCGCGCGTGACGAACGAGGCCTCGATGTCGATCTGCGTGAACTCCGGCTGGCGGTCCGCTCGCAGGTCCTCGTCGCGGAAGCATCGGGCGATCTGGAAGTACCGATCGAACCCGGAAACCATGAGCAGTTGCTTGTAGAGCTGCGGCGACTGCGGCAGCGCATAGAACTCGCCCGGGTGCACGCGGCTCGGGACCAGATAGTCGCGCGCACCCTCCGGCGTCGGCTTGGTCAGAATCGGCGTCTCGATCTCGACGAATCCTTCTCCGCTCAGGAACGCGCGAGTCGCCTGCATCAGAGTGTGACGAAGGATGATGTTGTCGCGAAGCTCGGGTCGTCGCAGATCGAGGTGCCGATGGCGAAGGCGGAGCTCTTCCGCCGGAAGCGGCTCGCCGCGGTTACGCGCGACGGGGATCACGGGTGTCTCCGCCGGCCCGACCAGCCGAAGCGTTCGTCCTCGCACTTCGACATCGCCACTTTCCAGCTCGGCGTTCCGCATCTCGGCGGGCCGCGCTACAACGTCACCGGTGATGAGCACGACGCTTTCGGTACCGAGGCTGCGCGCCAGCTCGAGCGTTTGCGCCGACGCGTAGTCCGGGTCGAACGAGACCTGGACGATCCCCGCGCGATCGCGCAGGTCGATGAACACGAGACCACCAAGGTCTCGGCGTCGGTGCACCCATCCGCCGAGGCGGACGCTCGCTCCGACATGATCGAGTCGGAGCGACCCACACAGCGTGTCGCGGAGCGCGGTTTTGAAAGGAACAGCAGGACTCGAAGTGGCAGTCACCGACTGACTCCCGGCGGCATCATGCCGCGTGCGAAGCGCCCGCAGCCGATGCGGGGGCCGAAGTTGAAAGGCGCGTTGGAAGTGAGCGCGAGCCGCTCTTGGCGGGGGCTCCGACGCTGAGAAGGCCTACGCAATCGAGCTGGTGCCAGATCGTCGTGGCGATTCGAGACGGGACACGCGCCTAGCGGCGGCGCGGCGCAGAGAACGTAAGCGGCGGCGCAATAGTGGCATACGCGAAGGCGAAAATCTACATGCGCGCGTCGGGCGTCGGTAGGAGCCGGCTTGACCGGTCGAGCCCGTCCACGTAAGCTCAAGTCCATGCGTTGCTTGAACTTCGCCGCCGCCGTGGCGATTCTCCCCATTGCCGCGAGCGAAGCGCAACGCTTCCCGGGCCGCGATTTGCTCGATTTCCCGATCGGGACTTTGGCCGAGGCCCCGGCGCTCGCGCTCGACACGGGCGATGGATTCCAGAACCCGGCGGCGATTCGGCTTGCCGAAGGCACGAGGGCGCGCGGTACCGCCATTGCGCTCAATACAGGAACCGATCGCGGAGTCAGCTCGCAGCTCATCGCCGTCGCAGCGAACCTCCCGAGTCGGTTCACCGTCGGGTTGTCCGCGGTGCACTCGGGAATCAGCGGGATCGCGCCGACGGCTGACGATCCGGAGCCGGTCGGCGGCGACATTCCGTACGGGACGTTCGTGGTGTCGCTGACCGGGGCTCGCGAATCGACCCGTCATATCACGTCCGGCGTAGCGGTTCGCTATCGCACGGGCGAAGTCGACGGCGTGAATCGCTCCACGTTCGGCTTGGACGGTGGCCTGCTGGTCGATCATCTGTTCGGACTCGACGCACGCTTCGGCATCTCGAGCTACATGTGGGGGCCTGGCGCTGGCGAAGGCCAGGACGCCTCGTACTCCGGCGCACTCGATACCCGCGTAATCGGAGCGGACTCTACGCATCAGGCACGACTCGGCTATTCGTACACCGCCGGTGAGGGCGCCTCGGGCGGGCATTACGTTTTCGCGTCAGGGCGATACGCTCGCTGGATCGCCCGAGTGGGCGTCGCCCGAACGTCGGCGTTCGGCACTAGCGACACCTCGCTTCGACTCGCGCTCATCTTGCGGTATGCGCGATACACGGTCGGCCTTTCGCGCGAAGAGAGCGCGGGCGGGTTCGATCCGACCTACCAGTTTGTTCTCAGTGGGGTCTTCCGGTGAAAACCAACCTGCTCAACCTCGAGCCACGGGCGGCCACGCAGGCCGTGCGCGACTTCGCAATCGCGCATGGAGAGCCGGGCTACCGCGGCGATCAGGTGGTTCGTCGACTGTGGCACACGCCCGTCTCGACGTTCGAGGAGATGACTGAGCTGCCCAAGACGTTTCGCACCGCGCTCGACCAGACCTTCATCATCCCGCGACTCGAGATCGCGTCTCGACAGAAGTCGACCGACGGCACCGAGAAGTTTCTGTTTCGCCTGCACGACGGTCAGCACATCGAGACGGTATCCATTCCCGAAGGCGATCGTTTGACGTTCTGTGTCTCCTCGCAGGCTGGCTGTGCGCTGCGTTGCGCCTTCTGCGCGACCGGGTTGATGGGCTTTGCGCGTAACCTCGAGACGTACGAGATCGCCGGTCAGGTTCGCGAGCTCGCCCTGCTCGATCCGCCGCTGATCGCGAGCAACATCGTGTTCATGGGGATGGGCGAGCCCCTGCTCAATTGGGTCGCCGTCGACAAAGTCCTAACGATTCTCAACGACGCGCAGGGCTTCGGCATTGGCGCGCGACACGTCACCGTGTCGACCGTCGGTGTGCTGCCTGGTATCGAGGCGCTCGCGGCGCGGCCGGAACAGTTTCGCCTCGCGATATCGATCCATGCGCCGAGCGACGAGTTGCGGCACACGCTCATGCCGATCAACACGAAGTATCCCCTGGCCGACGTGATTGCGGCCGCGGGCCAGTTCGACCGGCGCGTGACCTTCGAGTACGTCATGCTCGGCGGCGTGAACGACGGGCCTCGAGAGGCCAGCGAGCTCGCTGCGCTGGCCCGGGACTGCCGGGCGTTCGTGAACCTGATTCCACTTCATCCCGGCGGCGCCGGCAACTTTACGCCCACGAGCGCCGACGACATTCGCCGCTTTGCCGGGTGGCTCCGGCGCGAGGGCGTCGAGGTCGCGATCCGGAAGAGCCGCGGCATGGACATCGCGGCCGCGTGCGGCCAGCTACGGGCTGAACGGCTGCGGCGGCGGCCGCCACGAGACGCCGAGCACCACCGTGACGTCCACGTAGCGTGACGAGTCCGGCCGCGCCTCCACGCGCGTGCCGCCTAACGCCTTGCCGACGAGGCGCGCCCATTCCAGATGATTCGATCGGTCCAGCACGACCGTCGAGTCCTGCGTCCGGTCGCTGGTCGCATAGGTAACGACATCGAACCCGCGGTCACGCAGAAGTCGCGTCGCGCGTCGCGCGAGGCCTCGGGTCTTCGTCGCATTGATGATTTCGACGCGCACACGCGCGTTGGCCGGCGCCGTCACTTCCTTCTTCGCGACGAGCCGCGCCAGCGGCGTGGCCGGAACCGGAGTCGGTCGCGTCCGGGCCGTCCAGATCGCAACGGCGACACCAACGACCGCGACCGACAACGCCCCGATGAGCAATCGGCGTGTGGGGGTCATCGGATACTGTTCCAGAGGTCCGCGGTTTCGGGAAACAGCATCTTCCCTTCGCGAACGGTCCATTCGATGCGCGTCCGAACCACCTGTCGGAATACGCCATCGAAGTCGGTCGTCGCGTGGGCGGCGAGAAACGCGCGGTCCGCCTGGAGGAACGGTCGGCCCGGCTCGAGAAAATCCGCCATGTAGAGCGCTTTCCCGGTGCGCCCCCAATGGGCGCTGCCTAACGTGTGCCAGCGGATGGCCTCGAGCACATCGGCACGCGTTTCCCCTTCCGCTGCGAGTTTCCCGGCGACGGCTGGCCCGTGCAGGATGTGCCACGGCCGCTGCGCGTCGCCCGTGAGACGCCGAAGCTCCTCCTCGTCGGCGTCGCGGAGCGCATCGTGAAGCACCCCGACGTCGTGCCACGCCTGCCGCTCGTCCGGCGTCAACGCGAGGGACCGGGCCCATTGGTCCAGCAGCGCGGTCACGCGGGCGATGTGCGCACGCCGCTTGTCCGTGACGCGAGCCCACGGCGGCAACACCACCTCGGTCACGGTAGCCGCACGGCGGCCGTCGTCCGCGCTCACTCTGCCTCGCCGAGGATCATGTTGTCGATGAGACGCGTGGGGCCGACGCGCGCGGCGACGATGGCCACGCTGTCAGCCCTGGCCGTGTCCACGGGTTTCATCTCGGTCGAGTCCACCACCGCGAAGTAGTCGAGACGCACATCCGGATAGGTCGCGAGCGTCTCACGACCGACGTCGGTGAGCCGTGAGCCGCGCCGTTCGCCTGCGGCGAATGCTCCGGTCGTGGCGCGTAAACTCTTCACCAGCGCGAGGCCGTTCGCGCGCGCCGAGGCGTCGAGGTACGTATTCCGGCTCGAGAGCGCGAGGCCATCGCGCTCTCGGACCGTCGGTACCACCACCATCTCGATGGGGAAGTTCAACTCGCGCACCATCCGCCGAATGAGTGTCGCCTGCTGATAGTCCTTTCGACCGAACACCGCGACGTCGGGCGCAACGATGTTGAACAACTTTGCCACAACCGTCAGCACGCCGCTGAAATGGCCGGGCCGAACCTCGCCTTCCCACCGGGTTGGCAAGTCGTCGGCCGTGACGCGCAGTGAAGGTGGAGTCGGGTACATCTCGGCGACTGATGGCAGAAACAACAGGTCCACGCCTCGCCCTTCCGCTTTAGCAGCATCCCCGCTCACGTCTCGAGGGTAGCGCGAGAAGTCTTCGTTCGGACCGAATTGCGTCGGGTTGACGAAGAGGCTCATCACCACGCAACCCGTGGTGCGCTTCGCTTCGTCCACCAGCCGCAGATGCCCTTCGTGCAGGAAGCCCATCGTCGGGACAAATCCGATCCGCGCGCCTGCTGCCCGCGCCGTCGAGATCGCCGCGCGCAGCCCGGCGATGGTATCGATCTGCCTCACGAGTCAGAAACTGTGGTCGGTGTCCGGATATCGGCCGCCACGGACGTCCTCGGCGAAGTGACGCATGGCCGAGCGCACATCACCCGCGAGCTCTGCGTAACGCCGCAGGAACTTCGGCTTGAACCGATCGTTGAGGCCGAGCAGATCGTGCAGCACCAGCACCTGGCCATCGCAGTCCACCCCCGCGCCGATCCCGATCGTTGGGATGTGCACGGCCGCTGTGACGGTCTTCGCAACCGCCGCGGGCACGAGCTCGAGCACTAGCGAGAACGCCCCCGCGTCCTCGACACGTCGCGCTTCCTCCACCATTCGCTCCTGATCACCAGGTCCGCGTCCCTGTACGCGAAAGCCGCCGAGCGTGTTCACGGACTGTGGCGTGAAACCAAGATGCCCCATCACGGGAATGCCGGCGCGTGTCATCGCCTGAATTCGCGCAGCAATATCGGCGTCCCCGCCTTCCACTTTCACCGCGTGCGCGTTCGTCTCCTTCATGATTCGGCCGGCGTTCCGAAGCGCATCCTCGGTGCTCACCTGATAACTCATGAACGGCATGTCGACGACGACCATGGCGCGCGAGATGCCGCGTCGTACGGCGGCTCCATGGTGGATCATCTGCTCCATCGTCACCGGCACTGTCGAGTCGAGACCGAGGATGACGTTCGCCATCGAGTCGCCGACGAGGATGAGATCGGCGCCACCTTCTTCGGACAGACGAGCGAACAGCGCATCGTAAGCCGACACCATAACGAGTCGCTCACCACGCTGTTTCTTCGCCAGCACCTCACGCACCGTGATGCGCGGGCCCTCCGCGTTTCCGCTAGTCATCGACGCTCTGCCTCATCGCCTCACGGAGCTCTGTGAGCTCCCGGTGCCAGAACGAACGCTCGGCAAGCCCCGGGTGTGGAATGACGAGGTCCGCGGTGTGCACTACGCGATCGTCGAAGAGCACGATGTCGAGATCGAGCGTGCGCGAGCTCCATCGGGGGCCGCGGACCCGGCCCGCGTCGGCCTCGATTTCGTGGAGTCGCGCGAGCAGCGCGTCCGGTTCCAGCGTCGTTTCGACGGCGAGCATCTGGTTCAAGTAGGGCGGTTGAGCGAGTCCACCGAGCGGCGCCGTCTCCTCGACTGCGGATGCACCGACCACGCGGCACTCCGGAATGGCGTCGATGGCGTCTCGTGCGCGCGCCAGATACACGTGACGCTCGCCCAGGTTCGATCCGAGCGCGATGTACGCGATCTCGCTCACGCGGCGGAACGTAGAAACCGCTGACGACGGTGTCAATTCACGCTGACTGCAGCGACGCGATCAATTCGCGCTGGCCACCTTCACGCGCGCGATGCGCCGAGTCAGATCGCTCAGGTCCGCCGCCACCTCGCGGAGCTCGTGCGCCGCACCCTCGAGCTCGCGCAATGCGCGCGCCTGGTCGGACGCGGAGCGTGTGACGTTCTCGGCGCCTTCACGGTTGCGGCGCGAGATCTCGGCGATGCGCGCCACGCGCTCACTGAGCCGGCCGACCTCGGATTCCTGCACGCGTGACGTGTCCGCGATCCGCTGCCCCCAGGTCAGGCTGGCCGCCGTAGCTTCGACGATCGCATCGAGCGCCGTACGCGCCGTTTCCGAGAGCGACTCGACGTCGCTCATCATCGTCTGTCCGCGACTGACCTGTGATGCGACCTGGCGCATCTGGTCCTCGAATCCCGTGACGATGTCGCCGGCGTCCTCCGACGCGCGTGCGCTCTGCTCGGCGAGCTTTCGCACTTCATTGGCGACGACGGCAAACCCCTGCCCCTGCTCGCCCGCGCGCGCCGCCTCGATCGCCGCGTTGAGTGCGAGCAGGTTGGTCTGGTCAGCAAGCTCCTTGATGACGGCAATGAAGTCGGTGATGCGTCGTGTGCTCTTGGAAAGACCGCCTATCTGCACGGCGCTCTCGCCCACGAAGCGCTTCGCGTTCACGAGCCGCTCGATGGCCATGCCGATCGTATCGCGATGCTCGGTCGCGATGCGCGTGGCGCGTTCGCTCGCGGTGGCCGCGTCACCGCCGTCTCGCGCGATCGTCGACGTCTTGTCGTGCAACGACCGCGCAACGTCGAGGCTCCGATCCGCTTGCTCGTTTTCCTCACCGATCCCGCGCGTGATCTCAGCGGCGTTCTGGGCGACGACCTCGGCACCCGAGCGCAGCGCCCGCGCCGAATCGTTGAGCGTGTCGAGCTGTGTTTCGACGCGCGCAAGCGCCGCGAGGAGCGGTTGCCGCAAATCCTGAATGTGGAGCGCGGTCGCGAGCTGGTTCGCGAAGCGCGCCACGAGCGCAGTCTCCTTGGGCCCATACGTGCCGCGCTTGTGGTGATCGAGCTCGACGACGCCGATCGGTCGGTCGCCGAACCGCAGAGGCACGACCGCGATACTCACGGCAGACGGATCGATCCCACGGGCGCGTGCGTCACGCGCGGCGTCGGAGATCACCACCGATTCGCCGGTGCTCATGGCTGTATCGCGGAGGCGACCGCCGGACGCACCGTTTTCTCTCGGCTCAGCGAGCAGTCCCTCACCCGCCCGGTAGATGAGCCGAAGCGAGCCACCGCTCAAGCGCCAGATCCGAAAGCCGTTCCAGTCGACAAGTCGGTTCGCGAGACGCTCGAGCTGCCGCAGCGACTCGGCGAGGTTCGCGTCGGACGCCACGACCTGCTCCATCGCGTGGATCTTGTTCAGCTCCTCCGCCGCGACGGCTTCCTCGAGGATGCGCTTGAGCAACAGCCCGGCGAACACGAGCACGAATGCGACCGCCACCCACCCTGCCCAACCGACGCTCGCGATCGCAATGAGCGATGCCAGGACCGCGATCGTCCCGGTGCCGAACGCGATCACCTCGTAGCGCAGAATCAGGGAGCGCTCGTCGGCGTACAGCTTGTTGCGGATCAGCAGCGTGCAATAGAGGAGCCCGCGGCTGAACAGGAAATGCACGGCGAGCAGCAGCGCGACCGCAGGAACCAACTCCGTCGTCATGCGGCCGACGTCGGTGCCGCCGTTCAGGGCCACGAACCAGGCGTAGAACCCGAACGCCGCGAACAGCGCCAGCGCCTCCCGGCCCGCATTGATGGCGCTCGCCGCGGGCGCTTTCCGGAGCAGCCACCAGTCGGCGATGAAGACGCCCAGATACATGCCTAACGCCGTGCCCGGTGCGCCAATGATGACCGCGCCGCCCGCGGCGACCATCCCGAGCAGGTTGAGCGCCGAGTACTTGGTGAGCGGAATCTGGAACGCGCGCAGCAGGAGCGACGCGACGATCGTCGCCGCCACCGCGACCGGCTGCGAGATCCATCGTGGGTCGAGAGCCAGCGCCACGAGCAGCAGCACTGTGCCGATGCTCGCGACGAACCGGGCGTACAGCGACAGGAACCGATTCATCTCGAGTCGCGGCGTGAGGCGACGGGTGGAATCACGGAGCGGAGTAGCATGCGCTCAGATGGCGTCGAGGGCCCGGCGGAGCGTGGACACGAGCTCGGTCGCGGCGTCCACCGACTTGTCTGCCGCCTGCACGATCGCGCTTCCAACGACAATGCCGTCGGCGACTCGGCCGACCGCCGCGGCCTGCTCGGACGTCGAGATGCCGAAGCCCACACAAACCGGCAGCGTCGTTGCCTGCCGGAGGCGCGCGATCGTGTCCGGCAGCTCCGCCGGCACGTCGGTTCTGAGCCCCGTCACGCCCCGACGGCTAATGAGATAGACGAATCCGCTCCCGTGCGCCGCGATCTCCCGCATGCGCTCGAGCGGCGTGGTGGGCGCGACGAGACGCACGAACCCGAGCGGCCCGTTGCCTAACCATTGCTCGCGCACCGGGTCAGCACCGACCGGCAGGTCCGTGACCAACACGCCGTGCGCCCCGGCGGCCGCCGCGCGGTCCAGCACGTCGTGTCCGGCGGCGATCAGCGGGTTGAGATATGTGAACAGCACGATCGGCGTGCGGATGCGCGCATCGCGGATGAGATCGAGCGTCCGCGCGAGCGTCATGCCGTGATCGAGGGCGCGCTGCGAGCTTGCCTGAATGATCGGACCATCCGCCATGGGATCGGAGAACGGGATGCCGAGCTCGATGACGTCCGCGCCGGCGGACTCGATCCCACGGAGCAGCGCGACGGAGGACGCCGGATCCGGATGACCCGCGGTGACGTAGCAGACGAGCGCGCGGCGCCCTTCGGCGCGCAGCGCGGTCATGCGCCGGGTCAGGGCGTCAGACGAAGTAGTCGCCGACGTTGATGCCATAACGGTCGGGGTTCTCGGTCTTGATGATCGTACGCGCAAACGCGCCGTCTGCATTCTGCTCGGTCAGGTCGACGTTGCGTCCCGGGTACGCGATGTTGCCGCGCTCGTCACTCACGATTCGGACGATCGGCCTCGACACGGCCTCGGGGTTCGGATTCGCCGAATGGACGATCGCAAGCTCGAACGTATCGAGAACCACGAGGGTGCCGACCGGATAGATCCCGAGCAGGTTGATGAAGGCTTTCACGACGACCGAATCGAATCCGCGCCGCGGGTTGTCGCGCATGCCCGCGAGCACCGCCGCCGGCGACAGGACATCGGTCTTGTACACGCGCCGCGACGTGGCGGCGTCGAAGCCGTCGGCAACCGCCACGATCTTGCTGAAGATACTCAGCGTTCGCGGCCGGACATTCTTCGGATAGCCGGTCAGGTCGCACTTCATGTGGTGCTCGTAGGCCACCGTCATCGCGCGATACGGCAGCTCCTGCTGCCCCCGCAGCTGGAAGAGCGTGAGAAGCCCCATCCATGGGTGGGCGGCGATGAAGCGCCAGTCGTTGTCATTCAGCTGCTCGACCTTGTTGAGCACGTCAAGCGGCACGCGCGACTTTCCGACGTCGTGAAACAGCGCCGCGAGGCCAAGGTCGTAGAGTTGACGCTTGCTCAACCCGAGCCGGCGGCCAAGCGCCACCGCGAAGATGCAGACGTTCACGCTGTGCGTGAACGTGTACTCGTCGTAGTCTCGGATCGTCGTTAGGCCGAGCAGCGACGTTTCCTCGTTGAGGATCTGGTCGACGATGCCCTGCACCACGCGCTTGATCTTCTTGAGATTCACGCCTCGGCCCATCCGGACCGAGTTGATGACGTCCTTCGTCGCCGCGACGGACTGGCTGTAGGTGCGCTTCGCCGCTTCCTTCGACCGTTCGCGGAAATCGCCGTCCTCGTCCACGCCCGATGGCGGCCCCACCTCCACCAGCGTCACGCCGCCAGCCTGCAGTCGGTCCATCACATCCACGAAGCGATCTTCCGCCTCGCCGGACGACGGCGCCTGCAAGGCCGACAGGAAGACGAGCCAGTCGCGCGGCCAAATTCCGGGCATCATGCGAGCGACCCCGACACCCGCCGCGCGGAACAGCGACAGGATCTGCGTGAAGCTCGCGTAGTTATCGAGGTCGAGCCGAAGTCGCGTCTGGTTGATCAGGATGAATTCATTCGTGACCCGCAGCTCGAACTCGCCTTCGCGTGTCAGGATCTCCGTCGTCACGGCCGTGAGGTCGTCGAGCGCTTTCTTGACCGCTTCGTTCTCGACCGGATACAGGCGAATGGCGCGCGTGGCGCCGTGGAGCGCGATGATGAACGACCGCCCTATCCGGCGGATGTACGGGTCACCAGCGATATCGTTCGATGAGGCGTTCGCGGTGCTCCGATCCAGGGCGTAGCGCTCGGGGGCCGTCATGCCGTTCCCCCGCGGAGCGCGCGGTTCACCGCATTCCGGACGAGCACCTCCTTCTCGTTGGCGGCGCGCCGCAGCGTGGCGACGGCCGCTTCGCTGCCCACTCGGCCTAACGCCATGGCGGCGCAAGCGCGAAGCTCCACGTCTTCCTTCTTACCGAACAGACCGCGCGAATTGAGCAGGCCGTCCAACAGCTTGACGCCTCCGTCACCGCACAGCGTCCCAAACGCCTCGAAGAACGCCATCTTTTCCGTGAGGTTCGCATCCTTGGCGAGCTTGCCCTGGATGGCAGCCTCGATCCTGGCCAGTGCGGGGCGATGCGCGCGCGCCGCGATCGCGCGGGCGGTCGCGACCCGGACGTCGCGATGCGCATCGTCGATGGTCCGCTCGAGAAATTGCAGCGCGCCCGGCGAGCCGATCTCGCCTAACGCCTGGACGGCGGCGAGGCGCATCTGCACATCCGGATCGGTTGTGAGCTTCGCCAGCGCGGCGACCGCCGCGGTCGCGCGCACGGCGCCCGCGCGGCGAATCGCTTCGCGGGCAACATCGCGGTCGCTCGCGCCGATGAGCCGCACGAGCTCCGCGGTGTTCGCCATGGCGAGCCGCGCCGCGGCACTCTCGAGCAGGACACGCAGCCGCGGTGTCTGCGCCTTCGTGAGCCACGAGAACACGGTCGCGATGGCACCCACGCGGAGCTGGTCGAAGAGCTCGTTCAGGTCGTCCTGATCCGGAAGGTGCGACGCCTCGTCGAGCGACTGCAGGACCTGCGCGAGAACCTCGGGCTCACTCAATCGGTTCCGAATGTGGAGCAGCTGCTCCTTCTGCTCGGGGGTGATCTCCGGAGCGCGCTCGGACGTCTGAGACGTCTCGCGAAGCAGAAACGCAGCGGTCTTGAATTCACCCGACGACAGAATGTGCAGCATCAGCGTATCGAGCAGACCGGCGATCTCCTCTCGTACGCCGCGATCGCCCTGCGTCTCGTAGGTATCGAGCAGCATCGCGACGACGTTCCGCCGCATGTCGATCTCGTACTCCTTGCGGACCTCCTCGCGGAGGTATTCGGCCTCACTCTCCTCGAGGAAGTACAGCGTGGAGTCGAAGTCCTCGAGCTTGACCACCGACGCGAGCGTCGAGTCGATCGGCGGCGCCGACTGCTGGGTCGCCTGCGCGCCCGCCTCGCCCGCGCGGAAGCCCGTCTTGTCGATCGGCGCGGCCTGATCGGTCGACACGTCGATATAGCGATAGCGGAGGTACGAGAACTCCTGCTCCCAGAGCATCGTCAGCAGGTCGTCCTCTTCCGGCGAGACCTTGCGCGCGCGCTGGAGGATGTCGAGCAGCGGAACGAGCTCGTCGCGTTCGAACTCCTTGAGGAACCGGAGCTCGCGAATCCCGTCCTTGTACATCATCCACGGGATGTTGTCGGTGGCCTTTTCCGCTTCGCGCAGGACGGCCTCACCATGCCACCGCAGCTCGGTTTCGGTGACATCGAACACCAGCTCGTCGGTGACTTCCCAGATGGGCGTGAACGCTGCGCGAGCGATTTCGAGCGCGCGCAGGTAAGTGGGATTGTTGTGCAGATAGAGCTGGTGGGCCCGGGCCGCCTTCACGAGCACTCGCCACATCTCTTCGACGAGGGTGCTCGAAAACGGTGGTTCGGGCCGACCCGACTCCTGGGCAGGAGTCGGAACGGAAGAAAGCGTCACTCGGGCAACGTGCTCAGCTGGCTGATTTGCGCGACGTCCTTGTCACCTCTACCACTGACGCACAAGAGCACCCGTTGGTCAGGACTCCATCTACCCTTTTGCCCGTCGATCCATGCGACTGCATGGGCGGTTTCCAATGCGGGGATGATTCCCTCGAGACGACTCAAGAGCGCGAACCCCGAGAGTGCCTCGTTGTCGGTGACAGCGACGTACGTTGCGCGCCCTGAGTCTTTGAGATACGCGTGTTCGGGCCCGACGCCGGGATAGTCCAGACCCGCGGAGATGGAGTGAGCGGGGTGCACCTGCCCCGCCGCATCCTGCAGGAGATAGCTCAGGGACCCGTGCAGCACTCCCGGCGTTCCTCTCGAGAGTGACGCCGAGTGGCGCTCGGTATCGAGGCCCTCACCCGCGGCTTCGACCCCGATAAGCTCCACGTCGCGGTCATCGACGAACCCGGCGAACACGCCCATGGCATTCGAGCCGCCTCCCACGCACGCGACGACGGTGTGCGGCAGGCCGCCCGCCTGCGCTAGCATCTGGTCGCGTGCCTCCCGGCCAATGACCGTCTGGAACTCACGGACCATCCGCGGATACGGCGCGGGTCCGACGACCGAACCGATGATGTAGTGCGTGTCCTCGACGTTCGTGACCCAGTCACGAATCGCTTCGGTGGTCGCGTCCTTGAGCGTTCGTGTGCCGCTCGTCACAGGGATGACTTTGGCCCCCATGAGTCGCATACGGAACACGTTCAGCTCCTGCCGCCGCATGTCCTCCTCGCCCATGTACACGACGCAGGTGAGGCCGAACCTGGCACAGACGGTCGCGGTCGCGACGCCGTGCTGCCCGGCGCCGGTTTCCGCGATGATCCGCGTCTTCCCCATCCGTCGAGCGAGGAGGACCTGACCGACCGTGTTGTTGATCTTGTGAGCACCGGTGTGGTTGAGATCTTCTCGCTTGAGATAGATCCGAGTGCCGACCCGATCCGAGAGCCGCGGCGCGTCACTCAGGATCGACGGCCGGCCAACGTAATCGCGCAGCATGCCGTCGAGCGACGCGCGAAACGATGAGTCGCTCATCGCCTCATCGAATGCGGCGTCCAGCGCCTCGATCGCGGGAATGAGCGTTTCCGGCACGTATCGCCCGCCGAACTTGCCGAACCGATCGCGCGCCGGCGCGGTCACGGCGTCGGGCGTCACGGGTGTCTCCGTCATCGCGTCACTCACTCAGCGTGTCTCCTCGTCGGCGCACGGCATCGCGGAAAGCGCGCATGCGTGCGTGGTCCTTGATTCCGGGGGCGGACTCAACGCCGGATGATACATCCACGACGTCCGGTGCAATGATGCGCACGGCGTCCGCAACGTTGTCGGGACTCAACCCGCCCGCGAGCACGAGGCGCGCGCGAGCGCGCTCGCGGTCGAGCGTTCGCGCGATCGCGGTCCAGTCGAACGACTGCCCCGTCCCGCCGAGCTGCCCGGGGATCTTCGCATCCAGGACCACGGCATCGGCAACGGCCAGAAGGTCGGCCGCGCCGACGGGAAGCACGCTGTCCGCGATACGCACCGCGGCCCACACCGCGCCGCCGAACCTGAGTCGGACGCGGTCCACGATGCCCGGAGATGGGTCGCCATGAAGCTGCACGACGTCAAGTGCGACCTCCGAGGCGACGGTCGAAATGGTCTCGACCGTGGCGGAACCGAACACGCCGACGGTGCTCGCGCGCCCTCGGACCCCGGCGAGCACCGCGGTCGCTCCTCCGGGATCGACGCGGCGCGGACTCTCGGCGAAGATGACACCGACGTAGGCGGCGCCTAACGACGCGGCGTACTCGGCGTCCGCGGCGCGCGTCATGCCGCAGAACTTGATCTCAACCGCCACGGAGCATCCGCGCTACGCCGGTGAGCGCCGCGACAGCCGCGGTCGGGTCGGACGCCGCCGACACGGTCGAGCCGACGAGGACGGCGTCGGCCCCGACCACTGCCGCTCGCTCGACGTCGTACCGCCCGCTCACGCCGCTTTCCGCGATCGCCAGGCGATCAGCAGGAATCAACGGGATGAGCCGCGCCGCGACGGCGGAATCGATCACCAGCGTCTCGAGATCGCGACTGTTCACGCCAATCACCGCGTGTCTGATCGCGAGCGCGCGCTCCAGCTCCTCTTCGCTCCGGATCTCCACCAGCACTTCCACTCCGAGCTCCAACGCACGGTCGGCCATGGCCGTCAGGTCGTCGGGAGGCAGGGCGCGCGCGATCAGCAACATCGCGGACGCGCCGGCCGCACGCGCTTCGAGCACCTGGACCGGATGGACGTGAAAATCCTTCTTGAGCGTCGGCAGGCTCGTGGCCTCTCTGGCATCCCTCAAGTCCTGAACCGCCCCCCCGAATTCGGTTGGCTCGGTGAGAATCGAAAGCGCCGCCGCCCCGCCGCGTGCATAGGCGGCCGCCTGCTCGGCGGCGTTGAGCCCAGCGTTGATCATGCCCTTCGACGGCGAGCGACGTTTCACCTCGGCGATCACTGCGACGTCGGTTCGGCGGAGCGCCGCGCCGAACGATGGCCCGGAGGGAACGTCACTGGCGCGATCGCGAAGGTCAGCGGACTGCTTTTGGAGGTCCTGCGCCCTGACCGCCGCCGCGGCCGACAGCCGACCAAGCGGACCCACCGGCGCGATCCACGCACGATTTGCTTGCACTTCGGCCCTTGTTCGGATATCGTTCTCTTCGGCTGTTGTTCGGGAACAATGCCGTCGGCTCAACCTGCGGGGATCACCATGCCGCTCACCAAGCGTCAACGCGAAATCCTGGATTACCTGTCGTCGTACGCCGAGGAGCGCGGATACGCGCCGAGCTTCGAGGAGATCGCGTCGCATTTCAACTATAACTCGCTCGCCACGGTGCACGAGCACCTGAGCAACCTCGAGCGAAAGGGCTACATCAAGCGGAGCTACAACGAGAGCCGCGCGATCGAGATCCTGCCCTCGGAGGTCTTCCAGCGGGCCGTCGAGCTGCCGTTGCTCGGCATGGTGGCAGCCGGTTACCCGATCGAGGCGATGACGGCAAACGAGAGCATCGCCGTGCCTGACGACTTCGTGCGCCGCTCGGGAAGCCATTACGTGCTTCGCGTTCGCGGCAACTCGATGATCGATGAGCAGATTCGCGACGGTGATTTCGTCGTGGTGAACGAGCGCCAGCGCGCCGACAACGGCGAGATGGTGATCGCGATGCTCAGTGGAAACTCGGCGACGGTGAAGAAGTTCTACCGCGAGAAGGATGGGCGGATCCGTCTCCAGCCGGCGAACGAGACCATGCCGCCCATGTACGTCCACGAGAACGACATCAGCATCCAGGGTGTCGTCGTGGGCGTCCTGCGTCGGTATTAGGAATGGGAGCGGGCGGCGCGTCGCCTAACGCGACGCGTACGCTCGGCGCATCCGTTCCAGCGCGGCCGCCCCCGCACCGCTCGCGAGTGCCGCGTTCGCGGCCGCGACCGACTCGGCGAAGGACCGACCTCCCGGGGCGACATACAGCGCGCCGGCGGCGTTCAGCACCACTGCTGCCCTCGCAGCCGGGTGACCCTTTCCGGTCAGCACGTCGGTGATCATTCGCGCGTTCTCCGCCGGACCTCCTCCCGCCAGATCCGATGGTGTAAATCCGGAAAAGCCGTAGTCCTCCGGCCGGATCGTCCACTCCGTCACCGCCCCATCGCGCACTTCGGCGACATGGGTCGCACCCACCGGGGAGATCTCATCCATCCCCGGCTCGCCGTGCACCACCAGCGCGTGCGCCGCGCCTAACGCTGCGAGCGCGCCCGCGAGCAGCGGCATCCGGCCACGCTCGGCCACGCCGACCACCTGACGGCCCGCGCCCGCCGGATTGGCCAACGGCCCCACGATGTTCATTACGGTAGGAATGCCCAGCTCGCGTCGCACGGGGCCAACGTGTCGCATCGCCGGATGCATCGCCGGGGCGAACATGAACGTGATGCCCGCTTCGTCGAGGGCGCGCGCCGCGACGTCGACCGGAGCCTCGAGCGTCACGCCAAGCTGCTCCAGCACGTCCGCGCTCCCGCACTGCGTGGTGAACGAGCGATTGCCGTGCTTGGCGATCCGCACGCCGGCCCCGGCGGCGAGCAGGGCCGCGGCGGTCGAGATGTTGAAAGTCGGCACCGCGCCGCCGCCGGTCCCGCAGGTGTCCACGAGATCCTCGGCGGTCGCCACCGGCAAGTGCACCATGGCCCCTCGCAGTGCACGCGCCGCTCCGGTCACCTCGTCGGCCGTCTCGCCCTTGACGCGCAGCCCGATGAGCAGCGCGGCGATCTGCGCGGCCGTCGCCTCACCGCGCATGATTATCCCGAAGGCGTCGGTCGCCAGCTCCGAGTCGAGCGAATCACCGAATGCGACGCGTCGGATCGCGGCCTGGAGCGCGGTCGGGGAGCCTGTCGGTGCCGTCACGCCGGTGACGCCTAACGTGGCCCGATGGACTCCACGAGCCGCGTCGCCAACGACGCGTTCGTGGCGACGAGCGCGATGACGAGCGCCAGCACCTGCACGCGCTCGAGATCGTCGTCAACGAACACGCCGTACTGCGCGCGATTCGTGAGGTTGACGACGCCGACAAAATCCCCCTGATAGAGCAGCGGAAAGCTGATGAACGACCCCGTGGTGAAGTGCTGGTCGAGCAGCAGCGGATGCGTGGTTGCATGCCTGACGTCCTGCACGAGCAGCGGCTCGCGCGCCTGCGCGACGCGGCCGGCAACGCCCTGCCCGATTCTGATCCGCGAGCCTTCGGCGATGAACGGCGCGAGGCCACGCGACGCCGCCAGGAACATGTAGCCAGGTTCGGGGGCAACGAGCATGAGCGAGCAGCGCTGCGCCTGCATGTCGTCGCCAACGAGCGCGAGCAGGCCGTCGACGAGCTGTCGCGGATCCGCGACGGTCGCATCGAGCTTGAGCATACGCTCGATGAGGTAGAGCGTCCGCGTACGCTGACGCAACGACTCGCTGCGTCGATGCAGCTCCACGTGCGCCTGCTCGAGCTGGCTCACGGCCGCGGTGACGTGTCCCTCGATCTCGTCGGAATGGCGCTTCGCCTTCCGTGCCTGTTCGTTCGCCTTGGCGACGTCCCGCTCGAGCGCCACGATCCGGGTCGAAACTTCCTCGGTCGTCGGCGCACGTGCTTCGTCCTTCGCGCGAATCAGCTCGTGTTCGAGCTCGGCGAGGCGACGGACGTATTCGCCGTGGACGCGCTGCGTGACATCCTCCAGCGTGCGCACAGCCTCATCGCGGGCCTCGCGTTCGGCCAATCGCGCGTAGCACAGCTCGAACAGCGCCACGAAGGGGGCGAAGCGCTCGATCGACCGGGTGCCGAACATCTTCTTCGGCTCGTAGAGGGCGACCACCGCCGCGAGGCAGCCGTCAACGAGAACGCCACGCAGTGACAGAATCCCGCCGTCGGCAAACGGCGGGAAGCTGAACATGCGCGCATAGTCGGGCGACCGGTCGCCGAGGTCGACGAACTGGCCACCGGCGGCGACCTGAGTCCGAATCGTGGCGGGGAGATGGTCGAACGTGGTCTCGACCGGAGTCTTCACCACCCGCCCGCCGTTTGGCGTGAGACGCTCGCGCAGCATCTCCCGCCGAGCGTCGTAGCGCAGTAAGCCCAGGTGCGCGGTGCGATCCACGTCGGCGAGACCTTCGCCAAGCGCGACCAGGGCAGCATCGTAGTCGGGCGCGACGCTCAGGGCGTGCGCGAGCGAGGGAAGGTTCCGCGAAGACATGAAGTGGGAAGCCGCGGCGGGGGCGAATTCGCCTTGATCGGCGACGCGAATGTTGAGGCGTACGTCTCGCAAAGTCAATCGCTTCCGCCCCTGGGCTCGACGCGCGTGCGTTGCTTGACAGAGGGGTGGGTCGGGCTAGTTTCCGAGCGATGACAGTGCGCACCGTGCAGCTCGTGCTGCACTACGACGGCGCCGCCTTCTCTGGATGGCAGCGTCAGCCGAATGAGCGCACTGTGCAGGGCGAGCTGGAGCGAGTGTTGACGCGCCTCGTGGGCGGTCACGTCGCGGCTCTTGGTGCGGGTCGGACCGATGCGGGCGTGCATGCACGCGGCCAGGCAGTCGGTGTTCGGGTGAGCGAACGGTGGTCCGCCGCGAACTTGAGACGCACATTGAACGCACTGTTGCCGCGCGACATCTGGGTCAGCGCGGCGTTTGACATGCGGCCTGAATTCCACGCACGGTACAGCGCTCTCTCCCGCCGATACAGCTACTACGTTGGAACCGACGAAGAGGCACGCTCGCCGTTTCGCCGCCACACCGAGTGGCCGTTCGCTCGTGCGCTCGACCGCGCCCTGCTCGATCACGCGACGGCGCCGCTCGTCGGTGACCATTGCTTCGTCGCGTTCGCCGTTCGAGGCACCGCGCCCGACCGCGACGACCACCGATGCATCGTTCGCTCGGCAAACTGGAGGGATCGAGTGGGCGGTCTCGTGTTCGAGATCGAAGCGAATCGCTTTCTTCATCACATGGTGCGCTTTCTCGTGGGAACGCTGGTCGAGGTGGCGTCGGGAAAGCGCGAGGAAGACGCGATCCATCGCCTGCTCACCGCGTCTGCCAACGACGAAGTCTCTCCGCCCGCGCCGGCGCACGGGTTGTTTCTCGATCACGTGACGTACCCTCCCGAACTGTACCTCCAGAACGAATGAAGATCTTCATCGCGACGGCGAAGCTCGACCAGATTCGATGGGCCCATTCGCACGGCCTCGTAGACGGTGTGCTGACCACGCCGACACTTCTGAGCGCGGAGGTTCATCCCGCCGGCGCGAACGATCTCCTGGCCGAGATCTGTCGAGTTGCCGCGTTCCCGGTCGCTGCAACGGTCGGCGCGGTGAATGCGAACGACGTGTATCGAGACGCGCGCGAGCTTGCCAAGCTGTCTGATTCGATCATCGTCCAGATCCCGTTCGTGGAGGATGCGATCGAGGCGATGCGGCGGCTGAGCGCGGAGGGCATTCGCGTGGCGGCGACGCTCGTGTTCAACGCTGCCCAGGCGGTACTCGCGGCGAAGGCGGGTGCCGGCATCGTCTGCGTGCAGATCGATCAGATCGACGCCCAGGGGCAGGACGGCGTCGAGACGATCGCCGGGATCCATCGCGTGTTTCAGATGCACGGGGTGGAGTGCGACGTGCTGGCGGCGATGCCGCGGAACGCCGCGCAGTTTACAGGGTGCGCGCTCGCCGGCGCCGATGCCATTGCGATCTCTCCAGACGCGCTGCGCGCCCTGCTCTTGCATCCGCTGACGGACCGGGGGATCGACAAGTTCCTCACCGACCTCAGCCGCACTCATCGAACGAGAGTCAAGTGATATTCGCGAAGCGCTTCACAGCGGCGGCGCTCGCTGCCGCATCGCTGATGGGATGTCAGGGAGCAAGTCCGGCGGACTCGCTCGCCCAATCAGTCCCCAAAACGTCCACGACCCCGCCACAGGCCGTGTCGGCGTCACGCCGAACGGCCATCACGCAGGCGGTTGCTCGCGTCGCCCCGGCGGTGGTCACCGTCCAGACCGAGGTCGTCGAGCGAGTGCCGGTCGACCCGTTCGACATGATCTTCGGACGACAGTCGGGCCAGCGGATCGGTGCCGGACTCGGCTCGGGTTTCATCACCGACCCTAACGGGACGATCATCACCAACGCGCACGTCGTTGCGGGGGCCACGCGTGTCTCGGTCGCGATGCGCGATGGCAAGACGTTTCCTGCCAAGGTACTTGGTGTCGACGAGCAGAATGACCTGGCGGTCCTCAAGATCGACGCGAAGGGATTGCCTACCGCCCCGTTAGGCAACTCCGACGACGTCATCATCGGCGAGTGGGCGATCGCCATCGGCAACCCCTACGGATTCCTGCTTGGCAACACCGAACCGAGCGTAACCGCCGGAGTCATCAGCGCGACGGGACGGAATCTGATCGGCCAGGCGGAAGGCGGGGGTGCGTACGTCGACATGATCCAGACGGACGCGTCGATCAATCCGGGCAACTCGGGTGGGCCGCTGGTGAACGCGGACGGCGTGGTGATCGGTGTCAACGCATCGATCTATTCGCCGAGCGGCGGGTCCGTAGGACTCGGCTTCGCGATCCCGATCAACCGCGCCAAACGCGTTGCCGAAGACCTCGTGGCCCACGGGCGACTCCGGCAGCCGTGGATCGGAATCAAGGTGCAGCAGCCGAGCGGCAGAGATCCACGCGCGGCGCTGAATGCCGGGGTCACGGTGACCGCCGTGGTGACAGGGTCGCCGGCGGCGAAAGCGGGTATCGAGGCGGGAGACCAGATCGTGCGCGCCGGCACGCGCACGCTCAAGAACCCATTCGACTGGGAAGCGGAACGCCTCGATCTGCGCGTGGGCGAGCAACTGCCCCTGGTGATCCGGCGCGGCAGTCGCGAGCTCAACATGAACGTCGAGGTGGCGGACCTGCCCGAGGTGAGCGCGCCGAAAGTCGCCGTGGTCAAGGAGCTCGAGCTCGTGACGCTCACCCCGGCCATTCGCGCCGAACGTGGAATACGGACGTCGAAAGGCGCGGTGGTCTACAACGTCAGCGATCGCATCTCCAACGAGGTTGGAATCCAGAAGGGCGATGTGATCGTGCAGATCAACCGCATCACGATCAATACCGCCGATGACGTGAAGACCGCGCTCGACACGTACGCGGGACGCTCTGCGATGCGGGTGGTCTGGGAGCGGGAGGGCCGCATCTACTACAACGACATCGTGATCCAGTGACGAACCACGCCGACCAACGGCTCACGCAATACAGTTCCCCATTCGCCGAGCGGTATGCATCGGCGGAGATGCTCCGTCTGTGGTCGCCGGCAACGCGGCACGGGCTGTGGCGCCAGCTCTGGCTCGCGCTGGCAGAATCGGAACAGGCCCTCGGCGTTCCGATTCCGGAGGAGGCGATCGCGCAGATGCGCCGCCACCTGGACGACATCGACTTCGAGGCCGTTGCGACCTACGAGCGCCGGTTCCGCCACGATGTGATGGCTCACGTGCACGCGTTCGGTGACGTGGCGCCGGCGGCGAAGCCATTCATCCATCTCGGCGCGACCAGCGCCTTCGTCACGGACAACGCGGACCTGATCCTGATGCGGCGGGGGCTCGACCTGCTGCGAGGACGGCTGATCACTGCACTCCGTGCGCTCGCCGCGTTCGCGCGACAATGGCGGGACGAGCCCACGCTCGGCTACACGCATCTGCAGCCAGCCCAGCTCACGACGGTCGGAAAGCGCGCGACCCTGTGGATGCAGGATCTCGTGCTCGACCTGATGGATCTCGACTACCGGCGCGCCACGCTGCCGTTTCGCGGCGTAAAAGGGACGACGGGCACACAGGCGAGCTTCCTTCAGCTATTCGATGGCGACCACGAGCGCGTTCGCGAGCTCGATCGTCGCGTGACGGCGGCGATGGACTTCACGCACGCACTGAGTGTGACCGGCCAGACCTACACGCGAAAGCTCGATGCCCAGGTGCTTGGCGTCGTCTCGGGTGTCGCGGCGTCGGCAGCGAAGTTCAGCAGCGACATCCGCATGCTGCAGGCGTTCGGGGAAATCGAGGAGCCGTTCGAGACGGAGCAGATTGGTTCGTCGGCGATGGCGTACAAACGCAATCCGATGCGGTCCGAGCGCATCGCATCGCTCGCGCGCTTCGTGGGCTCCCTCGAGCCTAACGCCAACCAGACGCATGGGGTGCAGTACTTCGAGCGGACCCTCGATGACAGCGCAAACCGGCGCCTGGTGATTCCCGAGGCGTTCCTCGCCACGGACGCCATCCTGATTCTCGTGGTGAACGTCGCGAGCGGCCTGGAGGTCCATCCGACACGCATCCAGCAACGCGTGCGTGACGAGCTGCCGTTCATGGCGACGGAGGACCTGATCGTGCGTGCCGTGCGGTCGGGCGGCGATCGCCAGGCCGCACACGAGGTGATCCGCCGCCACAGCGTCGCGGCTGCGCGCGCCATGAAGGACGACGGCAAGTCGAACGACATGCTCGAACGACTGGCCGCCGACCCCGAGTACGGAGTTCCGATCGGCGATCTCCGGGAGGCACTCGATCCACGACGCTTCATCGGTCGCGCCGCCGAGCAGGTGGACGAGTTCCTCGACGAGATCGTGGATCCCCTGCTCGCGGGCACGCCTGCGGTGGATGTGCGGGACATGGCGGAGGTGCGCGTATGACCGGCGTCGCGACGACCACACTGCCGCTCAGTGTACTTCGGCGAGGGAAGGTCCGCGATGTCTATGAGGTCGACGCGGATCGCCTGCTGGTGGTAGCGACCGATCGGGTGAGCGCCTTCGACGTGGTCATGCGGGAGACGGTTCCGTTCAAAGGCGCGGTGCTCACTCAACTCACGGCGTGGTGGCTTCGGCAGCTGGAGTCCGATGTGCCGCACCACATGATCTCCGCGGATGCCGACGAGATCATTCGGGAGGTACCGTCACTCGAGACGCATCGCGACCTGCTGCGCGGTCGCGGGATGCTGGCGTGGCGGGCCGACGTGTTCCCCGTCGAATGCGTGATCCGCGGGTATATCGCCGGATCGGCGTGGAAGGAATACCGCACGCACGGCACTCTGGCCGGCGAGGCATTGCGAGCCGGGCTGCGCGAAAGCGACCGGCTCGAGCCACCAATTTTCAGCCCCGCGACCAAGGCAGAGACCGGGCATGACGAGAACATCACGATCGCGCGCATGGCCGGCATCGTCGGCGAGGCCGCGACCCGAGAGCTCGAGCGACTCACCCGGATCGTGTACGCCCGCGGCCTAACGATCGCCGAGCCTCGCGGCATCATCATCGCTGACACGAAGTTCGAGTTCGGCGTGCGGCAGGGCCGCATCATCATCGTCGACGAGGTGCTCACGCCGGACAGCTCACGATTCTGGCCAGCGAGTGAGTACGCGCCGGGTCGGTCGCAGCCGAGCTTCGACAAACAGCCGCTGCGAGACTATCTGGACAGCGAGCGCGTCGCCGGGCGATGGTCCGGCAACTATCCACCGCCACCACTGCCCGACGCAGTCGTGAATGCCACGAGCACGCGTTACCTCGACGCGTTCCGGCGCATCACGGGCACCGACCTGAACGTGACTGACCTCTCATGAACTTCGCCCGGGAAGGTCTCGCGTTCATTATCGTCGCCGCGCTGATCGCTGCCGCGGCGTATGCGGCGGCCCTAACGAGACGCTCGTGGCCGCTGTGGCTGTTCGCGTTCGTTCTCACGCTCGTGGCGCTGTGGGTCGCCTATTTCTTCCGCGATCCCGAGCGCACCGGCGCTCGCGGCGACCAGTTGATCATCGCGCCGGCAGATGGCAAGGTCGTCATGGTCACGGAGGTCGATGAGCCGACGTTCGTTCACGGTCGGGCGAAGCGTGTGTCGATCTTCATGAACGTTTTCAACGTGCACGTGAATCGGTACCCGGCGTCGGGCACCGTGAAATACGTCCACCGGAGCCCGGGCAAGTTTCTCAACGCCGCCGCGGAGGAGTCGAGCCTCGAGAACGAGCAAACCTCGGTGGGGCTCGAGGCGAGCGGCCAGCGCATCCTGATTCGCCAGATCGCCGGCCTGATCGCGCGTCGCATTCACACCTACAGCCGCGAAGGCGAACGGGTCGAGCAGGGCGAGCGGATGGGGATCATCCGGTTCGGGTCGAGGGTCGACGTGTTCGTACCCCCTGCGTCCAACGTGACCGTCAAGGTCGGGCAGACCACGGTCGCAGGAACAACCGTCATCGCGGAGCTGCCAGCGAAATGAAGCGCGCGCGCTTTCGCCGTCCCGAAGTCCGGCGGGCGGTGGTGCTGCTGCCTAACGGCTTCACGCTGTTCAACCTGTTCTGCGGCATCTACGCCGTGGTGCTGGCGTCCCGTGGCCGGTTCGGCACCGCGGCCTTCTTCATCGTCCTTGGCGGCGTAGCCGACTCGCTCGATGGACGAATTGCCCGGGCGACCGGCACCGGCAGTCGGTTCGGCGAGGAGCTCGACTCCCTCGTCGACGCGATCTCGTTCGGGCTCGCGCCGGCGCTCATCATGTATTTCGCCGCGCTCAGGACCGACGGCAACGACTGGATCTACGTTTTCATCTTCGCGTCGTGCGCAGTGATCCGCCTCGCGCGGTTCAACGTCGAGCAGGCCGGCCGCCCCAAGACCCACTTTCACGGGCTGCCGAGCCCCGCCGCGGGGATGACGCTCGCGACGTACTACTGGTTCAGCCAGACGTCGCTCTACAACGACACCGTCATCTTCTTCACCGACAACCGCACGCTGGCCGAGCTGCCATGGCACACCATTCTCCGGTGGCTCATGGTCGGTCTCGCGTACTTCATGATCAGCGACGTTCCCTATCCCGCCGTGCCGACGATCGGCTACCGCTCGGCGCGCCAGCTCTTGGGGACATCGATCATTGTCGGCAGCATTCTCGGACTCATCTTCCTTCCCCGCGAGTTTATCTTTCCAGCACTGGTAGCCTACGTGCTGTTCGGTGCGGTGAAGTGGGCGGCTCTCGGCTTCCTCGATATCGTCCCCGTCGGTCGGTCGGTATTCCTCGAGGAAGAAGCCGATGTCGATCCGACGCTCGCTGACAACCTCCCCGAACACGAAGCGGAGACGGTGCGGCCCGCGGTGCCGACGGCTTCGCTCAACGGAGAGGCAGCGGAAGTGCAGGAGCCGACGAACCGACGGCGGCGTCGGCGTCGCCGTCACCGCGGCGAACGTCCCAATCCGCCTCCCACTCATCCCAAGCACGAGGATCGCGGAACATGAGTCGATATCGCGTCGCCGTTCACATCGTCCCCCGGCGCGGGCTGCTCGACCCGCAGGGTAAGGCGGTGGCCGACGCCCTGCACTCGCTCGGGTTCAACGGCGTGCGTGATGTTCGTGTCGGTCGCCATCTCGTCATCGATGCAGACGCCCCCGAGCCGCAATCGGCGGAGCGCGTCGTTCGAGACATGTGCGCGAAGCTGCTCGCCAATCCGGTGACCGAGGACTTCGAAATCGCCAACGTGGAGCAGGCATGAAATTCGGCGTCATCACGTTCCCTGGCTCGAACTCCGACGAGGACGCGTTTCTCGCCATCACCGACGTGCTCGGTCAGGAAGGCGTGAAGCTGTGGCACAAGGACCACGACCTTCGCGGCGTCGACGTCGTGATCCTGCCGGGCGGCTTCAGCTATGGTGACTACCTGCGCGCTGGCGCCATCGCGCGCTTCTCGCCCATCATGCGCGAGGTGGTTGCACACGCCGATCGTGGCGCGCCCGTCGTCGGCATCTGCAACGGCTTCCAGATCGCGTGCGAGGCGGGGTTACTTCCCGGCGCTCTACTGCGGAACGCGAGCCTGCAGTTCGTGAGCGAGCTTTGCCGAGTGCGCGTGGAGACGACGGAGACGCGCTTCTCGAATCAGTACGCGCCCGGGCAGATTCTCCGGCTGCCGATTGCGCACGGAGACGGCCGCTACACCGCCGATGACGCGACGCTCGATCGCCTCGAGCAGAACGGCCAGGTCGTGTTCCGGTATGTCAACGCGAAGGGAGAGACAGACCCATTGGCCGATCCGAACGGATCGATGCGGGGGATTGCCGGCATTGTCAATGAACGCGGCAACGTGCTCGGTCTCATGCCGCATCCCGAGCGCGCCGCCGAAGCGATCGTCGGTTCCGCCGATGGCGTTGCGTTGTTCGAGTCGCTGCTCGCCCAGGTCGGCGTTTGAGCGACTTACGCCCGAATCCTCAACTCGGCTCGTCTTATGAAAGAAGGCCATAGTCGCAACGAAGAGGAGTACTTCGCGAAGGTGGATGCGGAGTTGATGAAGGAGCGACGTTCGGCGCGGCACACGGCAGAGATGAAGGTGGAGCGCGCGTCGCACTTCATGAGATGCCCGCGGTGTGGCGGCACGCTGCACGAAGTCGCGCACCATGGCGTGAACGTCGATCGCTGCGTCGATTGCAAGGGTGTCTGGCTCGATGCCGGTGATTTCGAGCACCTCGAGCACGCCCTCGATAGCGGCGTCACGCGGTTCTTCAGCTCGATGTTCGGGCGCCACCCGTGACCGCACTTCCCCGCCCCGGCGACCCGGTCATCACTCCCGCCCTCGTCGCCGAGCACGGCCTAACGCCTGACGAGTACCAGCGGCTGGTCGACATGCTCGGCCGCACGCCGACGTTCACCGAGCTCGGGGTCGTGAGTGCGCTCTGGAGCGAGCACTGCTCCTACAAGCACTCACGCCCGCTGTTGCGAACGCTTCCCACGAAAGCGCCCTACGTGTTGCAGGGTCCCGGAGAGAACGCCGGCGTCATCGCGGTTGGCGACGGACTCGCCGTCGCGTTCAAGATCGAGTCACACAACCACCCGAGCGCCGTCGAACCGTATCAGGGCGCGGCGACCGGCGTCGGCGGCATTCTGCGCGATGTCTTCACGATGGGTGCGCGCCCGATCGCGATGCTCAACTCGCTCCGTTTCGGGTCGCTGGATCACCCGCGCGTGCGCTACCTGTTCGCCGGCGTCGTGAAGGGCATCGGCGACTACGGTAACTCGGTGGGCGTACCGACGATCGGTGGCGAGGTCGTGTTCGACCCGGCGTACGAGACGAATCCTCTGGTCAACGCGATGTGCGTCGGCGTCATGCACGAGCGCGATCTCATTCGCGCGAAGGCCGAAGGCGTCGGGAATCCCATCATCGCAGTCGGCGCTCGGACGGGGCGAGACGGCATCCACGGTGCCTCGTTCGCGTCCGAGGATCTCTCCCACGAGAGCGACGCGAAGCGTCCACGCGTCCAGGTCGGCGATCCGTTCACCGAAAAGCTGCTGCTGGAGGCGTCCCTCGAGCTGATCAAGAGCGGCCACATCGTCGCGATCCAGGACATGGGTGCGGCGGGCCTCACCTCGTCGTCGGCGGAGATGGCGGCGCGAGGCGACGTCGGCGTCACAATCGACGTCACCAAGATGCCGGTGCGCGAAGAGGGCATGACGCCCTACGAGATCCTCCTCAGCGAGTCGCAGGAGCGAATGCTCGTGGTCGCGAAACGCGGACACGAACCGCAGGTCAAGGAGATCCTCGCCAAGTGGGACCTGTCGGCGGAAGTCATTGGTGAGGTCATCGCCGAACCGGTCTATCGCGTGACCGAAGGCGATCGTGTCGTCGCGGAGTTCCCGGGCTCGCGTCTCGTGACGGATTGTCCGGTGTATCACCCCGACGCCCGCGAAAGCGAGACGATTGCCGCGCTCAGGGCGCGCGACGTCGATGCAATTCCCGAACGGCCGGAGGAACGCGACGCCGCGTGGACGTTACGTGAGCTGTTGTCGTCGCCGACGATCGCGAGCAAGGCCTGGGTCTATCGGCAGTACGACACGTCGGTGCGCACGAACACCATGCTCGGGCCGGGCGGCGACGCGGCGGTGCTGCGGTTGCGCGGCACGAGGAAGGCGCTGGCCGTGAAGACCGACTGCAACGGGCGCTATGTCTACCTCGATCCGCGCGTCGGTGGGCGGATCGCCGTGGCCGAAGCCGCGCGCAACGTCGCGTGCACGGGCGCAAGGCCCAAGGCCATCACGAACTGTCTCAACTTCGGCAATCCAAAACGGCCGGAGGTCTTCTTCCAGTTCCGGGAGGCCGTGGGCGGGATGGCCGATGCCTGTGAGGCGTTAGGCACGCCAGTGACTGGCGGCAACGTCTCCCTGTACAACGAGAGCCCGAGCGGCGCCGTGTTCCCGACGCCGGTGATCGGGATGGTTGGCCTCGCGGACGACGTCGAGCACGTCACGCCTGCCACGTTCCAACAGGCCGGCGACACGATCCTGCTGCTCGGCGAGCAGACCTCCGAGCTCGGCGCGTCGGAGTACCTCGCGCGGATTCACGACGTCACCGCAGGCGCACCACCGCGCTGCGACCTCCAGGCCGAGCGGCGTCTCATCGACGGACTGCTCGAGGCTATCCAGGCCGGCGTGGTCTCGTCGGCGCACGACTGCAGCGACGGCGGGCTCGCCGTCGCGCTCGCGGAGTGCGCCATGGCCAACCGCGAGCAACCCTTCAGTGCGACGGTCGATCTCACGTTGTGGTCGGGAATCTCGAAGCGCGCCCTGCTCTTCGGCGAGGCGCAGGCCCGCGTGGTGGTGTCGACGGACTCGCCAGCTGATATCGAGCGAATCGCCGCGGCACACGGCGTCCCGGCGCGCCGGATCGGTGTCGTCGAGGCGGCCGATCGGCCTTTCCGGATCCAGTACGAAGGCGGGCAGCTCGTCGCTCGAATGGAGCAGCTTGCGAACGCCTACCACAACGCGATTCCGTCCATCATGACGCGCGTGGCCGTTGCCGACGACGCACTGGCCGCTGACGCTCCTTCGACCGTGGGCAGCTGACACATGTGTGGCATTTTCGGCGTTCAGGGTGTCCCGGGAGCAGCGGCGGTCGTGCACCTGGGTCTCTACTCGTTGCAGCATCGCGGACAGGAATCCGCCGGCATCGTCGCCATCGATGATGACGGGACCGCGCACGTCGCCCGCAAGATGGGGCTCGTGTCGGATGGATTCGACGGGCCGACGGTCGGATCGCTCGATGGCGCATTGGCGATCGGCCATACGCGGTACAGTACCGCCGGGTCGTCAACGATCGACAACGCGCAGCCGGTGCTCGCGCGGTTCCGTGGCGGGCATATCGCGCTCGCCCACAACGGCAACCTCACGAACGCCACCGAGCTGCGACGCGAGCTCGAAGACGAGGGCTCCATCTTCTCGTCGACGATGGACTCCGAGGTGTTGGTGCATCGCCTGGCGAAGTCGTCGGCAGACGCGCCGGAGGGCAAGCTCGCGGAAGCGCTCCAAGGCGTCGAAGGTGCGTACTCGCTGCTCGTCCTCCTCGGCAACACGCTGCTCGCTGCTCGCGATCCACGCGGCTGGCGACCGCTCGCGATCGGCAGAACGGCGGACGGCGCGTATGTCGCGGCGTCCGAGACGTGTGCGCTCGATATCGTGGGTGCGACAGTGGAGCGCGAGGTCGAAGCGGGTGAGATCATCGCGATCGACAACAGCGGGCTGCGGTCGATCAAGCCGTTCGAGCGCAAGGAGTCCCGCCGGTGCGTCTTCGAGTATGTCTACTTCTCACGTCCCGATAGTCGCGTGTTCGGCGGCTCCGTCGATCGCGCTCGGCGTGCGCTTGGACGGCGCCTCGCGCAGGAGTGCCCGGCGCCCGGTGCCGAGCTCGTATTCAGCGTGCCGGATTCGTCGAACTCCGCCGCGTTAGGCTACGCCGAGCAGTCGGGGCTGTCACTCGAGCTCGCGCTCATCCGCAACCACTACGTCGGGCGGACGTTCATTCAGCCGACACAGGCCGGGCGCGATGCCAAGGTCAAGGTCAAGTACAACGCCGTGCGCGAGGTGCTCGACGGCAAAAGCGTGGTCATGGTGGATGATTCCATCGTGAGAGGTACAACCACGCGCGGACTGGTCGCGATGGTGCGGGCTGCCGGGGCGCGAGAAGTGCATATGCGTGTCTCGTCGGCGCCAATTACCGGTCCGTGTTACTATGGGATCGACACGCCGAACCGCGAAGAGCTCATCGCGGCGAACATGACGACCGAGCAGATCGCCGCGCACATCGGCGTCGATTCACTCGGGTATCTGTCGCTCGATGGGATGCTCGAGTCCGTACCCGACGGCCCTCGCGGATTCTGCCATGCCTGCTTCTCCGGTGACTACCCAACACCGCCCCCCACAGACCCCGACAAGCTCCGATTCGGCTGCGGGTGCTGAGCGCGAACCGACGGTAGCGCCCGACGGGGCGCCACAACCCATGCTCGTGTACTTCTTCGGGAATGGGAAGGCCGAAGGCACGCGCGAGATGCGCGCCGTGCTCGGCGGCAAGGGCGCGAACCTCGCCGAGATGACGAACCTCGGCGTACCCGTTCCAGCGGGGTTCACGATCGCGTGTTCGGTCTGTGTCGACTACCTGCGCGGCGGCACCTTCCCGCCGTCGCTCCGGGACGAGGTCGCCCAGGCGATCACGCGGCTCGAGCACGCAACAGGCCGCGGGTTTGGCGACACGACGAATCCCCTTCTCGTTTCGGTCCGCTCCGGTGCACCGGTGTCGATGCCGGGGATGATGGAGACGATCCTCAACCTCGGCCTCAACGATCGTACGGTGCTCGCGCTCGCGCGTCAGAGCGGTAGCGCGCGCTTCGCGTACGATTCGTATCGGCGTTTCATCCAGATGTACGCCGACGTCGTGCTCGACGTGCCCATCCAGAACTTCGAGCACCTGCTTCGCGCGAAGCGGATGACGGAGGGCGTGGAGACGGATGCCGAGCTCGGAGAGAACGCCCTGCGGAACCTGGTCGAGGAGTACAAGGCGGTCGTTCGCAATGTCACCGGCCAGACGTTCCCGATGGAGCCGGACGTCCAGCTCTGGGGCGCGATCGAGGCGGTGTGGAAGTCGTGGACGCTCAAGAAGGCGGTCGACTACCGGAAGGTGAACGGCATCCGCGACACGTTAGGCACGGCCGTCAACATCGTCGCCATGGTGTTCGGCAACCTCGGCGACGACTCGGGAACCGGCGTGGCGTTCACACGCAACCCGTCGACGGGCGAGCGGAAGTTCTACGGCGAGTTTCTGGTGAACGCGCAAGGCGAGGACGTGGTCGCGGGGATCCGGACGCCGTTCGACATCGAGGATATGGCGAATCGACTTCCCGGTCCGTATGACGAGCTCCTGGAAACGAAGGAGCGCCTCGAGCGGCATTTCCGCGACATGCAGGATCTCGAGTTCACCGTCGAGCGCGGCAAGCTGTTTCTCCTCCAGACGCGCACGGGAAAGCGCACCGCGGCGGCCGCGGTGAGGATCGCGCGCGAGATGGTCGATGAGGGGCTCATCTCGCGTGAGGAAGCCGTCAACCGCGTCGTCGCTGATCAACTCGATCAGCTCCTGCACCCGATCATCGATCCGCAGGCGCGCGCTCAGCCACTGTGCCAGGGGCTGCCGGCGAGCCCTGGAGCGGCGAGCGGCAAGGCCGTGTTCGATTCCGACGCCGCCGAACGCCGCAACGCGAAAGGCGAGGCCGTCATCCTCGTTCGCGAAGAGACCACGCCCGAGGACTTTCACGGCATCGTCGCCGCACGCGCCGTGCTCACGGCACGCGGTGGGATGACGAGTCACGCCGCGGTCGTCGCTCGCGGAATGGGCAAGTGCGCGGTGGTCGGGTGCAAGGACATCGCGATCGATCCCGAAAAGCACACGTTCAGCGTGGACGGTACGACGGTGTCGGAGGGCGACTGGCTCACGCTGGATGGCGCGACCGGCAGGGTGTTCGTCGGAGACCTCCCGACGATTCCGAGCGAGGTCGTGCGCGTCACGAACGGAAGCCTCCCCGCTTCGCGCGCGCCCATGTACCAGTCGTTCTCGACCGTCCTCGGCTGGGCTGATGAAGTACGTCGCCTACGCGTCCGGGCGAACGCCGACACGCCGAAGGACGCGCGGGTGGCCCGGCAGTTCGGTGCGGAGGGGATAGGCCTGTGCCGCACCGAGCACATGTTCTTCGAGGGCGATCGCATCACGGCGATGCGCGAGATGATCGTCGCGCGTGACGAGTCCGGACGCCGGCGCGCGCTCGCGAAGCTTCTGCCGATGCAGCGCGCCGACTTCGAAGGAATCTTCGAGGCGATGACCGGTTGCCCGGTGACCATTCGCCTCCTCGATCCCCCGCTGCACGAGTTCCTTCCGCACGGTGGGGAGGAGTCGAAGCTTCTGGCGCGTACGTTAGGCATGGCGCGCGATGAGCTCAACCGCATCGTGGAGTCCCTTCGCGAGACGAACCCGATGCTGGGCCATCGGGGATGCCGGCTCGGGATCACCTATCCGGAGATCACCGAGATGCAGGCGCGCGCGATCTTCGAGGCCGCCGTGCGCGCGTCCCGTCGCGGGATCGACGTGCAACCGGAGATCATGGTTCCACTGGTGGCAACGGCGAAAGAGTTCGATAACCAGCACGCCATCATCGAGGACGTCGCACGCCAGGTGCTGGGCGTGATGGGCGAGCATGTGGACTACCTCGTGGGCACGATGATCGAGCTGCCGCGCGCTGCCCTCACCGCCGACGAGATCGCCGCGACCGCGCAGTTCTTCTCGTTCGGCACGAATGACCTCACGCAGACGACGTTAGGCCTGAGCCGCGACGACGCCGGCCGCTTCCTGCCATTCTACGTGGAGAAAGGGATTCTACCGGACGACCCGTTCCGCGTGCTCGACGCGGCTGGCGTCGGGAAGCTGGTGCGGATGGCGGTGCAGGACGGTCGACGCGTGCGTCCGAATCTCAAGGTGGGCATCTGCGGCGAGCACGGCGGCGAGCCACGGTCCGTCAAGCTTTGCCATGAGCTGGGGCTGGACTACGTGTCGTGTTCTCCATTCCGGGTTCCGATTGCCCGTCTGGCGGCGGCGCAGGCAGCGTTGGCTGACCCCGGGCCGGCTGAACAACTGCGCGCAACCAGTCGTTAGCGATTAGTCGTGAGTCGGTACCGAAACTGCGGATCGGGTCCTCCTTGGGCGGCTCGTGGGGAGCGATTCGCGGAGTCGGCGCTCAAGCGACCAAAGCATCCGCTGAACCTCCACCAATGCCTTCGCGATCGTCTTATAACTGGACACGGATACGTAGCCGAGCTCAGATGCGAGAAGCAGCAGGTACGAGAGTTCGGCGGCGGATCCCTTGGCGATCGAGATGAATCGCGCGAGTTCCGCATCACTGTCGCGTCCACACCCTTCAGCAATGTTCGATGGGATGGAGGCTGCCGCTCGGCGAGTCTGTGACACCAACCCGTACTGTTCGTGACGCGGCCAGTGAGCTGTTTCGCGATACACGATCAACGTGAGCGCGTGCGCCTTTTGCCAGACCAGAAGCTTTCTGAAGTCGCTCATTCGTCAGCCCTTGTAAGCTCATGGCGACGAAACTCCCGAGTTCGGGTCTGGCGACTGTCATCATTCGAGCGCAGGTGTTTGCCGAGTATTGCTAACGACTCACGTCTAATCGCTAACAGCTCAAACGAAACGAGCCCGCCTAACGGCGGGCTCGTTTCGTTTGATGGAGGCGCGGGGAATCGAACCCCGGTCCGAGAATAGATCGACCACAGCGTCTACGTGCGTAGCCCACCAGTTGAGGTCTCCAGGCGCTGGCCGGCAGGCAACCCACTCCTGGACAAGCTCTCTATTCTTTCGCCCCGCGCCGGAGAGCGCACCGCGGGGCTATCCCGAATTTGCGATACCCATGAAGCCGCCTCAGGCGAGCTTCCCCATGGGCAGGTGCAGTAACGCTATGCGTTACGCAGCCAGGGCCAAGTTGTTGTTGGCAGTTGTGATTTTCCCGAGTGTTTTACCAGGGACTCGAGTACCTGGGCACGCGGCTACAGCTTCACTAACCCCGTCGAAGCCAGTCGCCCCCGTAAGGACTGAAAACTAATGGCCGCCGCTCCGCGGATCAACCTGCGCCGCGGGTTCGAATCAACTCGAAGTGAGATAGCTAAGCTGTTTTCTGGACTGACCCTGGAACCGCGCACCGCACCCGGTTTCGGCCCTCGGCCTTGGCCTGGTACAGCGCTCGGTCCGCCGTCGGGAACAGCGCGTCGTGGGTTGCGACGCTATCAGGGTAGGATGCCACTCCGAACGACGCGGTCACCGAGATCGGGCGGCCTGCATACAGGACCACTCGCGTCTCGATCGCTTTCCGGAGACGCTCGGCGAAGTCTCGCGCGCCGTCCATGTTCGTCTGCGGCAGCAGCACCGCGATCTCCTCGCCACCGTACCGGGCGCAGGTATCCACGTTCCGGACGCCGTCCTGGAACGCCTGCGCGACGCTCTGCAGCACCGCGTCGCCACCGTCGTGGCCGTGGGTGTCGTTGACCGCCTTGAAGAAGTCGATGTCGGCCACGACCAGCGACGCAGAGCCGCCGAACCGGTCCGTCTCCGCGAGCACACGCGCGATCTGCTCGTCGAAATGGCGACGGTTCGCGAGGCCCGTGAGCTGATCCGTGCGCGCACGGCGCGTGACCTCCTCGATCTCCCACATCGTCTCGAGCGACACCGCCGCAATCGCCGCGAGCAGTCGGACGTTTCGGACTTCGGCAATCAGGACGTCGCCGGGCTCGTCGCCCTCGATCACGATGGCGCCGATGACACCCGCTTCCCGCTTGAGTGGAATGATCGCCATCGACCCGATCGGGCGCGGCGTTTCCCACGCCCCGTAGATCCGGGTATGCCGCGCGATCATCCGGGCGTCCTCCCACACCTGCGGGAGACCGTTCTTGCACATCGTACCGACCTGCGAGTCCTCGCTGATCGGCCAGCCTTCGGCAATCCGATGGCCCTCCGAGACGCTCTGCACTTCGCCATCGTTCGACGTTGGGTGCCAGCGCACGAGCGCAGCACGCGCCGCCGCCGTCACCGCGAGCGCGGTCTCGCAGATGGACCGCCCGAGCAGCTCGATCGTTCGGTTCGACTGGAACTCCTGCGCCGCGCGCAGGAGGGCCTGGGTGCGACGATTCTGGCGGCCGACCTCTTCTCGGGTCTCCAGCAGCTCAGCCAATACCGCGACCTGCGCGGTGTAGCGCGGTACCCACGCTTTGAGCTCGTCTCGTGACGGCTTAAGTCCCGCGTCGGACGAAATGCTCAGCGCTCCGAACGCCCGCTTGAGCCCTGCCACCGGCCCCATGACGATGCGCGGTCCTGGCTTGCCTTCGTCGAAGTGCACGATGCGCTCTTCGGCGGACCACTTCACGAGGGGCAACCATTCCGCGTGGTTGAACTTCGTGGGCTCGGTCTCGGCCCCGTCGCCCGAACAGGCCGCGGCGACCAGTGTGTCGCGGGCGCCGGTCCACCGCCAGAACACCACCTCATCGGCGCCTAACGCGTCCCGAACGTCACACAGGTACCGGCTCAGCACCTCGGTCTGACGGCGCTCCTCGGCCTCCTTGCGCGTGACTTCGATGCCGCGGCGCAGGTCGGAAGGCATTGCCTCGAACGCGCGAGGTGTGTCGGTGCGGTCGCCCCCGAAAACGCCGTCGGACCGTGTCGCGCGGCGCCGCTTTTTCGCGTTCTCCTGCGCGCGTTTGACCTGCCACGCCGGGAACAGGGCGATCGCCGCGAATATGACGCCTCCGCCGAGCATGTCGGAGAACGCGATCGTCCCGCCAACCGAGTAGTGGATCGCGGTCAGCGCAACCAGTGCACCCACGGCAACGGAGATCGCCGTTCGGATGTTCTCGGCGCCGGCGATGACTCGAACGCCGAGGGCCAGAGCCACCACCGCGGGCGAACCGGGGCCACCGGATGCCGCGGCAAACCAGGTCACGGGCGCCAACACCGCGGCGATGTACGGCTTGATGAACTCCCGGGATGGCGGGTCCAGGCGCTGGCTGATCAACAGCCAGGCGTACGTCACCGCCGCGACGGAGGAAGCCGCCGCAACGCCTGACGCCCATCCAGGAACCGACATGCCCCACGCCAACTCGACCATGCCGGCGAGTGCGAGCAGCCACGCGGCGACCGCGGTCACGTTGGCCCAGATCCGCGTTTTCACCACAAAAGAGATTTTGGCGGGAAGCTACGAGATCGACGCGTGTGTGATTCGCGATGCGGCGACTGCAGCACCGAATCCGTTGTCGATGTTGACGACCGTAACGCCGGAGGCGCAACTGTTTAGCGCGGCAAGCAATGCGGCTACTCCGCCGAAGCTCGCCCCGTACCCAACGCTCGTCGGAACCGCGATGACCGGCCGCGCCACGAGGCCGCCCACCACCGATGGAAGAGCGCCATCCATCCCGGCCACCACGATGACGACCGAGGCCCCGGTGAGCGTCTCCGCGCCGGCCAAAACCCGATGGATGCCTGCGACGCCCACATCGGTGAGGCGGTCCACGCTGTTACCTAACGCCCGCGCCGTTACAGCGGCTTCCTCGGCCACCGGAAGATCACTTGTGCCCGCGGTCACAATGAGGATCCTGCCCCTGCCGGGCGGCACGGGTTCCGCGGGCGCGAGGTGGGCACACCGCGCGAGCTCACTGATCTCCGCCTCCGCGAAGGTGCGCCCCAACCGGTCGAGCGCATCGGGGCTCGCGCGCGTCACCAGGAAGCCCTCTCCGCGGGCGGCGATGCGATCGGCGATCGTGACGATCTGCTCGGTCGTCTTGCCCTGGCCGAGGATGACTTCGGGGTACCCCTGCCTGAGCGCTCGATGGTGATCGATCGTCGCGAACGGGAGCGACTCGACCGGATCTCGCGCAAGCCGGTCGAGCGCAGTGTTGATGTCGAGTTGGCCGTCCGCGACCTGACGCAGGAGCGCCAGCACACGGTCGCGAATCACGCCGCCGCGGGCTCCTGGTCCGCCGCATCGACGGCCTCGAGCAGATCGCTCTCGACGGATCGCTCTTCGAGCCACCGGAGGTAGTCCCCGAAGATCCCCTCGACCTCTCCGAATCCGTTGACGACATGGAGTCGTCGCCGCAGGTCGGCCGAGTTGGGCAGGCCCTTCACATACCAGCCGAGGTGCTTGCGGAACTCGATGGCCGCGCCTTCGGGGTCTGCCTCGTAGCTCTGAACCATCGCCGCGTGCTGCAGCGCGATGGCGAACCGCTCGGCAACGGACGGTGTCGCCGGCACCGGCGTTCCGTCGATCAGCGCGCGCGCCTGCGCGAAGATCCATGGCTGCCCAAACGATCCGCGCGCGATCATCACGCCGGCGCAGCGTGTGTGCTCACGCATACGTAGCGCGTCGGCAGCCGTCTTGATGTCGCCGTTACCGATCACCGGGATCTCCAGTGCATCCACCACGGCTGCGATCTCGTCCCAGCGGGCGTTTCCGCTATACATCTGCGTGCGCGTACGCGGGTGGAGCGTGAGCGCTCGCGCGCCAGCGTCCTGGCAGCGCAGAGCGATAGCGACGGGATCGCGCATCTCTTCATTCCAGCCGCTTCGGATCTTCACCGTGACCGGCAGCGAGGTGGCGGAGGAGACCGCGCGGATGACGCCCTGCACGAGGTTGAGATCGCGGAGGCAGCCGGAGCCGCCGTTGCGCTTCACGACTTTCTTGACGGGACAGCCGAAGTTGATGTCGATGAAGTCGGGCTGGAACACGTCCGAAACGAGTCGCGCCGCGTCACCCATCGCGGTCGGATCGGCGCCGAAAATCTGAACGCCGATCGTGCGCTCATCCGGGCCGAAGCGAAGCTTGCCCCATGTTGCCTCGTTCTCCCGGCGGATGCCTTCGGCCGACAGGAACTCGGTGACGACGACGTCCGCGCCGTGCTGACGGCACAGACGCCGAAACGGCGACTCCGACACCCCCGCCATTGGAGCGAGGATGACCGGGATCTCGTGGTCCACCGGGTACGGGAAGCGCATGGTGGCAACCTAACCGCGCTCCAGATGTCGTGCAACGTGAAGATTTGACACGACTTGCCGGGCTGGATAACTTCGGTCGCTCAGGGGCGCCGGCTGCAGGTGCCCCTCTTTTCTACGAGGCCAAGGGAACGCGATGGAACTGCGCGAGTTCTTCTCCGAAGACGCCGTGAAGCTGGAACTCGAGGGAACGACGAAGGACGAGATCCTCAAGGAAATGATCAGCCTCCTCAAGCTCGACGAGAAGTCCGAGGGGATGCTGTTCAAGATGCTCAAGCGCCGTGAGAATCTCGGCTCGACCGGGATCGGCCGAAGCATTGCTATCCCGCACTGCCGGTCGCTGGTGGTCAACAAGCTCCGAGTGGCGTTCGGCAGGAAGAGCGAAGGCGTGGACTTCAAGGCGATCGACGAGAAGCCGGTGAAGTTCTTCTTCCTCATCGTCGCACCGCCGCTGGAGGTCTCGAACCAGTACCTCCCGGTGCTGGGCAAGATCGCGCAGTTCTCGAAGGAACCCGATGTGCCTGATCGCCTGCTGGCGATTCACGCCGCAGGCGAATTTATGAAGCTCCTCGAAGAGAAAGGAGTTTGACCGGGGACTAGGGACCAGGGACTCGGGACTCGGCCGGGATGCCAGTAGCACCGAGGAACCTTCCACTGTAGCAATAGCCTCCCGGCCGAGTCCCCAGTCCCCAGTCCCCAGTCCCGATGTCCCTGTCACTCCCACTCGATCGTGGCCGGCGGTTTTGAGCTGATATCGTACACGACGCGATTCACACCGCGCACTTCGTTGATGATCCGGCTCGAGACGCGCGCGAGCGCGTCGTGCGGGAACGGGAACCAGTCCGCCGTCATGCCGTCGGTGCTGGTGACTGCTCGTAAGGCGATGACGTTCTCGTAGGTGCGGAAATCCCCCATGACACCTACGGAGCGCACAGGAAGCAGCACAGCAAACGCCTGCCAGATGTCGTCGTACAACCCGGCCGCGCGGATCTCCTCCAGATAGATCGCGTCTGCCTTTCGCAACACCTCGAGCTTCTCTTCCGTCACGTCGCTCAGCACGCGAATGGCGAGACCGGGCCCGGGGAATGGATGCCGCCCCACGATCTCCTCGGGCAGTCCGAGCTCACGACCGACGTTGCGCACCTCGTCCTTGAACAGCTCGCGAAGCGGCTCGATGAGCTTGAACTTCATTCCCGGCTTGAGGCCACCGACGTTGTGGTGCGTCTTGATCGTGACCGATGGCCCGCCGCGCGGTGAGACACTCTCGATCACATCGGGGTAAAGCGTTCCCTGGACGAGATAGGCGACGCCCTCGCCAACTTTCTCCGCCGCTTCCTCGAACACGTCGATGAACGTGTGGCCGATGATCGTGCGCTTCTTCTCGGGATCATCGACGCCCGCCAATGCTCCGAGGAATCGGTCTTCGGCGCGCACCGTGACGAGATCGATGCCGAGGTTCGCGCGGAAGGTACGCTCCACCTGATCGCGCTCGTGCATCCGCAGCAGGCCGGTGTCGACGAAGATGCACGTGAGCTGATCGCCAATCGCGCGATGCACCAGCGCCGCAGCAACCGCGGAGTCGACGCCGCCGGAAAGTCCGCATATCACCCGCGCGCTCCCGACACGCTCGCGGATCCGCGCCGCTTCATCGTCGATAAACGTGCCCGGTGTCCACGACGCGTGCGCACCGCACACGTCGAACACGAAGTTCGAGATGATGTCCGCGCCACGCGCGGTGTGCGCTACTTCCGGGTGAAACTGCACTGCGTGAACGGGCTTCGACTCGTGGCGCATCGCCGCGATCGCCACGCTGCCGCTGCTGGCCGTCACGCGAAAGCCCGGTGGCGGTACGTCGACGTGATCGCCGTGACTCATCCAGACCGGCGTCTTCTCTCCGGCATCGAAGCCACCGAACAGTCCCGCCGGTTCGTTCACGACGAGATCTGCTCGCCCGTACTCGCGTTTCCCCGCGCCGATTACCTCCCCGCCCTGCAGGTGCGCGATCAGCTGCATGCCGTAGCAGATGCCTAACACGGGAGCGATGTCGAGCAGCGCGGGATCGGCACTCGGCACATCCTCTCCGTACACCGAGTTCGGACCGCCGCTCAGGATGATGCCCGTGGGCTTCCAGTCTCTGATCCAATCGACGGTGCGCGTCGGTGGATGGATCTCGGAGTAGACGCGGGCTTCCCGAACGCGGCGCGCGATGAGCTGGGTAAACTGGGAGCCGTAATCCAGAATCAGGATGCGGCTCGAATCTTTCACACCTTCCACGCTGGCTCCGTCAGGGAGATGAATTCGAGAGACTTCGTTTCGAGGTCCAGCACCGCGGCGGCCGGAGTGCCGTGCAGCCATCCGCACGCCTCACCCGGATTCACGATCGTGGCGCCGCCTTCGAGCTCGCGGATTTCCTGCTTGTGCGTGAACCCGTGCACGATCAGCTCGTGCGACTCGAGCGAACGCGCAGCCACTTCGCCCAGGTCGTGCACGAGCAGTATGCGCCGCCCGCCGACCTCGAGGCTGTGTGGCGATTCAAAGAGCTCGATGCCCACGCCCTTCGCTGCGAACGCCTTGAGTCCCTCGCGATCGCCGTCGTTGCGACCGAACACACCGGCGAACGGAACGTTGAGCTCGAGAAACGGCGCGAGCGAAAACGGGGAGCAGTAGTCACCAGCATGCAGCACCATCCCCGCTCCACGTTCGATCATTCGCTCCAGCAGCTCGCGAATCGCCGGGACGCGGTCATGCGAGTCGGCCATCAGCCCGATGAGCATCAGTCCACCCTCCACTCGGGTTCGAGCAGCTCCGTCGTGACGAGGTGCTCGTAGCTCTCGCGCTGCGTGACGAGCGCGAACCGATCACCATCGACCAGGACCTCCGCCGGGCGGCCCCGGGTGTTGTAGTTCGATGACATGACGTAGCCGTACGCGCCGGCCGAATGGATCGCCATCAGGTCGCCGGCGCGGACGTCCTCGAGCTCGCGATCGAGCGCGAGAAAATCGCCGCTCTCGCACACCGGCCCCACGACATCCACGCGCGATCGCCCTTCAACGGCCTCCAACGCCTCGATGCGATGGTAAGCGTTGTAGTGTGACGGCCGGAGCAGATCGGTCATCCCGGCATCGACGACGAGCAGCTTCTTGCCACCGCTCCGCTTGCGATACAGCACGCGGCTGATCAGCACGCCCGCGTTGCCAACCATGAAACGGCCCGGCTCGACGATGAGCTGAAGCCCCGTCGACCGTACCGCCGGCACAACGATCTGCGCGAACCGCTCGAGATCCGTCGGCTCCTCGGCGTCGTACGTCACGGCGAGCCCGCCGCCGATGTCCAGGTAGCGAAGATCCTTCGCGCCGTCGGATCGGAGTTGCGACAGCAGCTCCAGCACGCGCTCGATCCCGTGGCGGTACGCGTCCAGGCGTGAGAGCTGCGAGCCGACATGCATGTCGAGGCCTCGCAGCGCCACGTTAGGCAGCGATGCCGCCACCCGCGCGACGTCGCGCACCTCGTCGTACGGCACCCCGAACTTGTGCCCTTTCTCGCCGGTACGGATGTACGAGTGTGGCGTCTCGACCGTGATCTCCGGATTCACGCGAATCGCGACCGGGACGACGACACCACGCTCCCGTCCGAGCCGGTCGACCATTCGAAGCTCGTCTTCCGACTCGACATTCAGCAGAAGCACGCCGGCGTCGATGCCGTCGGCGATCTCGCGTTCGGTCTTCCCGACTCCACCGAAGATGATGTCGTGAGGCTCGAACCCGGCCCGACGCGCGCGGAAAAGCTCGCCGCCCGAAACGACGTCGGCCGCTGCTCCCAGCGACCGGAGGAGCCGCAGCAGCGCGAGGTTCGAATTCGCCTTGAGGCTGTAATGAATTCGGAACGGTACGCCGTCGAGCGCAGCGGAGAGCCGAGCATACTGCTCGCGCACGGCGTTGGCGCTGTACACGTACGTTGGCGTGCCGACCGCTCGCGCGACGGTAGACAGCGGCACGCCCTCGCACACGAGCCGGCCGTCTACGCGCGCGAACGTCGACGTCAATACGCTTTCGCCCACAGCGCCTCGTCCTTCGCAGGCTGACCACACTTGAGACACGTGCGCGGCGCCTCGGCCGAGCGAAACTCCTCGTCGGGCAGCACACGGATCGTCGCCTTCGTCTCTTCCTTGATCTGCGTTTCGCACTCGGCGCTTCCGCACCACCCGGCGTACACGAAGCCGCCGTCGCCTTCCATGACCTCCCGGAAACGGTCGTATGTCATGGGACCTCGGAAGCTGTTCGCCTCGCGCCGGTCGCGCGCCACGATCAGCATGTCTTGCTGCATGCGCCCGAGCAGCTCCTCGACTTCCTCGCCGAGCACGCCGAGGGACACGGCCTTCTTTTCTTTCGTGTCGCGCCGGACGAGCACGCCCTGCTGGTTCGCCAGATCGCGAGGTCCGAGCTCGAGCCGGAGCGGTATCCCACGCAGCTCCCAGTCGTAGTACTTGGCGCCGGGCTTCATTCCCTCGCGCCGGTCCACGTGGACGCGCAGCGCGTTAGGCTCGCGCCGTTCCCATTCACCCAGCTCCCGCTCGATGCGTGCCGCCGCCTCGAGCACGGCGGACCGCTCCTCATCGGTGCGATAGATGGGAACGATCACAAGCTCGGTGGGCGCCAGCAAGGGCGGCACACGGAGCCCGGCGTCATCGCCGTGGGTCATCACGAGCCCGCCAACGAGGCGAGTGGAAACACCCCAGCTCGTGTTCCAGGCATACTCCTGCCCTCCGCTCTCGGTCTGGAACGAGAGCTCGAACGCCTTCGCGAAGTTCTGTCCCAGATTGTGCGACGTGCCGGCCTGCAGGGCCTTGTTGTCCTGCATCATCGCTTCGCACGAGTACGTGCGGAGTGCCCCGGCGAATCGTTCCGAGTCGGTCTTGAGCCCGGTGACGACGGGCATTGCCATCCACCCTTCCATGAAGTCGCGGTAGAGACCGAGAATCTTTCGGGTTTCTTCCTGTGCCTCGTCGTGGGTGGCATGGGCTGTGTGCCCTTCCTGCCAGAGGAACTCGAGCGTCCGGAGGAACAGACGCGTGCGCATCTCCCACCTGACGACGTTCGCCCATTGATTGATGAGGATGGGCAGGTCGCGGTAGCTCTGGACCCACTTGGCGTACATCGAGTAGATGATCGTTTCGGAGGTCGGCCGCACGACGAGCGGCTCCTCGAGCTTCTTGCCGCCGCCATGGGTGACGACGGCGGCCTCCGGCGCGAAGCCTTGGACGTGTTCCGCTTCCTTGTGGAGGAAGCTCTCGGGAATGAACAGTGGGAAGTACGCGTTCTTGTGGCCCGTCGCCTTGAACATGTCATCGAGCGCGCGCTGCATGCGCTCCCAGATGCCATAGCCGGAAGGGCGAATGACCATGCATCCGCGCACGGGCGAATAGTCCGCCAGCTCGGCGCGAAGCACCACTTCGTTGTACCACGCGCTGAAGTCAGCGGCGCGGGTCGTCAGTTTCTTGTCGTCGCGCATTGGTTGTCTGGATGACCGTGATGGTGATGTCGAGCGAGAATGTCAGTCGTGCTCGGTCTACCACGGTCGATCGGAACTGCCACTGGAGTGATCACGGACCTGCGAGATGAGCTCGTCGAGCGGGAGCTGGCGCTGGGACCCGTCCGCGAGCGTTTTCACTTCTACGCGGCCTAACGAGAACTCGGGACCCACGAACACGACCTTCGACGCGCCGGCATTGCCGGCCGCCTTGAGCTGTTTACCGAGCGCTTGCTCGCGGAGCGGATATTCCGCGGAGGCACCGGCTTTTCGTAGCGCGGTGGCGACGCGAACGGCCTCGAGCCGGTTCGTGGACGCCACGGGTGCCACCCAGAACTCGATGCGCGGTGCGCCGGCGGGCATGAGTCCGCGTGCGCGCAGCAGCTCACCGAGCACCACGTCGCCCATCCCGAACCCCAGCGCCGGCATGTCGACTCCGCCGAGCGCCTGCAGGAGGTTGTCGTAGCGGCCACCGCCGCAGATCGCGCGAAACTCGCCGCTCGCGTCGAACAGCTCGAACACGATGCCCGTGTAGTAAGCCAGCCCGCGAACGATCCGAAGATCGAGGTCGACGTACTCCTTTACACCCAGGGCCTCGAGCGTCGCGAAATACTGCTCGAAGCGAGCGAGGTGTTCGGCCACCTGCACATCGTGAGGAAACCGGGCGCGGAGCGTGTCGAGGGCCCGGGACTCATTCACGAGCGTGGTGACGGCTGCCGGCAGGTCGCCTGTGAGCCCGGCGGCTGCCAGCCGCTCGTGCGAGACCTCCAACGGAACCCGCTCGATCTTGTCGATGACCGCATACGTGGCTGGCAACTGCTCCTCGGTGACGCCCGCAGCGTGCAGCAGCGCGTTCAGCAAACGCCGATCCGACACGCGAGCACGCACCGCGTCGGGCCCGAGCCCGAGCGCGCGCATGATCTCGATCGCGACCGCCAACACCTCGGCATCTGCCGAGACGTCGGCTTCGCCGAAGATGTCCACGTTGAGCTGATAGTGCTCGCGGAGCCTGCCCTTCTGCTGGCGCTCGTACCGGAAGAGCTGCGGCATCGTGAACCAACGCACAGGTTTTCGCAGCGCGTTCGCGCGTGCAGCCACCATGCGTGCGACGGTGGGAGTCATCTCGGGACGCAGCGCCACCTGCCGTCCACCCTTGTCCTCGAAGTTGTAGAGCTGCCCGACGATCTCGTCTCCGCTCTTCTTGGTGAAGAGATCGAGCGGCTCCAGCGGAGGACCGTCGTACTCGGCAAACGCGAATCGACGCGCAACGCTTCGCCACGCGTCGAAAATGTGCGATCGCTCGGCGAACTCGGCGGGGTAGAAGTCTCGAAACCCGGGTAGCGCTCCTGTGGACATCCGCGAAATCTACCCGTCCACGGGATCGACGTTCAAGCGCAACATGGCATCGCCGACCGTGTGAAATGAACCCGTAACGACCACTGTGCTCGACACTTCGGTCGCTCGAACGAGCGCACGGTCGAAGTCCGGCTCCGAGACGGCGCTCCAGCCACGCTCCCGCGCGAACCAAAGGGCGGACTCGCGATCCCACGCGCGACTCGTAGGAGCGCTCGGAGCGTCGGTCAGGATGAAGCTATCGACGACGCCGGACAGGGCTGTCATTACGCCGCGCCAGTCCTTGTCGGCAAGCACGCACAGCACGGCAGTGCGAGGTGTAGGCGGCTGAACCGCGTCCACCGTCGTGGCGAGGACCGCGGCACCGTCCGGATTGTGCGCGACGTCGAAAATGTACGGGCCTACGCGCTGAAATCGCCCCGGAAGGCGGACAGCGGGTAACGCCTCACGCGCTTGAGCGAGTGTTGTCGAGAAATCGCCACCCGCTGCGTTCAGCATGAGCACCGCGAGCGACGCGTTCGACGCCTGATGTGCGCCAGCCAATCCGGTGCGGACTCGTCCGCGTTCGCTCCCGATCGTGACCGTGAATGTCGTTCCGTCGGCTCCGACGCTTACCTCGTCAGGCACCGCGTCGACCGTCACGTCCAATATGCAGCTGGCTTCGCGTTCGGCGGCAAGGTCCGCGAGCAGCGAGCGAATCATCGGGTCGCGCTCGCCGATCACGGCGGGCACGCCATGCTTGAAGATTCCCGCCTTCTCCGCGGCGATTTCCTCTCGAGTGTCGCCGAGGTACTCGGTGTGATCGATCCCGATCGACGTGACGCCGCACGCGAGCGGCCGCAGGACGTTCGTGGAGTCGAGGCGACCACCAAGTCCGGTTTCGATCACGGCGGCGTCAACTTCCTCGCGGGCGAAAAGATCGAACGCCATTGCCGTCGTCGCCTCGAAGAACGTCGCGCCGATTCGCTCGACCGTCGGCGTCCAGCGCTGTATGAAATCGACGACGAATTGCTCGTCGACCGGCCTGCCGTTCACCAGAAAGCGCTCACGGAAATCCACGAGGTGCGGTGAGGTGTACTTACCGACCCGCAGCCCCTTTGTTCTCAGGAGCACATCGAGCGTCGCGCATACGCTGCCCTTCCCGTTCGTGCCGGCGACGTGCAAGGACCGCAGCCGCTCCTGAGGATTGCCCATTTCCCGGAGCAATGCTGCGGTCCTCTCGAGGCCGAGCTTCGACTTCCCCGTCGTGCGCGCGAAGAGATAGTCGAGCGCTTCGCGATAGTCGCGAGAGTTGTCGCTCAGGGCGACGCCCACCCCGTGGCTGCTGGCTTACCGCTCATGTGACGCAGCAGTTGGCCAACGGTCTGTTTGAGCTCCCGCCGGTGAACTACGCGGTCGACCATGCCGTGCTCGAGCAGGAACTCCGCCGTCTGGAAGCCCTCCGGCAAATCCTGCCCGAGCGTCTGCTTGATCACACGAGGGCCGGCGAAGCCAATCACCGCGCCTGGCTCGGCCAGGATAGCGTCGCCGAGCATCGCGTAGCTGGCGCTTACGCCGCCTGTCGTGGGATTCGTCAGAATCGACACGTAGGGAATCCGACGTTCGGCGAGCTGAGAGAGCATGGCCGATGCCTTTGCCATCTGCATGAGCGAAAGCACGCCTTCCTGCATGCGCGCACCGCCTGACGCAGACACGAGGACAAGTGGGTACTTTCGCTCCAGCGAGCGCTGGCCGAGCCGGGCGATCTTCTCGCCGACCACGGAACCCATGGACCCTCCCATGAAGCTGAAGTCCATGACGCCGACGTTCAGCGGGGCGCCGGCGAGCGTTCCGGTGGCGGTCATGATCGCGTCGGCTTCTCCCGCCGTTGCGCGCGCCTTCTTTAACCGCTGCGGGTACTCGGGAAAGCCGAGCGGATCCGTCGACTTCAGCTCGGCCTCGGTTTCCTCGGCGGAACCGTCATCCAGAAGAATGCCGATGTAGTCGCCCGCGCGAATGCGCCGATGGTAGTCGCAGTTGGGGCAGACATTCAGGCTGCGAACGAACTTCTCGCGAATGTCAGTGTGCCCGCACGCCTCGCATTTTTCCCACGCATCCGCCGGAATCTCCAGCTTTTCCGTGCGCGGGGCGCGAGACTTTTTCTCCTTTTTCCACCATGCCATCCCCGAAATGTGAGTCACACCATGACTTGGCGGAAGGGAGATCGATCCTCCTAGACCGCCAAGCTGTCTGCCCTCCCTCGGCCTTCGTTCGAGATGCGCAGCAGCATACCGATCGCTAGCCAACTCGCCAGCATGAACGAGCCGCCGTAACTGAAGAACGGCAGCGGAATACCAGTAATCGGCATGAGGTTGAGGGTCATGCCCACGTTGACCAGCACGTGAACGAACCAGCTGGCTCCCAACCCGAACGCGACGAGACTGCCGAACGAATCGTTTGCGCGCGAGGCAACCCGTACGACTCGCATGAACAGCATGAGGAACAGTGCGAGCGCGATGGTGACGCCGATGAACCCGAGCTCCTCGCCCACCACTGAGAAGATGAAGTCAGTATGCTGCGCCGGGAGAAACGCGAGCCGCTTCTGTGTGCCGAGCGTGTACCCCTTGCCGAACCAGCCGCCGGAGCCGATGGCTACCTGTGATTGCAAAACGTGGTAGCCCGATGCGCGAGGGTCCGCCGACGGATCGAGGAAAACGAGTAGTCGCCGCTGTTGGTACGGAGCCAGCCTTTCCCAGAGGAGCGGTGCGATCACGCCCATCGCGACGTTCGCCAGCACGAGGACGACGCCTTCGACGATGTAGGGGCGGTAATACAGAACCAGCGCGATGAGGATGAGGAACCACGCGCCCCAGAGTCCCGTGTTGAAGGCGAGGATCAGGCTCACCGCGGGACTCGCGATCAGTGCCAGCAACTGCCATGACACGCCCGACCAGTAAAGCAGCGCGAAGAAGATCCCGATGAAGACGATGCCCGTTCCGAGGTCCGGCTGCGCCATGATGAGCAGCCATGGTCCGCCGACGACGAGTGCCGGCTTCCAGAGATCGAGAAGCGACTTGGGTGCTTCCTTTCGCGCCGCGAGCACGCGCGCGAGCATGAGGACGACCGTCAGCTTCGCGAGCTCCGCCGGCTGACCAATGCGAACGCCGCCGATGGTGAGCCATCCCTTCACGCTCGCCGCGGTCCCGGCGCCCGACCCGAAGATCAGCGTGATGACGAGGAGGAAGATGCTCAGCATGTAGAGGTACAGCGTCATCCACTCGACGAGGCGTACCGACGCACGAAAGAGCACGTACCCGGCAGCGAGCGACAGCACGAACCACCCAAGCTGACGCTTCCACGCACCGACGATGTACGGCACGGGAAAGTCGGTCTGCCCCGCAGAATAGACGACCGCGATTCCGTACGCGGACAGCAGCAGCGCGAGAATGACCAGTGGGTAATCGCTGACCGACTTCCGGTTCAATCACCCTCCAGCTGCGCACCCTGAATGGTCGGGCGCTTGAGGTAGTGTTCGATCATCTTCGACGCGATCAGTGCGGCGACCGAGCCGTGAAATGGAACCTGCTCCAGCATCACGGCCACGACGATCTTGGGATCGTCGGCTGGGGCGTAGCCCGTGAACCACGCGTGGTTCAACTCGACGCCGTTGCGGAACACGCCGCTCTGCGCGGTGCCCGTCTTTCCGGCGATGACGACGCCCTGGATCTGCGCGCTCGCCGCCGTTCCGCGTGAGGACACCACGCCTGCCATCGCTGCCTTGAGACCGTCCATCTGATCGGTCGTGAGCTGGAACAGCCGTGTGCGTTCGGTCTGACGCTTCACGATCTCCGGCCGGACCACGGAGCCATCGGTTGCGAGCGCCGTATAGAACCGCGCCATGTTCGCGACCGTCTGCGAGTTCTCGCCCTGGCCGATTGCGAGGCTCAACAGCACGCCGTTACTCCATCCGCCCGGGCCGTACCGCTTGTTGAAGTATTCTGCGGCGTAGGGCCAGAGCGGCTGCTTTTCGTTAGGCAGATCGATGCCGCTCTTGTCGCGCATCTTCAGCGTTACGCCGCCGGCCAGCATCTTGTTGATGCCGATGCGCAGCCCGAGCTGGTAGAAGTAGACGTCGCACGACTTCTCGATCGCCTGACGAAGGTTGACGTCGCCGTGGCCTCGCTTGTCCCAGCACCGGAAATACCGATTGCCGAAGAAGTAGCCGCCCGTGCATGGCTGCGGCATGTGATCGTCGAGACCAACGATGCCGGCCTCGAGTCCCATGATTGCCGTGGCGAGCTTGAACGTCGAGCCGGGCGGATACAAACCTTGGATGACCTTGTTGTACAACGGGCGGCGCGGATCGTCGCGGAGTTGGGAGTAGTACGACGTCGATACGCCCCCGATGAACCGGTTGGGATCGAAGCTCGGCGCGCTGTGAATCGCCAGCACTTCGCCCGTCTTCGGGTCCACGGCCATCACGCCACCCTGGAGCGTGTCGCCGAACAGCGTTGCTGCAAATCGCTGCAGGTCGAGGTCGATGTTGGTGTACAGCGGATCCGGCGACTCGGGCGCGATGTCGCGCCGCCCTCCTGCCTCGCCAACGACGCGCCCGCGCGCGTCTACCTCCACGAAGTGCGTGCCTTCCTTGCCGCGCAGTTGCTCTTCGTACTGGCGTTCGAGCCCCGCCTTGCCGATCTCCTGACCCGACTTGTAGCCGCGGTTCTGTCGCTGGTTGAGCTCCGACTCCGTGATTTCGCCCGTGTAGCCGACGAATGACGCGACAGCCTCCTTGTCGGGATAGTATCGCTTGGGCGCGGCTTGGATGATCAGGCCGGGAAAATCAACGCGATGCTCTTCGAGCACCGAAACGACGTCGAAGCTGGCGTCCGCGAGAATGACCGTTGGCCTGTTAGGCGCCTGCTTGAAGCGGCGCACGGCCGCCTCCATCTGCTCCGGCGATAGCGTGATGACGCCCGCAAGACCCGTGAGGGCGACACGAAGCGAATCAGACGACCGCGAGAGGATCGAGACCGAGTAGCCCGGCAGGTTCTCGGCGATGACCGCGCCGTGCCGGTCGTATATGATCGCCCGCGGAGCCGGCAGCGGGACCTCGCGAAGGCGATTGGTCTCGGACTGGAGGTTGTACGCCGCGTGCTCGAGAATCTGCGTGCGGAAAAACGCCGACGCGAGGAACGTGAACGCGCCAACGAGAAGGAACGACGCTGTCCGCCCGCGCCGTTGTACCTCGTTAGGGTGAAAGCTCATGCCGCCTGCGGCTCCAGCACCGGCCGCAACATCAGAAGCAGAACGACGCCCGCAACCGCGGTCGCTGCAGCCGAGAGCGGCGACCAGAGTAGCATCTGCGTCGCGAGCTCCACGCCGTGCATGCGACGCTCAGCGGTCACGTACACGATATCGAACGCCCATTTGCCAACGAAAAAGAAGAATCCGTGCAGCACGACGTTGTCGGCGAAGAACACGGCTTTGAGCCACGACGCTGACGCGCCGACGGCCGTCATCGCGAGCGCGCCGGCTCCAAAGGCGCTCGGCGTGAGCGAGTCGGCGACGAGGCCAGTGCAGAAGCCGATGAGTGCAGCAGCGCCCGGTCGGACCCGCACTGCGGACAGTAGCACCGCGATCACGAGGAAGTCCACAGGCGTCCGCCAACCCAGGAACGGACGGATGGTGTAGTGCAGCAGAACCAGGAGGGTGAACGCGAGGACAGCTCGCGCACTGCGCGTCCAGCTCACGGTTGAGCTCCCGGTCGCGGTGCATCAGGTCGTCGCACCGCCGGCCGCGTACTGTCGGCGCGGCCTTGGCTACGACGTATGGTGTCCGCTTCGGGTGATCGCGTGCCGCCCGGCCGTGTTTGACCACCAACAGAATCCGCCGCTCGACGCGCGGCTGCCGCCTCGACCGCGCGCATTGAATCGGCGGCGGCGCGGCGCGCGATCGAGTCGCCCGCGGCGGCGATGTGACGCGCTGCAGAGTCCGCGCTCATCGTCGACCGCCACACGCGATCGAGTGACTGCCCCTGAATCCGCTTTGGCAGGAGCACGATGACGTTCGAAACGTCGGGCGGCCTAACGGCAGGTCGAACGAGATACGTTCGCGCCCAACCTTCGGATGTGCGCAGCTCGCCGAGCACGGTACCAATGGGAATGCCTGCTGGATACACGCCGCCAAGCCCCGAGGTGACGATCAGCGTCCCTGGCTTGAGTGCCGAACGGAACGCCACGCCGCGCATCTCCAGGAGGTAGCGCTCCGGCGGGATCTCTGCATCGCGCCCGGCCTCGGAGAGATGCGGATACACGATGCCGTACGCGCTGCGGTCCGCGGACATCGCGCTTGCCGCAAAGTCCGAGTGGGACCAGAGAATGGCGATGCTGCTGTTGGGGTCGACCGTTCGAACCATCCCGACGAGCCCCTCCGGCGCAACGACAGGCGTCTTGGGTTCGACTCCAACGCGGGAACCGACAGTCAGTGTTCGCGAGTGCTCTTCACCGATGTCCGCGATCCGGAGCGCTTCGGCGGACACAAATCCCCACTGCAGCTCGCGTCCGAGGCCTAACAAGGCGCGCAGGCGCTCGTTCTCGGTCTCGAGTTTCGCGAGCTGCATGTTGCGCAGTGCAACGCTGTCGAGGCGACTCGTCGTGGCGTCGCGAGAGAGGAACGCGGACCGGCCGCGCACGGCCTGCTCCTGGAGCGAGACGAGCGGAGCGACGACGGTGCGCCGGAGACCACCAGCGATTGCTTCGCGAAGGTTGAGGGGCAGAACGGTCGCGAGCAGTGCCATCACACAGCAGGCCACCAGAAGGACGGTGTCCACGCGTGTGCCGGACCGCACGGCGCGAGCCACTGGCAGCCTCAGCTACTTAGAACGGACCAGTATTTCTCTTCGTCGTCGAGAATCCGCCCGGTGCCGCGCACGACGCACGTCAGGGGGTCCTCATCGACGTGAATGGGCAGCCCTGTTTCCTGCGCCAGCATGAGATCGAGACCGCGAATCAGCGCACCACCGCCCGTCATCACGATGCCCCGGTCGACGATGTCGCTCGCGAGCTCGGGCGGCGTAATCTCGAGCGCGCGACGAACCGCGTCGACGATCTGCTGGATGGGTTCCTGCACGGCCTCGCGAATCTCACTCGAGTGCACGCGCACCGTCTTGGGAATTCCCGAGACGAGATCGCGGCCCTTCACATCCATCTCGCGTTCCTCGCCAACAGGCGCGGCAGATCCGATGTTGATCTTGATCTGCTCCGCCGTCGGCTCGCCGATGAGCAGGTTGTAGTTCTTGCGCATGAACTGCACGATGGCCGTATCGAGCTCGTCGCCGCCGGTGCGAATCGATGTGTCGCTCACGATACCAGAGAGCGCAATCACCGCGATCTCCGTCGTGCCGCCACCGATGTCGATCACCATGTTGCCGGTAGGCGTCTCGACGGGAAGACCAACGCCGATCGCCGCAGCCATCGGCTCGGCCACCATGAACACTTCCTTCGCACCCGCGCCGAGTGCCGAGTCTCGCACCGCGCGCTTCTCGACCTCGGTGATACCGGAGGGTACACACACGATCACGCGAGGTTTCACCTTGAACACGTGGTTCTCGATGATGAGCGTGAGGAAATAGCGCAGCATTTTCTCGGTCACGTCGAAGTCGGCGATGACGCCGTCCTTCATTGGCCGGACAGCGAGCACGCCGTCCGGCGTACGGCCGAGCATGCGTTTGGCTTCGAGACCGACACCCTTGATCTTCTTGGACTCGCGATCGATCGCGACGACCGAGGGTTCGTTGAGTACGATGCCTTCGCCCTTGACGTAGATCAGCGTGTTTGCCGTACCGAGATCAACGGCAATCGCGTTTGCCGGGAAGAACGATCTTCCCGCTTTCAAAAAAGGCCAGCGCATCTAGCAGGGGCTCGAGGCGTGCCAAAGGCACGGAGGGATCGTGAAGCGGTGCATCGGGGCGTAAGGTAGTAGAGCGGGTAATAGCGAGCAAGGCATTGGCTTGACACAACCTAGGCATCTCCGTAACGTCGCGCGCGATGGTGCGAGCCGCCTCCCTCCGTGTTGCTGTCGTTGCCCGCGATCGGTGCGACGAGTGCGGCCTGTGTGTGCCGCTCTGTCCGCCGGGAGCAATCGAGTTACGGCGGACCGGACTGCATATAGACGCGCCAGTGTGCACAGGGTGTCAAAAGTGCATCGCACCCTGCCCCGTCTTCGCACTCTCAATGGTCGATCGCGCTTCATCGACCACGTCGTAGGCCCGTGCGCGTTGAAAATTGCGATCTTCTCATCATTGGCGGCGGACCCGCCGGGCTCGTCGCCGCGCGCGAAGCGGCGAGTGCAGATCGCTCGCTTTCGATCATCCTGCTCGAACGCGACGACGCCGTGGGCACACCGGTTCGTTGTGGCGAGGGCGTCGGGTCCGCCGGTCTCTCGGAGTTTCTCGATCCGGGTCCGTCCACCTGTCTCGCACCGTGGATCTCGCGGCGCATCAGCCGAGTCGTTTTTCGCGCCCCCGACGGATGCGAAGTGCGCGTTGCCGAAGGTGACGTTGGTTACATCCTCGATCGCGCGACGTTCGAACCCGCACTCGCCACTCAGGCCATGAACGCCGGTGCCGACGTGCGAACGAGCGTCGATGCCGTAGGGATGAAGCGCGATGGCGATCGATGGACCGTGGCGGTCGATGCGAGCACCGGGCGCGGCGAGATCAGCGCGCGCGTGGTGATCGGTGCCGATGGAGTCGAAAGCACCGTGGGACGCTGGGCTGGTCTGGATACCCGCGTGCGTGCGCGTGACATGGAGAGCTGCGCGCAGTACGTCGTGGATGACACGACGATCGACGCCGACGCGATCGTTCTCCACTTCGGTGACCGCGTTGCACCCGGCGGCTACGCGTGGGTGTTCCCGAAAGACACGCGTTCGGCCAACGTCGGGTTGGGCGTGCTCGGCCTTCGCGCGGGCGGACGATCAGCGGTGGCGTGGCTGGACGACTACGTGGCGCGGCACTTGCCTAACGCGAGCGTGTCGAGCCGCACGGTGGGCGGCGTCATCGTGGCCGCCACCATGACGCGCCCGTTCGCCGATGGCCTCATGCTCTGCGGCGATGCCGCCCACATGATCAATCCGTTGTCCGGCGGCGGGATCGTCAACGCCATGAAGTCCGGCCGGCTAGCGGCGGAGACGACGGTGGCGGCACTCCGATCCGGCAACACGAGTGCGCGCGCGCTCGAATCCTACTACGCGCGATGGATGCGTCTCCTGGGCGACGATCACGTGCGGTTCTACCGCGTCAAGGAAGCACTCGCACGGTTCGATGACGCGTTCTACGACAACCTTGCGCGCACCGTGAACCGGATCCCGGAAAAGCGGCGAACCCTCCGCCGCATCTTCGGCGCGGCACTCGTGAGGCATCCGACGTTGCTGCCGGTCGTCGCGAAATACTTCGCCTAGAACGGGGTCAGACTCCTCACGCATCGTTCTGTCGTGCGACAGAACGATGCGTGAGGAGTCTGACCCCGTTCCAATCACCCCGTTGCCAGATCGACGTTCCAACGGAACAGCGCGACGCGACGGCGGAGACCGCGCGCTCCAGGTGCCCCAGACGACCGACGACGGGCAACCGCGGCGACCAACAGTGGACAGGACTGCGGGGGATGCGCAGCGCGTCTCCACTCCAGCGTCCGCCGAGCGCGAATCCCATGGAATAGCCGCATTGCGCCGCGGCTGCGGTGACGCGCGCGTCGGCGGCGCCGAACGGATACGAGATGACTCGCGGTGCCGCGCCTAACGTGACTTCGACCGCCCGGCGTGATCGCCACAGCTCATCGACCAGCCGTGCGTCGTCGGTCCACGGCAACCGCGGATGCGTTGCCGTATGCGACTCGAACGCAATGCCGTGTGCGCTCCAGCGCTCGATGTCCCGCCACGCGAGATGCGCGAACCGCCGCCCCCCGTAGGCCACATCCCATCGATTCAATCGGCCCGCGAAATCCGTGATGACGAAGCATGCCGCGGCGAACCCCACGCACCGCAACACCGGAAACGCGTAGTCACGAAGACCGCGGTACGCGTCGTCGAATGTGATGAGGAGCTCCCGCTCACGCGCCTGCCGTTCGCCGCGAATGCACGCCTCGAACTCGACGAGCGACATGCCTCGCCAGCCCGCGGCGGCCAGCGTATGCATCTGCACGGCGAACCGGCGCGGCGAGACACGCGTGACGCCGAGCTCTCGGCGCCGTTCGACCTTGTGATAGCAGAGGACGGGCGGGATCACGACCCCGTTTACACCAGTCAGACGCCGGTGCTGCCGAAACCGCCCGCTCCACGAGAGCTCTGTTCGAGCTCCGTGGCGTCGACGAGCTCCGGCGTCTCGTAGCGAGCGAACACCAGCTGCGCGATCCGATCGCCACGGACGATCGTCACGGGCTCCGTGCCCAGGTTCTGCAGGATGACCCGGACCTCGCCTCGGTAGTCGGAGTCGATCGTACCTGGAGCGTTAGGCATCGTGATGCCATGCCGCAACGCGAGCCCCGACCGCGGCCGCACCTGGCCCTCGATCCCCGGCGGGATTTCCACCGCCAATCCGGTGGACACCAATCGCCGTTCCCCCGGCGCGAGAACGAAGTCCGGCTCCGCGGAGGCCAGGTCGAAGCCCGCGGAGCCGGTGGTCTGCCGCGATGGAAGCGGCAGGTCGAGATTGGTGGGCAGTCGGAGAATGCGAACGCGACTCACGACACGAACGCGGCCGGATCGCAGTAGTCGAGGCCGAACGCCTCCGCCACGCCCGGATACGTGATCTTGCCTTCGATCATGTTGAGCCCCTTGAGCAGCGGCTGGCTGTCGCGGAGCGCCTGCTTCCACCCCTTGTTCGCGAGCTTGAGGGCGTACGGGAACGTCGCGTTGGTGAGCGCGAGCGTCGACGTCCGCGGCACCCCGCCCGGCATGTTGGCCACGCCGTAGTGGATGACGCCATCGACCACGTACGTCGGATTCTCGTGCGTCGTCGCGTGAATGGTCTCGACGCACCCGCCCTGGTCGATCGCGACGTCCACGATGACGGAGCCGGGCTGCATGCGCTTGAGATCCTCGCGCCGCACGAGCTTCGGCGCCTTGGCGCCCGGGATCAGCACGCCGCCCACCACCAGATCAGCGGTCGCGATCTGCTCGAGGATGTTGTGCCGGTTCGAGTGAATGAGCTGCACGTTCGCCGGCATGACGTCGGACAGGTAGCGGAGCCGCTCGAGTGAGATGTCGAGGACGACGACCTTGGCGCCCATGCCCGCCGCCATCTTCGCGGAGTTGATGCCGACGACGCCACCGCCCAGAATGACGACCTTCGCCGGCGCCACACCCGGCACACCGCCGAGCAGCACGCCACGGCCGCCGTACAGCTTCTCGAGGTACTTGGCGCCCTCCTGCACGGCCATGCGCCCCGCCACCTCCGACATTGGCGTCAGGAGCGGCAGCTCGCGGGATGGCAGCTCCACCGTCTCGTAGGCGATGCAGATCGCGCCGGAGTCCATGTGCGCGCGCGTTAGGCGCTCGTCGGCCGCGAAGTGGAAGTAGGTGAAGATCACCTGGTCGCGCTTCATGTGCTTCCACTCGGGCTCGATCGGTTCCTTCACCTTCATGATCATGTCCGCCTCGCGCCACACCGTCGCGGCATCGGGCCCGATCTTGGCGCCGACATCGGTGAACGCCGAATCGGCGAACCCGCTCCCCTCGCCCGCGCCACGCTCGACCATCACGGTATGGCCCGCCGCGACCAGGGTTTCGGCGCCAGCCGGGACGAGAGCGATCCGGTTCTCGTTGGTCTTGATCTCTTTCGGAACACCAATGCGCATGTTCGTGCCGTGGAGTAGGGGGTCGTGGTCAGCCCGCCGAGTCGGCCGGGCCCAGGCTCAGCACCGTGTGCTTCTCCGGCGCGAAATAATCGTGACAGATCGCCGCAACGGCATCGCCGTCGATGCGATCGATCTCGCCTAACAACTCGTCGAGTGCCTTGTACGGCTCGTTGTAGAGCTCCACCGCCGCGGCACGATACATCCGCGACGAGACGCTCTCGAGGGACAACGTGATCTGTCCCTTGAGCTGGCTCTTGCCCGCCGCCAGCTCGTCGTCGGGAATGCCCTGCTCCGACAGCAGGCGAAGCTCGGCGCGAATGGCGTCCGCGGCCGCGGTCGCCGTGGCTGGCGCCGTCCCGACATATACGCCGTGCACGCCGGCGTCCGCGTGAAACGACTGATAGGTATAGACCGAGTACGCGAGGCCGAGCTCCTCCCGTACGCGCTGGAACAGGCGCGAGCTCATTCCGCCGCCTAACAACATGCTCACGAGCGACATCGCATAGCGGCGCGGATCGCCATGCGACACCGCGGGCGCGCCGAACACGAGGTGCGTCTGCGTCGTATCGCGCTCCACGTGAACGGTCCGCGGCGGACGGGCGACCGGAACCTGCGTGGCCGCCGCGGGCGTATCGCCACGCGGCACGTCCGCCCAGCCGGTCTGTTCGAGCGTCTCGACCAGATGATCGTGGTCCACGTTGCCGGACACGGCCACCACGATGTGCTCCGGATGGTACGCGCGCTCGTGCAGGTCGCGAAGGTCACGCACGCTGAGCGACGACACGGTGTCCCGCGTGCCGAGAATCGAGTAACCGTACGGATGCCCGCCCCAGAGCGCCTCGTTATGCAGCTCGAACACGAGGTCGTCAGGGGTGTCATCCACCATGCTGATCTCCTCGAGGACCACCTTGCGCTCGAGGGACAGGTCCGCCGCGCGCAGCGCCGGCCGAAAGATCAGGTCCGCGACGACATCCGCCGCCTGTGGCAGGTGCTCATCGAGAACGCGAGCCTGGAACGACGTGTGTTCTCGCGCGGTGTACGCATCGAGCGAGCCGCCGAGCACCTCGAGCGCGAGCGCAATGTCCTTGGCCGTCCGATTGCGCGTGCCCTTGAACACCATGTGTTCGAGCATGTGCGACACGCCCATGCGTTCGCGCGCCTCGTGAATCGAGGCGGAACGGACCCATGCCCCAAATGCGACCGACCGCACTCCCGGCATGGTCTCCGAGAGCACGGTCAGTCCATTCGGTAGCGAAGAGCGCCGCAGCGCCGGGGCGAGGCGCGTATCGACGCGCGTGGTCACTCGCGGTCGCGACCTCCGCGGCCACCGCGCCCGCCGCGCCCGCGTGGACGACGTGGACGATCACCGCGCTCGCCACGCTCTTCGCGGCTGCCCGGCTCATCGCCTTCGCCGCTGCCCTGAGCCGAGTATGACGGCTCGCTGGCTTCGCCCGCGCCCGCGCCAACGGGCTCGCGCGACCCGCGGTCGCCGCGATCGCCACGGTCCCGTCGCGGCTCCGCGCCGTTTCCGGCGCCCTCGGCGTCGCTGCCCTCGGGCTTGGGCTGCAGCGCCTTCATGGAGAGGCGCAGTCTGCCGCGCTCATCGCGATCAATCAGCTTCACCTTCACGCGATCGCCCTTCTTCACGACGTCCTCGGTCTTCTCGGTGCGGCCGTGGCGCATCTCGGAGATGTGAAGCAAGGCTTCCGTCCCCGGAAGAATCTCGACGAACGCGCCGAACGCGGTCGTGCTCTTCACGAGACCCTCGTACACCTCGCCAACCACCGGCTCCTGCGTGATCGCCTGCACCATCTGGCGGGCGCGCTCCATCGCTTCGCCGCCGACGGCCGCGATCGTAACCGTACCGGAGTCGTCGACGGTGATCTCGGCGCCCGTCTCGTCCTGAATCCCGCGAATCGTTTTGCCCTTCGGGCCAATGAGATCGCCGATCTTCTCGGGGTTGATCTGCACTGTGACGATGCGCGGCGCGTATGGCGACAGCTCTGGACGCGGGGCGCTCAGTGCCTTGTTCATCTCGCCGAGGATGTGCATTCGCCCCTCGCGAGCCTGATCGAGCGCCTCTCGCATTATGTTCAGGTCGAGGCCTTCGATCTTGATGTCCATCTGGATGGACGTGATGCCGTTTTCCGTCCCCGCGACCTTGAAGTCCATGTCGCCGAGATGATCCTCGGTGCCAAGAATGTCGGTGAGGATGGCGTAGCGGGTGCCTTCCTTGATCAACCCCATGGCGACGCCGGCAACCGGGGCGCGCGTGGGAACGCCGGCATCGAACAGCGCGAGCGATCCGCCGCACACCGACGCCATGGACGACGAGCCGTTCGACTCGAGGATGTCGGAGACGATGCGGATCGTATACGGGAAGTCCTCGAACGGCGGCAGCACGCCCTGGAGCGCACGCTCGGCGAGGTTGCCGTGGCCGATCTCACGACGGCTGGTGGTGCGCACCGGTCGCACTTCGCCGGTCGAGAACGGCGGGAAGTTGTAGTGCAGCATGAACGACTTCGTCGTCTCACCCGGGTCGTCGATCGTGTCCAGGCGCTGCACGTCTTCCGCGGTGCCTAACGTTGCCACGACCAGCGCCTGTGTCTGGCCGCGCGTGAACAGCGCGGAGCCATGTGCGCGCGGCAGGAGCCCGGTATCGATCGAGATCGGGCGAACTTCCGTGGGCGTGCGACCATCCACGCGATGGCCCGAGTCGAGCACCTGCGAACGCAGGCTGTGATATTCGACGTCGCCTAACAACGTGTGGATGTCCTTGGCGCCATCGGGGAAATCCGCGAGCAGCGACTCGGCAAGCTCCTTCTTCGCGCGCTCCACCGCGTCAATGCGCGTATGCTTGTCTTTCTGGTTCAACGCGTCGGCGATCTTGCCCTGCGCGAGCTCCTTCACCCGCGCGATGAGTCCCTCGGGCGCTTCCGCCTTGACCCACTCCATCTTGGGCGTCCGGCCGGCCTTGTCGAGCAGCTCTTCCTGCGCCGCGATCAGCTCGCGGATGCCCTTCTGCGCGACGGTCAGCGCATCGAGCACGTCCGTCTCGGTGACCTCGAGCGCGCCACCCTCGACCATCACGATCGAGTCGTTGGACGCGGAGACGACGAGCTCCATGTCACTGTGGGCGAGCGCCTGGAACGTCGGGTTGAGCACCCACTTGCCCTGGACGCGCCCGACACGCACACCAGCGATCGGCGCCGCGAACGGGATCTTGGACGCGTTCAGCGCATAGCTCGTGGCGACGAGGGCGAGGGCGTCGGCGTCATTCTCCTGGTCTGCGGAGATGACGTAGACGAACACCTGGACCTCGTTCTTGAAGCCCTCGGGAAAGAGCGGCCGAATCGAGCGGTCGATGATACGCGCCGAGAGGATCTCGGCATCATGAGGCCGCCCCTCGCGCTTGATGAAGCCGCCGGGAATCTTGCCGGCGGCGTAGGTCTTTTCCTTGTACTCGACCGTAAGCGGGAAGAACGGCAGAGGGCTCTGCTGGTCGCTGACGGTGACGGTGGCAAGCACCATCGTGTCTCCGAACTGGACGACGGCCGCGCCCGCGGCCTGCTTCGCCATGCGTCCCGTCTCGATGCGGAGACGGCGACCCGCGAAGGTCCGTTC
>Ga0207706_10000056_pt1 | contig 113022 bp, 94 predicted proteins | sample KBSC53metaG_FD_184318 | JGI IMG/M metagenome (GOLD analysis project Ga0207706, IMG submission 184318) | Corn rhizosphere microbial communities from Kellogg Biological Station, Michigan, USA - KBS C5-3 metaG (SPAdes) (version 2) | ecosystem: Host-associated > Plants > Roots > Rhizosphere > Soil...
ACTGCTCGCACTCGCCGGTTGTTCATTCCCCGGGGTTTACAAAATCGACATCCAGCAGGGCAATGTCGTCACGCAGGACATGATAGACCAGTTACGCCCCGGAATGACCCGACGGCAAGTACGGTTTATCATGGGTAATCCCCTGCTGACCGACACTTTCCATGCCGATCGCTGGGATTATCTCTACAGCCTGCAACCAGGTGGCGGTGAACGCCAGCAGGAGCGCGTCAGTGTCATCTTCAATGGCAATGACCAGCTTGTCAGCCTGTCCGGCGACTTCATGCCCGGCGTAAGCCGTGATGAAGCCCTGCTTGGCAAGGATAACGGTAACAACGTGACTGCGCCTGCGCAGGAAGGCGAGAAGCCGAAGTCCGAAGTACCGGCCAAGCCTGGCTCCTTGCTTGACAAGATCCAGAAAGACGTCGACGGGGTGGAGACAGTACCCGTCCCGACGCCGCAGCCTCTGGACACCAGCCCGCAGTAAGTGTGCGGCGCTCAACAAAAAGCCCGGCATGCCGGGCTTTTTGTTGCCGCCATTTGGCTGGCCTATGGGTGCTGCTGCTTGGCCAGGGCCGCCTTGGCCGCGCGGAGCCGGCGCACCTCTTTCGGATCCACCAATAACGGACGGTAAATCTCAATACGGTCACCGGCCTGCACTGCGCGCACGTCGGCGTCCGCAACCACCTTGCCGAATATCCCCAAAGGGCAATTCGCTGGATCCAGCTCGGGAAATTGCGCTGCAATACCGGACGCCTGCACCGCAGCACGCAGATGAGTGCCCACCGGCACCGACACCGCCAGCAACACCTGGCGATCCTCGGCGGCATACACCACTTCGATCTCAACCATGCAGTTGCTTGGCTCGCTGACAAAAAGCATCCACCAGGGTATTGGCGGCCTGGTTGAACAACGGCCCCAACGTCGCCCGCACAATAGGCCCGGCATAGTCAAAAGAAAGATCCAGGCTGATTTTGCAGGCCTTATCCGTCAGCGCCTTGAACACCCATACGCCATGCAGTTGGGTAAACGGCCCTTCCTGCAAATTCATTTCGATGGACTTACCGGGCACCAGCACATTACGCGTAACAAAATGCTGACTAAGGCCACTCTTCGCGACCCCGACACTGGCGACCATGTGGTCATCACTGCTTTCCAGCACCTCGGCCGTTGAGCACCACGGCAGGAATTCCGGGTAACGCGCCACGTCGTTGACCAGGTCATAGAGCGCCTGTGCCGGATAGGGCAGCAGCGCTGAACGTTGAATATGCGTCGTCATGTGTGCGTTATTTCCACAGCTGAGGCAAACATCGCGAAAAAACAGCCCGATCCGCGAAAGAAAAAATCCAGAGAACTGCCTGCATTGTCCGGGATTCATCCAACACGCTCAAGCACGCAGGTTGACCGTAGCCGACACGCTCGCAACTCCCTATAATGCCGCCCCTATGGCTAAACAAAAGAAACACCCCACAGGGACCATCGCGCAAAACAAAAAGGCGCGACACGATTACTTCATCGAACATCGGTTCGAGGCTGGTCTGGTCCTGGCCGGCTGGGAAGTAAAGAGTCTGCGTGCCAGCAAGCTGCAACTGGTCGACAGTTATGTGCTGCTCAAGGATGGCGAGGCATGGCTGCTCGGCAGTCATATCACCCCGCTGACCACCGCGAGCACCCACGTGATCGCCGACCCGGTGCGTACGCGCAAGCTGCTGCTCAATGCCCGCGAACTGGAAAAGCTCGCAGCCGCTGTACAGCAGAAGGGCTATGCCTGCGTCTGTCTGTCCTGGTATTGGAGCAAGCACCTGGTCAAGTGCGAAATCGCACTGGGCAAGGGCAAGAAGGAATACGACAAGCGTGATTCCGAGCGCGAACGTGATTCCAACCGCGAACTGCATCGCGCCGTGCGCAACAAGGGCAAGGAAGAATAATCCTTGCTGCGATGCAGCCGTGGGCGCCCCCCCTCGGCTACATCCCCTTGCGCCGCTCCGCACGCGCCACGCGCTGAACTTCCTGACGCACCTCCTCCAGCACTTCCTGCACATACAGCAGGTGACGTGTTGAAACCTCGCGCGCCTGCTCGGCGCGACCTTCGATAATCGCCTGGTACAAATCCCGATGCTGATTGATCAGCATGTCGCGGGTTTCCGTACGCTGCTGGTACATGCCACCAATGTTGGTCACCACATTTCGTTTCAGCAGGTCGAACAGACCGCGAATGGTGTGCAGCAACACGGCGTTATGACTGGCTTCGGCGATCGCCAAGTGAAACCGCGCATCCGCCGCGCCCTCTTCCGCTCGACTCACTTCATCGCAGCGGGTGTAGCAATCCTGTAGCACCTCGAAAGCCGCCGTCAGCCGCTCGCGATCAACCTCCGTGGCGCGCAGCGCGGCGTAATAGGCGCAAGACGCTTCGAGGGTCTGACGAAACTCCAGCAGATCACGCTGGGCCTCGGGATTGTTCTCCAGCAGGTGCAGCAACGGATCACTGAACGTGGAGCCCAGGGACTCAGCCACATAATTGCCACCGCCTTGACGGCTGACGAGCAAACCCTTGGCCGCCAACTTCTGGATCGCCTCGCGCAAGGAAGGCCGCGACACCCCGAACTGCTCAGCCAAAGCGCGCTCGGCCGGCAAGCGCTCGCCCGACTTCAGCGTGCCCTCGAGGATCATGCCCTCAAGCTGCTCGACAATATCGTCAGACAAACGGCGCTGACGCACCTGATCAAACCCCATCACTCACTCTCCACCATCCCGACCACTCGCCGGGGCTCTATTCTGGCCTATCGCAGCGCTTGCGGCACCTATCAGAACGCCTTCCTTTCAACCGATCAGCCCCCTGCACACCGACCTACGACCAAAGTTTCGCAAGCGGCAAATTGACACGCCCCTGGCAAGGCTTTTACTCTAGCCAACAGCGATTGTAAATTGGTATTACCAATTATCCAAGCTGACCAAACAACAACAATCAGGGGCCACCCCATATGCAAACCTGGCAACAGCTCTACAGCCCGCTCGGCAGCCTCGGCCTGTCCGCACTGGCGGCCGTCATCCCGATCGTATTCTTCTTCCTGGCCCTGGCCGTGTTTCGCCTCAAAGGGCATGTGGCCGGCAGCATCACCCTGGCGCTATCGATCCTGGTGGCGATCTTCGCCTTCCAGATGCCTGTGGACATGGCGCTGGCCGCCGCCGGTTACGGCTTTGCCTACGGCCTATGGCCTATCGCGTGGATCATCGTCGCGGCCGTGTTCCTCTACAAACTCACGGTCAAAAGCGGCCAATTCGAGATCATCCGCAGTTCGGTCCTGTCGATTACCGATGACCAACGCCTGCAAGTGCTGCTGATCGGCTTCTGCTTCGGCGCCTTCCTGGAAGGTGCGGCCGGTTTTGGCGCCCCCGTGGCGATCACCGCAGCGTTGTTGGTCGGCCTGGGCTTCAACCCGCTGTACGCCGCCGGCCTGTGCCTGATCGCCAACACCGCGCCTGTCGCATTCGGCGCCTTGGGCATCCCGATCATCGTGGCCGGGCAAGTCACCGGCATCGACGCGTTCAAGATCGGCGCCATGACCGGCCGCCAATTGCCGCTGCTGTCGCTGTTCGTGCCTTTCTGGCTGGTGTTCATGATGGACGGCTTGCGCGGCGTGCGTGAAACCTGGCCGGCCGCTCTGGTGGCAGGTTTGAGCTTTGCCATCACCCAGTACTTCACCTCCAACTTCATCGGCCCGGAACTGCCGGACATCACCTCGGCCCTGGCCAGCCTGATTTCCCTGACGCTGTTCCTGAAAGTCTGGCAGCCCAAGCGCACTGCGGGCGCACAGATAGCCGGCGCCACCTCCAGCGCTGCGGTCACCGCGAGTGCGGGCGGTTTCGGCCTGCCGCGCAACACAACTGTCTCGCCCTACAGCCTGGTGCAGATTTTCAAGGCCTGGTCGCCGTTCCTGATTCTCACGGTGCTGGTCACCATCTGGACCCTCAAGCCGTTCAAAGCGATGTTCGCCGCCGGTGGCTCGATGTACAGCTGGGTGTTCAACTTTGCGATCCCGCACCTGGATCAACTGGTGATCAAGGTCGCCCCGATCGTGACCAACCCCACTGCGATTCCGGCCGTGTTCAAGCTGGACCCGATTTCCGCGACCGGCACCGCGATTTTCTTCTCCGCGCTGATCTCGATGCTGGTACTGAAGATCGACATCAAGACTGGTCTTACCACTTTAAAAGAGACCTTCTACGAACTGCGCTGGCCGATCCTGTCCATCGGCATGGTGCTGGCCTTTGCTTTCGTCACCAACTACTCCGGCATGTCGTCGACCATGGCGCTGGTATTGGCTGGCACCGGTGCAGCCTTCCCGTTCTTCTCGCCTTTCCTCGGCTGGCTGGGGGTTTTCCTGACAGGCTCCGACACGTCGTCCAACGCCCTGTTCAGCTCGCTGCAAGCCACCACTGCGCATCAGATCGGTGTGAACGACACCCTACTGGTTGCCGCGAACACCAGCGGCGGCGTCACCGGCAAAATGATCTCGCCACAATCCATCGCCGTGGCCTGCGCCGCCACCGGCCTGGTGGGCAAGGAATCCGACCTGTTCCGCTTCACCCTCAAGCACAGCTTGTTCTTTGCCACCATCGTCGGGCTGATCACCCTGGCCCAGGCCTACTGGTTCACCGGTATGCTGGTGCACTGAGACCTGCATGCAATAGGGTAAGAATCGACGCCGGACAACGGTTCCGGCGTCTGCTATTTCTGGAGGACCGATGAGCCTGCCTGCTGCTTTCCTGCGCGACGCCGCACAACTGATCCCGAAAGATCGACGCTTCGACGACCCGCTTTCCACCCTCGCCTTCGGCACCGACGCCAGTTTTTACCGACTGATCCCACAGCTGGTAATCCGCGTGGAGTCGGAAGACGAAGTCGTCGCGCTGCTGCAACTGGCTCAACGCGACCACGTTCCAGTGACCTTCCGTGCCGCTGGCACCAGCCTGTCCGGGCAAGCCATCAGCGACTCGGTGCTGATCGTACTGGGGGACAACTGGAATGGCCGCGAAATTCGCGGCCAAGGCACACAAATCCGCCTGCAGCCCGGCGTGATCGGCGCCCAGGCCAACGCGTGGCTGGCGCCGTTCGGACGCAAGATCGGGCCGGACCCAGCGTCGATCAACGCCTGCAAAATCGGCGGCATCGTCGCCAACAATGCCAGCGGCATGTGCTGCGGCACGGCGCAGAACACCTACCACACCCTGGCCGGGATACGCCTGGTATTGGCTGACGGCAGCCGCCTGGATACCGAAGACGCAGCCAGCGTGGCGGCGTTTCGCGAACAGCACGGCGCGCTGCTTGAGCGTCTGGCGGCACTGGGGCGCGAGACCCGTGCAAATACTGAACTGGCGGCAAAGATCCGCCACAAATATCGTCTGAAAAATACCACCGGGCTGTCACTCAATGCCTTGGTGGATTTCGACGACCCCCTCGATATCCTCAGCCATCTGTTGGTAGGTTCCGAGGGCACCCTCGGGTTTATCAGCGCGGTCACCTACGACACCGTGATCGATCACCCCAACAAAGCGTCGGCGTTGATTGTGTTTCCAGACGTCGAAACCTGCTGCAATGCAGTCACCGTCCTCAAGACCCAACCCGTTTCGGCCGTTGAGCTGCTGGACCGTCGCAGCATGCGCTCGGTACAGAACAAGCCGGGCATGCCCGCTTTCGTACAGCACCTATCGGAAAATGCCTGCGCCCTATTGATCGAGTCGCGTGCAGCGTCCTCGTCGTTACTGCACGAGCAACTGGCGCTGATCATGGCTTCCCTGGCCCAGTTTCCGGTCGAGAAGCAGGTCGACTTCACCGAAGACCCCGTGGAAAACGCCCGCCTGTGGGCGATCCGCAAGGACACCTTTCCCGCTGTCGGCGCCGTGCGCAAAACCGGCACCACGGTAATCATCGAGGACGTGACCTTCCCGGTCGAACAACTGGCAATCGGCGTGAATCGCTTGATCGAGCTGTTCGACAAACATCACTACGACGAAGCGATACTTTTCGGACACGCGCTGGAAGGCAATCTGCACTTCGTGTTCACCCAAGGCTTCAACAGCGCGGAAGAAGTCACACGCTACCAAGCGTTCATGGACGACGTGGCACAACTGGTAGCGGTGGAATTCGGTGGTTCGCTGAAAGCCGAACACGGCACCGGCCGCAATATGGCCCCGTTCGTCGAGCTGGAATGGGGCAGCGACGCCTACAAACTGATGTGGCAACTCAAGCGCCTGCTCGACCCCAACGGCATTCTCAACCCGGACGTGGTGCTCAGCGAAGACCCGCAAATCCACCTCAAGCACCTCAAGCCGCTGCCTGCCGCCGACGAGCTTGTGGATAAGTGCATCGAATGCGGTTTCTGCGAACCGGTGTGCCCGTCGAAAGGCCTGACTCTGAGCCCCCGCCAGCGCATCGTGATCTGGCGCGATATCCAGGCGAAAAAACGCGCTGGTATCGACACCGCTGAGCTGGAAGCCGCCTATCAGTACCAGGGCATCGACACCTGCGCCGCCACCGGCCTGTGCGCCCAGCGTTGCCCTGTAGGAATTAATACCGGCGACCTGGTGAAAAAACTGCGCAGCCGCGATGCTGACCGTACGAAAACCGCCGACTGGCTCGCCACGCATTTCGCCACCGCGCTGCAAGGCGCGCGTTTTACACTGCATGTGGCCAATGGCGCACGCATGCTGCTGGGCGCCCCGCGCCTGGCGAAGCTATCGGCCGGCGTGACCAGGCTGTCCAAGGGGCAGATTCCGCAGTGGACCAACGCCATGCCGCAGCCGGAGAAAGCCATTCGCTTCAGCCCGGCGGTGACGGACGAGCGACCCCGGGTGGTCTACCTGGCGGCCTGCGTCTCACGCGCCATGGGCCCGGCGGCGGGCGATAAAGAGCAGATGTCGCTGTACGACAAAACCCGCAACCTGTTGGAAAAAGCCGGATACCAAGTCGTATTTCCCGACAACCAGGACAGCCTGTGCTGCGGCCAGCCGTTCGCCTCCAAAGGTTACGCGGAACAGGCCGAACACAAGCGCCAGGAACTGATCGGCGCGCTGCTCCACGCCAGCCGTGGCGGGCTCGACCCGATCTACTGCGACACCAGCCCCTGCACCCTGCGCCTGGTGCAGGACCTGGGCGAAACGCGCCTGGATCTTTACGACCCCGTAGGATTTATCCGCACGCACCTGATGGACCGCCTCGACTTCACCCCCCAGGAAGCCCCCATCGCGGTGCATGTCACCTGCAGCACCCAGCACCTGGGCGAGAGCCAGGCCCTGATCGACCTCGCTCGCCGCTGCTCCAACACCGTGGTGATCCCGGAAGGCATTCATTGCTGCGGGTTCGCCGGCGACAAGGGCTTCACCACGCCGGAACTCAACGCCCACTCACTGCGCACCCTCAAGGATGCGGTGCAATATTGCAGCGAAGGCATCTCCACCAGCCGCACCTGTGAGATCGGCCTGAGCCAGCATGGCGGCATCGACTATCACGGCTTGGTCTACCTGGTGGACCGCGTCACCCAGGCCCGCGCTCACTGAGCCTGCAAAAAAAACAGAACCCCTGCGCGCCGGCGTAGTCATCTGCATAGGCCTCGCCAAGCGAGGTTTATCAGTGATGTCGCTGGCAGCGGTTGAACGCCAGCAGCGTCGAGCCCTTTTGCGCAAGGAGATACCCTATGAAGCGTTCCGCTCTTGCTGGCTTGTTCATTACCGCTGCGATGCTGGCCTCCCCTGTGTTCGCGGCGGGCGAGCCCGATCTGTGCAAAATCAATCTGGACAAAATCAACAACGGTAAAGCGCTGCTCGCCACCGACACCAGTGGTAAAAGCGGCGAGATAGACACTGCCGTCTCCCAGGCCAAGGCGGCCCACGCCGCGGGTGATGACAAAAAGTGCATCGAGATCACCTCGAAGGCGCTGCAAGACCTGCAGAACAGCGAAAAAGGCGGCCAATAGGCAGCGCTATAGCGGAAGACCAACCTTCGGGTTGGCCTTCCGCGAGTGTTTGGCGTACACTGCATAGGCTTGTCACTCACTAAGAAACAACGAGTTACAAGCACGGGGCCGTTTAGGATTCGACGCCGGTCGCGAAACTTTAGGTGCATGCCGAGTTGGTAACAGAACTCGTAAATCCACTGTTGCAACTTCTTATAGTTGCCAATGACGAAAACTACGGCCAGGAATTCGCTCTCGCTGCGTAAGCAGCCTTAGCCCTGAGCTTCTGGTACCTTCGGGTCCAGCAATCACCAGGGGATGTCTGTAAACCCAAAGTGATTGTCATATAGAACAGAATCGCCGTGCAGTACGTTGTGGACGAAGCGGCTAAAACTTACACAACTCGCCCAAAGCACCCTGCCCTTCGGGTCGCTGAGGGTTAACTTAATAGAAACGGCTACGCATGTAGTACCGACAGCGGAGTACTGGCGGACGGGGGTTCAAATCCCCCCGGCTCCACCATTTCATCATCTAAAGACGTCCACGGACGTCTTTTTTTGTGCCTGAAATCCAGCAGAATCAAGGGCTTAAGCGTTACTGAGCTCCGCTAAGGTTTTTTGAGTTCCAGCCGTTTGGGTATTCCAAATGGTATTCCAAGCCATCCGGTGCTATTTTTTGGAATACCAAAACGGTGTCAGAGGTAGCTCTCATGCCTGCTCCAGCCCTCCGCCTATCTGACCGCCAGCTCAAGGCAGTCAAGGCAAAAGACAAGGATTACGTCCTCAGCGATGGTGACGGCCTCCAGCTCCGAGTCAGGAGCAACGGCTCGATGCTGTGGAACTTCAATTACCGCGAGCCGGTAACCAAAAACCGTATCAATATGGGGCTAGGCACTTACCCAGAGCTCTCGCTAGCGAACGCTAGGAAGAAAGTGGTTGAAGCGCGCGAGCTGCTTGCACAGGGCATTGATCCCAAGGTGCAACGCAATGCAAAGGACGAAGCCAAACGAGCGGAGACGGAACATACGTTCGAGAACGTGGCCACCGCATGGTTTGAGCTTAAGAAGGACTCGGTCACGCCAGCGTACGCCGAAGACATTTGGCGGTCGCTCACACTGCATGTATTTCCTGACTTGAAAACAACGCCGCTCTCGAAAATTACCGCACCGATGGTCATCGAACTGCTTCGCCCAATCGAGGCCAAAGGCAGCCTCGAGACAGTGAAGCGACTGAGCCAACGGCTCAACGAGATCATGACCTACGGCGTAAACTCCGGGCTGATTTTCGCTAACCCTCTCAGTGGCATTCGGGCGGTCTTCAAGAAGCCCAAGAAAGAGAACATGGCCGCGCTACGACCCGATGAGCTTTCCGAGCTCATGATCGAAATCGCGAACGCCAGCATCAAGCGGATTACCCGCTGCCTGATCGAATGGCAACTGCACACCATGACCCGTCCTGCCGAAGCGGCGACCACCAGATGGGCAGACATCAACTTCGACAAACGAATCTGGACCATCCCGCCGGAGCGCATGAAAAAGCGTCGCCCGCACACCATCCCGCTGACCGAACAGGCACTCGCGTTACTGGAGGCGCTCAAGCCCCACAGCGGCCACCGGGAATACGTGTTCCCGGCAGATAGAAATCCGCGCACCCACGCCAACAGCCAGACCGCCAACATGGCGTTGAAACGCATGGGCTTCCAGGACCGCTTGGTCAGCCACGGCATGCGCTCCATGGCCAGCACCATCCTGAACGAGCATGGGTGGGATCCGGAGCTGATCGAAGTCGCGCTGGCGCATGTCGACAAGGACGAAGTCCGAAGTGCCTACAACCGAGCTGACTATATCGAACGCCGTCGTCCGATGATGGCCTGGTGGAGTGACCACATCCAGAAAGCGGCCACGGGTAGTCTGCTGGCATCTGCGATCAATCAAACCAGGGACCGCAACGTCGTGCCGATACGCTGAGCATTCATCAATATTTAAAAGTGCCGAGCCCGACCAACGCGCTGGGAACGGAGCGGACTGGACACTCTCGACTGGGTCCGCCAAAGCACCGTCCGAAGATGTCTAGAGAACGTGGAAAACCCAGAATTCAGTACTAGGCTTGCGGAACGTAAGGTTTTTTGCTTTCGCATCAACGTCGGAGCATTCAGTCGTACGCAGATTCATCACCTGCTATTAAACGTTAGACAAGGAAGCTGTACATGCGTTTACATGAAGTCGATATCAAAAATTTCCGCAAGCTCAAAGACTGTAAAATCAAATTTCGAGATACTACCTTTCTGATAGGGCCAAATAATGCCGGGAAATCCAGCGTGTTTGCAGCGCTTGATTACCTACACAAAACTAGTGATGTGTCCCTCGACGATTATTCGAAAACGTTTATCCCTGAAACTGAAGACTATCGACGGGAAACCGAAATTGAAATTGTAGCCGAGTATCGAAATCTTCCAGAGGATTCTGATGGGTGGCTTGGCTTCAAAGGGCGCGTTATCACCCACGAAGCTCCTTTGCCCGGAGAAACAAACAAGAAAATCATCTATAAGAAAAAGTGGAGCATCGAACACTCCAAGCCTAAAGTCTTCCTCATGGAATACCCCCGCACTGTCAATGCACGTTACGTCGACTGCAGAAAAGTAGAGGATCTTGTCGGAGAGGATTTTACTGATATTTTTCTTCGTGACCATTTTGGAGAGGCGAACTTAAGCAAGCTGCTAAGCCATGCAGCTGTCAAGAACCTCCTCACTGACTTACCTAGTTACTGGGACGCTGATACAGCTCAAGAACCTGTTTGGGTGGAGAACCCTGGAGGAATACCCGGCAATGTCTTATCAAAGCTTCCAAAAATTGTAATCATTCCAGCAGAGTCGTGCATCACCCAACTCACCCATCCTTCGGGAGCGCTTTTCAAGACGCTTGGAGAGCTGTTTGACACAGTGCGTCAGGGCTCTGAAAATTACAACCAAGCTCAAACCTTTTTGACCGAGTTAGCCAAGGAGTTAAACCCGAACGATAGCGATACTGATTTTGGTAGGCTTATCACTGACCTTAATACTATGACACATAGCCTTTTCCCTGAGTCATCCATCCATCTTAGTGCGTCTCTCGATCAGCCTGAAAAAGCAATAAAACCTCAATTCAATATTGAAATGAAAAGCAACGTACGAACCACCGTTGCGTACCAAGGGCATGGAATGATACGCGCTACGGCGTTCCAACTGCTCAGATATGTGCAGGGTTTTGTAAATCGTCGAACTGATACTCCTAGAGCTACAATTTTCTGCTTTGAAGAGCCGGAAATATATCTGCACCCTGCTGCTGCCAACCAGATGCGAGATATACTTTATGAATTAGCCGGCCCCAACTTCCAGATAGTAGCCACAACCCATTCTCCCTTCATGATAAATCTGGGCTCAGAGAAAAGCATGAGCCTAACAAAATTCTCGTTTACCAACGACGAATTTACAACATGCAGCTCCTTCAATTTAGAGCAAGCATTCGAAGAATTGGCCGCTGATGAAAAACAAAACCTGAAGATGCTTTTAAAAACGGACGATTATATCTCTCGTATCTTCTTTACTAAGAAATGCATATTTGTCGAGGGTGATACGGAAGAGGTCATCGTAAGGGAAACAGTTAAAAGACTAGGAATGATTGACAAATCAAGATTCATAGGAAACTGTGAGGTCCTCCGCGCTCGTGGCAAGCCTGTTTTAATCTCCATAGCGAAGTATATGAATGCTCTAGGCATGAACTACATCATCATGCACGACAGGGATGCGGACACTCCCGGAGCGGTGATCATGAATGAACCCATTTTGGCTGCATGTGGAGCAGATCGGAGGATCATGTTAGAGGAATGCATCGAGGATATATTGGGTTACGCTTCCCCGGCATCTGAAAAACCATTTAAGGCTTACAAACACATCCAAGAAAACTGGCCCGCCGCATTTGCTGACTTGCCGGAGCGCTGGCGTAATATCTTTATCGACTTAGCTGCTCCACACTTGAATCACCTACGCCAAATTTAAGCGTAAATCAGACTGCTGCCAAATGTTTAGCAGCAGTCTGACCTTAATTAATAAACTTGGAAAGTTTATGAGTGAGGTTGCCGTCGATACGGGATTGATGGACGGCATGAGATAACACCACCGGGTGTGGCAACCGTGCTTTAGGAATTACTTATTTCCAACCTGCACAAGCTCTTCAATCACCATAACCTCATTAATATGGGGCAAATATTCTCTTCCCTTGGCGACAGCGGCGACATAAGCGACAACCCGCGTAATCCATGGTGTGCGGCATGGCGACAGAAGTGGCGACTGTCGCCAAACCTCCTGCATGCCTGCGCTCCTCCGGCCAAGCCCCTGAGCATGGGAAGGCTCCGCATTCCCATGCTCAGGGGCTGACATTTAAAACTCGACGAACGGCCAATCATCCATCCAACACCACCCACGACCAAAGCCTTCCAACACCGCTGGTTGGCACAGTCGACTGAGCGCAAACCTGTTGACCCAACCATACGCGGACGATAGAAAGAAGCCTCAAAACACTGCCCTTGGCAGTTCCCAGGTGGCCCGAACCTTTGAGGCTACGCCACACCGTGGTGGTTCACCCCCAAGTGCGATTAGCGTCCGGCGGCTCGCACGGTCACAGCGATGTGATGGATGCCACTTCTTCCAGTATGCCCACTGCGGCAACTCATGCCTCCCTGGCTGCTCTGCAGCAACTTATCCGCTTGGCCATTTCTTGCGCCAACCTGTTGCCCGTCTCTTTGCCCCCTAAAGAGACGGGCGCATATCACACTGCTGCAGCCCTGCTCGCAGGGGCCTTTGCGGCTTTCCCCCTCGTGACAATCGGCGTGACAAATACCGAATGCTCACCCGCCACAGCGATGCGGATGATGGTACCGCAGCCCATGGAATGGACTGCACCTGACTGACAGTCAGGCACGCCCCGGTCAACGCCTCACTGCCTTCACCCGACTCAGGATCTCGCGGCACCGGTCTCGTCAGCCAGTGCAGTCTCCACCCGCCCACGTCTTCGGAGGTGTTCAGGAGGCCAGGTCATGAGATGCCCAAGCTCCCGGTCGTAAGGAGCCGTCAGTCCCGCGTGAGTGGACAAACCTCACAGGTCGCAGGGGCCTTGATCCCTGATAACACTCAACAACCGTGGCGGGATGAGTGAGGACGAAGTCGATAATCTCAGGAGAATTGCGATGCAACTGTGCGAAGCGTTCGAGCCACCACAACCATTGCTGGAATACCAACAGGCGCCACTGCCCTACCCGGTCGAAGCACTGGGGGATCTGTTGGGCCCTGCGGTCAAGCGGCTGGCCGAGGTGATCGGCGTGCCCTGCGCCATGGCTGCGCAATCGGTGCTCGCCAGCGCTGCTCTGGTGAGCCAGGGTCATGCTAATGTCCAACTCGACGGTCGAACCTATCCGCTGTCCCTCTACCTACTTACGGTGGCGTCCTCGGGTGATCGCAAAAGCGCGGTGGATCAGCTGGCACTGAAGGCGGCGCGCGACTGGGAGCGACAGCAGTGGATCCTGTACGCGGAAAAGCTCAAAGCTTATCGCGCCGCTACCAGCATCATGACCAAACCCAAAACCGCAAAGAAACACGCGGAGGCGGAAGGCGGTGAGCTATCCGAGCCGGTACCCCCGAGACTGATCATTGCCGAACCGACCATTGAGGCCCTAGTCAAAAGTCTGTGCCATGGCTTACCCAGCATGGGCTTGTTCAATGATGAAGGTGGACAGTTCTTGGGCAGCAGCACCATGAGCAAAGAGAATCTGCTCAAGGCGATCACCACCTTGTCGACACTGTGGGATGGCAGCCCTATCGACCGGGCCCGCTCCATGGCCGGAGAAAGTCTGCGTGCCTATGACCGCCGCCTCAGCCTGCACCTGATGTTGCAGCCCTACCTGGCCAACCAGTTGTTCAAAGACCCGGTGATCAATGGCCAAGGCATCCTGGGCCGTTGCCTGATCAGTTGGCCCGAGCGCCTGGCCGGTCAGCGACTCTACAAGGCGATCGACCTGACTCGAGATGCCAAAGTCCAGCGCTACCAACAGCGGATCACCGCCCTGTTGCAACAGCCCTGGTCGCTTCACCAGGATGGCTCACTCAATCCCGCCACGCTGGAGCTGACTCTCCGTGCCCGTCGCGTCTGGATTGATATTCACGACACCATCGAGTGCCAGTCTGGCGAGTTCGGCGAGCTGGCAGGTATCCAGCCTGTCGCGGGCAAGGCCGCGGCGAATGTACTACGTATCGCAGGCGTGCTGGCCATGGTGGAAGAGGCCAGTGCGTTGGACGAAGCACACATCCAGCGCGCCTCCACGCTGATGGATTACTACCTGGCCGAGATTCAGCGCCTGACCGAACAAGAGCCGGTCAATAGCCGACGCGAGGAAGCGGATCGGCTGCTGCGCTGGCTGATGCAGAAAGGCTGGACCCACTTCACCATCCGCGACGTCAATCGCAACGGCCCTCGTTTTGCCCGCAAGAGCGCTGACCATACCGCCTCTTTATTGGTCACGCTGATCACTCATCGCTGGCTGAGCAGTCGTGACGGAAAAACTTTCGAGGTCCGCCATGTTTCGCCTCAATGACGCGGTGCGCCGCTACCAGGCGCAACATCAACCACAGCCAGAATCACGGTGTGTCGCCACCGCTGTCGCCACCCTGTCGCCACGCGCCAGGCCAGAAACGACGCGGGTTGTCGCCACTGTCGCCGCTGTCGCCACACCACCTCTGGACCCTGCCAACATCGCCCTGCTGATCGAGCAACTGCGTGAGGAAGGGGCGCTGCTGCAACACCAGGAGAACACCCTCCTGATCCGCCCGACACACTGGCAGCAGATGGACAGGCTCAGCCCCCACTGGAAAGCCTTGCTGCTCTTTCTGCAAACAAACAAAAACGGTGATGATGATGGCCTTGGTCGGTCGGCGTGAGGGGCGCAACTTTGGCTATGGCCGCCAGCTGAGCTACGCCGGCCCACAAGCACTCAAGGATCTGTTTGCCGGCGGCCACTTCGCCACGGTCAAAGCGCATAGCGATCGCTGGCAAGCGTTCGTGCGTTGGTGTCGGTCAGAGGAGGGTCCCGGTTACAACGATGCGCGCCAGATCGATCGACGGACGCTGCAGGACTACGCCGCATACCTGCGCCAGCAGATCCAGCAAGGTGAACTCTGCATCGCTACCGCGCAGAACCGCCTCAGCAGCGTCAACCGTACCCTCGCTGCGCTGCGCGGTAATCAGGACGTGAGGATCGCCAGCCCGAGTCAGGCGTTGGGACAGAAACGCTCGACCGTACGCCCCCGTGCACCGGATGGCCAAGACCGCCAACAGCTGCGGCGAGTGCTTAAGGTGCTTGGCGAACGGCAACACGAGCGGGTGGCGGCGATTGTCCTGTTGGCCCGAGAAACCGGCATGCGCCTGCGCGAAGCGATCCTGGCTGACCTGCCACGACTGCAACGCGAAGCCGAACACTTAGGCTGCATCAACATTCAGGACGGCACCAAAGGCGGCCGTTCAGGGGCATCAGCGCCGCGATGGGTTGTGGCTAATGAAGAGGTGAAGGCGGCGCTGCAGTTGGCTCGTCATGCGTCGCCGCCCCATAGTCGCAACCTGCTGGCCCGAGACGAAAGCTACGCCGCGTTCCTGCAACAGACCGTGCTCCCCGCCCGCGACACGCTACATGAACACGGGCTGAAGGGCTTTCATGAACTGCGAGCAGCCTACGCCTGCGAGCGTTACGAACAGCTCACTGGCCACGCCGCACCGGTCAATGGTGGCCACTGCTATCGCCTTGACCGTGACCTTGATCAACAGGCGCGGAAACAGATCAGCCTTGAACTCGGGCATAACCGGATCGATGTAGTTTCGGCCTACATTGGAGGTCGAGCGTGACCAAACCCTTCGATATGGCGCTGTTCCTGAGCGGCGTACTGAATGGCTCGCAGGCCACCCAGCAACGACACCTACGGCAAGCCCGAGTCATGCAAGCGGCCATTCAACAACGATGGCAGCGAGACAATCCCTGGACCTGGCAGCTCAAGCATGTGCGCTGGTTTCTCACTCAGCACCTGAAAGACCACTCCGACGCCACCCAGTATTACTATCGACTCACCACCCTATTGATCTGGAAACGCTTAGGAAATGACCGCGAAATGCTGATCTAACGCTCGAATCGTGGATAGCCCCCCGGACCGCCCTCAGAAATCGTAGGGCTACTTGCTCAGCGAGATCCTCACCTTCACGGTCATCGGGCAACCTATTTTCGGTGCATGCTATTTTTCGACTACGGATCACCAATGTAGGTCAGCGCGTCTCAATGCCGGAGCTGATAGGCTTAGCTAACGCTACAGTACCCACACCACAGTTGACATTTCACTTGACAACTGATTAGATTCTTAAAGATCGTCTTTTAATGCGTTAAAGGCTCACTAGGTACCAACAGGAGGGCTGGCTACGCCAGCCCTCCTGTTGGTACCTAGTGAGCGAAAAACAACTGTTTTTTCACACAGAATGGTCGCAAGGTAATGCATTTCGTCGGTTAAAGCCTTGCAATCACAGCCCTTCACCTGTAAATGCGCAGACTGAATGTGCTAACCTCAAATTCAAGTCTATATCTCCACCCTTATGGGTACTTTGCCATGATCAGCGGCCACCAGCATTCAAAAGACCTTAGCTTTGCGGAAATCATGAGCCTTAAAAGCAGCTCACGTGACCGCCAGGTTGATGCTGTCTATGCAGCTGACCCTCAGATGCTTGAAATGGCTGCTGCCCGTGCCAAAGCCGCCCTTCGTGGCAACTCTGCTTCAATCGCTCGCCCACAACGATTCTCTGCGCTAAGCAACTGATGCCCGAAACGGTAAACGAAGACGCTCCGTTCGCCCTACTTGAACGTTCAGAGCTCTTCGCTTTCCTGCTCGATCTAATTCAGCGCGTCTACCGTCCCTCAATTCAATCAGCTGTCACCGATTACGGCCTTGTGATCGTTGGCGGGCAATCGCTTACGCTTTGGGCCCGGCAATACCTCATCGACGAAATGACAGGCGAGGATGTCGGATTCGTCACTAGCGATGACTTGGACTTTATCGGCAAGCCCAACTCTATTGATTATTGCGCCCAGATGATGGGCGTCCCTTTTCGCAAGGCGAAGATGGACGACAACACGATAAATATTGCCGCCGCGTACATTGACTGGGTTGACGGTAAAGAGGTCATCGTCGATATCCTGGAAATGGACAGCGTCGGGGGCGCGCCCAAAAAAGAGATTTTCAAATATTTATCCGTCCTGGATATCGAAGGTGTGCAGGTCGCCGTCATCGACCCCATTACGTGTCTAAAGTCCCGTTTGTTCAATCTATTCGCTTACTGGCAGGATCGAAAGCACCGGGAGTCAGTGCGAGTGAAGATCGCACTACGCGCGTCGAACCACTACCTGCGCGACTTGCTGGTTCATGATGGGTATCGAGTCATATCAGAGCATATCCATCGAATTAAGGCCTTGGCCCTGACACCGCTCGGCAAGCGTGCTTATGTCGAATATGGAATCGACGTGCTGGACGCCATCCCCTACGATCCGGCGCTGTTTCCAGCGGCCTACATGGATCGGGAACGACCGAACATGCTCCGCCAAATTGGTGATGTACGCCGACGGAAGTTAATTCAGTACCAACGATTCGCTTGTGGTCCTATCCACCCTAGCCATCTTCAGCCCGCTGCAGAGAACGATCCCAGATAAAAGAATCTGGACGACGCAAAACACTCGCGCTGTCATGGCCTCGACTCATCTTGCCTACAGCTTCAACCACCAAAATCTGATCTTCCCCCGTGCCACTATCAAACAAGGTACATTTACACCCATCGAGCACGATCAGCAGTGCCGGAATGGAGCGACCAGGCCGGTTTGAAAGGGAATTGGGGTTATGGACAAAAAGTCGCTTTCCGAGCGAGATATCTGCAGCAAGTACATCGCCCCAGCCGTTCAGCAAGCTGGATGGGACATGCACAAGCAGGTGCGCGAGGAAGTCAGCTTTACCAAAGGCCGCATTATCGTCCGGGGAAAACTTCACAGCCGTGGCGAAGCACGCCGCGCAGACTTCATCCTCTACCACCAGGCCAACCTGCCTATCGCTGTGATCGAGGCAAAGGACAACAAGCACTCCGTTGGCTCCGGCATGCAACAAGCCCTGGGTTATGCAGAAGCCCTGGACGTACCGTTCGTGTTCTCCAGCAATGGCGATGGCTTCTTGTTTCACGACCGCAGTGGCACAGGCAGCCAGGTAGAAACCGAACTCACCCTTGATCAATTCCCCAGCCCTACCGAACTTTGGCACCGCTACTGCCAGTGGAAGGGGCTGGATAATACCGCCCAGCACAAGATCGAAGCGCCCTACTACGACGACGGCTCCGGGCGCATGCCGCGCTATTATCAGATGAATGCCATCAACCGCACCGTCGAAGCCGTAGCGCGTGGCCAAGACCGTATCTTACTAGTGATGGCCACGGGCACCGGCAAGACCTACACCGCCTTCCAAATCATCTGGCGACTGTGGAAATCGAAACAGAAGAAACGCATCCTGTTTCTGGCCGACCGCAACATCCTGGTCGACCAGACCAAGAACAACGACTTCAAGCCCTTCGGCCAGGCGATGACCAAAATTGCCAAACGCCAGGTCGATACCTCCTACGAGATCTACCTGTCGCTCTATCAGGCCGTCACCGGCACTGATGAAGAGATGAACATCTACAAGCAGTTCTCCCGCGACTTCTTCGACCTGATCGTGATCGACGAATGCCATCGTGGCAGCGCCTCCGAGGATTCCGCCTGGCGTGAAATCCTCGAATACTTCTCCAGCGCCACCCATGTCGGCCTTACCGCCACACCGAAGGAGACCAAAGAGGTATCCAGCATCACCTATTTCGGTGAACCAATTTACAGCTACACCTTGAAGCAAGGCATCGAAGACGGCTTTCTCGCCCCCTACAAAGTGGTGCGCATCGACTTCGACAAAGACCTGCAAGGCTGGCGACCACCCAAAGGTATGCTCGATAAAAATGGCGAGCTGATCGAAGACCGCATCTACAACCTCAAGGATATGGACCGCACTCTGGTTATCGAGGCGCGCACCCAACTGGTAGCCCAGAAGGTCACCGAACTCCTCAAAGCCACAGATCCGTTTCAGAAAACCATCGTCTTCTGCGACGACATCAACCACGCCGAGCGCATGCGCCAAGCCCTGGTCAACCTCAACCCTGAGCGCGTGGCCGAGAATCGCAAATACGTCATGCGCATCACCGGCGATGACCAGGAAGGCAAAGCCGAACTGGATAACTTCATCAACCCGGAAGAGCGCTACCCGGTGATTGCCACCACCAGCAAGCTGATGACCACTGGCGTCGATGCTCAGACCTGCAAGCTGATTGTGCTCGACCAGCACATCAAATCGATGACTGAGTTCAAGCAAATCATCGGTCGCGGCACGCGCATCAACGAGGACTACGGCAAGTACTGGTTCACCATCATGGACTTCAAAAAGGCCACCGAGCTGTTTGCCGACCCGGCCTTCGACGGCGACCCGGTGGTGATCTACGCCCCGGAAGGTGATGACTCTCCCGTACCACCGGATGACCCGCTTGCCGACGAAGATGGCATCAGCGCAGGCAACGATAACGAAGGCGATGATCTGGATTTTACCGGCGAAGATGAGGGCAAAAAACGCATCAAGTACGTCATCGACAACGTCCCGATTTATGTCATCGCCGAGCGTGTGCAGTATTACGGCCCGGATGGCCGACTGATCACCGAGTCGCTACACGACTACACCCGCACCTGCGTACAAAAGCAGTTCGCCTCGCTGGATGACTTCCTCCGGCGTTGGAGTGATTCCGAGCAAAAGAAAGTCATCATCGAGGAGATGGCCGCCCAGGGCGTGATGTGGGAAGCCTTGACCGAAGAAGTGGAAAAGAAACAGGGCAAGCCGCTCGATCCGTTCGATCTGATCTGCCACGTTGCCTTCGATCAGCCTGCCCTATCACGCCACGAGCGAGCCGAGCAGGTGAAAAAGCGCAACTATTTCGCCAAATATTCAGGCGCAGCCCGCCAGGTGCTGGAAGCGTTACTGGATAAATACGCCGATACCGGGATCGAGCATATCGAGGACATCAAAATCCTACAGCTCGACCCATTCAGTCAAATCGGTGCGCCCATCGAGCTGGTCAAGGCCTTTGGCGGCAAGGCTGGTTACAACAAGGCTATCCACGAACTGGAAGACGAACTTTACGCAAGCTAAGGGCTAAGCACCGACGACATGCCAAGGCAGTCGCCCGCACTATCCGGTAGAATTTCGCCCCCCTTGCGGTACGCGTTGAGAAAACTTCATGTCCATTAGCTCCACCATCAAGTCCATCCAGGACATCATGCGCAAAGACGTTGGCGTAGACGGCGACGCCCAGCGCATTGGCCAGCTAGTTTGGCTGCTGTTCCTGAAGATCTTCGATGACCGTGAGCTGGAATGGGAGCTGATGGATGACAACTACCGCTCGCCCATTCCCGACAGTTGCCGCTGGCGTACCTGGGCCGCCGATCCGGAAGGCATGACCGGCGATGCGCTGAAGGACTTTATCGACAACAACCTGTTCCCCCAGTTGCAGAACCTGCACGAGTACAGCAACACGCCCTCAGCCTTTGTGGTGCGCAGCGTGTTTGAAGACGCGTACAACTACATGAAGTCTGGGCAACTGTTGCGTCAGGTGATCAACAAAATTCAGGAGGGCGTTGACTTCAACAAAGCCCAGGAGCGCCACGAGTTCGGCAACCTCTATGAGCAACTGCTGCGTGACCTGCAAAACGCAGGCAACGCCGGAGAGTTCTACACTCCACGCCCGGTCACCGAATTTATGGTGCGCATGGTCGACCCCAAGCTGGACGAAAAGGTTATGGACCCGGCCTGCGGCACGGGCGGCTTTCTCACCTGCGCCATCGAACACAAGCGCAGCCGCTATGTAAAAACCGCCGAGGACGAACGCACCCTGCAGGCCAGCATCTTCGGCGTGGAGAAAAAACCGCTGCCACACCTGTTAGCCACCACCAATATGATCCTGCACGGCATTGAGGTGCCCAGCCAAATACGCCATGACAACACCCTGAGCAAACCGCTGATCAGTTGGGGACCAAGCGAGCGTGTACATTGCATTGTCGCCAACCCACCGTTCGGGGGCATGGAAGAAGACGGCATTGAAACCAACTTCCCCGCTGCCTTTCGCACCCGTGAAACTGCCGACCTGTTTCTGGTGCTGATCATGCAGTTGCTCAAAGATGGTGGCCGCGCCGCCGTGGTGCTGCCCGATGGCTTCCTGTTCGGCGAAGGCATCAAAAGCCGCATCAAGGAAAAACTGCTCACCGAGTGCAACCTGCACACCATCGTTCGCCTGCCCAAAGGCGTGTTTAACCCCTACACCGGAATCAAGACCAACCTGCTGTTTTTCACCAAAGGCACACCGACCAAACAGGTGTGGTTCTACGAGCACCAGTACCCGACAGGCGTAAAAAACTACTCCAAGACCCGCCCCATGCGCATCGAAGAGTTTGCCGTCGAGGAAGCCTGGTGGGGCAGTGAGGCCGACGGCTTTGCCGCACGGGTGGAGAACGAATTCGCCTGGAAAGTCAGTGTCGAAGACCTGCAAGCGCGCAAGTGGAACCTGGACTGCAAAAACCCGCATATCGGCGAGCAGATCAGCCATGACCCGAACGAACTGCTGCGCAACTACGCCAGCCTGCAAGGCGAAATCAAAGATCTGCGTGACCAGCTTAAGGCAGTTTTAGCTGAAGCCCTGGAGCGCGATGTATGACTGCGCTGCTGACCGATAACCTGCCGCTACTGGCCGGTGCGCCCACGGGTATCAAAAAGCTGCGTGAACTGATTATTGAGCTGGCAGTGCGTGGCAAGTTGGTGCCGCAAGATCCCAGCGACGAACCGGCCGGCGAGTTGCTGAAGCGGATTGCTGAGGAAAAGGCTCGGTTGGTAGATGAGGGCAAGATCAGGAAACAAAAGCCGCTGGCGGAAATTGGCGAAGAAGAAAAACCTTTTGAGCTACCAGCAAACTGGAGATGGGGTCGGCTGGGTAGTCAGGTAATCGAAAGTGGCGCAGGTTGGAGCCCTAGTTGCGATCCGAGACCAAGGGCAGCAAACGAGTGGGGTGTCCTCAAGGTCAGTGCTGTTTCGTGGGGCGTTTACCAGCCCGAGGAAAACAAAGCGCTTCCAGCAAGCTTGGAGGCCCGACCCGAGCACGAAGTCGCCGAAGGCGACTTTCTGGTCTCTCGTGCAAATACGGCGGAGCTTGTGGCCCGAAGTGTCGTAGTCGAGACAACACCGGCTCACTTGATGCTTAGCGACAAAATCGTTCGACTAAAACTGACCTCGCTATGTGAACGACGCTATGTAAACTTGGCAAACAGCGCACCATTGGCCCGCGACTATTACAGCCGGGTAGCAGGCGGCACCAGCAGCTCAATGAAGAATGTCTCGCGAGAGCAGATTCTCAACTTGCCGCTTGCGCTACCGCCACTCGCCGAACAACACCGCATCGTCGCCAAAGTCGATGAGCTAATGGCCCTGTGCAATCGACTGGAAGCCCAGCAGGCCGACGCCGAAAGTGCCCACGCCCAACTGGTGCACGCGCTGCTAGGTAACCTGACCCAAGCCAGAGACGCCACCGAATTCGCCACCAACTGGGGTCGCCTGACCGAACACTTCCACACCCTGTTCACCACCGAACCCAGCATCGACATCCTCAAACAAACCCTGCTGCAACTTGCCGTGATGGGCAAGCTGGTACCGCAAGACCCCAGCGATGAACCGGCCAGTGAACTGCTCAAGCGCATTGCCGAGGAAAGGTCACGGTTGATGGGGGAAGGCAAGCTCAAAAAGCAGAAATCATTGCCAGAGGTCGACGACGAAGAAAAGCCATATGCTTTGCCCTCAAGCTGGAAATGGGTGCGCTTCGACTCGGTCTCAAATACCCGTCTTGGAAAGATGCTTGATAAAGCCAAGAACAAAGGCGAACTGCGACCATATCTTCGTAATACTAACGTTCAGTGGTTCAACTTTGAGATCGACGATCTCAAAAGCATGCGATTTGAAGAGCATGAGCTTGATGAATATCGCGTTACTCCCGGCGACTTAGTAATTTGCGAAGGAGGAGAACCTGGACGGTGTGCTGTCTGGCAGGGCGATGTGGAGGATATGTTCATCCAGAAAGCACTGCACCGTGCTCGCCCCTGGCTGGGTATTTCACCTTTCTTCCTTCAGTTTTGCTTGAAGGCAGCGACTAACTCTGGCTATCTGAATCAATTCTTCACCGGAGCTACAATTAAACACTTCTCCGGCGAAAAGTTGGCTAAGTACCCGGTACCGCTCCCCCCACTTACGGAGCAACACCGCATCGTCGCCAAGCTAGATCAACTGATGGGGCTCTGCAACCGACTCAAAACCAGCTTAAGCCAGGCCAGCCAACTAAACGAACACGTGGCCAGCACCCTCGTCAAACGTGCCCTTACCGATAATCTCCAGCAAGCCCTTATTGCTACGGATCGGCAAGTAGCCCGTACCACACTCGCCGCCGAAATCACTTGCCGGCTGCACGGCCAACGAACCTTTGGCCAGCGTAAGCTGCAGAAGGTGATTTACTTAGCCGAGCATGCAGCCAAGCTTGTCGCTATCCAGGGCGCTTATCTGCGTGACGCCGCCGGCCCACATGATCGACAATTGATGAGTCAGGTCGAAGGCGAGCTGCAAAACCATCAGTGGTATGAGCGCATCGAGCGCGATTCAGTTGGTTATGCTTACCGCCCGCTTTCCCAAGCAGGGCAGCATCGGCAGGCGTATAGCAGTGCCTGGTCGGCCGCTGAACGCACCAACATTGAGCAGGTCATCGAGCTAATGCGAGACTGGGATACGGATCGTTGCGAAATGACTGTAACGCTCTATGCCGCATGGAACGACTTTATTCTCGAAGGCCGCCCGGTTTCCGATGAAGCCATCGTGGACGAAGTGATGCATAGCTGGAACGCCACCAAATTGCGCTTTGACAAAACCGAATGGTTGGCGGTACTCGAAGAGATGAAGAAGCACAAAATCCTCATGCCCAGCGGCTTTGGCAAACGCACCTCAGGAGGCATGCTCAGCTTGCCCGGTTTCGAGTAAACAGAGATTGCTTTTGGCCGTCCTCGGAAAGATACGGATACGAAGCATATTGCTCAATCCAACTCCTCGCGGTATTCCAGTTGGTATTCCAAAGAAATTTACAAACTCACGTTAGTCAATTAAATCAAATATCTAAGAATCCAATTCAAATTACCCCGGCACGAAAAGAGACATCCACAGACGTCTTTTGTTGTACCTGGCATTCCAGCAACCACAATGCTAGTGTCGCCCCATGACAACCCATTGCCTCACCTCGACAACCACCACCACGACCGCATCAAGCGGAGCGTGCGAGGTGTCGTGAGCCAATAATCAACGAACTTCAAAGGCCCGCCAGCGATGGACAGGGCCTTTTTTATGCCCTTGTGTCGCTGGTTCACACGCAAGGAGATGCACCCATGTACGCCCTGTTGATACTCGATATCCAAGTCGGACTCATTCACGGCCCGGAGAAACCCTGGCGCTGCGACGAGCTGTTGGAAACGCTGAATACCCTGATGCACAAAGCCCGCAGCGCAGGCGCGCCGATTTTTCTCGCGCGTCACATCGGCCCCGTTGGCTCGCCAATCGAGCCGGGCAGCCCGCTTACGCTGGTTGCAGAGGAACTGAAGTTGCTGGGTGGAGAAGTGGTTTTCGAAAAGCGTCGGCCTAACGCTTTTGCAATGACTGATCTGGCTAGCAGTCTGCGCTCCAACGGCGCCACCGGCGTGGTCGTCACTGGGATGAAAACGCAATACTGCGTCGACAGCACCTGCCGTGCCGCGCGTGATCTTGGCTTCGATGCGGTGCTTATCGCCGACGGTCATACCTGTTCTGATACGCCCTTGATGAAAGCCGAGGCCATCGTGGCTCATCACAATGCCACGCTCAACGGGCCGTTCTGCCAGTTGGTTCGGGCTGAGGACTGGAGCTTTTAACAGAGCCTAACGACGGGGAGGTCAACAGGGCCGGGCTTCGGAATTTCCCTGCAAGATGCCGCGCTATTGATGAACTAGCGCACTCCAACCAACACGCCTAGCCTCCCCCAGTCGCCTGCAAAGCCACCATCCGTTCTTGCGAAGCTTTCAGCATCCGCTGGTGCGTATTATGGCGGCTGTGCGTGGGGCACTTTCGGGTGCGCCGGGTTCCTTGATGCCTGGTCTGCTAACCCGCGCACAGTCGCCCCAGACATCTCCCCCCGAAACCCTGCTGATCCAAGCCAGCGAAACCCTCGCCTCACTCAACGCCATGACCACCGACCTGGCTTTCGAACTCGAAGGCGCGCACCGTCACAAGCTGTTGGCCGCCCAGCAACTGATCGTGCTGGGCGAGTTGTTGGTTGAGCGTGTGCTGGTCCTCACTCAAGACACACAAACATTCCAGTAACCAAAAGGCCGAGACGCGTTCAGCGACTCGGCCTTTTGTTGTGCGTCTGGAATCCCGCCAGACTTGCGATTACCCTGCTCCCCTCTATCAGACACCCGGAAGTCCGATACCCGTGTTCAAGCCACTCGCCATCCTCACCCTTGCCTGCTCCCCTCTGCTTGCAAACGCCGCCGACCTGGCCGGTGTCTGGATCGGCACCTTGGGCAAGTCCGCGATCACCGCCTGTTTCAACGGTGCCCACGGTGCCAATGGCAGTTACTACTACCAACGCATCCTGACGCCCATTCAGCTCACCCAGGCCAACGCCAGTGAACCGTGGGCCGAGGAAGGGCAAACCGGGTTCTGGCAGTTGGATGAGCCGCAGGGCGACACACTGACCGGCACCTGGAGCAAAACCCTCGGCGGTAAAAGCCTGGCGCTGATGCTCAAGCGCGCGGACACCGACGGTTGCGCCAGCGATGCCTATAACAATGCGCTTGAAGCCGTGCCACCCGCGGTAAAGGTCGAACGGAAAACCTTCGCCGAACACGCCTATCAAGTGAAGACCCAAGGAGGCCAGGTCATCCTGAAACTTGAAGGCGACGGTGCGGCCATCGACAAGATCAACCGCGAGCTCGCGCGCATGGCCATCAACCCGGACGGCCAGGCCGATTTCTACAGGGAGCGGCGCAACTCACTGGACCAGAGCGGCGGCACCACCACCAGTGAGATCGCGGTGGAGCCGTTCTACTGGTCATCGCACTGGATCACCGTGCGGTTCTATCGCTGGTCGGCGGGCTACGGGCGCGGGGGCATCAGTTGGGGCCTGCACAGTTGGAATCTGCAAACCGGTGAAAAGGTCGACCCCTGGACGTGGTTGGGCGGCCATGAGCAATGGGACACGCCCTACTCGGGCCAGGTCAAGTTGCCGGCCGCTTTCAGCAGCTGGCTGGCCAGGCAGACCACCACCGACGAAGGGTGCCCAGCCGTGACCAGTTATTCCTCGTTCGACTTGAGCTTCAACACCCAGGGCCTGCAACTGTCGACGCCCGCCCAGGGTGATGGCTGTGATAACGAACTGAGTTTTACCTGGGAGCAACTGGAGCCGGTGCTGAGCCCGGAAGGTAGAGCCGCACTGCCCAGCCTGAAGGCGCCGTGAGCGACATTACAAAAAACCCACATTCGTTCACGAAATATTCAGAAACGCCGACGGATACTAGCCCATTGCAATGACCGTTCCCCCGGACGGTCCTCCTGCCCTGGTAGCCACACTCCATGACGCGTCCCGCTCCCCTGCTGTTACTGCTTGCTGGTCTGTTGTTCTTCTTTGCCCTGGGTAACCACGAGCTGCAAGGCTCCACCGAAGCCCGCGTGGCCGGGATCGCCATGGCCATGCACCTGGACAATAACTGGGTGGTGCCCCAGTTGTTTCGTGAACCGTTCCTGGAAAAACCACCCTTGAGCCTGTGGATCGATGCCGGGGCGATTCGCCTGTTTGGCGGCACCACTTGGGCGGTGCGCCTGGCTTCGGCCTTTGCTGGGTTGTTCAGCGTAATGCTGCTTTACACCATGCTGCGCAGGTTCGGCCGGCCGCAGACGCTGGCCTTCAGCGCCGCGCTGATCCTGGCGACCATGGCCAGTTACTGGAGCAATGCGCGCGGTGTGGGTGAGGATTCGCTGCTCACCCTCGGCGTGACCGCCGCACTGCTGGGGTTTTACCAGGCCGTGCGGCCCGATCGTGAAGGGTCAAGTACAGGCGCATGGGCACTGTTTACCGCAGGGATGGTGATTGCCACCCTCAGCAAAGGCGTGCTGGGCCTGGCGATGCCGGGCATTGTGATTTTTGTATATCTGGTCAGCACCAGCCTCATGGACAAGCGCCTGCGCCTTGGCGACTGGCTCAAGCCCGCGCTGTTCACCTTGCTGGCGCTGGTGCCATTGGTGATCTGGCTGGGCTTCCTGTTCCAGCGTGGCGGCATGCAAGCGGTGGCCGAAGTGCTGCTGACCAACAGCGTCGGCCGTTTCAGCGGCTCGTTTGTCGAGGCCGGGCATTACGAGCCGTTCTACTACTACATCGCCAAGCTGCCCGAGGCATTCCTGCCGTGGAATATTTTGGTGTACCTGGGCCTGTGGCATTTCCGCAAAAGCCTGGTGCGCAACCGCTACCACTTGTTCTTCAGCGTCTGGCTGGTGGCGCAGTTCACCCTGTTGACCCTGGCCTCGAGCAAACGCACGGTGTACCTGATGGCACTGGCCCCGGCCGCCGCCGTACTGGCCGCGGAATATGCACGGGTGCTGCTGGCGTGGCTGAAAACCCGCAAACCTGCGCTCTACACACATCACAGAACCCTCGTGGGCGGCGTGTTCACCCTGGCCGTGGGCTGCTATCTGATTGCAGCGTTCTGGTTTGCGCCCAAGGCCGATGTGCGCCAGTCGTTCGTCCCGGTGATCAGCCAGGTTCAGGCGTTTAAAGATGAAAGCAGGGAGGTGGTGCTGTTCCAGCCCAACGAACGCATCGCCGGGGCCAGCGTGTTCTATCTGCAGGCCTACTTGCCGATCCTGAAGACCGAGGCCGAGCTGCACAACTACCTCGGCGCCAAGCCCGGCAACATTGCGTTGCTGGACCATACCAATGACCTGGCCACCCCGGTGAAGGTGATCAAGCAGATGTCGATCAACCGCCAGCCTTACTACTTTGTGGAGCAGTAAGGCCGGCGCAGGGCATCAGTGTTTGGTGACCTTGTCCAGGTAACCCATGGCAAACGCCGAGACCACGAAGGTCATGTGGATGATCACGTACCACATCAGGTGCTGCGGATCGACGTTCTTGGCGTCCATGAAGATGCGCAGCAAGTGGATGGACGAAATCGCCACGATGGACGCCGCCACTTTCATCTTCAGCGACGAAGAGTCCATGGTGCCCAGCCAGTTGAGTTTCTCTTTGTTTTCATCGATATCCAGCTGCGAGACGAAGTTCTCGTAGCCGGAAATCATCACCATCACCAGCAAGCCGCCGACCAGGGCCATGTCGATCAACGACAGCAGCAGCAGGATCACATCAGCTTCCAGCATGGAAAACACATTGGGCAGGACGTGGATGATTTCCTGGAAGAACTTCAGCGCCAGGATCAGCAGGCCCAGGGAAAGCCCCAGATAGATAGGCGCCAGCAGCCAGCGTGAGGCGTACATAGTATTTTCGATAAAGCGTTCCATTGGATCTCACACAGCTTGGCTAGAAATGGCGGCGAGTATACCAGCCGCTACAAGACAGCTGTAACCACGAGAAAACTGACCTGTGCGGCATCTGTAAGAGAATTTTTCTGCTAGTGTCGAGCCCAATAACAACTCGGCTCGATGACGTCGGACAGGAAAAACTCAGATGATGGATGTGCGATCCCCTTTGGCCAGTATCGGCCTGTGCGCGGCATTGCTGCTGGCTGGCGGCTGCTCCCCCAGTGACGAGCAGAAGCAGACCACCCTCGAAGAGAAAACCGCAAAGTTCGAACACTCCCTGGACAGCATCCAGGACCCCAAGCTGCGTGACGCCGTCGCCGACCTGGGCGGTTCGCTGCTGTTACTGGAGCGGGCGCGGGTCAAACTCGCCAGCAAGCCCATCGAAGCCGAGTACGGCGAAGACTCCCTGGCCCTGCTCAAGCACTACCCAACGCCCCAGGCGTTGGTCGACACCTACATCAATGGCCTGTTTGTGCTGCGCAAGAGCTCCCATTCCGACTACCTGACCGACTTGCAGCCGGTGTTCCCGTTCAACTTCAACATGCCTGACCAGTTCCCCTTCCCCCACGGCCTGGAATGGCAGTCGGTGACCCTGAGCAACAACAAGGTCATCCCCTTCCAGCCGGAATGGTCGGAAACCGATCCGGGCATCCAGTTGAGCCCCAGCAGCTCCAACCTGACCAACCCCGACGACCTGACGGTGACCTACCCGTTCATCGACGGCATCGAGACGGAAAACAAGAGCCAGCCACAGCCCGTCAGCCTCAAGGGCACGGTGGAAGTGGTCGCGCCGGGCAAGGTGTTGACCTTTGATCTGTCGAAAAAAGACGTAGGCCACAAGCGCACCGAGGGCAACATCACCCTCAACCTGTTGCTCCTGGAAAAAAACTACGCCGAGATCGAGCTGACCAACAGCCAACCGCTGGCGCCTGAAGTCGGTGACGAATCGCCCAACCCGCTGCTGGTGCAGGCGCGGGACAGCACCGGGCAGTTTCTCACCCGGTCGGGCTCGATCAACGAAAGCAGCGCCCAGGTGGCGTTCTACGAAAAACAACTGGCCGAGATGCAAAAGCAGAAAGCCTGGTCGGAGGCGTTCGAAAAACAGCTCACCGAGGAACAAAAAGCTTTCGAACACAAACAGAGCAGCCATTACGCCAAGGTGTATTTCAATGGCGTGATCGACAACCTGCAGGTCAACGTACTGGATTTTTCCACCGCCACGCGCACGCGCAAAGACCTCGACCTGCCCGTGATGCGCTTTGACAAGAACAGCCTGCAGAACACCGTCCAGGCCCTGCCGATGCCGGTCACCGTGTATGACGACGGCGCCGCCAGCTGGCTCAAAGACGCGGGCATGACCGAGGACCAGCTGAAAAACAGCGTCACCATCAGCCAGTCGGTTGAAGACGCCAGCGCTGCGCACATCGTGTTCGACCACCCGTTCACCTTCAATGACGACCTGGTGGGCAGCGAGCGCAACAGCAGCGAATCACCGGTGACCTTCTTCACCGCCGACGAAAAAGGCGAACGCGGCGAGCCGATCGAACTGCCAGCCGAGGCGTTTGAACTGAACCCGGCACGCGGCACCCTCACCTACGACCTGAACCTGTTCCCGGAAAACCCGGCGTATGTGGTGGGCTCGATTCCGCTGTTCCTGGCGACCATCGACAAAGCCGAGATCGACGTGGCCAAGCTGCCCAAGGGGCTGTCGCTCAAGGACAACGCGCTGATCGTCGACCAGAAGGCCTTCCCCGCCGACAGCTGGCGGTTCTACGCCAAGGACGCCAGCGGCAACTACCTCAAGGAAATCCTCGGCGTCAGCCACCGCGCCGAGGAGTACGGCACGGCACTGTTTGACGTGCATTACTTTTACGGCCGGCCGACCACCCTGGAAAGCTACCAGCGCACCGACCTGAGCACCGTGCAATATGGCTTCGAGGTCAAGTTGGACAAACCCGAGAGCAAATAGCGGTCAGTGCTGGGTGTCACCATTGAGCTGTCGCAGATGGGCCTGCATGTGCAGGCACCAGATCTGCGGGTCACCCGCCTTCTCGTAGCCGTGCTGGGTCAGGCTGTCGACGATGGACTCAAGCATGTTTTCCGCGACGAAGGGCCCGGGGAACGGGCCTTGAGACTTGATGGTGGACGGCTGTTCACCGGTCATTCCGGCGGCAAACAACAAGGTCCACATCCCGTTATCCCCCGCAAGAGGGCGAATGGAACATTCGATACGGGTGACCAGGCCAAAGCACTGGCGGGTAAGGCAAAGGTTGCGCGGCATGGCGGCGACCCTCGGTAGATCGGTGTTCAACCTGCGCCTGGGGCGAGGCTGTTTCTATCCCGCGACTCCTGTGGATATCCCTTGAGCACAGAATAGAAGAAAACCACGACAAACCAAGGTTGTAGGGACCAACGGGCGTTGGTCTTACAGTCGCGCCAAATTCATGACGGTTTTACCCGTCATGTGGTGATGGGATTGTTGTGGCTATGGTGCTAGTTGTGGCGAGCCCGCTCGCCACAATTCACGTCGCCATCAGATGGGCTTGGCTTCCGCCAACGCTTCCTGCGCCAACTCCTTTTCCGCTTCCTTCAGGTCATCCTCGCTGATCATCTCGGCAATCGCGCGCAACCGCTCTACCACACGCGCATTCACCGTGCCTTCCGGAAACTGCCCTTCGGCATCCGGCTCACCGGCATCCTCGCCCACCAACAGGCTCAACGCCTCGTCCGCCTGGCGCACCGCATAGATATGGAACTGCCCGGCACGCACGGCCTGCAGCACCTTCTCATCCAGCATCAGCGTAGCGACGTTGGCCTGGGGAATGATCGCGCCCTGTTCACCGGTCAGGCCACGCGCTTCGCAGAGGCGGAAGAACCCTTCGATCTTCTCGTTGACCCCGCCCACCGCCTGCACTTCACCAAACTGGTTGATGGAGCCGGTGATGGCGAAGCACTGCTTGAGCGGGGTTTTCGACAAGGCCGAGATCAAGGTGCACGCTTCGCCCAGGGAGGCACTGTCGCCGTCCACATAACCGTAGGACTGCTCCAGCGCGATACTCGCCGAGATCGCCAGCGGGAATTCCTGGGCATAACGGCTGCCCAGGTAACCGGTGAGGATCATCACGCCCTTGGAGTGGATCGGCTGGCCGAGGTTGACCTCACGCTCGATGTCGACAATACCGCTGCCGCCCGGGTACACCGTGGCGGAAATCCGCGCCGGCACACCGAATGCCGAATCGCCCACCTCCAGCACCGTCAGCCCGTTGCACTTGCCCACCGCGGCACCGGCGGTGTCGATCAGGATCACCCCGGCGAGCATGTCGTCAAGAATCCGCGCCGACACCCGCCCGGTACGCGTGGCCTTGGCCTTGAGTGCGCGTTCGATATGCCCGGCATCGGTCATCTCGTCGCCCGCCAGATGGCGAATGAAATCCGCCTCGCTGACCAGCTGGAACAAATCCCCGATACGCGCCGACAAGCGCCCCTGGTGCTCCGCCAGCCGGGCACTGTAGGTGGCCAACCGCGCCACGGCGTCCGAGGTCAGCGGTGCCATGCCTTCTTCCGACGTGCGGGTTTTCAGCAATTGGGCGAACTGCTCCAGGCTTTCGTCGACCATCGGGATGTCTTCGTCGAAGTCCACCAGTACGCGGAACATCTCCTGGAAGTCCGGATCGGCGTCCTGCAACGCGTAGTACAACTGGCGCGAACCAATGATGATCACCTTGACCTGCAACGGGATCATCTGCGGGTTGAGGGTCACGGTGGCCAGGCGGCCCAGTTCGCCCAGCGGCGATTCCATCTTCAGCTTGCGCGATTGCAGGGAGCGCTTGAGGGCGTCCCACACGAACGGCTCGCCGAGCATTTTTTCGGCTTCGAGAATCAGGAAGCCGCCGTTGGCACGGTGCAAGGCGCCCGGGCGCAGCTGGCGATAGGTGGTGTAGAGCGCGCCCTGGTCGGTGCTGTACTCGATGCGGCCGAACAGGTTGTCGTAGGTCGGGTGCGGCTCAAACACCACCGGCGCGCCACCGTTGACCGGATGGCCCACCACCAGGCTTGGGCAGTACTGCTCTTCAAGCAGCTTGCGCGCCTGGGCGTCGGTCTTGGCATCGTCCACCAATTGCTCGACCACGGTCTTGAGCAAGTACACCTGCATGGCTTGCAGGTAGCCGCAGACGCCTGCGTTTTCCGCATACTTTTCCGACAATGGCGCAAGCAGAGGCTGCAGGGCCAGGGTGATGGTTTCTTCGTTGAACTGGCGCAGTTGGTTGTTCGACTCACGCTTCCACTGTGGCAGGCTGGCCAGCTCTTCGTTGAGGCGCTCTTCAAGCTCGGAAATATCCGTGTGGAAGCGCTCGCGATCAGCTTCCGGCAGCTGCGAGAACTCGGCCTCGTCCAGCGCCTTGCCGTCGAGCATCGGCGTGAAGGCAATGTTGGAGCTGTCGCGGTACAGCGCCACGTCCTTTTCCAGGGCCAGGCGTTCGATCACGTCCAGGGCCTTGTCGTAGCGCTGGTTGAAGGCGCGGTCGATCGCGCTCTTGCGCTGTTGATAAGTCGGGTGCTCGAAGACTGCCGGGAAGGTGGCGACAAGGTTGTCGACCAGACTGTTGATGTCGTTGATGAACGCCGCCGCACCGCCGCCCGGTAATTCAAGGGCACGCGGCTCGCGAGGCTCATCGAAATTATTTACATAGACCCAGTCCGACGGGGTCTGCAGGCGCTTGCCTTCGGCCTTCAGGTAGCGTTTGACGAACGAAAAGCGACCGGTCCCAGGCTCGCCCATGACAAACACGTTGTAACCGGGGCGTGGCATGGCCACACCGAACTGCAACGCTTCAACCGCACGTTCCTGGCCAAGCACACCGCGAAAGGGCTCCAAATCATTGGTGGTCGAGAAGCTGAACTGTTCAGCGGAGAAAGGGCGAGTCAGCGCTTCGGGCGCTAGACGCAAGCTGGCAGCAACAGGATCAGGCATCGGGCTTCCTTACATCAGGCGGGGCAGATGACGGCATTCTGGCTCCCGGTTACGCGCTCTGGCAAGGCGCGCCTGTGGGAAAGCATAGACACGGGACGCGCGCTGCAAAAATATCGCGTCATCATCGAATGTTTTAGAAAAATGCACGGAACCCTTGGAACATGCCTAAACTCCAAACTGCGCGGGTTGGACTAATAACTGGCCCCTAGGGCGCCGCGATGCGCCTGAACCCTTGTCCATTGGTTTGCACACAAAGAGAACAAAGCTATGAAACGGATCCTTCTCGGTACTCTCTTCACCGTCGTCTCCCTCAATGCAATGGCAGAAGCACCAGGTGGCCCGAACTGCGGTTGGGGCAACATGTTGTTCGAAGGCCAGCGCGGCACTCCAGCTCACTTCCTGGCTTCCACCACCAACGGTACATCGGGTAACGCCACGTTCGGCATGACCTCGGGCACCAACGGTTGCAGCACCAACAGCGCTCTGACTTACGGCGGCAAATCGTGGATTGCCATGAATGGCATGATGAACGAGCTGTCCGAAGACATGGCCAAGGGTAATGGCGAAGCGCTGACCACCTACGCCGTGGTACTGGGCGTGGCCCCGGAAGATCGCGAACACTTCGCGGCCGTGACCCACGAGCACTTCCAGCAGATCTTCAGCAAGGCTGACGTGACCGCTGACGACGTGCACAACAACACCATTGCTGTACTGAAAAGCGATGCCCGTCTGGCGAAATACGCTACCCAGGCTTAAGCTCGTCCAGCCCGCGCCTGCTTAAGGCGCGGGTTTTATTTTTGGGCCCGCCTCCCCTTTGGGTCTCTCTTATTTCCGACTTAAGTTGCCCCTATGCTCAAACGCTTTGCCTGGACGGCACTCTTCGCCTGCGCCCCGCTGTACGCGGCACCGCATCTTGATGATCAACGTTTGCAGCAATTGGCCAACGATCCGTTCTGGCTGTCCCTCGGCCATTATGAAGCCGGAAAAATCAGTGGCTGGCGCAGTTATGTCAGCGACAAGAAATTCTTCCTCGCAGCCGATGGCGCCCACCACCCGGACGCCGAACTCAAGGCCACCGTTGACGCGCTCTACGCGCCGGCCAGCCTGGGTGAAAAACACGCCCAATGCGTTTACCCCGCACGTACCCGCTGGCTCAAGGCTCAGTTGCACCTCACTGACCTGCCCGCCGTGGACTGCACGGAATTCAAGCAATGGTTCAAGGACGTCGCCCCTCACAGCGCGGTGATGATCTTCCCGGCGGCCTACCTCAACAGCCCGTCGTCGATGTTCGGCCACACCCTGCTGCGTATCGACCAGGCCGACGTGCAAAGCAACAACACCGCCCTGCTCAGCTACGCGATCAACTTCGGTGCCTATATCGAAGGCTCCGACAACAGCATCCTCTATGCCTGGAAAGGCCTGATGGGTGGTTATCCCGGCCTGTTCGCCCTGGTGCCCTACCAGGAAAAACTCTCCGAATACCGTAGCCTTGAGAACCGCGACCTGTGGGAATACCGCCTCAACCTCACCCAGGTGGAGACCGAGCGCATGGTCGAGCACGTGTGGGAGCTCAAGCAGATCCAGTTCGATTACTTCTTTTTCGACGAAAACTGCTCCTATCGCCTGCTCGAACTGCTGCAAGTGGCCCGCCCCGGCCTGCGCCTGACCGAACAGTTTCCACTGACCGCCATCCCGACCGACACGGTCAAGGCCGTGAAAGATGCGGGCCTGGTGGAAAGGATCGACTACCGCCCGTCCCGCGAACGCGAGCTGTTGGAGCGCGCCAAGCCGCTGGACAGCGACGAACAGCAATGGGTGTTGAAGGTCAGCGATGACCAGCAGCAATTGCAGGAGCCGGCCTTCAAAGCCCTGCCCCGCGACCGCCAGGCCCTGATCATCGACGCCGCCTACCGCCTCGGCCGCTACCGCGCCAACGGCCTGGAACGCGACACCATCCGCTCCCAACGCAGCTTCGAACTGCTGCGCGCGATCAACCAGAACCCGGCGCCCGACCTCAAGATCACACCGCCCGGCCTGCCGGAAAACGGCCATGAATCGCGCACCTGGCAAGCCGGCATCGGCACCCGGGGCGACAAGGCCTTCGGCGAATACGGCCTGCGCATGGCCTACCACGACCTCAACGACAACGCCGAAGGTTTCCCCCTCGGCGCACAGATCGAAATCCTGCAAATGAAACTGCGCCAGTACGAAGGCAACCACTGGCAGCTGCAGCAACTGGACCTGGCCACCATCCGCTCCCTGACCCCACGCAACGCCCTGTTGCAGCCGTGGTCCTGGCAAGTCACTGGCGGCCTTGAACGCGTGCCCGGCAAACACGACGACGAAACCCTGGTCGCCCACGTCAACGGCGGCGCCGGCGGCACCTGGCAGTTGAGTGACGACATGCTCGGCTTCGCCCTCGGCACCGTGCGCGTGGAGCACAACAACGACTTCAGCGAAGCCATCTCCCCGGCGGCCGGGTTCAACACCGGCGTGCTGTGGAAGAACCCGCTGGGCAACCTGAGCCTGGAAGCCAAGGGTGACTTCTTCACCAATGGCGAAGTGCGCCGCAGTATCAGCCTGAATCAACAGTGGGAATTGTCGCGCAACCTGGGGCTACGCCTGAGTGCACAGCGCGAGTACAGCCACCTGTCGACGCCGGTGAATGAAGTGATGCTTGAAGTGAAGTGGTATCACTACTGACTAAAGCCTGGCCGAGATCAATATGTGGGAGGGGGCTTGCCCCCGATAGCAGTGCATCAGTCACATATCCATCGCCTGACACGCCGCCATCGGAGGCAAGCCTCCTCCCACATTGGGTCAGCGTCTATTCAGTTTCTTCTAAAAGGAGCCCCACCAACATGGCCGTTAACTGCACCAGCCTCGAAGAAGTCCGCACCCACATCGACCGCCTCGACCAGCAGATCGTCACCCTGCTGGCCGAGCGTGGCGGCTACGTCTCCCAGGCCGCGCGCTTCAAGAAAGACACGGACAGCGTCAAGGCCCCACAACGGGTTGAACAGGTAATCGCCAAGGTGCGGGAGATATCCCAGGCAGTGGGTGCCAATCCCGAGGTCACGGAACAGGTGTATCGCGCGATGATTGCGGCGTTTATCCAGCAGGAATTGGCGGAGCATGCTGCGTTCACGGAAACTCGCTAAGAATTACCCAAATTATTCGCCTACACAGCAAACTCACAAGCCATCCTCAAGCCCCTGATTACTAAGAAGGAAATCTTGCGGTTTTTTTAGCTTTTTTGAGTCATCGAAAACTTGCTCCGACGAAGCCTCGCTTTATGGGGATTTGTGTCTAATCTCGGGTAGCAATCAAATTGCCACCACGTCTATACACGGATCTGAATAGGTAAGAGTCTTACTATGGAATTTTTCGAAAAGCTCACCAGTCTGGCCGCTAAGGTTCGGTTGCAAGGCCCGGCCATTCAAACAGAAGAAGCGACCAAAAATGCTTTTGTAATGCCGTTTATCAACACGGTACTGGGTTATGACGTGTTTGATCCGCAGGAGGTGACGCCTGAGTTTGTCTGCGATGTCGGGACGAAGAAAGGTGAAAAAATCGACTACGCCATCATGAAAGACGGTGAAGTTCAGATACTCATTGAATGCAAAAAGATCGGCGAGTCACTGAGCATCAATCATGCCTCGCAACTGTTTCGGTATTTTCATGTCACCAGCGCAAGAATCTCCATTCTCACCAACGGCCAGGTCTATCGGTTTTTTACTGACTTGGACGCACCGAATAAAATGGACGAAAAGCCATTTCTTGAGCTAGACCTGCTGGACATTGATGAATACTCCGTACCGGAGTTGATAAAGCTGACCAAGTCAGCCTTCGACGTCGATTCAATCATCAGCGCTGCGGGAGAGCTGAAATATGTCAGCCAGCTCAAGAAGCTGATTGGCGCTCAAGTCAGTAAACCGGAAGACGACTTCGTTAAATTCTTTGCCTCCCGCGTTTACGAGGGAGTCATCACTCAGAGAGTCCGTGAGCAGTTTTTCGAACTGACACGTAAAGCCTTGGCTCAGTTTCTGAATGACCAGATCAATGATCGACTCAAGTCGGCCATGAGCAGGGTAATTCAACCGACGATAGCTTCATTGACCGTCACGAACAGCGCAAATACGGATCTTCAGGAACGAGACGAATCGGAAGACAAGATCCTGACGACGCTTGAAGAACTGGAGGGCTATCACATCGTCCGCGCTGTCGTACGCTCCGTTGTAGATGCCAAACGAATCGTTCAACGCGATACCCAAAGCTATTTTGGGATATTACTGGACGACAACAATCGCAAGCCTATCTGCCGTCTTCACTTCAATCGCAGCCAAAAATACCTCGGGATATTCGACGAGGAAAAAAATGAAACCCGGCACGCCATTTCATCCATTGATGAGATTTACGAATACGCGGATCAACTGAAAAAAACAGTGGGTTATTACGACTGAAGGCCGCACCGGAATATTTTCAGCCGTCGATAACCCCGTGGCGAGCGGGCTTGCCCCGCGTTGGGCTGCGCAGCAGCCCCATAACAATCAATTGAGGAGTGCCAGACACACCGCGCTACTCTTTATTGGGGCTGCTGCGCAGCCCAACGCGGAGCAAGCCCGCTCACCACAGAAGCAATTTCACCTCTTAAGTTGCAGATGTCATCGCCTGGGTCAGGTCATCCACTACGGCTTTGCCCATCTCACACAGATAGTGCGCCGCCCAGGCGTATTGCTCGCCACGTACATCCATCGCGGCTTCCATGGCGAGTTTCTTGGAATAAAAAAGCAAAGTGGAGGCGTGTTCCAAGGCTTCCTCAATCGGCATGCCGGAATTGACACGAAACAGCAGTTTTTCGTTTTCGCCGTAGTCGCCGAAAGTGACGACACCGAGTGTGGTGATTGCGGACAAGGGTGGATCAGGGACGACTTTGCTCATGATGATTGCTCTCTTGTGAAGTCGAGCCACCAGATCACATCGCTAAACATGAAGAGGGTGGCAGCTGTGTGCAGGTTAGCGATCCGGGTCTGAGAGCACCCCGGGTAGACTCAAAAGTCTCCCGCACACAGCCGCCATAAAACGCTAAAAGCTAACAGATGCCAGCTAATACTGTTGGGAGCGGTGCCACTCTTGAGGCTCGGATCGCTAAACCCGGTCGCTGATATGCAGCGACCCAAAGAGGCTAATGATCCAAACGGTACGGCACAATAGGCCAGAGATTCTCTAGGAAACGTCCTGCAATTTAAAGCGAATCGTCGTTGATGCCCCTTTAACCCAACGCCATTCTCACCTCCCTTTCACACCTCCCCGACAATTACCCTTCTAGACTTCCACTATCAGCCGTGAAACGGCCAGGGAGTACGCCATGTGGCGGTGTGCGGTAATGCTGTGTGCAGTGGTGGTGTTGGCGGGTTGCCAGTCGACCCATCAAGAGTTGTTGGCCAAGGGTTACCCACCGGCGTTTGCCGATGGTTTCGATGACGGGTGCAGCAGCGGTCGCCAGGCGGCCGGGGTGATCAGCGGGGAATTTCGCAAGAACGTGCCGCGTTATCTCAAGGTCCGTGAATACGCCGAGGGCTGGGAAGATGGCTTTCGCCAGTGCAAGGCCATGCGCGAGAACGAAGAGCTGCGCGACTACAAGGACAATCACTGGGATGACCGCGAACGCGCCTGGCAACACGAAAAGGACCGCGACGCCGCCAGGGCCTATCGTTCACAGTAGGTCGCTTTCAGACATCCATCGAAACTAATGCGCGGCGATCATGGCCCAAACTCCATTGAGGGAGAACGTCATGAGCCGAGCTTTTGTAAACGAGGACAACGCCGCCGCCCAGGCCGACCAGCCGGTGGAGCGCCAGGTCAGCGAGCAACCCAACCGCCTCACCGCGCAAGGGCTGGCGCAGTTGCAGGCCAAGGTTGCGCAGTTGCAGCACGAATATGGCCTGGAATCCGCCAAAGACGATAAACAGCGCCAGGCGGATCTTGAACGGGATTTGCGTTACTTCAACCAACGGGTGCAAAGCGCCCAAGTGGTGGCACCCGCAACGTCCACCGACAAGGTGCAGATCGGCAGTTGGGTGACCTTCGCCAATGAGCTGGACGAACAGCAACGCATCCAATTGGTCGGTGAAGACCAGGCCGATGCCGGCGCAGGCTTGATCAACTGGGGTTCGCCCCTGGGCCGCGCCTTGCTGGGCGCCCAGGTCGGCGACGAGGTGTTGTGGCAACGCCCCGTCGGCGATCAGTTGATCGAAGTGCTGCGGGTCGAGCCCGAGGCCTAGACGATGCCTTGGGCCAGCATCGCGTCGGCAACTTTGACAAAACCTGCGATGTTCGCGCCTTTGACGTAGTTGATGCGGCCGTTTTCTTCGCCGTAGTGCACGCAGGCATGGTGGATCGACTGCATGATGTTGTGCAGCTTGCTGTCCACCTCACCGGCGGTCCACAGCAGGCGCATGGCGTTCTGTGACATTTCCAGGCCACTCACCGCCACGCCACCGGCATTGGACGCCTTGCCCGGGGCGAACAGAATTCCGGCCTCGATAAAGATATCCACAGCCTCCAGGGTGGTCGGCATGTTGGCGCCTTCGGCCACGCAGATGCAGCCGTTGCGCAGTAGAGTGCGGGCGGCCTCGGCATCGAGTTCGTTCTGGGTAGCGCAGGGCAGTGCAATATCGCAAGCCAGTTCCCAGGGGGTTTTACCGGCGCGGAATTCCAGGCCATAACGCGAAGCCAGTTCGCTGATGCGCCCGCGCTGCACGTTTTTCAGCTCCAACAGGGCCGACCATTGCTCCTCGGTCAAACCGCTTTCGGCGTACAGGGTGCCTTCGGAATCGGACAAGGAAATCACTTTGCCACCCAGGTCCATGACCTTGCGCGCCGCGTATTGCGCCACGTTGCCGGAACCGGACACCGCCACGCGCTTGCCTTCAACCCGCTGGTTGTTGCGCTTGAGCATTTCTTCGGCGAAGTACACGCAGCCAAAACCGGTGGCTTCCGGGCGAATCAGGCTGCCGCCGTAGGTCATGCCCTTGCCGGTCAGCACCGAGGTGAACTGGTTGCTCAGGCGTTTGTACTGGCCGAACAGGAAGCCGATCTCACGGGCGCCAACGCCGATGTCACCGGCCGGCACGTCCACATCCGCGCCGATATGGCGATACAACTCGCTCATGAAGGCCTGGCAGAAGCGCATGACTTCGGCGTCGCTCTTACCTTTTGGATCAAAGTCCGAGCCGCCTTTGCCGCCGCCCATGGGCAGCGACGTCAGGGAATTCTTGAAGGTCTGCTCGAAGGCGAGGAATTTCAGCACGCCCAGGTTGACCGACGGGTGGAAGCGCAAGCCGCCTTTGTAAGGGCCGATGGCGCTGTTCATCTGGATACGGAAACCGCGATTGACCTGGACCCTGCCATGATCATCCACCCACGACACCCGGAAGGTAATCGCGCGTTCCGGCTCGCAGATGCGCTCCAGGATGCCCGAGGTCAGGTAAAGGGGGTTGGCTTCAAGAAACGGCCACAGGCTGCGTAGGACTTCTTCTACGGCCTGGTGGAATTCCGGCTGGTCAGGGTCGCGTTTCTTGAGGCGGGCGAGGAAAGATTCGACGGATTCGATCATGAAAAGTCTCGGCAAATTTTTAATTGTTAACGGAGATTGAGCCGGACTTTATCAATTCATTCCGCACTGCGACAGGGCAAAATGTCGCCTTTGTGAATTTAAATGGTGCGTTTTATATAAATGCATCCAGTTTCAGGGGCTTTTATGCACCCTTTCAGGGATTCAAATCAAACCGCACGCACCATCAAATTCCAGGCAAAAAAAACGGAGCCCGAAGGCTCCGCTCTTTCAAACCACCAGCCCGGATCAGGCCAGTTTTTTGTGACGCACACGGTGCGGCTGGGCAGCAGCTTCGCCCAAGCGTTTTTTACGGTCCGCTTCGTACTCGGTGTAGTTACCTTCGAAGAACACCGCTTGCGAGTCGTCTTCGTACGCCAGGATGTGCGTCGCGACGCGGTCAAGGAACCACCGATCGTGAGAGATCACAATGGCAGCACCCGGGAAGTCCAGCAGGGCTTCTTCCAGGGAACGCAGGGTTTCAACGTCGAGGTCGTTGGACGGTTCGTCGAGCAGCAGGACGTTGCCGCCCTCCTTCAGGGTCAGGGCCAGGTGCAAGCGACCGCGCTCACCACCGGACAGGTCCTTGACGAACTTCTGTTGGTCGCCGCCCTTGAAGTTGAAACGGCCTACATAGGTACGCGACGGGATTTCATAGTTGCCAATGCGGATCTGGTCGGAGCCGTCGGAAATCTGCTGGAACACGGTCTTGCTGCCGTCGAGGTCTTCACGGCTCTGGTCCACGCAGGCCAGTTGCACGGTTTCGCCGACTTCGATGGTGCCCGAATCCGGGGTTTCCTTGCCCATCAGCATGCGGAACAGCGTGGATTTACCCGCACCGTTACCGCCGATTACGCCGACGATCGCGCCTTTTGGCATGGAGAACGACAGGTTGTCGATCAGTACGCGGTCGCCATAGCCTTTGGTAACGTTCTTGAACTCGATGACCTTGTCACCCAGGCGCGGACCGGCCGGGATGTAGATCTCGTTGGTTTCCGAGCGCTTCTGGAATTCCTGCGATTGCATTTCTTCAAAGCGTTGCAGACGCGCCTTGGACTTGGACTGGCGGGCCTTGGCGCCTTTGCGCACCCACTCCAGTTCTTCCTTCATGGCTTTTTCATGGGCCGATTGCTGCTTGGATTCGGCGGCCAGACGGTCGGACTTGGCTTCCAGCCAACCGGAGTAGTTGCCCTCGTAAGGGATACCGGCGCCACGGTCGAGCTCGAGGATCCAGCCGGCGACGTTGTCCAGGAAGTAGCGGTCGTGCGTGATCGCAACCACGGTGCCTGGGAAATCGTGGAGGAAGTGTTCCAGCCAGGCGACGGAATCGGCGTCCAGGTGGTTGGTCGGTTCGTCGAGCAGCAGCATGTCGGGGGCCGACAGCAGCAGGCGGCACAGGGCCACACGGCGCTTCTCGCCACCGGACAGGTGTTCGACCTTGGCGTCCCATGCCGGCAGGCGCAGCGCGTCGGCGGCGACTTCCAGCTGGCGCTCCAGGTTATGACCGTCGCCGGCCTGCAGGATGGCTTCGAGCTTGGCCTGTTCGGCGGCGAGCTTGTCGAAGTCGGCATCCGGTTCGGCGTAGGCGGCGTAGACCTCGTCCAGGCGCGCCTGGGCGTCCTTGATCACGCTGACGGCTTCTTCGACCACTTCACGCACGGTCTTGGTCGGATCCAGGATCGGCTCTTGCGGCAGGTAGCCGATGTTCAGGTCTGGCATCGGGCGGGCTTCGCCTTCGAACTCGGTGTCGACGCCGGCCATGATTTTCAGCAGCGTGGATTTACCCGAACCGTTGAGGCCGAGTACGCCGATCTTGGCGCCAGGGAAAAAGGACAGCGAAATGTTTTTCAGGATTTCCCGCTTCGGGGGGACAACTTTGCCCAGCCGATGCATGGTGAAGACGTATTGAGCCATGGTGAACCTAGCGTCAGTGACTGATGAATTAAGCGGGCGAAGCCCGTGCCAGGCCATGCGCGGCGCGGGCCGTTGACTATCATCAATGCCAGCGTGCGGTATAAAGCCTGAATATCTGGGGCTGGAACGCCCCCGCGTAACCGGCAAAGCTACCTGAATGCGCTTGGTCAGTCCAGCCAGGCAAGGGCTGGCACTTTGCCACAAGTCAAGGCATGCTAGCCGCCCTCCGGGCGTCCGGCTTATAGTGCACGTCGCGCGCCAGTCCAGCCAAACCGCAGGATCACAGCTTGTCCAAAGTCACGCCGCCAACTCCCCTGCGCGCCGCTCATATAGCGCCGGGAGCGCCCCTGCACGGCACCCTCAAAGGCGCATTGGCGACGCTTGTCCTTATGCTGCTCGCGTTATTGTTCTGGCAACTGCTGGACCAGTTGCAGCAAAACCAGAAGAACCAGCAGCAATACACCATCGACTACAGTGCCGACCTGGCTGAACAGATCAGCCTGAACATGGCCCTCAGCGCAAAGATTGCCCTGAACCTGCTGCCGATGGTCGAGCCACCGCGTGACAGCGAACAGCAACAGGCCTTGATGCGGACCTTGCAACGTTCGCTGCCGGAACTGCGCAGCATCGCCCTGCTTGCCCCCAGCGGCGCGATGATCAGCGACAGTGCCAGCGACAGCCAGGACAGCGCCTGGCTCGAAGAACTGGTGCAACGCAGCCACGGCCAGTCTTATTACCTGAGCAACAGCAACGATGGCACCCTCATCTATCTACTGTTGCATCAGCCCAGTGGCGGCTCACGGATGTATTGGGCGCTGCGCCTGGCCCCCAACTACCTGACCAACCTCACCCGCCAGGACGGCCAGGGCCAGCGCCCGATGTGGGCCATCGAGAACCGCATCAACCATCGCGTGGTCAGCCGCGACAGCGGCATGCCCGCGCAGTGGGCGTCTGCATTGACCCCGGACGAACTGAATAAAAGCGTGCTGATCACGCCGTTGAGCAAAAGCGACTGGCAACTGCGCGGGCTGTTCGACCGCAGCGCGGTGCTGGAGCAACTGCTGCCGGCCTTCATCGGCAAATGCCTGCTGGGCCTGGCGTTCTCGTTGATCCCGGTGATCGTGCTGCTGAACATGCGCCGCCGTCAGCGCCAGGTGCATGAGGGGCGGCGGCGCTACCAGGATATTTTCGAAGGCACCGGCGTGGCCCTGTGCGTGCTGGACCTGTCGGGGCTGAACGCGTTCTTCGACAAGACGCGGCTGGAGACCCGCGAGCAGCTGCACGCCTGGCTGCAGCACAACCCCAGCGAGCGCCAGCAACTGCTCAAGGAGCTGCGCGTCACCGAGGTCAACCAGGTGGCGGTCAGCCTGTTGAACGTAGGTTCCTGCGAGCAGGCCTGGGAACGCCTGATCGATGACTGCCCACGCAACGCCACGTCCATCGGTTACCAGATACTCGAAGCCGTGCTGACCCGACAAAGCCAGTTGGAGCTGGAAATCCAGCTCAAGGACGTGGTCGGCAACGAGCAGTACCTGTGGCTGGTGATGCGCCTGCCCGAGCAGCAGGACGATTTCAAGGCGGTGATCCTCAGCATCAGCGATATCACCAGCCGCAAGCTGATCGAACTGTCGCTGGTGGAACGCGAGAGTTTCTGGTCGGATGTGGTGCGCACCGTGCCCGACCACCTGTATGTGCAGGATGTAATCAGCCAGCGCATGATTTTCAGCAACCACCATCTGGGCCACACCCTCGGCTATAACAAGGCCGAATTGCAGCAAATGGGCGAGTACTTCTGGGAAATCCTGCTGCACCCCGAAGACGCCGAGCATTACCACGACTTGCGCCAGCAACAGCGCCAGGTCGGCTATACCACCCAACTGCAATGCCAGTTGCGCTTCCGTCACCGCAATAATGAATGGCGGCGCTTCGATATCCGCGAACAAGCCCTGGCGCGGGACAAGACCGCGCAGATCACCCGCATCATCGGCGTGGCCAAGGACATCACCGACCAGATCGAAGCCAGCGAATCCCTGCGTGACAGCGAACAACGCTACCGCATGCTGGCCGAAAGCATCAGCGACGTGATCTGTTCCACCGACAGTCAGTTGGCCCTCAACTACGTCAGCCCGTCGGTCAACGCCGTGCTCGGCTATGACGTGGACTGGGTGTTCAAGAACGGCTGGCAGTCGATCATCGCCAACCCACAGCAACTGACCGGCATTTACAGCCTGATGGAACAGGTCAGCCGCGCGCTGGGCGATCCTGATGCACTGAACAGGTTGCGTGATGAGATCCAGACCCAGCTCTTCCTGTTCGACTGCCTGCGCGCCGACGGTCGCAAGGTGCCGATCGAACTGCGCCTGGTGCTGGTGTGGGACGAACACGGCGCTTTCGAGGGTATCCTTGGGGTGGGCCGCGACATTAGCCAGCAACGCCGCGCCGAGAAAGACCTGCGCATGGCGGCCACGGTATTCGAGCACTCCACCTCGGCGATCCTGATCACTGACCCCGCCGGCTATATCGTGCAGGCCAACGAGGCGTTCAGCCGGGTCAGCGGCTATGCGGTCAGCGATGTACTCGACCAGTTGCCGAACATGCTCACCGTCGACGAACAACAGGAAGCCCACCTGCGCTATGTGCTCAAGCAGTTGCACCAGCACAGCACCTGGGAAGGCGAAGTGTGGCTCAAGCGCCGCAATGGCGAGCATTACCCGGCGTGGGTCGGCATTACTGCGGTGTTCGACGATGAAGGCGACCTGGCCAGCTATGTATGCTTCTTCAGTGACATCAGCGAGCGCAAGGCCAGCGAGCAGCGCATCCACCGCCTGGCCTACTACGACGCCCTGACCCACCTGCCCAACCGCACACTGTTCCAGGACCGCCTGCACACCGCGCTGCAGTCCGCCGAACGGCAGAAGTCGTGGGTGGTGCTGATGTTCCTCGATCTCGACCGCTTCAAGCCGATCAACGACTCCCTGGGCCACGCCGCCGGCGACCGCATGCTCAAGGAAATGGCCACCCGCCTGCTGGGCTGCGTCGCCGAAGACGACACTGTGGCGCGCATGGGCGGTGATGAGTTCACCTTGCTCCTGCAACCACGGGTCAACCGTGACATGGCACTCAACCGTGCGATTCATGTGGCCGAGCAGATCCTCGCCAGCCTGGTGAAACCTTTCGTACTGGAAGGTCGTGAGTTCTTCGTGACCGCCAGTATCGGTATCGCCCTGAGCCCGCAGGACGGTAACGAACTGAGCCAGTTGATGAAAAACGCCGACACGGCGATGTATCACGCCAAGGAACGCGGCAAGAACAACTTCCAGTTCTACCAGGCCGACATGAACGCCAGCGCCCTGGAACGCCTGGAGCTGGAAAGCGACCTGCGCCACGCCCTGGACCAGAACGAATTCGTGCTCTATTACCAGCCGCAGTTCAGCGGCGACGGCAAACGCCTGACCGGCGCCGAAGCCCTGCTGCGCTGGCGCCACCCTCGACGCGGGCTGGTGCCGCCGGGAGACTTCATCCCGGTGCTGGAAGAGTTGGGCCTGGTGGTGGACGTGGGCGACTGGGTGATCAGCGAAGCCTGTCGCCAGCTCAAGACCTGGCACCAGAACAAGGTGCGGGTGCCGAAAGTCTCGGTGAATATCTCGGCGCGACAATTCTCCGACGGCCAGTTGGGTACACGCATCGCCACCATCCTCAAGGACACCGGCCTGCCGCCGGCGTGCCTGGAGCTGGAGCTGACCGAAAGCATCCTGATGCGTGAGGTCAACGAGGCCATGCAGATCCTCGACAGCCTGAAGAACCTGGGCCTGAGCATTGCGGTCGACGACTTTGGCACCGGTTACTCGTCGCTCAACTACCTCAAGCAGTTCCCCATCGACGTGCTGAAGATCGACCGCACCTTCGTCGACGGCCTGCCCTCCGGCGAACAGGACGCCCAGATCGCCCGCGCCATTATCGCCATGGCCCACAGCCTGAACCTGGCGGTGATCGCCGAGGGGGTGGAAACCCATGAACAGCTGGATTTCCTGCGTGAGCATGGCTGCGATGAGGTGCAGGGCTACCTGTTCGGGCGGCCGATGCCGGCGAATCGGTTCGAAGCGCAGTTCAGCAATGATGCGCTGTTCATGTTCGACTGAAATTCTGCGGTGAGGCCACTGGCCTCATCGGGGGCAAGCCCCCTCCCGCATTCTGATCTGCGAACACATTCAACTGTGGAAGGGGCTTGCCCCCCGATAAGGCACTCACAGCCACCGCCTATCCCCAGATGAGCCCCACTTGTCCGCGACATGATGTCCTTTCATATGCCATCTAAAACCCATTGGGTTAGAATGCCCTCCTTTTCTGCCCCCGATCCTTGAGGACCGCCATGTTCAGCCGTGATTTGACTATTGCCAAGTACGACGCCGATCTCTTCGCCGCCATGGAGCAAGAAGCCGTGCGCCAGGAAGAGCACATTGAGCTGATCGCTTCGGAAAACTACACCAGCCCTGCGGTGATGGAGGCTCAAGGTTCGGTTCTGACCAACAAGTACGCCGAAGGCTACCCGGGCAAGCGCTACTACGGTGGTTGCGAGTACGTCGACGTGGTTGAGCAACTGGCCATTGACCGTGCCAAGGAACTGTTCGGCGCCGACTACGCCAACGTCCAGCCGCACGCCGGTTCCCAAGCCAACAGCGCCGTGTACCTGGCCCTGCTGCAAGGCGGCGACACCATCCTGGGCATGAGCCTGGCCCACGGCGGTCACCTGACCCACGGCGCCAGCGTTTCCTCCTCCGGCAAGCTGTACAACGCCGTTCAATACGGTATCGATGCCAACGGCCTGATCGACTACGACGAAGTCGAGCGCCTGGCGGTTGAACACAAGCCAAAAATGATCGTGGCCGGTTTCTCTGCCTACTCGCAGATCCTGGACTTCCCACGCTTCCGCGCCATCGCTGACAAGGTCGGCGCGTACCTGTTCGTCGACATGGCCCACGTGGCCGGTCTGGTCGCCGCTGGCGTCTACCCGAACCCAGTACCTTTCGCTGACGTCGTGACCACCACCACCCACAAGACCCTGCGCGGTCCACGTGGCGGCCTGATCCTGGCTCGTGCCAACGCCGACATCGAGAAGAAGCTGAACTCCGCCGTATTCCCAGGCGCCCAGGGTGGCCCGCTGGAGCACGTGATCGCCGCTAAAGCGATCTGCTTCAAGGAAGCGCTGCAGCCTGAGTTCAAGACCTACCAGCAACAAGTGGTAAAGAACGCCCAGGCCATGGCCAGCGTGTTCATCGAGCGCGGCTTTGACGTAGTGTCTGGCGGTACTGAAAACCACCTGTTCCTGCTGTCGCTGATCAAGCAGGACATCTCCGGTAAGGATGCTGACGCGGCCTTGGGCAAAGCCTTCATCACCGTGAACAAGAACTCCGTGCCGAACGATCCACGTTCGCCGTTCGTCACCTCCGGCCTGCGCTTCGGCACCCCGGCTGTGACCACTCGCGGCTTCAAGGAAGCAGAGTGCAAGGAACTGGCCGGCTGGATCTGCGACATCCTGGCCGACCTGAACAACGAAGCCGTGATCGACGCGGTACGTGAGAAGGTCAAGGCCATCTGCAAGAAGCTGCCGGTGTACGGCGCTTGATTGCAGTTGCTTGACTAAAAAGCCCGGCTCTTGAGCCGGGCTTTTTTATTCCTGATAAACGCGCCGGAAACCTTCGCGAATCTTGTCTTCGGGCAACTCATCGGCAATGAACACGATCACACTCTCTCGCACCTCGCCTTCGGCCCATTCGGTATCCCAATCGAAACCGTAGAGCTTGAGCACGCCCTGGAACACCATGCGCCGGTCTTCCCCGGCAATGTTCAGCACGCCTTTGTAGCGCAGCAGTTGCTTGCCGTGGTCTTCCAGCAGTTCGTTCATGAACTCACTGAGTCGGTCGATATCCAGCGGCTGGTCGGTGCGCAATACCAGGCTGGAGATACGATCGATGGACGGCGCCTTGCTCACCGGACGCAAGCTCATGCCGGCATTGAGGTTGAAGCCGCGCACATCGAGCAACTCGGCCAGGTCGATCTTGCCATGATCCACCACCCGGATCGGCGCACGACGATTGATGCGGGTCAGGCGCTCACTGAGCGCATCGAAGGTAGCGTCATCCACCAGGTCGCGTTTGCTCACCAACAGGCGGTCGGCAAAGCCGATCTGGGCCTGGGCAATGGTCTGGGTCAGGTGGTGTTCGGCGTGGGCCGCGTCCACCAGGGTGATGATGCCGTCGAGGATATAGCGCTCGCGCAGTTCCTCGTCGATGAAAAAGGTCTGGGCCACAGGTGCCGGGTCGGCCAGGCCGGTGCACTCGATCACCAGGCGGTCGAAGGCGATCTCGCCGCTGTCCAGGCGCTCGAGCAGCAGGTACAGGGCCTTGGTCAGGTCGGTGTGGATGGTGCAGCACACGCAGCCGTTGGACAGGGTCATGACTTGCACCGGTTCTGCGCCCAACAGCTGGGTGTCGATACCGGCGTCACTGAATTCGTTTTCGATCACGGCGATTTTCAGGCCGTGCTCGGCTTTGAGCAGGTGGCGCAGCAAGGTGGTCTTGCCGGCGCCGAGGAAGCCGCTGAGGACCGTGACTGGAATGGGAGAGGACAAAAGAAATTCTCCTTGAAGAAACACAGAAACAAATGTGGGAGGGGGCTCGCCCCCGATAGCAGCGTGTCAGGCACTTACCTGTCACTGACACACCGCTATCGGGGGCAAGCCCCCTCCCACAGGGATATTGCGTTAACTCAACAGCACTTGGGCCCACCCTTGCCGCCGTAACGGGCTTCCTGGCGCTCCCGGAAGAACGCCTTGTAGTCCATCACCGGCTTGTCCGGGTGTTTGGTTTGCATATGCTCGACGTAGGTGTCGTAGTCGGGCATGCCGACCATCAGGCGCGCGGCCTGACCGAGGTATTTACCGAGGCGACTGATGTCATTGAACATGGTTGCAACCCTCGATTACGCGTCCGGCACAGCCTGGAACGGGGCTTCTTTATCCGTACGTTCTTTGTTGCCCCAGGCGGCGACGCCGACCTTGAGCGCATAGAACAGGATGCTGAACACCACGAACAGGAACAGCGCCGTCAGCGTTGCATTGGTGTAGGCGTTGTAGATTACGTGCTGCATCTGGTCGATGCTCTTCGCGGGGGCGAGGATCTGGCCGTTGGCCAATGCATCGCTGTACTTCTTGGCCAGCGACAGGAAGCCAATCGCAGGGTTCGCGTCGAACAGCTTGATGAAGCCCGCCGTGGTGGTGCAGATCAGCAGCCAGACAGCCGGCAGCATGGTCACCCAGATGTAGCGTTGGCGTTTCATTTTGATCAGCACAACGGTTGCCAGCATCAGCGCGATACCTGCCAGCATCTGGTTGGAGATACCGAACAGTGGCCACAAGGTGTTGATACCGCCCAGTGGGTCGATCACGCCCTGGTACAGCAGGTAACCCCACATCGCTACGCAACCGGCGGTTGCAATGAGGTTGGCGGTCCACGACTCGGTGCGTTTCAGCGCCGGCACGAAGGAACCCAGCAGGTCCTGCAGCATGAAGCGGCCGGCACGGGTGCCCGCATCCACCGCCGTGAGGATGAACAGGGCTTCGAACAGGATCGCAAAGTGGTACCAGAATGCCATGGTGTTTTCACCCGGCAGTACGCTGTGCAGGATCTGTGCGATACCCACCGCCAATGTCGGCGCACCACCGGCACGGGCCAGAATGGTGGTTTCGCCGATATCATGGGCCACGGCTTGCAGCGCCTCAGGCGTGATCGCAAAGCCCCAACTGCTGACGGTTTGCGCCACGGCCACCACATCACCACCGACCACAGCGGCCGGGCTGTTCATGGCGAAGTACACGCCAGGTTCGATCACCGAAGCGGCGACCATCGCCATGATGGCCACGAACGACTCCATCAGCATGCCGCCGTAACCGATGTAGCGGGCGTTGGTTTCGTTATCCAGCAGCTTGGGCGTGGTGCCCGAGGAGATCAGCGCGTGGAAACCCGAGACCGCGCCACAGGCGATGGTGATGAACAGGAACGGGAACAGGCCGCCCTTCCACACCGGGCCGGTACCGTCGATGAACTGGGTCAAGGCCGGCATTTTCAGTTCTGGCATGGTGACCAGGATGCCGATCGCCAGGGCGATGATAGTGCCGATTTTGAGGAAGGTGGAAAGGTAGTCACGCGGAGCCAGGATCAGCCACACCGGCAGAACGGCGGCGACGAAACCGTAGCCGATCAGCATCCAGGTGATCTGGATACCGGTGAAGGTGAACGCCTTGGCCCAGACCGGATCAGCGGCAATCTGCCCGCCCAGCCAGATCGAACCCAGCAGCAACAGCACGCCGATGATCGAGATTTCACCGATGCGGCCCGGGCGGATGTAGCGCATGTAGATGCCCATGAACATCGCGATCGGGATGGTCGCCATCACCGTGAAAATGCCCCATGGGCTCTCGGCCAGGGCCTTGACCACGATCAGCGCCAGCACCGCGAGGATGATGATCATGATCAGGAAGCAGCCGAACAGCGCGATGGTCCCCGGGATGCGCCCCATCTCTTCGCGAACCATGTCGCCCAGGGAACGGCCGTTGCGACGGGTGGACAGGAACAGGACCATGAAGTCCTGCACCGCACCGGCCAGCACCACGCCGGCAATCAGCCAGAGCGTGCCGGGCAGGTAACCCATTTGCGCCGCCAATACCGGGCCGACCAGCGGGCCTGCACCGGCAATCGCCGCAAAGTGGTGACCAAAAAGGATGTGTTTGTTGGTCGGCACATAGTCCAGACCGTCGTTGTTGAGCACTGCGGGGGTGGCCCGCCGTGGGTCGAGTTGCATCACATTGTTAGCGATGAACAGACTGTAGTAACGGTACGCAACCAGGTAGATGGCCACAGCAGCGACCACAATCCACAAGGCGTTGATCGCCTCGCCGCGGCGCAAGGCCACTACGCCCAGGGCGCACGCTCCTACGATTGCCAGCACCAGCCAGGGTAGGTGGCGTAGCAGGCTATTATTATTTTTCATTTTTATATTCCAGCCAGGGTGGACAGAAAGGACAGCCATCCGGAGTTTAGCGCTACTGGACTTAAAGGCCACCCCCCTACGTTGGTCTAGAGCCTTCTGCGGACAAAAAAAGCAGAAAAACCGAGCCAATAGTGGCGCACGGCTACAATCCCCCTATCCCCGGAGGGCTTCACCATGACCGAGCAACCGTCTGACCGCCGTCGTTTCCGCCGCATCGCCTTTGATGCCAAGACCGAAATTCGGCAAAACGGCCGCGAATGGCCAGTGCAATTGGTGGATCTGTCGCTAAAAGGCCTGCTGGTGCAACGGCCGGAAGACTGGAAGGGCAACAAGGCGCTGCCGTTCGACGTCGATATACGCCTGGATCCCAAAGCGCATATAAAGATGCAAGTGCGACTGACCCATGAGGATCCTGAGCAACTGGGGTTTGTGTGTCAGCACATCGACCTGGATTCGATCAGCCACTTGCGGCGGTTGATCGAGTTGAACCTGGGTGACGAGGACGAGCTGCACCGGGAGTTGGCCGCCTTGCTGGAAGTATGACGGCTCAGGGAAATGCCGTACGCGCCGGGAAGTCGCTTTCCGTGTCCCAGTAACCGGCTTTCTGCGTCGATGCCGCCTGCCACTGGCCGTCCACCCAACGGTAGGTCTGGTAACGCGTGGCAAAATCATCGTCACCGTCGCCGTCCATAAAGCACGAGATTTGCAACAGCTCATCCGCACTACCGTCGACGGGCGTCGAAACCTTCCAGGCCGCCTTGCCGGTGCTGGCCAGGGTCAGTGGTTTGAGTTTGCCATCGGTGTCCTGGTAGCTCACCGGCTCCAGTTGCTGTTTGGCAGGCAGCAACAGTTGCGTGGCCGGGCCACTGTAGCTGCCCATGGGCGCGGTCTGATCAATGATCAAAAAATACACAGGCGCGGGCTGTCCCTTGAGCGGGGCTTTCTTGACCTTGGCCAGCGGGTAGCCGAGGTCCTTGCGCGCGATCACCTCGCCGGCGGCCGACACCAGACGCACCTGGGCGTCGAGCAACGGGTTTTCAACCAGGTCACCGGGCTCGTCGAACGAGTCTTCGTCCAACCCGTTGCCCCAACTGTCCTTGTGCAATTGAGCGCTGATGCGCTGGTCTTCCAGCACCTGCAGCACGCTGCCTTCTTCCGTGACCAGCTTTTGCGCCAGGCGATATCCCGCCGGCAAGTCGGCCCACGCCAGGACAGGCAGACCGGCCAAGGTCATGAACAGGGCGAGCACGCCCCAGCGATTCGTTCGTTGCATTGCGCCCATCCCTGTTTACTCGAAAAGTGCATCCAGTGCCTGCTCCAGGCGGGTCACCCCAATAATCTGTATCCCGGGCGGCGATTCCTTCGGTGCGTTGCCCTTGGGCACGATGGCGCGCTTGAAACCATGCTTGGCCGCTTCCTTCAAGCGCTCCTGGCCGCTGGGCACCGGGCGAACTTCACCGGACAAACCGACTTCACCAAACACCAGCAGGTCATGGGGCAATGGCCGGTTACGCAGGCTGGACATGACTGCCGCCATCAACGCCAGGTCGGAGGCGGTCTCCAGCACCTTGACCCCGCCGACCACGTTGAGGAACACGTCCTGGTCATGGGTCGGGATGCCACCGTGGCGGTGCAGGACCGCCAACAGCATCGCCAGGCGGTTCTGGTCCAGGCCCAGGGTCACGCGGCGCGGGTTGGCCAGGTGGCTGTCATCCACCAACGCCTGCACTTCCACCAGCATCGGCCGGGTGCCTTCCCACGTTGCCATCACCACACTGCCTGGGACTTCTTCCTGGGCACGCGTCAGGAAAATCGCTGATGGGTTGGAGACTTCTTTCAGCCCCCGGTCGGTCATGGCGAATACACCCAACTCGTTCACCGCCCCGAAGCGGTTCTTCACCGCCCGCAGCAAGCGCAGGCGACCATCGGACTCGCCCTCGAAATACAGCACCGTGTCGACCATATGCTCGAGCACCCGAGGCCCGGCCAGCGCGCCTTCCTTGGTGACGTGGCCGACCAGGAAGATCGCCGTGCCGCTCTGCTTGGCATACCGCACCAGCAGCGCCGCACTCTCGCGCACCTGGGACACGCCGCCCGGCGCCGATTGCAACTGCTCGGTGAAAATGGTCTGGATCGAGTCGATCACCATGACCTTGGGCTTTTCGATACGGGCCGTGGCAATGATGCTTTCGATGCAGGTCTCGGTCATGACCCGCAGCTGATCCTGGGGCAACCCCAGGCGGCGGGCGCGCATGGCCACTTGTTGCTGGGATTCTTCGCCGGTGACGTACAGCGCCGGCATGCGGCTGGCGATGCTGCACAGGGTTTGCAGCAAAATCGTCGACTTTCCGATGCCCGGGTCGCCGCCGATCAGCACCACCGAGCCGTCCACCAGGCCGCCGCCCAGCACGCGGTCCAATTCGCCGGATGCCGTGGAAAAACGCGGGATCTCTTCGACGCTGACTTCAGCCAGGGTCTTGATCTGCGCCTGCTGCCCGGTCCAGCCAGCGCGACCGGTGGGGGCCGCCGCACCGCCACTCTCAATCATGGTTTCAGTCAGGGTGTTCCACGCACCGCACTCGGAGCACTGGCCGGCCCACTTGGGAAAGGTCGCGCCGCACTCCGTGCAGCCGTACATGCGCTTGGCCTTTGCCATTTGAGAACCTCCAACCGAAAAACCGCGATGATAGCTCAGCGCGGCGCCGGGGTCCGGATTTCACCACTGGCCAAGCGTGAAGCGGTGTTACCGACCGGGTCTTCGGCATTGAGATCGGCCCCCTTGGCCTTGAGTTCATCCAGCAGCTCGACACGCTTGAACAGCCCGGCGTACATGGCCGCGGTCTGTCCGGCACCGTTGCGCTGGTCGGGGTTGCAGTCGGTGGCCAGCAGGCGCTGGGCGATTTTCAACTCGCCCTTGAAGATCGCGCCCATCAGCGCGGTGTTGCCGCGTTTGTCCTGCACGCAGGCGTCGGCACCGGCGTTGAGCAGGCGCTCCACGAAAGGCCCCTGGCCGTGGTAGGCAGCGAGGATCAGCGCGGTGTAGCCCTTGTCGTCCTGGGTGTTGAGGCTGTAGCCGGAGTCGATAAAGGTATTGAGCATGTCGAGGTCGCCACGGCGGGCGGCGTCGAAATAGTAGTCCTGCAATTGGGCCTTGAGCGCCACCGGGTCGGGAGTCTCGGCCTGGGCGACAAAGGCCAGCATGGCCATCAGCAAGCCGATAGAAATTCGCATGGTTGTTCTCCTGCCAGGGGTCGACGCCCGTATCGGGGCGTCGACCGTAACCAACGGATCAGTCAGTCAGTTTTTCCGCCAGCGCCTTCACGCGCGCCAGGTCACCTTTGGCCACCTTGGCTACACCGGTGCCGTACTCCGGGTCGGCTTTGTAGAGGAACGACAGGATGATGTGTTTGCTCTCGTCATCGGTGGTGGCCAGCGAGCCGCCGAAGTTTTCGATCAAGTCCTGACGCTCTTTCTTGCTGTAGGAGCGGTACAAGTCACCCGCTTGCTTGAAGTTCTGCTCACGCTGGATCTTCGCCTGCTGGGTGCTGCCTGACAGCGCCGACTGGCTGTAGCGCGCGGTTTGCGGTTCTTCCCGTGGCAACAGGCGACTTGGCTGGTAGTTCACACCGGTGGTGGTCTTGCCGAAGTTCATCGCGCCGTCCTGGTTGCCGTTGTTGACGGTCACCCGTGGCGCGTTGATCGGCAGTTGCAGGGCATTGGCGCCCAGGCGATACATCTGGGTGTCGGCGTAGGAGAACACCCGGCCTTGCAGCAGGCGATCTTCCGACGGCTCGATGCCCGGCACCAGGTTGGCCGGAGCCATGGCTACCTGCTCGGTTTCCTGGAACACGTTGGCCGGGTTGCGGTTCAACACCATTTGCCCGACTTTGCGCTCAGGCACGTTCGGCCAGATCTTGGTGGCGTCCAGCGGGTCGAAATCGAACTTGGCCAGGTCTTCAGGCTTGAGCACCTGCACGTACAGGTCCCACTTGGGGAAGTCGCCCTTGTTGATGTGGGTGACCAGGTCATTGGTCATGTGGCTGTAGTCGCGGCCCTGCACTTCGGTGACCTGCTTGGGATCGAGGTTCTTGATGCCTTGCAGGCTTTTCCAGTGGAACTTGACGTAGTGCACTTCACCCTTGGCGTTGATCAGCTTGTAGGCGTGCACACCGTTGCCGTCCATCTCCCGATAACTGGCCGGGGTGCCGGAGTCGGAGTACAGCTCGGTCAGCGTACGGGTGGCTTCAGGCACGTGGGAGAAGAAGTCGAAGCGCCGCGAATCGTCATCCAGGTTGGTACGTGGGTCTGGCTTGAACGCGTGGACCATGTCAGGGAACTTGATGGCATCACGGATGAAGAACGTCGGGAAGTTGTTGCCCACCAAATCCCAATTGCCTTCGGCGGTATAGAACTTAGTGGCGAAACCGCGTGGGTCACGCAGGGTTTCCGGGGAGTGGTTGCCGTGGACCACGGCGGAGAAGCGCACGAACACCGGGGTGGCCTCGCCGGCGGCAAACACCTTGGCCTTGGTCAGGTCGCTGAGGCTGTCAGTGACGGTAAAGGTGCCGTGGGCACCGGTACCACGGGCGTGTACGACGCGCTCGGGGATGCGTTCGCGGTCGAAGCGCTGCAATTTCTGAATAAGCTGCACGTCCTGGAGTAGCACCGGGCCATTGGCGCCGGCGGTTTGCGAGTTCTGGTTGTCACCGACGGCGGCACCGTTGTCGCGGGTCAGGTTGGCGGCGTGTACAGACAGGGAAAGCAGGCTGGCGGTCACCAGTACCAGCGCGGATCGCGCGGTAACAGGCCCGCGGCTCATTGGATTGTTCATCGAGGTTTCCTCTGGTTTTTTTAGTGCACATTCAGTTGTGCTTGCCAGAGGCTAGTGACCCGCGAGTCAGAAGATAAATAGAAAAGCCATAACAACCCGATTGATAAAATAATCTGGTAAGTCGCTGATTTGGCGGGTATTTCGCGCGCGATTGATGGCACTTTGCAAACTAATTGCGTTTTAATGTGTCGATAAAAGCTAACAGTGTGAGCGGTTGTTTCAGGCAAGCCCTCTACGACTGACTTACACTGGGTACCACCCTTCTCATCTGTAACAAGGAATAACCTATGGGCGTGATCAGTGAGTTCAAGGCCTTCGCGGTCAAAGGTAATGTGGTCGACATGGCCGTCGGTATTATCATCGGCGCAGCCTTCGGCAAAATTGTTTCCTCGTTTGTAGGCGACGTGGTGATGCCGCCCATTGGTCTGTTGATCGGTGGCGTGGACTTCGGTGACCTGGCGATAACACTAAAGGCTGCCCAAGGCGATGTGCCTGCGGTGGTCCTGGCATACGGCAAGTTCATCCAGAGCGTCATCGACTTTGTGATCATCGCGTTTGCGATCTTCATGGGCGTGAAGGCGATCAATCGCCTCAAACGTGAAGAGGCCGTGGCGCCAAGCCTGCCGCCGACGCCGACCAAGGAAGAAGTGCTGCTGGGTGAGATCCGCGATCTGCTCAAGGCACAGAACGACAAGCCGCTCTAATCGAGCCGGCATGAAAAGGCGCCTGTTTGAGGCGCCTTTTTTATTACCAGTAGTTCTCCACCGCCACCTGGCCGGGTCGCCGGCTCAAGCTCAGGTTCATATCGCGCAGCTTGAGCAGTTGGCGCGTGTCATCGACCATCTGCGGGTTGCCGCAAATCAGCACGCGGGAGTGTTCCGGGGTCAGTCCGACGCCGGCCGCGCGTTCCAGTTCGCCATTTTCGATCAGCGTGGTGATGCGTCCATTCAATGCGCCGGGGTGTTGTTCGCGGGTAACAATGGGGATGTAGGTCAGTTTGTGTGCGTATTCGGTCAGGTATTCGCGTTCGCCCAACTCGTTGATCAGCTCTTGGTAAGCCAGCTCTTTGGCTTCCCGTGCGCTGTATACCAGGATGATGCGCTCGAATTTCTCCCAGACCTCGAAGTCTTGCAGGATCGACAAAAACGGCGCCACCCCGGTGCCGGTGCCAAGCATCCACAAATCCCGACCGTCGACGAAGCGGTTCAAGGTCAGGAACCCCGTGGCCTGGCGCTCCACCATCAAGGTATCGCCGACTCGCAGACGGCTCAGCTCGCTGGTGAACTCACCGTCCGGCACGACAATCGAGAAAAAATCCAGGTGCTCATCAAACGGCGAGGACACCAAGGAATACGCACGCCATACCGTGCTGCCATCCGCCTTGGTGACACCCAGGCGTACAAACTGGCCCGCAGTAAAACGAAAGCCCGGGTCGCGGGTGGTGCGCAGGGTAAACAGGCTGGGGGTCAGCGATTGCACGTCGAGCAAGATCTGGCGGGTAAATTTCTCAGCACTGGCCGTCATGGGGGGCTCCGTTCTACAGGTGCCCTAGTGTCGCTCAAAGTCGTGCGCGGAAACACCCACGATAGGGAGTGGCATCACACCACTACTCAATGATGGCAAATTAATTTCACCTTCGATCAATTCGCTATTAGTTTTAAAAACTACCTCATATAGCCGCTGTTAGTGGGTTGTTACAGGGGCTTCAACCCCCTAATAAATCGCGAGTTTCAAACTTGCCAATTGCTTGGCTAACTACCTTCCAGTGAAAAAATTCTTAAACCTTACAGCGCAAGAACGAAATTTTCCTCTCGCCATGTAGTACGTGTCCTACACTGATTTTCGTGCAACGTTGGGGATAAAGGACGTACCTCAAGTCACGGAGATCCCATGGAGATTTACCCATGCTTAACTGGCGAAATACACGACTCCACTCGCTTGAAGGTGAGGACGAGGTCACCAGCGTATTTGAAATGACCATCAACAAGGCCTACGAACTCGGCTTCCAATACTGTTCCTTCAAGATGAGTTCTCAACTCACCAAGGGTCAAATCAAACCCGTAGAGCTTACAAACTATCCAATTGAATGGAAAAATCTGTACAACCAAGCGCACTACTCCGATGTAGACCCTGTAGTGAAACATTGTAGGGAGGGCGTGTTACCCCTTGTCTGGAAGGAGGAAACATTCAAAGACGTGCCCAGCCTTTGGTCTTTGGCCGCAACCTTGGAGGTACACAAGGCGTTGACCATCAGCGTGCATGATTTCCGGGGGGTCTTCAGCATGCTGACGTTGAGCCGTGGCAAGGGTGACATCAGCCCGGAAGAATTGTATGAAAAAGCAGGAATGGCGCTATGGCTCTGCCACGCCATGCATGCCGTGCTGGCGCAGAAGTTTGACGAAAAACCCAGTATCCACCCAACCAGCAAATTGACTGAGCGGGAAACGGAAGTCCTTATGTGGTCTGGCATGGGCAAGACCGCAGCAGATATCGCCACCATCCTTTGTTTGTCCGAGCGTACGGTAGGCTTTCATATCAGCAGTTGCCTCAAGAAACTGGGCGTCAACAACAAAATCGCCGCCGTGCTTCGCGCCGCTCGGGCCGGGATCATTTAAAACACGCCATGTAATTCTCTTGAAAAAAACGTAACATTTACCGCGCATTCTGAGTGCTGAGCAGCCCCTTTCGGGGAGTCGCCCGTGGTTCACTCAGACGGTTCGGCAACCGCTGTCGAACACCCATCGTTTACCCAGAGTCTCCCCCGCCATGCCCCTGCTCGAAAGCCCCTTTGCCCAGCTCGATCTGATCCGCCAGCCAGAGCAACACAACGATCCGCTGCAAGCCTTCGATGCCGCCGACGAGTACCTGCTCAGCCACTTGGCCGAACAGCAGCCGGGCGCGCAAACCCGGGTGCTGGTGCTCAACGACAGCTTCGGCGCCCTTGCCGCCAGCCTTCAAGGCAAGGTGCAACTGACCTCCAGTGGCGATTCGTTCCTGGCGGCGCAAGGCCTGGAAAAAAACCTGGTGCGCAACGGCAAGGCGTTTGACGCCGTTGCGTTCATCCCGGCCAGCCACATCCCCACCGGGCCGTTCGACCGGGTGCTGATCCGCGTACCCAAAACCCTGGCATTGCTGGAAGAACAACTGATTCGCTTGCAAGGCCAACTGGCCCCGGGTGCCGAGGTGATCGCCGGGGCGATGATCAAGCATTTGCCACGGGCGGCGGGCGAGTTGCTGGAGCGTTACATTGGCCCGATGCACGCATCGCTCGCGGTAAAAAAGGCGCGATTGCTGATCGCCACCGTTGAAGATCGCCCCGCTGCCGTGTCGCCCTACCCCACCCGCTACACCCTGGACGCACCGGCTATCGAACTGCTGAACCATGCCAACGTGTTCTGCCGCGAAAGCCTGGACATCGGCACTCGCGCCTTCCTGCCCCACCTGCCGAAAAACCTGGGCAACGCCCGCGTGGCAGACCTGGGTTGCGGCAACGGCGTACTGGCGATTGCCAGCGCCCTGCAAAACCCCGAAGCGCATTACACCTTGGTGGACGAGTCCTACATGGCGGTGCAATCGGCGGCCGAAAACTGGCAAGCGGCCCTCGGTGAGCGTGATGTGGTCGTGCGTGCCGCCGACGGCCTGGCAGGGCAAGAGCCGCAATCCCTGGACGTGGTGCTGTGCAATCCACCGTTCCACCAGCAGCAGGTGGTCGGCGATTTCCTCGCCTGGCGCATGTTCCAACAGGCACGGGAAGCCCTGGTGGTGGGCGGCGCCCTTTATATCGTCGGCAACCGCCACCTCGGTTATCACACCAAGCTGGCGCGCCTGTTCCGGGGTGTCGAGCAAGTCGCCACCACGCCAAAATTCGTGATCCTCAAGGCGCGCAAATAAAAAAACCCTGCTTCTCTGGCGAAAAGCAGGGCTGGAAAGCCGGGCCGCAAAGCCCGGATCGGGATGTCAGTGGGTGGTCAGGCCAGCCGCACTCATAAACATGCGCATCAGGCTCGCCACGACGAACAGGGCCAGCACACTGCCCGTCCAGATCATCGCCAGCCACCCCAGGCGCCGCCACAACGGCTGCTTCTCGGCCTGTTCAATCTCGTGCAACGAAGGTTTGCCGGACATGGAACGCCCCTCCTAGTGGTAACCGTCTTCGTGGGTGACCTTGCCGCGGAACACGTAGTAGCTCCAGAAGGTATAGCCCAGGATGAACGGGATAATGAATAGCGTACCCACCAGCATGAAGCCCTGGCTCTGGGGCGGCGCGGCAGCGTCCCAGATCGACACCGATGGCGGAATGATGTTGGGCCACAGGCTGATACCCAAGCCGCTGTAGCCCAGGAAGATCAGCACCAGCGTCAGCAGGAACGGCGTGTAGTGCGCATTACGCGCCACGGCACGGAACAACCCGTACAGGGTCACCAGCACCAGGATCGGCACCGGCAGGAACCAGAACAGGTTCGGCAGGGTGAACCAGCGCGAGGCGATTTCCGGGTGCGTCAGCGGCGTCCAGATACTCACGATGCCGATCACCGCCAGCACCACGAAGGCCAACGGTCGCGCCAGGTTGTGCATTTTTTCCTGAAGCGGGCCTTCGGTCTTCATGATCAACCAGGTGCAGCCGAGCAACGCGTAGGCCACGATCAGCGCCACGCCGCAGAACATCGTGAACGGCGTGAGCCAGTCCAGCGAACCGCCGGCAAACTGGCGATTCACCACCGGGATGCCATCGATGAATGCGCCCAGCGCCACGCCCTGGAAGAACGTGGCCGCCAGTGAACCGCCGATAAAGGCCTTGTCCCATAGATGACGCTTGTGGTCCTTGGCCTTGAAGCGGAACTCGAAGGCCACACCGCGGAAGATCAGCCCGATCAGCATCAGGATCAGCGGCAGGTACAGCGCCGACAACACCACCGAATAGGCCAGCGGGAACGCACCGAACAAAGCTGCGCCGCCCAGTACCAGCCAGGTTTCGTTGCCGTCCCACACCGGGGCCACGGTGTTCATCATCACGTCACGGTCGGTCTTGCCCGGGATAAACGGAAACAGGATGCCGATACCCAGGTCGAAGCCGTCCATGACCACGTACATCATGATGCCGAAGATAATGATCACGGCCCAGATCAGCGGAAGATCAATACCCATCTCAATGCCCCTTGTGCTGGATGTGCGCGTGATCGTCGTCGCTGCCATCATCGGCGGCGGACAACGGACGGGCCGGTGTACGTTTCTGGCCCGGGCCACCATGGGTGGGCTCGCTGCCTTCGTGGGTCTGAGGCCCTTTGCGCACCAGGCGCATCATGTAGCCCAGGCCTGCGCCGAACAGCGCGAAGTACACCACCACGAACAACACCAGGGTGATGGTCATCTGCGCCAGGCTATGCCCGGAGGACGCGTCCGCCGTGCGCATCAGCCCGTAGACCACCCACGGCTGGCGGCCGATCTCGGTGGTGAACCAACCCGCAAGTATGGCGATCAGGCCGGACGGCCCCATCCACAACGCCAAGTACAGGAACGGTTTGGACGTGTACATCTTGTCGCCCCGGCGTAGCCAGAGGCTGAACAGGCCGGTGAAGATCATCAGGAAGCCCAGGCCGACCATGACCCGGAACGACCAGAACACGATGGTCGAGTTGGGGCGGTCCTCCGGTGGAAACTCCTTGAGGGCCGGCACTTGCTTATCCAGGGAGTGAGTGAGGATCAGGCTGCCCAGGTACGGGATCTCCACCGCGTACTTGGTTTTCTCGGCCTTCATGTCGGGCCAGCCAAACAGGATCAATGGCGTTGGTTCGTTGCCGATGTTTTCCCAGTGGCCTTCAATCGCGGCGATTTTCGCCGGTTGGTGCTTCAAGGTATTGAGGCCATGGAAATCACCGATCACCGCCTGGATGGGCGCAACGATCAGGGCCATCCACATTGCCATGGAGAGCATCTTGCGGATCGCCGGGTTGTCCTTGCCGCGCAGCAAGTGCCAGGCTGCCGAGGAGCCGACGAAGAACGCCGTGGCCACAAAGGCCGCCGTGGCCATGTGCGCCAGGCGATAGGGGAACGACGGGTTGAATACCACGGCGAACCAGTCGGTCGGGATCACACGGCCATCGATGATTTCAAACCCCTGGGGCGTCTGCATCCAGCTGTTGGACGAGAGGATCCAGAACGTGGAAATCAACGTCCCCACGGCCACCATCACGGTGGAGAAGAAGTGCAGGTTGCGCCCGACCTTGTTCCAGCCGAACAGCATCACGCCGAGGAAACCCGCCTCGAGGAAGAACGCCGTGAGCACTTCGTACGTAAGCAGCGGGCCGGTGACGGCGCCGGCAAAGTCCGAGAAGCGGCTCCAGTTGGTGCCGAACTGGTAGGCCATGACCAGGCCGGATACCACGCCCATGCCGAAGTTGACGGCAAAGATCTTCGACCAGAAGTGGTAGAGGTCACGGTAGGTGTCGTTGTGGGTCTTGAGCCACAAGCCTTCCAGCACCGCGAGGTAACTGGCCAGGCCGATGGTGATCGCCGGGAACAGGATGTGGAACGAGATGGTGAACGCAAATTGAATTCGGGCGAGATCGAGCGCCTCCAAACCGAACATAAGTCTTCCTCTGTCAGGTAATACCGGCTGCTGGCGGGAGCCTGCACCCACTGCCCCCACGGATATGGAGTCTGGCGAATTTCGATTCGTTTCTTTTTTTAGCCAACCGCGTAGGGAATCTGGCCCGGAGGCCGCCAGGCCGATGCCCGGGCGGGCATTGATCTGGATCAAGCATTGCTGAAAGAGTAGTCCCATTTTCAGGAATGAACTGTGTGGTCTTTTGCCGCGTGACAGACTGCCTCAGCTCAGTTGTTGCAACTATCTGTTACAACTTAATGATAATCTCGGCGCTTCCTTTGGCTCTGATCTGAATTCCCCGATGCCTAGTGAACCCGCGTTGCTGTTGCGTCACCACCGCCCTTTCATCGCGTTCTGGCTGGCGCGCATCTTCACCGCCAGCGGCTTCCAGATGCTCACCGTGGCCATCGGCTGGAACCTCTACCAACTGACCGGCAATGTGCTGGACCTGGGGCTGGTCGGCCTCGTGGAGTTCGTACCGCGCGTACTGTTCATGCTGCACACCGGGCATGTGGCCGACCGCTATGAGCGACGCAAGGTGGCCGCCATCTGCCAGACCGTGCAGGCGCTGATTGCCCTGAGCCTGGCCATCGGCGGCCTGACCGGCAACGTGACCCGCGAGATGATCTTTATCCTCGCCTTCCTGCTGGGTGCCGCGCGCTCGTTCGAAATGCCCACCACTCAGGCACTGCTGCCAAGCATCGTGCCCAGCGCGCTGTTCCCACGCGCCGTGGCCTCGTCGCAGTCAGCCCAGCAACTGGCGACCATTGTCGCGCCGGCGCTCGGCGGTTTGCTCTACGCGTTCGGCAGCGTGTGGGTGTATGGCCCTACCGTGGTGCTGTACCTCATTGCCTGCGTGCTGACCCTCAACCTGCCCGCCCGCCAGACCCCGTTGAATAAAGGCAAGGCCACCCTGGATTCGCTGCTGGCCGGCATTCGGTTTATCCGCAGCCGCCCGGACATTCTCGGCGCCATTTCCCTCGACCTGTTTGCGGTGCTGCTGGGCGGTGCGACCGCGCTGTTGCCGGTGTTCGCCAAGGACATCCTGCTGACCGGCGCCTGGGGCCTGGGCCTGCTGCGCTCGGCGCCGGCGGTGGGGGCGTTGCTGATGTCGCTGTGGCTGGCGCGGTTCTCGGTGGAGCGCCATGTGGGCCGCGTGATGTTCACCGCTGTCGGTGTGTTCGGCGTGGCGACCATCGCCTTCGGCCTGTCCACCTCCTTCTGGTTTTCCCTGGCGGTGCTGGTGGTGCTGGGGGCGGCGGACATGATCAGCATGGTCATCCGTGCGTCCTTCGTGCAGCTGGAAACCCCGGATGAAATGCGCGGTCGGGTCAGTGCGGTCAATGGCCTGTTTATCGGAGCGTCGAACCAGTTGGGCGAATTCGAATCCGGGATCACGGCCCACTGGTTCGGCACCGTGCCCGCCGTGGTCATGGGCGGGCTCGGTACCCTGGTGGTAACAGGCGTGTGGATCAAGCTGTTCCCGACCCTGGCGAATCGAGATCGCATGCATGTACCCGTGGAAGAGCCCATTCAAAAAACCAGCGTATAACCCATGTGAGAGGGGGCTTGCCCCCGATAGCGCCATGTCAGTCACAGCATCGTTGACTGACACCCCCCATCGGGGGCAAGCCCCCTCCCACACTTGGATAACCAGTGCTGGCTAGAGCGTGTCAGAGCACCTTATCGAGGGTGATGGGAAATTCCCGCACCCGTTTGCCGGTGGCGTGATAAATCGCGTTGGCCACCGCCGCCGCGACGCCGACGATGCCGATCTCCCCCACGCCCTTGGACCCGAGGGCGTTGACGATCTCGTCATGCTCCTCGACAAACACCACGTCTATCTCGCCGATGTCCGCGTTCACCGGGATGTGGTACTCGGCCAGGCTGTGATTCATGAAGCGCCCCAACTGATGATCCGTCTGGGTTTCCTCATGCAGCGCCATACCGATGCCCCACACCACCCCGCCGAGAATCTGGCTGCGGGCCATCTTGGGGTTGACCACGCGCCCGGCGGCAATCGCACTGACCACGCGGCTGACCTTGATGGTGCCCAGGTCCTCATCCACCTGCACCTCGACGAAGACGGCCGAATGGGTGGCGGTGCTGTAGCCCTCGCGTTTTTTGCCGGGTTCGCTGTCGACCTGCACCTCCAGCGCGTCTTCGCCACTGTCCTTGACCAATTGCGCCAACGACACACTCACGTCACCGGTGTGCAACTGGCCGTCTTCAAAGCGTACGGATTCGGCCTGCGTGAAGACCGGGTAAGTCTGCCGAGCAATAGCCAGCAGTTTGCCGGTCAACGCTTCGCAGGCCTGCTGCACCGCCGTGCCCACCGAAGACACGGTAAACGAGCCGCCCTGCAGTGGCGCGGTAGGCAATGAGGAATCGCCCAACACAAAGACCACGTCCTCGACCGCCACGCCACTGGCCTGCGCGGCAATCTGGGTCATCACCGTGTAAGTGCCGGTGCCGATATCGGTGGTGGCGCTGCTGACCGTCAACTTGCCCTGCGCGTCGATCCGCGCCTTGGCGCTGGCCTTCATCTGCATGGCTTCCCACACCCCGCCGGCCATGCCCCAGCCGATCAACTGGCGACCGTCGCGCATGCTGCGCGGTTCCGGGTTACGCTGGCTCCAGCCGAAACGCTCGGCACCTTCGCTGTAGCATTCGCGCAGGGCCTTGCTTGACCAGGGTTTGTCTTCGTTCTGGTTGCGCTCGGCGTAGTTGATCAGCCGCAGTTGCACCGGGTCGATTCCCAAGGCGCAGGCCAGTTCATCCATGGCGCACTCCAGGCCGATCACCCCGAGCGCTGCGCCAGGTGCGCGCATGTCCAGGGGCGTGAACACGTCCAGGGGCACCAGGTTGTAGGTCAGTTGCACGTTGTCGCAGTGATAGAGCATGCCGCTCCACTCCACCACATGTTCGCTGAAATCCTCGAAGCGCGAGGTCTGGCCGATAGCGGTGTGGCCCAGCGCGAGCAAACGACCGCCGGCGGCCGCGCCCATTTGCAAACGCTGCAGGGTGCGCGGGCGGTAGCCGAAGGTAAACATCTGTTGGCGAGTCAGGGTAACGCGCACCGAGCGTTTGAGCGCCAGGGACGCCATCACCGCCAGCGGCAATTGGTACTGCGGGCGCAAACCGGAGCCAAACGCACCGCCGACGAACGCGGCAAAGATGCGCACCTGGCTTTTATCCAGGCCGAAGACTTTTTGCACATAGGCCTGGCAGTTCTGCGGGCCCTGGGTCTTGTCATGGATATGCAGGGTGCCGTCCGGCTGATACAGCACGGTGCTGGCGTGGGGCTCCATCGGGTTGTGATGTTCGACGGGCGTGCTGTAGTGCAGGTCCAGGCTGACGGCGGCGCCGCTCCACTCGGCCTGGAAGTTGCCGCGCGGCTTGGGCGGGGTTTGCGGCGAGGCATAGGCCTGTTCCTGCATGGCCAGCAGGTCGGTTTCGAAGGCTTCGGTTGCGTACTCGATCTCCACCAGGGAGCCGGCATGCCGCGCCAATTCAAGGTTGTCGGCGATCACCAAGGCCAGGGGTTGGCCGCTGTACAGCACACGGTCGTTGTACAGCGGGCGGAACGGCGAGCCGTCGGCCGCGTCGTCGTCCTGGAAAGCGTCGTCGTAGCTGGCGATTCTTGGCCGGTTGAGGTGATCAATTACCGCCACCACCCCCGGCAGCGCCAACGCCCTGGAAGCGTCGATACGCAGCACGCGGCCCTTGGCGACGGTGCTGGACACCACGCTGCCATGCAGCAGGCCCTCCTCGGGAAACTCACCGGCGTAACGCGCCTGGCCGGTAACCTTGAGCAGACCGTCGACCCGGTCCAAGGGTTTGCCGATGGCAGTCATGGGCGTTCTCCTGCAACAGCGGCGTCACTCAGGGCACGAATGATGCCCCGGCGCGCCAACTTGATCTTGAAGCCGTTGTGTTCCAAGGGTTCCGCGTCTTGCAACAGGGCGTCGGCGGCTTGGCTGAAGGTTTCGCGGCTGACAACCTGGCCGATCAGCCCGGCTTCCACCGCGCGGTCGCGCCAGGGTTTGTGGGCCACGCCGCCGAGCGCCAGGCGCGCATCAATGATGCGGTCGCCGTCCAGCTCAAGGGCTGCAGCGACAGACACCAAGGCGAAGGCGTAAGAGGCGCGGTCGCGAATCTTCAGGTAGTTGCTATGGCTTGCCAGGTTGTCGGCAGGCAGTTCGACGGCGGTGATCAGCTCATCGTCGGCCAGCAGGTTGTCCCGTTGCGGCGTATCACCGGGCAGGCGGTGGAAGTCGGCGAACTCGATGATCCGCGCACCGCCACGGCCCTCGACATGCACCCGCGCCGCCAATGCCGCCAGGGCGACACACATGTCCGAAGGATGGGTAGCGACACACTGCTCACTGGCACCGAGGATCGCATGGATGCGGTTCAAGCCGGTGCGCGCCGGGCAGCCACTGCCGGGCTCGCGCTTGTTGCACGGTACCGTGGCGTCATAGAAGTAGTAGCAGCGGGTGCGCTGCAACAGGTTGCCGCCGGTACTGGCCATATTGCGCAGCTGCGGCGAGGCACCGGCGAGGATGGCTTGGGAGAGCAACGGGTAACGCTGTTCGATCAACGGGTGCCAGGCCAGGTCGGCATTGCTCACCAGGGCGCCGATCAACAGTCCGCCACTGGACGTTTGCTGAATGTCATGCAGCGGCAGGCCGGTGATGTCGATGAGGTGTTCGGGGCGGCTGATGTTTTCTTTCATCAGGTCCAGCAGGTTGGTGCCGCCGGCGATAAAGCGCGATGCGGCGCTGCTGAGGTGCACGGCCTCCTGTACGCCGGTCGGCCTGCTGTAATGGAAGGGGTTCATGGTTTGCCCTCCAGGACTTCCTCGATGGCAGCGCGGATATTGCTGTAGGCGCCACAACGGCAAAGGTTGCCGCTCATCAGCTCCTGAATCTGCGCGGTGTCGTGGGCACGGCCTTCATTGGCCAGGCCCACGGCGGAACAGATCTGGCCGGGGGTGCAGTAGCCGCACTGGAAGGCGTCGTGCTTGATAAACGCCTGCTGCATCGGGTGCAGTTGGTCGCCGTCGGCCAGGCCTTCGATAGTGGTCAGCTCGGCGCCGTCGCACATCACCGCCAGGGTCAGGCAGGCATTGATCCGCTTGCCGTCGCGCAATACCGTGCAGGCGCCGCATTGGCCGTGGTCGCAGCCTTTTTTGCTACCGACAAGGTCAAGTTGCTCGCGCAGAAGGTCGAGCAGTGTGGTCCACGGCAACACATCCAGTTGGCGGTCCTGGCCGTTGAGGCTCAGGCGTATCGAGTGGCTGACGAACGGTTGGGCCGCCGCGCCATTGGGGGTTGCGCTCATAAACACCTCACGGGTTGGTGGACATCCGCGGCGTTCAGGGAAATCGCCGTCTCAGGGGTACGACTTCCCGGGGTAATGAGCGTTCAAGGTGATTGATCAGCGGATATTGAGCAGCGTCGTCAGGGTGTTCTGCGGGGGGTTGATCGAGGAATTGCTGTATTGGAACCAGCCCTGGGCCTCCACGTTCAGGTCAAATACATAGATGTAGCCCATCAGTGTGCCGGCCCCGTTGCAGGCTTCGCTGATGTTGCCGACCTGGCAGACCGCCGTGCGCTGCCCATTGAGCTCTGCGCCATCAAAGCGGCCCATGGGGTTGTTTCCCAGGCCGACTTCCATGACTGACACCTTGGTGGGCCCACGGTGCGTGCACATCTGCGTGCTTTGTGCGCGCTCGGGGATGGTTTCCGTGCACGCCGCCGATTCAACCTTGAACACGCGCACTTCGCTCAACGGCGGTGCAGTCGCGCCCCAGGCCGGTGCTGCGCCGAGCAACAGGCTGATACAGGGGATCAGGGCTAGACTCCACGGGCTGGCGTTTTTCATGTTGCAGATGACCTTGGTTTAAACGTCGGCGCAGTATGCCTCAAGGCCTCGGCTGCTGGTATGATGCGCCGCTTTTTCCGATCCTCTCTGAAACCAAAGGCGCTTGGCGCAGTTTGTGCTTTGACTTAGAGGTCAACAAATCACGACGCCACAGAGCGTCACAGGGAGCAGGCATGCTGGAAAAGCTGTTTCAACTCAAGGCACACAACACCAACGTGCGCACCGAGATCCTCGCGGGCATCACGACATTCCTGGCCATGGCCTACATCCTGTTCGTGAACCCGAGCATCCTCGGCGAGACCGGCATGGACAAGGGCGCGGTGTTCGTCGCGACCTGCCTGGCAGCCGCCATCGGCTCGACCGTGATGGGCCTGATCGCCAACTACCCGATCGCCCTCGCGCCGGGCATGGGCCTCAACGCCTTCTTTACCTACACCGTGGTGCTGCACATGGGCCACACCTGGCAGGTGGCGCTGGGTGCGGTGTTCATTTCGGCGGTGTTGTTCTTCCTGTTGTCGATCTTCCGTATCCGTGAGTGGATCATCAACGCCATCCCCCTGCCCCTGCGCTCGGCGATTGCCGCCGGTATCGGCCTGTTCCTGGCTTTGATCGCCCTGCACAACGCCGGCATCGTGGTCAGCAACCCGGCCACCATGGTGGGCCTGGGCGACTTGAAACAACCGGCACCGATTCTCGCCACCCTCGGCTTCGTGCTGATCGTGGCCCTGGAAGCCCTGGCCGTGCGCGGCGCGGTGCTGATCGGCATCCTGGCGGTGACCCTCGTGTCCATCCTGCTGGGCGTCACGCCTTTTGGCGGCGTCACGTCGATGCCACCGTCCCTGGCCCCGACCTTCCTGCAGCTGGATATCAAGGGCGCGCTGGATATCGGCCTGGTCAGCGTGATCTTCGCCTTCCTGTTCGTCGACCTGTTCGATAACTCCGGCACCCTGATCGGCGTGGCAAAGCGTGCCGGCCTGATGGGCAAGGATGGCCACATGCCAAAAATGGGCCGTGCGCTGATCGCCGACAGCACCGCCGCCATGGCCGGTTCCCTGCTCGGCACCTCGACCACCACCAGCTACATCGAGTCGGCGGCGGGCGTGAGCGCCGGCGGCCGCACCGGCTTGACCGCCATCGTGGTCGCGATCCTGTTCCTGCTGGCGTTGTTCTTCTCGCCACTGGCCGCCAGCGTCCCAGCCTTCGCCACCGCGCCGGCCCTGCTGTTCGTGGCGGTGCTGATGACCCAGGGCCTGGCCGAAATCGACTGGGACGACATTACCGTAGCAGCGCCGGTGGTGATCACCGCCCTGGCAATGCCTTTCACCTACTCCATCGCCAACGGCATCGCCTTCGGTTTCATCGCCTGGACCGCCATCAAGCTGCTTTCGGGCCGCTACCGTGAGCTGAACCCGGCGCTGGTGATTCTGTCGATTCTGTTCGTGATCAAGCTGGGCTGGTTCAACGCATGACTTTTGACGCCGCACGCTACACCGCTCAACTGCAAGACAAGGTCACGCGCTTGCGTGACCTGTTGGCACCGTTCGACGCGCCCGAGCCGCAGGTCTTCGACTCGCCGATGCAGCACTTCCGCCTGCGCGCGGAGTTCCGCCTGTGGCGCGAAGGCGGTGAACGCCACTACGCGATGTTCTCCCAGGACGACAAGCGCACGCCGATCCTGATCGAAGCGTTCCCCATCGCCAGCCAGCGCATCAACCAGTTGATGCCGCAGCTCAAGGCCGCCTGGCAAGCCAGTGCCGTCCTGAGCCACAAGCTGTTCCAGGTGGAGTTCCTCACCACCCTGGCCGGCGACGCGATGATCACCCTGTGCTATCACCGCCCGCTGGACGAGGACTGGCACACCGCCGCCAACCAGCTGGCTGCCGACTTGAATGTCAGCATCATCGGCCGCTCCAAGGGCAAGCGCGATGTGATTGGCCATGACTACGTGGTGGAAAAGCTCGAAGTCGGCGGCCGTACCTTCAGCTACCGCCAGCCCGAAGGTGCCTTCACCCAGCCCAACGGCACGGTGAACCAGAAGATGCTCAACTGGGCCTACGACGCCCTGGGCGATCGCCCGGATGATTTGCTGGAGCTGTACTGCGGCAACGGCAACTTCACCCTGCCCCTGGCGACGCGCGTGCGCAACGTGCTGGCTACCGAAATCAGCAAGACCTCGGTGAATGCGGCCCTGAGCAACCTCGATGAAAACGCGGTGGGTAACGTCACGCTGGTGCGTCTCTCTGCCGAAGAACTCACCGAAGCCCTCAACGAAGTGCGCCCGTTCCGCCGCCTGCACGGCATCGACCTGAAAAGCTACGAATTCGGCAGCGTGTTCGTCGACCCACCACGCGCCGGCATGGACCCGGACACCTGCGAACTGACCCGACGTTTCGACAACATCCTGTACATCTCCTGCAACCCGGAGACGTTGGCGGCGAACATCGCGCAACTGCATGACACGCATAAGATTACGAAATGCGCGATGTTTGACCAGTTTCCGTGGACGCACCACATGGAATCCGGGGTGTTATTGACTCGGCGGTAACTCGACGTCCTCTGGTTCCTTCTTGCGCGGCCGCCCGCCCTTCTTGCCATTGGCGCGGGCGGCGGCGGCTTTGGCGGCGCTGCTTTTGCGACCGTTGCGCGAAGCAACCAGGCTGATCGCCAGGTCCATCAGGGGTTTGCTGGTGGCAATCAGGCCCGTGATCGAAACATCCAGGTCTTGGGCCTCACAGCACAGCGCCTTTCCGCCAAAGCCGACTTCCAGTTGCTCAAAGTCCTCCAGGGAAAACCCTGCGAACTCGGGCAGACCCGCTACCGGCAGTACAACGCGACTACCGTCGCTGAAGCCGATGGAAATGCAGTTGTCTTCATAACGCACAGCGCTGGCACGGGCATAAAGGTGCCGTGTCTTGCGCCCTCGGGCTATCGCCTTTTCGACGTCGGCCTCAGTGAGCGGTTTATAGGGTACAACTTTGGCTTTTACGATTTTCATAGATCAATCCCCACGCAGTCTGGTGCTCGTACCAGATTCAAAATTGTCCTCTGCGCTACGACATCGTGCCGAGCACTTGCGATGACGTGGACTCCACGTCGAACAACCAACCCTGGCACCAACTCACCGGCCTCCCAATCCCAGGAATGATTCTCGAGGCAGACCGTTTGCAGGTATTCCCACCAGAGCCTAGGTGCACGCGCCAAGTAATGCCGCTGCATGATCGCCCAGCGTATTTCTTTCAAAACCGCCATGGGTGGCCGCCGCCGCTCAGGCTCTACGTCCCACAACTCCACGTCCCCGTCCAGAAAGCTGAAACGAAAACGCGCATCCCATTCCTTCCCCCGCACATGCACATGGGGCGGGCAATGCTCATCCCTGATAAACACCGAAATCACATATCCTTTGTAATTGCCTACTCTCATCGTAACCCATCCGTTAGGTTATTTTCCGCCAGGTAACAATTTTCCCCTGTCACCCGACAACCGGCCCCATTTCCCGAAGCTGATTCACAGATTAGTAAGCACAAAAAACCCGGCGAATGCCGGGTTGTAACCACTCATGCCGAGGGCTGGAAATACCCCGCCAAGGCCCGCAAGTCCTGCTCTCTCAGCAACCCCGCGTAATACTTCAACTGAATCCTCGCCAGCAGATACGCATGCCGCGCATTCGCCAGGTCGCGGCGGGCAGTGAACAGTTGCTGCTCGGCGTCGAGTACGTCGAGGTTGACCCGTTCACCGCCGGCCACACTCTTTTTCGTCGCAGCGACTAAAGCCGTGGCAGAGCTGACGGCCATTTCATAAGCACGCACTTTGGCCGCGCCGCTGGTATTGAGGTTGAACTGTTTGCGCAACTCCACCAGCGTGGCCGAGGTTTGCGCGTCCAGCTCGTACTGGGCTTGAGACAGCTGGTTCGCCGCCTGCCGCGTGGAGGCCGATACGCCGCCACCGGCAAACAGCGGCAGGCTGACCTGGATGCCGACGGTGTTGGTGTCGTACTTCTGCTTGTAGCTGCTCTCCGAGTCGGAGTGGGTCTGGCGGCTGGAGGCGTACAGGCTGACCTTGGGCAGGTGCCCGGCGCGTTTGCGCTCCACTTCATAGGCGGCCACGTCCAGGGCGTGGTGCTGGGATTGGAGTTCCGGGTTGTTGGCCATGGCCAGTTCGCGCCAGGTTTCGAAACGGTTGGGTTCCAGCGGCGGGATCTCGAATTGGCGCGTCAGTGGCGCCAGTTCTTCGATCTGCAACGGTTGGCCGACGATGGCTTCCAACTCGCGCAGGGCGCTGTCCTGGGCATCCTGGGATTCGATCTCTTCGGCCTGGGCCAGACTCAGGCGCGCCTGGGTTTCCAGCACATCGGTGCGCGTGCCTTCGCCGCCTTTGAGCAGGCGGTCATTGAGTTGCAGGCGCTCGGCATACGCACGTTTCTGTGCGCGGCTCAGCTCGATTCGCTCCTGGGCCAATAAAGCCTGGCTGTAGGCGTTGAGCACCCGCACCGCCAGCTCCTGGCTCTTGCCGCGAAAGCGTTCATCGGCCATCAACGCCTGGGCGGTGCCCTGGCGAAAGCGCGCGTAGGCCTCGTAATCCAGCAGCGGTTGTTGCAAGGTCAGGGTCGACGCGTAACTGCGGTAGTCACGGTCACTGGTGACATCACCCGCCGTCACTTCGGATTCGTTGCGCGAGTTGTTGTAGCTCCACGATAGGTTCGGCAACAGCGCCGCGCGGCCGATCACGCGGTTTTCTTCACCGGCTTCACGCGCCTGGATCGCGGCCTGAAAGGTCGGGTCATTGCGCAGGGCCAGGTCGTAGGCATCCAGCAAACCCAAGGCGTGCGCCGAGGTACACCCCAAACACAAGATAAACAGCAGCGCCTTCATTCTTCCACCAGCGCCATGTGGGTGCGATCCATCAACGGTTTGAACAGGTAGTTGAGCATCGAGCGCTCCCCGGTCTTGACGAAGGTTTCCACCGGCATGCCCGGACGGATCTGCACGCCGTCCAGTTGCTGCATTCCCGCCGCGCTGACCTGGGCACGCAGCGTGTAATAGGGCTCGTCGGTGCGCTCATCGACCTGGCGGTCCGCCGAAACCAGGGTCACCTCACCGGCCACCCGTGGCGTGGTGGATTGGTTGAACGCCGAGAACATCAACTCCACCGGCAAGCCCGGATGCACTTTGTCGACCATCTGCACCGGCACCCGCGCCTCCACCAGCAAGGGCTCGCCCTGGGGCACGACGTCCATCAACACCTGGCCGGGCTTGATCACGCCACCTTCGGTGTACACGTCCAACCCCACCACCACGCCCGACGCCGGCGCTCGCACCAGGCTGTTGGCCAGTTCGAACTCGGCCGAGGCCAGGCGATTGCGCAGGTCGTCGCTGCGGGTGCGGGTCTCGGCCAACTGGCCGCGCAGGTCTTTCTGGAAGTCTTCGCCAAGCTGGCGGATGCGCAGGCGCAGTTCCATCACTTGGCGCTGCAATTGGCCGATGCGCCCGTCGTCTTCGGCGATGGCGCCGTCGATCTGGGAATACAGGCGCTCGCTGTCGAGCAGGCGGTTGCGCGGGATGTAACCGTCACGCGCCAACTCGCGCAGGCCTTGCAGTTGCTCATTCAACGCCGCCCGCTGCCGGACTTTGCTCGCTTGCGAATCCCGCGTGCCACGCAACTGCGCCTCGGCGCCGGCGATGGTTTCGCGCAGGCCTTGTTGCTCGGTGGCCAGTGCCTGGGCCCGGCTCTGGAACAGTTGCCGTTGCAGGCTCAGCGTGCCCGCCGCCTCGGGATCGTTGAGCAGCTCGGGGCCGAAGCTGATCGCCGCCAGCCCTTCGCTTTCGGCACTCAAGCGCGCCTCACTGGCCAGGGATGCCAGGTACTGGCTGCGCAGGGACTGCATCTGCCCGCGCAAAGGCGTTTCTTTCAAGCGCAGCAGGACCTGGCCGGCGCTGACCACATCACCGTCGCGCACCTCGATGCGCTCCACGATCCCCCCGGCCGGGTGCTGCACCGTCTTGCGATGGCCCGAGACCATGACCTTGCCCGGCACCGCAACACCCTTGTCCAACGGCGCCAACGCTGCCCAGCCAAGGAACCCGGCAAAACCGCCGAGCACCAGCAGCCAACCCAGGCGCGAATATTTTTTATCATCCAGCGCCAGCACATTGTTCGGCGCGTCACTGATCAGCACGGGTTTGCTCTGGCTCATGCCTGTTTTCCTTCACCAAGGCGGTAACTCATGTTCAGGGTCGACACTGGCTTGCTCGCTGCCGGTTTCTGCCGTGCCTCCAACACGCGGGCCGTCGGCCCGAAGGCCTGCAACTGGCCGTCCTTGAGGATCAGCAACTGGTCCGTCAGGGTCAGTACGTTGGGCTTGTGGGTGATCAGGATCACCGTGCGACGCTGTTGCTTGAGCTGGCCGATGGCCTGGAGCAGGGCCTGTTCGCCCACTTCGTCGAGGTTGGCGTTGGGCTCGTCCAGCACGATCAGCGCAGGCAGGCCGTACAGCGCACGCGCCAGGCCGACCCGCTGTTTCTGGCCGCCGGACAGCCCGGCGCCGCCTTCGCCCAACGGCGTGTCGTAGCCTTGCGGCAGTTGCAGGATCAGCTCATGCACGCCGGCCATTTGTGCGGCGGCAAGGACCTTGTCCGCGTCGACCTCGGCAAACCGCGCGATGTTTTGCGCGATGCTGCCAGCGAACAGCTGGATGTCCTGCGGCAGGTAGCCAATGTGCGGGCCCAGTTGCTGTTTGTCCCACAAGGCCAGGTCGGCACCGTCCAGCCGCACCTTGCCGGCCAAGGGTTCCCAGGCGCCCACCAGGATCCGGGCCAGGGTGGATTTGCCGCAGCCTGACGGCCCGATCACCCCCAGTACCTCGCCCGCCGCCAGGCTGAAACCCAGGTTGGCCAGCGCCGGTCGACGGCTGCCGGGGGCGCAGGCGCTGATTTGCTCGACGCTCAGTTGGCCCTTGGGCACCGGCAGGCTCATGCGTTCGGGCCGGGCCGGGTTGGCCTCCAGCATCTGTGACAGGCGATCAAACGCCAGGCGCGCCGAGCCCCACTGCTTCCACACGCCGATCAACTGGTCGATGGGGCTGAGCACGCGGCCCATGAGGATCGAACCGGCGATCATCATCCCCGGCGTGATGTCGCCCTGCACCGCGAGCAACGCGCCCAGGCCCAGCACCAGCGACTGCAATGCCAGGCGCACGCCCTTGGACCAGGCGGTGACCGTCGCGGTCTTTTCACTGGCCAGGTTCTGCTGCGCCAGGAACGCCTGGTGCTGGCCGAACCAACGCGCGCGCAAGGTAGCGAGCATGCCCATGGCTTCGATGGTGTCGGCATTGCGCAGGTTAGCCGTGGCCTGCTGGCTGGCGCTGATCGACAGTTGGCTGGCCAGCGCCATCGGCGCCTGACTGACGTTGTGGTTGACCCACGCCAGCACGATCAACAGCACTGTGCCGACCAGCGCCAACAGCCCGAGCCAGGGGTGGAACAGGAAGATCACCAACAGGTACACCGGAAACCAAGGCGCATCGAAAAACGCGAACAACGCCTGGCCGGTGGCGAACTGACGCAGCGTGGTCAGGTCATGCAACGCCTGGCCGGCCGCCTGGGTGCCGCCCTTGAGTTGCGCTTCATACGCGGCGTCGTACACCCGCTGGTTCAAACGCATGTCCATCTGCGTGCCGAGACGGATCACCACCTGGCTGCGCACCCACTCCAACGCGCCCATCAGGCCGAACAGGCCAAGGATCATCAGCGTCAGCATGAGCAGGGTCATCTGGTTGCCCGAAGCCAGCACCCGGTCGTACACCTGCAGCATGTACAGCGCCGGGGCGAGCATCAGCAGGTTGATCACCGCCGAGAACAGGCCGATGTTGAAGAAGCCACTTTTATAGGCCGTGAGGGCAGCCAGGGTTTCGTTGCCGGCGTGGCGCATCTGGGGATTCTCAAAGGGTTGAGCGGGCAGCGCCGTCGCGTTGACAGGCTGTACGACGCTGCGCAGAATTCGGCACCGCCGTCGCTGAAGAGATAGAAGGCTTGGGCGACGGCGGTGTGTCATGCGGCGAATGGGAGAGCGATCTTCCATTCGCTTTTTTGCTTAAGCGGCCAGGGCGAAGTCCTGAGGCACGTCTTGTACGCCCACCAGCGCCACGTCGGAGGCGGCGACAGCAGCCGAGTCCACATGCGCCACACCGGCAGCGGCCAGTTGGTCGAACGTCGAGTTGATCGACAGGCTTGGGTCGATGTCCTTGAGCAGGGAGTCGATCGCCGACGCCAGTGCCGAGCTGTCGCCGCTCATCAGGCCGTAGACGATTTTGTGCACCTGGCCGTCGCGGCCTTCGGACTGCAGGCTCGACAGGCCCAGGTTGGCGAAGCTGACTTCCTGCTCAGCGAGGGCGTAGCTACCGCCGGCAGCGCCGCCCGTCAGAATGGTGCCCAGGTCCAGCGAGTCGATCGAACCCCACAAGGTGTGCGACGGCGGGTTGAACAAGGTGTAATGCAGGTCGCCGTTGGCCACCACCGCGGCATTGCTGACGGTGCTCGACACGCCATATTGGGTGCCGTCGAACGGGCCAGGATTGAAACCACCGGTATTCGAACCCTCTTTGACCGACCCTTCACGGTGGTTCAGGTCACCAAAGTAAGCCGACCAGTCGCTCAGGTACTCGGCAACGGTGTTCGCGGCGTAGGCGGTGCTGTATGAAATAGAAATGCTCATGCAAAACTCCAAGTCATGGGGTGGTATCTCCGCAGCAAGCCAGTGCCTGCTGTGGTTTTGCCCGTCACTGGGCAAAATCGGTCAGAACTGATATTCAACGGTGCCCTGCAAGGTGCGCCCACGCCCGAGGGTGAAGGCCAGTACGTCGCCCAGCGGCACCAGGTAGGCGCGGTCGGTGACGTTTTCCATGGCCAGGCGCAGGGTCAACTGCTCGGTGGCGCGGTAGCTGCTGTAGAGGTCATAGACGGTGTAGGGCTTCCAGTCGGCCGGGTAGACGCCGGTTTGCGAGGTGGTCACGCCGGCGCCACCTTTGACGTAGTAACCGCCGCTGTAGCGCGCACGAACCCCCACATCCAACTTGCGCTCGAACAAGCGTGCGCCCAGCGTCGCGGTGCCGCGGTCCATCGGCATGTGTTCGGAGGAACCCAGGATCGCGCTGCAGCTCTGACCCGCATTGGCCACGTCGTCCGGCACCATCGCGTCTACCGGCGCTCGGCTGCCCGGCCCCTTCTGGATCTTGGTGACACCACCCAGCCACGCGGTCTTGCTGCAGAACGTATTACTGCCGAGCATGCGCGTGTAGTTGAACTGGCCGTAGGCGAACCCGGCGTCGTAATCCAGCTGGTACTCGAGGCCGCGAAAACGGGTGGTTTCCAGGTTGTTCACATACGCCGCATTGCCGATATTGGCGATGCCATAACCGGGCGGCTGCACCCCCAGGGCCATATAGGAAAAGTCATCCACGCGGGTGTTGAAGTAGGACACCTTCATGCCCACGCGGTCCTCGGCGAACAGCAGGTCTTCCTTGAGCACGTTGAAGCCGACCTCCCAGGCCGTGGACGTCTCGGGCTTCAAGTACGGGTTGGGGAAAATCGACTCCGAACCGCCGCCGTGGGGCCGGCCGCTGACCAGTGTTTCGGTGACGGCCGGAGGGCGCCAGCCCTTGCCGTACGTGGCGAACAGTTGCAGCCAATCCACGCCGGGCTTGACTGACAGGCCGAAGGTCGGCGAGAAGTGCCCCTCTTCCCGATCCACGTCATAAGTCATGGGCAAGCCGATCTGTCGCGTGGTGCCGATGATGAAGGTACGGGTGTTCAGGCCGGTCTCGCCGCGCAGCCGATAGCGGTCGTAACGCAACCCGGCATTGAGGTTCAGCCAGTTGTCGTAGTCGTAGTCCAGGCGCGCGAACAGGCTGCCCATCGCCCGGTCACCTTTAGGCGTGATGCTTTCCGCCGCCGAGGCCGTCACCGCCGAATCGGCGGCCACCATTTGATTGGAATCCGGCCGGACCTTGTCGTAGAAAAACTCCAGGCCGTAGTTGGCCTTGATCACCGACAGCTCGCTCAAGGCGAAGGTCGAGATGTTCTGCGCCTGCAAACCATAGGTGTTGGTCTGGTAGGTAACGTCGTAGCCCTTGCTGCTGCCACGGGTCAGTGTGGTCTGGTCATTGCGGGTGTCGACGTAGTAGAGCTTGGCCTTGAAATCGATCAGCGGGTTGTCCGGCGTGTAGCTGTAGTCCAGTGCGAAGTTCTGCGCCGTGACATTGCTGCTGCCGAGCTTCTCCCAGAGCTGGGCCTTTTCGGCGGTCATCATGTTGACGTCGTCGTAGTCGACCTCGGTGGTCAGGTAGCTCAATTGCAGACGCTGATCCACCGGCAGGTTCAGACCCAGCTTGAGCAGGCGTGAACGCATCACCGAGCCGGTGTACTCGACGGTGGAGTTTTTGATCCGGTCTTCACTGGCCGGCAGGAAAGAACTGCCGGTGCGCAACTCGCCGATGCTGCCCCGTGTGCCGGGTTTGTAGTCGCCGAGATGACGTTCACTGGCAGCCACCAACATGTCCCACACATCGGTGCCCACGGCAAACGCCGAACTGCCGATAAAATGCGTGCCGTTGCTGCGCCCACCCAGCCCGGTGGTCAAGCGGATGCGCCCACCGATTTCCTTGCCGCCCTTGAGCAGGTCGGCGGCTTCCACGGTGCGAAAATTGGCCACACCACCGATCACCCCGGCGCCGCCCATCGTGGACGTGGCGCCCTTTTCGATCACCACCTCCGACAGCAATTCCGGGTCGACATACAGCGTGCCATTGCGTTGCTGGTGGCCACTTTGCTGGTAGTTCTGGCGCATGCCGTCCACCGACATGTTGACCCGGCCATAGTCCTGGATGCCGCGAATATTCACCGACAAACCGGGGTCTTGCTGGCTGACCGCCGAGTAGACGCCCGGCGCCTCTTCGAGCATCTCGGCGGCATGCCGTGGTGGGTTGCGATCCAGTTGCTCACGCCCGACCACACTCACCGACCGTGGCGATGAATACACCCAGTCGTTGGGGTGCAGGCCGGTGATCGTGGTGGTCGCCAGTGCCAACGCGGCGCCGCTCTGCTCGACGCGGGTCAGGGTGACTTGGCGTTCGCCATTGAAGCGATACTCCACCGGCGCATTCCCCAACAGACGCGCCAAACCTTCCTGCACGCTGTATTGCCCTTTCACGGCCGTACTCTGCAAACCGGCCAGGCGCTGGCTGTCGAACAGCACTTGCAGGCCGGCCTGGTCGGCGAATGCCAGCACAGCACTGCCCAGGGACTGCGCGGGGATATCCAGCATCAGCACCGCAGGGTGTGCAGCATTCGCCTGAGACTGAGCAGCGAATACCGGAGCCACAGCGGCGAACAGGCCCAGGTGGATGACCAGGGCTAACCGGCTTGCGGTGATACGCCCCTTGTTGAGTGCTGACATTTCTGTTGTTCCCTGCGCTGAGCGCTTTCTTGTTTATGCGAATGCTTCTCACCTAGCAAGACGTGCGACGCGCAGGAAGTCAGTAAGGTTTTTTGAAAGTTTTTCAGGAAGGGGGATTTCAGGCGGTGGGAGCAGGCCCCCACCGGGTCATCAATAGATCAGGCTGAGGCCAGCCAGGTCCAGGCGTTGCACCTGCAGTTCCTGGGTCAGCGTGGCAAGGGCGGTGTCGAGCATGTCGAGGCGGAACACGCCGCTGACTTCACGCTCGCCGAGGGCCGAGTCAGTCAACACCACGCGCCCGGGACGGTAGCGGTTGAGTTGTTCGATGACATTGGCCAACGGCTGGCGATCAAAGATCAACACACCGCGTCGCCAACTGGTGGCGCGCGCGACGTCGAGTTGATCCAAAGGCACGATGCCTTCCTGAGTGCTGTAGCGTACGGCCTGGCCTTGTTTGACCACTTTGTCGGCCGGGCCTTTTTTCGGGATGGCTTGCAGCGTGACCTCGACACTGTGTTCCAACACCCCGGTCCACGCCTGGCTGTCGCCCTCGCGCTCCACCACAAACTTCGTGCCCAGCGCCCGGGTTTGCCCGCCAGCGCTCTGCACCACGAACGGTCGGGTTTCCTCGCCCACCTTCGGTGCCACATCAAAGATCGCCGAGCCCTGCAGCAGGCTGATGCGGCGTTGCACACTGTCGTAATCCAGGCGGATGGCACTGGCGGAATCCAGCTCGACCTTGCTGCCATCGGCCAGGTGCACGGTGCGCACTTCGCCTTTCTCGGTGATGTAGTCGGCCTGCATGCGCAGCAACAAGTCCGGACCACGCACCCAGCCGACACCGGCTACCACCACGACCAGCGCGACGGCCGCCGCACGTTGCCATGGCCGGCGCCGCCTGGTCCCGCGCACAGGCTGCGTCGCCGTCGATGGGCGCTGGCGGTTCACCGGCGGCTCCTTGTACACCTCGCCCAGTGCCGCCCAGGTCTGTTCGGCAAAACGCAATGCCGCTTCGTGGCGGCTGTCGCAGGCGATCCAATGCCGCAACTCGGCCTGCTCCTGTTCGGTCAGGGCACCGGCGTGCAGGCGCACCGCCCACTCGGCGGCCGCCTCGGTAATGCTGTGCTGCTGCGGACCCTGGCTATTCACGTGTGAATCTCGAATTTTTCGTTATATAACGCTGTGACGAGTGAACGGGCGTTTTTCGGTAATTCATTCGTCGGATGGCGCCCTCTCGCCTTCCTGCAAGCGTTGCATCACGTAGGCCAACGCTTTGGCCAGGTGCTTTTGGACGCAGCTGTCAGAGATGTCCAGGTGCCGGGCGACCTGGGCATGGGTCATGCCTTCGATGCGGTTGAGGCGGAAAATCTGCTGGGTGCGCTCCGGCAACTCCGCCAGTGCCTGCTTCAATGCCTGTCGCTGTTGCTGCGCCATTGCCTGAACCTCCAACCCGGCCACGTCATCTTCAATCTCGGCCAGCGCCTCATGGGGCACGGAGTCAGTCTTGCGCCGCGCTTCCTGGCGAATATGGTCGATCAGCAGATTGCTTGCCGTTCGATAGAGATAGCCCTGGGAGTTGTCGATGCGCTCGCCCGCCGGCTTTTCCGCCAGGCGCAGGAAGCTCTCCTGCACCAGGTCTGCGGCCAACTGCGGGTCCCGTACCTTGCGCGCCAGATACCCGCGCAAGGCATCGGCATGCTTGAGAAACAGGCCTTTGAGATCCACGTCCGACAAACCGACTCCCTGGAATGTTAAGGAAACAGGCGGGCATCTTAAGCGTTGTCGAGAATGATTTTCAATTGATATCTAATCTGATCCGCCTTTATGAACGGCCTGATTAACGGTTCGATAATCGAACACATACGCCACCATCAATTGACCAAATTAACCATTCAGTACATTTTATCTGCACAACTAACAAGAATTGTGGAGAACACCCCATGCCGCCTATCGTGCTGGTGCTCAACGGTCCCAATCTCAACCTGCTCGGCACCCGCGAGCCCGCTACCTACGGCCATGAAACCCTGGCCGATGTGGCTGCCTTGTGCGGCCGCAGCGCTGAACAGCTGGGCCTGAAAATCGAATTCCGCCAGACCAATCATGAAGGCGAACTGCTCGACTGGATCCACGGCGCCCGCGCCCGCTGCGCCGGGATCGTGATCAACCCGGCGGCCTGGACCCACACCTCGGTGGCGATCCGTGATGCGCTGGTGGCCAGTGAAGTGCCGGTGATCGAAGTGCATCTCTCCAACGTGCATGCCCGCGAAGCGTTCCGTCATCACTCCTTTGTGTCACCCATCGCCAAGGCCGTGCTCGCGGGGTTCGGCAGCCACGGCTACCACCTGGCGCTGGAACACTTCAGCCAGTTGCTCAAAGGATCGGCCCGATGAAAACACGCATCCTCGCCGGCCTGATCGGCGCTGGCATCCAGGCTTCCCGCACGCCCGCGCTGCATGAACAGGAAGGCGATGCCCAAGGTTTGCGTTACTTGTACCGCCTGATCGACCTTGAGCCCCGGCAGTTGGGCATCGACGCCTTGCCCGATCTGCTGCGCGCCGCCGAGCTCATGGGCTTTACCGGGCTGAACATTACCTACCCGTGCAAGCAGGCTATCCTACCGCTGCTCGATGAACTGTCCGACGAGGCCCATGGCATTGGCGCGGTCAACACGGTGGTGTTCAAGGACGGCAAGCGCATCGGCCACAACACCGATTGCCTGGGATTTGCCGAAGGGTTCCGGCGCAACTTGAGTGATGTCGCCCGCCAACGCGTGGTGCAGATGGGCGCCGGCGGTGCAGGTGCCGCAGTGGCCCATGCGCTGCTGGCCGAGGGAGTGCAACAGTTGAGTATTTTCGACGTGGACCCCGCCCGTGCCCGCGACCTGGTGGAGAACCTCACGCTACGTTTCGGCCCAGGGCGCGCCCAAGTGGGCAACCACGTAGAAAACGCCGTGGCCGAGGCCGATGGGCTGGTGAACACCACGCCGATGGGCATGGCCAAGCTGCCCGGCACACCGGTGCCCGCCGCTTTGCTAAGAGCAGACCTGTGGGTGGCGGAAATCGTGTATTTCCCGCTGGAAACCGAACTGCTGCGCGATGCCCGCGCATTGGGCTGTCGCACCCTGGATGGCGGCAACATGGCGGTGTTTCAGGCGGTGAAGGCGTTTGAGCTGTTCTGTGGGGAAGTGCCGGATGCGCAGCGCATGCTGGCGCACTTCCAGTGCATGAATACCTGACTGAGTTGGAATAAAAATCCAAATGTGGGAGGGGGCTTGCCCCCGATAGCGGTGGATCAGCCAGCTTATCTGTAGCTGACCCACTGTCATCGGGGGCAAGCCCCCTCCCACATTTTAAATGCATTCCAACCTGAGACTTCAGGCCTGGAGGTAACGCATCACCGAATCACAAATCATGTCCCGATGCCGCTGTTTAACCGCCTCATCCGACAGGTCGATCTGAAAAATCTCACTGAAGGTATGGCGGTTGGACACCCGGTAAAAGCTGAACGAGTTGATCAGCAGGTGCACGTCCAACGGTTCCAGCCCTTCCCGGAACAAGCCCAGCTCGGCGCCACGGCGCAAGGTCTCCCCCAACCCTTCAAGGATCTTGCTGTTCATCGCCTTGATGGTGTCTGTACGCTTCACGTACTCGGCATTGTGGATATTTTCGATGCTGACAATGCGCACAAAATCCACATTCTGGTCATGGTGATCAAAGGTGAACTCCACCAGCCGCCGGATCGCTTCACGCGGCTCCAGGGCCGTGAGGTTCATGCGGGTCTCGGTGTTGCGGATGTCGCCGTAGAGTTTCTCCAGCACCTCGACGTACAACTGCTCCTTGCTGCCGAAGTAGTAATAGATCATGCGCTTGGAGGTGTGGATACGCTCGGCGATCGCGTCCACACGAGCGCCGGAAAGGCCCTGCTGGACAAACTCGACGATGGCTTCCTGGAGTATGTTTTCGCGGGTCTTTTCCGGATTGTTCTTACGACTCTTGCGAGGTGCCTCGGTGGTCATGGTGCGCTCACGGCCAGTGTTATGCAGGCCGTGATTATGGGCCGCGACGCTCCCCGAAAGAAAGCACCGCACCGCCGTTATAAACGCGCCTGGCGCACCGCACCGCTGCGCGATTTGGCCATGGCGGCCAGGCGCACCGCCACGTTGGCTGCGCCGTAGCCGGCATAACCATTCTTGCGCTGGATGATCTCGAAGAAAAACCGCCCTTCGAAGGGTTCGGTGTAGACGTGAAACAACTCGCCGCCCTGGGCATCGCGGTCGTACAGCACGTTGTAGTACGCCAGCTCACTGAGGAACTCATCGTCGAAATCGAAACGCGCCGCCAGGTCGTCGTAGTAGTTGAGCGGGATATCCAGCAGCGGCACACCGGCCTCCTTGGCGCGGCGCACTTCGGCAAAGATATCAGCGCAGTCGAAGGCAATATGGTGCACACCCGAGCCGCGATAGCTCGACAGCGCGTGGGAAATCGCCGTGTTGCGGTTCTCGGAGATGTTCAGCGGCAGACGGATCGAGCTGCAACGGCTGCGCAGCGCGCGGCTTTTCACCAGGCCGTAAGGGTCGGGCAGTACCACTTCGTCATCGGCTTCGAAATCCAGCAGGCTCTTGTAGAACAGCACCCAGCTGTCGAGGCTGTCGGCTGGCAGGGCCATGGCCATATGGTCGATACGCAGCAAGCCGCCGCTGGATGACACGCCGGGCTGCAGGTTGAAGTCGGTGTCGTACAGCCCGCCTTCACTCTGATCCACCAGGTAAATCAGGCTGCCATCCGGCGCACGTACCGCCGCCAGCTCCAGCTCATTCGGCCCGACCAGGCCGCGATACGGCTGGCCTTTGTACGCCACCGCCCGTTCCAGGGCCTTGGCGCTGTCCTTGACCCGAATCGCGGTGGCACACAGCGACGGCCCATGGGCCTCGAAAAAGTTGTGGGCAAACGAATAGGGTTCGCAGTTGAGGATCAGGTTGATATCGCCCTGGCGCAACAGGCTCACGCTCTTGGAGCGATGCTGCCCGGCCTTGACGAACCCCAGGCGTTCCAGCCAGTGGGTGAGCTTGGCGCCAAGGCTCTCGTCCACGGCAAATTCAAGGAACTCGATGCCGTCGTATTCGCTGGCAGGCGGGGTATCAAACAGAATCTCGACCGGTTGCGCCGGCGCTTCCTGTTTCAGGCGTTCGCGGGTTTTCTCTTCGAGGTACAGCAGGGAGCGCAGGCCATCCGCCGCGTTCGCACGGGTGGGCGCGGCGCGGAAGCCGTCGTTGAAAATTTCCAGGGACAGCGGCCCGGTGTAGCCGCTCTTGATGATCGGCCCGAGGAACCCAGCCAGGTCGAATTCGCCTTGGCCGGGGAAGCAGCGGAAGTGCCGACTCCACTCCAGCACGTCCATGGCCAGGATCGGCGCGTCGGCCATTTGTACGAAGAAGATCTTGTCGCCGGGGATCTCGGCGATGGCGCTCGGGTCGCCCTTGAGGGACAGGGTATGAAAGCTGTCGAGCAATACACCAAGGCTCGGGTGATCGACCTGACGCACCAGGTCCCACACCTGTTGCCAGGTATTTACATGCTTGCCCCAGGCCAGCGCTTCATAGCCAATGCGCAAGCCACGACGGCCGGCGTGTTCGGCGAGCAGGCCGAGGTCATCGAGCAGAATGCGCTCGTCGCCCACGCAATCGGCGGAGGCATTGCTGCACACCAGCACCAGGTCTGTGCCCAGTTCCTGCATCAAGTCGAATTTGCGCTCGGCGCGCTCCAGATTGCGTGCAAGGCGGTCTCGACGGCAGCCTTCAAAATCGCGAAACGGCTGGAACAAGGTGATGGCAATGCCCAGGTCGGCACACATTTGCCTGACTTCACGGGGGCTGCCATCGTAATACAACAGATCGTTTTCGAAAATTTCTACGCCGTCGAACCCGGCGGCCGCGATGGCTTCGAGTTTCTCCGGCAGGGTTCCGCTCAAGGAAACGGTGGCAATGGAGCGTTGCATGGGCGACTCCCGGCATTTAGGCGCGTCTTGTTTACGGCAAATTATTGGCCGCTAAACTGTTCACAGCAATTAAAATGTACGAACCGGTTAGTTTTTGGTGCGATTATCGAACACAAAGCCGTTTTGGCGAATTGACGATTTTTTAGCCGCTGCGCACCATCGATTCAGTAACAAGACCCAGAACACACCATAAAAATTTCAAAAAACGGGTACGACCTCATGCCTCTGCAAAACTCCGTCCTGGCCGACCGCCCGGGCACACCGCACGCCGGCATCGGCGACAAGATCCGCGGCGCCCTGGCCGTGGGTAAAACGCGCTGGGGCATGTTGGCCCTGGTGTTCTTCGCCACCACCCTCAACTACATCGACCGCGCCGCATTGGGCGTGATGCAGCCTATCCTCGCCAAGGAGATGAGCTGGACGGCGATGGACTACGCCAACATTAACTTCTGGTTCCAGGTCGGCTATGCCATCGGCTTTGTGCTGCAGGGCCGCTTGATCGACCGGGTCGGTGTGAAACGCGTGTTCTTCTGCGCGGTCCTGTTGTGGAGCCTGGCCACCGGCGCCCATGGCCTGGCCACCTCGGCGGTGGGCTTCATGGTCTGTCGTTTCATTCTCGGGCTGACCGAAGCCGCCAACTACCCGGCCTGCGTCAAGACCACGCGCCTGTGGTTCCCGGCCGGTGAACGGGCAGTGGCCACCGGTATCTTCAACGCCGGCACCAACGTGGGTGCGATGATGACGCCGATGCTGCTGCCGTTGATCCTGCACGTGTGGGGCTGGCAGGCGGCGTTCCTGTGCATGTCGGCGCTCGGCGGAATCTGGCTGCTGTTCTGGGGCTTGAAGTACTTCAACCCGGAAGACCACCCCACCGTCAAACAATCCGAACTGGACTACGTGCAACAGGAAGTCGAACCGGAACAACCCCGCGTGCCCTTCAGCCGCATCCTGCGCATGCGTGGCACCTGGGCCTTCGCCCTCGCCTACTCGATGACCGCGCCGGTGTTCTGGTTCTACCTGTACTGGCTGCCGCCGTTCCTGAACCAGCAATACAACCTGGGCATCAACGTGACCCAGATGGGTATCCCGCTGATCATCATCTACCTGACCGCCGACTTCGGCAGCGTGGGGGGTGGGATTCTGTCGTCGTTCCTGATCGGCCGAGGCATGAACTCGATCAAGGCGCGGCTGCTGTCGATGCTGCTGTTTGCCTGCTGCATCGTCGGCGTGATCATGGCCGCCGGTTCCAGCCAGCTGTGGGTCGCGGTGTTTGCCATCTCCCTGGCGATTGGCGCACACCAGGCCTGGACCGCCAACATCTGGAGCCTGGTGATGGACTACACACCCAAGCACATGATGAGCACGGTGTTCGGTTTTGGTGGCATGTGCGCGGCCATCGGCGGCATGTTCATGACCCAGATCGTCGGCCACATCCTCACGGTCACGAACAACAACTACACCGTGTTGTTCACCCTGATCCCGGCGATGTACTTCATTGCGCTGACCTGGATGTACTTCATGGCACCGCGCAAGATCCCTACCGTGGACGTTTGATCTACCGTCTCAGCTACCGGCGCCGCTGCTGCCAGGCAGCGGCCAGCCCGCTCATGCAGATCACCCCGATACCGACCACCGTGGTCAGGTCCGGGGTGTGGTTGAACACCAGCCAGCCCAACAACCCCGCAAACACGATCTGGCAATAGCCAAACGGCGCCAGCAAGGCCGGTGCCGCGAAGCGGAACGCCTGGGTCAGCATCAAGTGCGCGGTCATCCCGCAGGTGCCCAGGGCCAGCATCAACACGCCGTGCCACAGCGTCGGCACTTGCCAGAAGAACGGCACCATCGCACTCATCACCAAGGTATTGCACAGGCCGGCGAAGAAGTTGCTGGTGGTGGGCGTGTCGTATTGGCTGAGAATGCGCGTGAGCAGTTGATAGAAGCAGAAGAACAGCGCCGAACACAGGGGCAACAAGACCGCCGGGGTGAACAGTTCGCCGCCCGGGTGGATGATGACCAGCACCCCGACAAACCCGCAGATCACCGCCAGCCACTGGCCACGTGTCACATGTTCGCCGAGCAGCGGCACCGAGAGCGCCGTTACCAGGATCGGTGCAAGGAAGTTCACCGCCGTGGCTTCCGCCAGGGGGATGAAGTGCAGCGCCGAGGTGAAAAACAGGCTGGTGCCCAACAGGCACAGCGCCCGCACCACCTGCATACCCGGCCGTTTGCTGCGCAGCACGCGCAAGCCCGATTGCGGCAGGAAGATGCCGGCCATCAACAGGGTGTGCACCAGGTAACGCGCCCACACCACCATCACGATCGGGTAGAACCCGGCCAGGTATTTGGACAAGGCGTCATGGCTGGAGAACAGGAACGTCGCCAGTACAATCAGCAAAATGCCTTTGAAGGGGTGGTTGACGCCGGAAAGGGGGGTGCTGACAGTCATGGAATTCTCTTGCGTGGCGAGCTGAACGCGTGGCACTCAACCCGGTAATCTAGCAGCCGGGCCTGCGTCTGCCCCTAGAGCATAACCAAACACCGTGCGAACAGCGCACTAAATCACGGGATTCGAGTCCAACGCTGCACGTTGACCGCCGTGTTGCACACTTTTTAATCAAGGCCTTGCTGCTATGAAAAAAATCCTCTTTGTCCTGTCTGCCCTTGCCCTGCTCACCGCGTGCAACCAGCAAGAGCAGCCAGCCCCCAAGCCGGCACCGGCGTCCGTGCAGGCCACCCTGGTGCCGGCAACGCCGCCCACCGACAAATGGCTCGGCAAGTGGATCGGCGTAGAAGGCCTCTACCTCACCATCGCCAAGGACGACAGTATTGGCCGTGGTCACTACATTCTGACCATGAAATATAGCCTTGATGACGACGACTCCGGCACCTTCAAAGGTGAAGCCAACGAAGACGGCATCGCCTTTACCCGCCCGGACGGCCCCCAGCAATTGAGCGCCGGCGACGGCGAAGCCACCGGTTTGAAATGGTTGGCGGATAAAAAGGATTGCCTGATTGTCGATACCGGCGAAGGCTATTGCCGCGATTAACGGCCATACTCTTCCCCAATTAATGTAGGACCGTTCACCGAGAGGATTGCCCCATGCTATGGAAAAAAGGCCGACGCAGCGACAACGTGGTCGACGCCCGCGATGACAGCGGCGGTGGTGGGGGCGGTATGCGCTTTGGGGGCGGCAAGGGCCTGAGCCTCACGGCCATCGTGCTGATTGTCGGCATCGGCTGGTTGACCGGCCAGGACCCGTTGCAGATCCTCGGCCAACTGACCGGCCAGATGGAACAGGCACCCTCGGTGAGTACGCAGACACGTCAGGCGCCGCCGGCCAACGACGAGCAAGCGGACTTTGTCCGCGCCGTGCTGGGCGATACCGAAGACACCTGGGGCCAGGTGTTCCAGGAAAACGGCCTGGCCTACAAGAATCCGAAACTGATTCTGTTCCGTGGCCGGGTCAATTCCGCCTGCGGGGGAGCCACCTCGGCCAGCGGCCCGTTCTATTGCCCGGCTGACCAGCAGGTGTACCTGGACCTGGATTTCTTCCGGGAAATGTCGCAGCGCTTCCAGGCCGCCGGTGATTTCGCCCAGGCCTACGTGATCGCCCACGAAGTCGGGCACCACGTGCAGACCTTGCTGGGCATCTCGTCGAAAATCCAGGCCGCACGCCAGCAGGGTCGACAGATGCAAGGTGATGGCGGCCTGCTGGTGCGCCAGGAACTGCAGGCCGACTGCTTCGCCGGGGTGTGGGCCAACCGTGCGCAAAAGCGCCTCAACTGGCTGGAACCCGGCGATATCGAAGAAGCACTGAACGCGGCCAACGCCATTGGCGATGACCGCTTGCAGCAACAGGGTCAGGGGCGTGTTGTGCCGGACTCGTTTACCCACGGCACCTCGGCAGAGCGGGTTCGCTGGTTCAAGACCGGCTTCGCCCAGGGCCAGATCACTCAATGCGACACGTTTACCGCCAAGAGTCTTTGAATGAATAAACGCTTGGGATTGCTGCTGGGCTTGTTAGTCACGTGTTCAACCTGGGCCGCCGAACACGGCGTCAAGGACGTCAGCCCCCATCGTTTCCACCTGGAGGCCGGCGATCTCAGCCTCGGTTTGAGCCAGGATTGGCGCCAGCCACTGCCCCAGGTCACCCGCGCATTGATCATCGTGCACGGCCGCCTGCGCAATGCGCAGACCTACCTGCAAAGCGCTGAAGACGCCGCCGAGCACGCAGGCCAGAGCGCCAACACACTGGTGATTGCGCCGCAGTTTCTGAATACGTCCGACGTCAAGCGCAACCACCTGGACAATCAGGTACTGCGCTGGAACGGCAATGACTGGATGGCCGGCGAGCCCTCCACCGGTCCGGGACACATCAGCTCCTACGGCGCCCTCGACCAGATCATCAAGCACCTGGGCAACCGCACGCTGTTCCCGGCGCTGAAGGAAATCGTCGTGGCCGGCCACTCCGGTGGCGGCCAGGTGGTGCAGCGCTTCGCCCTCACCGGGCACGACCATCCGCTGCTGCAAACCGAAGGCATCAGCCTGCGTTACGTGGTGGCCAACCCTTCGTCCTACGCCTACTTCACCCCCCAACGCCCGGTGAAGTTCGATACCGCCCGTTGCCCAGGCTTCAACGACTGGAAGTACGGCCTGCAAGACCTGCCCGACTACGCCAAGGGCCAGAGCGCCCAACAGCTCGAGCAGGCTTACGTGTCACGCAATATCACCTACCTGCTGGGCCAGCAGGACACCGACCCGAACCACCCCGCGCTGGACAAAAGCTGCGCCGCCGAGACCCAGGGCGCGTACCGCCTGATTCGTGGGCACAACTACTTTGACTACCTCAAGCAGCGGCATCCGCAGCTGAGTCATAAGTTGGTGGAAGTGCCGGGGGTGGGGCATGACGGAGACGGGATGTTTACGTCGCCCGAGGGCCAGAAAGTACTGTTCACGCCATAACCTGTGGGAGGGGGCTTGCCCCCGATTGCGGTCTGCCAACTACACATGTGCTGATTTATACACCGCTATCGGGGGCAAGCCCCCTCCCACAGTTGATCTCTATTGTCTGGGCTGGATCATCTGGTGCAGCACCGCGCAGTCCGATGCATGCCAATCCGCCAACTCCGGCCACGGGTTCTCCGGCAGATTCACCAACACCGTTCGCGTCCCCGCCGCCCGGCCGCAGTCCAGGTCAAAGCGGTAATCACCGACCATCACCATCTCGCTTGGCGCCACATCCCACGCCGCCGCGAGTTTCAGCAGGCCGTCCGGATCCGGCTTCGGTTGCGCATCGTCACGCCCCAGCACGTCCTCCATGGCAAAACAGTCCGCCAGGCCAATCGCGTCCAGGGTGATATGCGCCAGCTCCCGCGCATTGCGCGTCAGGATACCCAGGCGATAGCCACGCCCGGCCAGTTCGCGCACCAGTTCTACCGCGCCTTCGGCGGCCACCGACTCCAACGCCAGCTCACGCTCGTGCTCCAGCAACCAGGCATGCTTGGCCGCCGCAACCTCCTCCGGCAACGCCGCCAGGTGCGTGAGGATATCGTCTTCGGGTGGAATCTCCAGGGCCACGCGAATGGCCGCGAAATCATGCACGGCCACCGTCAGGGTGCCGTCCATGTCGAACACCCAATGTTTAACCTCCGTCAGGCTCATGCCCAATCCTTGCGATGGCGAATCAGGCCTTCCTGGGTGACCGAGGCCACCAGTTGCCCGGCGCGGTTGTACACGCTGCCTCGGGAGAACCCCCGGGAATTGCCGGCCCACGGGCTGTCCATGGCGTAGAGCAACCAGTCATCGGCACGCAGGTCGGCGTGGAACCACAGCGCGTGATCGAGGCTGGCGACCTGCATGTCTTTCTGCCACACGGTCTTGCCGTGGGGCAGCAGCGAAGTGGTCAGCAGGCCGAAGTCCGAGGCGTAGGCCAGCAGGTATTTGTGCAGCGCCGGTGCATCGGCCAGGGCGCCGTCGGCGCGGAACCACACGTACTTGACCGGGTCGGACGGTTGCGGGTTGAACGGGTCTTTCTCGGTGACCGGGCGCACTTCGATCGGCTTGGGGCACAGCAGCTTGTCGCGCATGTGCTCGGGGATCAGGTGCGCGCGTTGCTGGGTCAGTTCCAGCTCCGACGGCAGGTTTTCCGGGCCGACCACCACGGGCATGGTGGTCTGGTGATCGAAGCCTTGTTCGTCGTACTGGAACGAGGTGGTGCAGGTGAAGATCGGGTGGCCCTTCTGGATCGCCGTCACCCGGCGCGTGCTGAAACTGCCGCCGTCGCGCACGCGGTCCACCGAGTACACCACCGGCAACTTCGCGTCGCCAGGGCGCAGGAAATAACCGTGCAGGGAATGCACGTGCCGCGCTTCTTCTACGGTCTGGCTGGCCGCCGACAGCGACTGGCCGAGCACCTGGCCGCCGAACAGTTGGCGAAAACCCAGGTCCTGGCTGCGGCCGCGAAAGAGGTTTTCCTCGATCGGCTCCAGGGTCAGCAGGTCCACCAGATCTTCCAATACTTGGCTCATAGAGCAACTCCTAAAATCTATCGGGCATTCCGGGCTGCCTATCCGTGCAGCGTGTCCAACCATTGGGCGCGGGTGATGCGGTACAAAACATGATGGCGCAGCGGGTCATCGGCTGCGACCTTGGGGTGTTCAAAATCTGCCTGGGGATCGTAATGCATACCGATGGCCTGCATGACTTTTTGTGATGGCAGATTGGATTCGGTGGTGAAGGCGACAATCTCGTCCAGGTTCAGACGATCAAAACCACAGCGCAATGCGGTCCAGGCGGCCTCGCTGGCATAGCCCAGGCCCCAGTGTTCGCGAGCCAGGCGCCAGCCGATTTCCACCGCCGGGGTAAAGTCGGCATCGAAGCTGACATTCAGCAACCCGGTGAGACCGATGAATTCCCCCGTGTCCTTGCGTTGCAACGCCCACAGGCCAAAGCCGTATTCGGCGAAGTGGCCGCGAATCCGGCCGATCAACGCGGCGCTTTCCAGGTGGCTCAGTGTGGCCGGGAAATAACGCATCACCTGCGGGTCGGCGCACATGCGCGCAAAGTCCGGCAGGTCGCTGTCGCGCCATTGACGCAACAAAAGGCGTGCGCTTTCCAATTCGAGTATCGGCTCCATGGGTCCCCTCCCTTGCCATGTGCGTGAGTGTACAACGCGGGTAAGATGCGTCGCAGGTTCCCGTCAGAAAATCCCATGCCTCTGCCATTGATCTACCACGATGACTACAGCCCCGAGTTCCCGGCGGACCACCGGTTTCCCATGGACAAGTTCCGCCTGCTGCGCGACCACCTGGTGTCCACCGGACTGACCGAGGACAGCCAACTGCTGCGCCCGCAGCTGTGCCCGCCAGAGATTCTGGCCCTGGCCCATGACGCTGGGTATATCGAACGCTACATGGGCGGCGAGTTGTCCCGCGAAGACCAACGTCGCCTCGGCCTGCCCTGGAACGAAGCCCTGGCCCGGCGCACCGTGCGCGCGGTCGGTGGCTCCATCCTGGCAGCGGAGCAAGCACTGGAACACGGCCTGGCCTGCCACTTGGCCGGCGGCACCCACCACGCGCACTACGATTACCCGGCGGGCTTCTGCATCTTCAATGACCTGGCGGTGATCAGCCATTACCTGCTGGCCAGCGGCCGGGTCAACCGCGTGCTGATCTTCGATTGCGACGTGCACCAGGGCGATGGCACGGCACGCATCCTCCACGACACGCCGGACGCCATCACCGTATCGCTGCACTGCGAAAAGAACTTCCCCGCGCGCAAGGCCCAGAGCGACTGGGACATCCCTCTGCCGATGGGCATGGGCGACGCCGATTACCTCAAGGTGGTGGACGACGCGCTCAACTACCTGCTGCCGCTCTACCAGCCGGACCTGGTGCTGTACGACGCCGGCGTCGATGTGCACAAGGACGACGCCCTCGGTTACCTCAAGCTGACAGACCAAGGCGTCGCCGCCCGCGACGAAAGCGTGATGCGCCATTGCCTGGGCCGCGACATCCCGGTGATGGGCGTGATCGGCGGCGGCTACAGCAAGGACCGCCCGGCCCTGGCCCGCCGCCACGGCATTCTGCACCACAGTGCGCAACGGGTATGGACGTCATCAGGTTGTCACTGAACTGTGGGCGTTACCCACAATGCCTGTGGAACCACCTGTGGATAACTTGAGTGTAAGCGTGTGAGAGCTACTAATCATAAGGCCTGTAGGAAGCTGTACGTTTTTTGATCAGGCGTTTTCACTCTCGTCGGGTAGAATGCTCGGCTAATTTATGCGAGCGCAGCCCATGCCCGATACCCCTCCCCCACACGTCATCATCATCGGCGGCGGCCCTGCCGGATTGACGGCCGCCGAAGTCCTGAGCCAGGCAGGCGTACGGGTGGACCTCTACGACGGCATGCCGTCCGTGGGGCGCAAGTTCCTGCTGGCCGGCGTGGGCGGCATGAACATCACCCACTCCGAGGCGTACCCGGCGTTTCTGTCGCGCTATGCCGAACGTGCGCCGCACATGGCGCCACTGCTGCGTAGTTTTGGGGCCGAGGCGTTGTGCGAGTGGATTCATGGCTTGGGGATCGAGACCTTTGTCGGCAGCTCGGGCAGAGTGTTTCCTACAGATATGAAAGCCGCCCCGCTGCTGCGCGCCTGGCTCAAGCGTCTGCGCGACCAGGGCGTGGTTATCCACACCCGGCATCGTTGGGTAGGCTGGAATGCCGAGGGCGACTTACTTATCCACAGCCCCGAAGGCGAAAAAACGGTCCGCAGCGATGCCGTGCTGCTGGCGCTGGGCGGCGGCAGTTGGTCGCGCCTGGGCTCGGACGGTGCGTGGCTCCCGTTGCTGGCGGATCGCGGCGTGCCCTGCGCCGTGCTGCAACCGAGCAACTGCGGTTTCGAGGTGTCAGCCTGGAGCGAATTGATGGTCAGCAAATTCGCTGGCGCGCCGTTGAAAAACGTCGCCATCGGGCTGGGGGACGACAAGCCTCGGCTGGGCGAATGCGTGATCACCGCTACCGGCATCGAAGGCAGCTTGATCTACGCGCTGTCAGCGCCGATTCGCGAAGCGATCAACCGCGACGGTGCGGCCACCGTGCATATCGACCTGTTGCCGAGCAAGCCGCTGGACAAGGTCCCGGCTGCCCTGGCCAAGCCGCGTGGTTCGCGCTCGATGAGCAAACACCTGCACAGTCAGTTGGGGTTGGAGGGGGTCAAAGCGGCACTGCTGCGCGAGTTGGCGCCGGCTGAGCACTTCAACGATCCGGCGAAGTTGGCGGTGGCGATCAAGGCGCTGCCATTGACGCTGGTGAAGACACGGCCGATGGATGAGGCCATCAGCACCGCAGGCGGCGTGCCATTTGAGGCGCTGGATGAGCGCTTGATGCTCAAGCAGTTGCCGGGAGTGTTTTGTGCGGGGGAAATGCTGGATTGGGAGGCGCCGACCGGGGGGTATTTGCTGACGGGGTGTTTTGCCAGCGGCCGGGCGGCTGGGCGGGGGATGTTGGAGTGGCTCAATCGCTGATATTGCGGTGAATTCAAAGCCGCCATCGGGGGCAAGCCCCCTCCCACATTTGACTGTATTCACAAATCAAAGTGTGGGAGGGAGCTTGCCCCCGATGAGGCCATCAGCCGCGCTGAAGAACTTACTTCTTCTTGCGTGGCCCGGTATTAAAAACGGGCACCTTGCGCACCGGCTTGATCGAAGGCTCCGCCGGCGTCACTTCACCGCTGTCCACCCACTTGCCCAGGTTGCGCTTACCGCCACCACCGGACGTTTTAGGCTTCTTCGGTTTCTTCGGCTTCTTCACCACCTGCCCGCTGGCGTCGGTGTCCGGCACGCGGTGCTCCGGTTCGAAGTCCGGCTCCATCTTGCGGGTCAGGGTCTGACGCGTGAGCATCTCGATGGCCGACAGCATGTTCACTTCATCGGCACACACCAGGGAAATCGCCTCACCGGTATTGCCCGCACGCCCGGTACGGCCGATTCGGTGGATGTAGTCTTCAGCCACGATCGGCAAGTCGAAGTTGACCACCAGCGGCAAGTCTTCGATGTCCAGGCCACGGGCAGCCACATCAGTGGCTACCAGGATCTGCACTTCACTGGATTTGAAACGGTCCAGCGCACGTTGGCGGGTCGCTTGAGGCTTGTCGCCATGGATGCCGTCGGCATTGATGCCCAGGCCCTGCAACTTATCCACCAGCGCATCCACGCCGTTACGGGTCTTGGCGAACACCAGCACCTGCTTCCAGCGGCCTTTGCGCATCAGGTGCACAAACAGCTCCGGCTTGCGCTTCTTGTCCACCGGCACGATCCACTGCTTCACGGTGTTGGCAGCAACGTTGCGCGGGCTGACTTCGATGCTCAGCGGGTCGTTGAGCATCTGCCCGGCCAGCAGGCGGATGTCATCGGAGAAGGTCGCGGAGAACAGCAGGGTCTGGCGCTTTTTCGGCAGCATGCGGTAGATGTTCGCCAGCTCTTCCGAGAAGCCAAGGTCGAGCATACGGTCGGCTTCGTCGAGCACCAGGGTTTGCAGTTGGTTGAGCTTCAGCGCGTTCTGGCGGAACAGGTCGATCAGGCGACCGGGCGTGGCGACCAGAATGTCGACGCCCTTGCGCAGCTTCATCATCTGCGGGTTGATGCTCACGCCGCCGTACACCGCGTAGGTGGTGAGTGGCAGGTGTTGGGCGTACTCGGCGACGCTGGCGTGCACCTGCTCGGCCAGCTCGCGGGTCGGGCACAGGATCAGCGCACGCGCCGAGTTGGCGGCGACTTTCGGCCCTTCCATCGTCAACAGTTGCAGGAGCGGCAGGGCGAAACCGGCGGTCTTGCCGGTACCGGTCTGGGCCGCGGCCATCAGGTCGCGACCGGCCAGCACTGCCGGAATGGCTTGCGCCTGCACCGGCGTCGGGGTCTGGTAGCCAAGCGTCTCAAGGGCGCGCAGCAAGGGTTCGATCAGGCCAAGGGTGGCGAAAGTCATGTGTTTACCGTAGGAAAAATTCAGCGCAAGGTCGCAATGCGCCGCAGTTTACCTTATTTCCGGCTTGGGCTTGCGCCACTGGGGCAGGCTGATCAGCAGGACGGCGCTAATGATCACCAGCATGGCCAGGGCTTCTTCCAGGCCGATGGTCTCGCCCACGAACACAATCCCCAGCAATACCGCCACCGCCGGGTTGACGTAGGCATAGCTGGTCGCCGCCGCCGGGCGTACGTGCTTGAGCAGGTACATGTAGGCATTGAAGGCGATGATCGAGCCGAATACCGTCAGATAGGCCAGGGCCAACCAGCCTTCCAGCGGCGGCGCGGCCTGCAGGCGTTCACCGGATAGCGCGCTGACGAACAACAGCGCCACACCGGCGACCAGCATCTCCGCAGCACTGGCCATCGCGCCCTGGGGCAACGGCAATTGCCGGCTCCACACCGAACCAAACGCCCAGGAAGCCGCCGCCACCAACAGCAACACAGCACCCATCGGGCTCGACTGCAACGTGCTGCCCATATTGAGCATGGCGATGCCGATGATCCCCAGAATCACCCCCGCCCACTCCAAGCGAGTGTTGCGCGCGCCCCAGAAATACCCACACAGCAAGGTGAACAACGGCACCGTCGCCACGGCCAGCGCCGCCACGCCGGACGACACCCCCATGTGTTCCGCCACGCTGACACCGCCGTTGCCCACGGTGAGCAGCAAAAGACCAATCATCCCGGCTGCTTTCCACTGCGGCCACGTCGGCGCCGGCACCCCACGCCAGCGCAGGAAGCCATACATCAACGCCCCCGCCGTGCAGAACCGAATCCCCGCCAGCAACAACGGCGGCCAGTACTCAACGCCGATGCGGATCACCAGGTAGGTGGAACCCCAAATCACATACAGCGCAAAAAAGGCAGCGATCAACGGTAAGGGAAAGCGACGTGGGCCAGGCATTGGGCAGCTCTAAGGCAGAGAGAAGAGAGGCTTATTCTAAAAAGGCAGGTCGTTAAACATAAGTTACAAAACCTGTTTAAAACGCCGTTACACTTTTCAAAGCATGGTTGTGAAGGCTATAAACCGTGCTTTCGAAAGTCACGCGTAACCGGAGCCTTATCATGGACAAATACGACCGCATGCTCCTCAGCGCCCTGCTCGAAGACGGCCGTGCGTCCTACGCGCAACTGGCCCGCACGGTAAACCTCTCCGCCCCTGCCGTGGCCGAGCGCGTGGCCAAATTGGAGGCCAGCGGGGTGATCACCGGGTATCAGGCCAAGGTGGATTTATCCAAGGTAGGGTTGCCGATACAGTGCGTGATTGAACTGCGGTTGACCAATCATGGCAGTCAGAAGGTGTACGACGCGCTGGCGGAAATTCCTGAGCTGACAGAATGCCATCGGGTGACCGGCGACCCGTGCGTGATCATGCAGGCGGCGGTGGGGTCGATGCCGGAGTTGGAGAGCTTGATCAACCGCGTGGCGAAGTTCGGGTTCAGCAAGACCTCGATTATTTTGTCGAGTGCGATAGAGCGACGGGTGCCGTTGGGGCAGTTGGAGGGGAGTACTAAGTAAGTCAAGTGGGGGCATGCGCCCCCCTTAAACTCACCTCAACAACCAGTTTTCACTAAGCATCAAGTTTATTTCTTGCATAGCTACTGACTTTCTCTCGAAACAGCTGATAGGAGGGCAGGTCTCGAACCGGACCGGCAGGATCCAGATCTACTGTCAGACGAGCCCGCATCTCGGAAAATCTTTTTTTGAACTTGCTCAACCTCGCACCTTGAGTTCCACTCGCCTCACAGAGGGCATCCATCAATATCTGCTTTGTATCACGTGCATCTTCAAGTCTCCGAACGGACGGAATACAGCCGATGGCTCCACGGTAAGACGCGTTTCCCGCCACACGTTTTATTGCGTTCACGTCTGCGAGCAGCCAAGTTTCTAGCATGGTAACTGGAACCACCGATATAACTCTCTCCAATTCCAACACACCTACGCTCGCTTGAGAAACTTCAAGTTCTCTAACTGCCACGCCGACGTTATCAGCATCACGATGCACAAATATTACGTCTGCATGAGGATAATATTTCGCCAGCGCCACCAACTTATCACGAACGGAGCGTCCTATAGCGGGCCTAAACATACCCAAATCAGGAACCTCACCACTGACCTCTGAAAACCCCTCTTCGATTAGTATTGTTTGTATATGCTCTACCAGCCTCAAATCCGAAGAGCCTTCCCCAGTGAGAACGAACCTTATCTTCATATGCAAAAACCCCAGGATTTACTCTTCAAATTCCATAGAGATTTGACTATCCGGCGGCAGAGCCAGATAAGCAATAATCGATCCTTTATCAATGCATTCAGAACCAGATTTAAAACGCCAGCTTTCGCGCAAGCTTTTACAGCGAATCGTAGACGCCGGCGTTCCATCCGGCCCCAAAACCTTTACGACATCTGCATATATCAAATCATCTGGAGACTCTAGCTTCACTAAAACTGGGGAGTGAGTAGCAATCAATATTTGCCTCATTGGATTATCTTCCCCTACTGGATAGCTGGTATCAACAGCCAGTTCCTTAAGCAACGCTAACATCGCTCCCATTTTTGCAGGATGGATACCATTCTCGGGCTCTTCGAAACAAAGAAGTCCTTTGAAATCCGGATCCTCGGCCATAATACATAGAGCCATGAATCTAAGAGTTCCGTCGGAAAGAGCTCTTGCTGGTAAAAACGCACCAGAGCGCTCTTTGACCTCAACAGTGAGCAATTGCCTAACTTGATCTACATCGACTCGCACATCAGATGTAGGAACAATTTCAGAAAGTCTACTCGCTATACGCGAATAGACATTCTCGTCTTTACGATATAACTTATGTAATGCGGCAGCCAAACGACCGCCATCAGCACCGACACTTGCGTCTTCGTGCATTTTGTTTGAACGTCGCATCGCTGTCGGCTCTAGAGAAAGGAATCTCCAAGATTGCATTTCTCTTCTAGCTGCCAAAATCGTTGGCCAAACAGCACTATTCGTGTTCGCGACAACCGTTTTAGGAATGTACCTAGCGGGAATTTTCTGAGGTTGGCCACTACTCCCACCATCCTGATGAAGGTGAATCTCCACAATCCCATCATCTACCTTTTGAGTAGAAATGAAACCTGCACCTTTTCTTTTATTCAAAACAACATTATCACGAAACTGTGAAACACTTAGCGGAAAATGCAAAGACTTGGTAGCCTCCCCCTTATTTATATGCACAAGCGTTTCACGCGAAAGATACAACCCCAAGGAGCCAGACTTCTCCTCTAGAGGATCCCTAGCAATTTCGACCTCATAACGCAAAAATGTTGAAGTTGCTTGAGCCTTACGGCCAAAATCATCAACTATATCCAGCGGAACAATCATCTCCACAGCCAACTTTAAACTTTCGACTCGATACTCACCATTTGTCCAAAAAATATCTAGCGGATCAGTAGATTCGGAATCCCGAACTGCCAATGCCGCCTCTACGATAGACTTGTCACTTAACAGCGAGAGGAACTTAATAGCATCAAATATATTTGATTTTCCTACGCCATTCAGACCAGCAATACAGTTAAATGGACCAAGTGACACAGAAAAATCTAAAAGATTTTTGAAACCATGAGCTTCGAGTTTGGTAAGCATGATAGCTCTCTATAATCGAGCAGCGACTAATTTATACCGAGTATCTTTGATGTGATCGCCAGACTCAAGAGATGGATTGGCTTCTTTTTCACTTAATACTGCCCCGTGGCTGAATGACGTGTAAGGCCCTACCAGCGTATGAGATTTTCTCACTCACCCGCAGGATTAATTACACAGCACTGATGCTGTGGATGACCAGCAAGACCGATCCCTTTCATTTGCGGGAAGTTTCCTAGAGAATTCCACAGCCTTGTTTCCATTGAGCCATGTGGCTAGTCTCGCTATGTCATCGAATATCCGGTGACCGGACGTGCAAGTCCGATCAGTGGAAAATGCGCAAAAGCCCTACCATCCAACGCCTGCTTTATCAGGCGGATGAAGGCGCAACAGCGGGCCGTGATGCATTTAGTAGAGATGGCCAAGGGTGTAGTGGATCGGGCGTTGGCCTGTGTGCAGCCTCGCTAAACACCGCAGAACCCATGTGGGAGGGGGCTTGCCCCGATGGCAGTGTGTCAGCCAATACATCTGTAGCTGTCAGACCGCTATCGGGGGCAAGCCCCCTCCCACATGTTGAGTTTCACATTCAGAGCCCAGTGTTCTGGAGCGTGTGGCGAGGTCAGAACCCGCGATGTTTCTTCAAGTGTTCATTGATCTTCGCCGCCGGCACTTTCTGCAAGGTGCACAGCAGGTCGTGGGACAGTTCGCGCAGGCCGTGGGTACGGCGCAGCTCCTGAGCCAGGTGCGCCGTGAGGTTGGCCGCCATCTCCGCATCCGCCAGCGCGCGGTGAGCCTGGCCGGTGTGGGGCAGTTGAGCGAAGGCGTTCAACGTGCCGAGCTTATGGTTTGGCGCCGACGGCATCAGGCGTCGCGCCAATAACAGAGAACACGCAAACTTCTGCAAACGCGTGCGGCGGATCAAGCCCAATTCGTAATCCCAGAACTTCTGGTCGAACGCAGCGTTGTGCGCCATCAGCGGCGTAGTCCCGACGAACTCATTGACCTCGTTCATCACCCGCTCCGCCGGCGGCGCGCTGCGCAGCATGGCGTTGCTGATGCCGGTGAGTTGTTCGATAAACGCCGGCACGTGCACGCCGGTTTTCATCAGGCTCTGGTAGCGGTCCACGATCTGGCCACGCTCAAGGATGACCACCGCGATTTCCGTGGCCCGGCAACGGCTGCTCGGGGTGATGCCGGTGGTTTCAAAGTCGATGACCGCTATACGTTCCAAACCTGTTCCAACTCCATCTGAAGATCTATTTAAGCAACAAAGCGCCTTCGATCGGCACGTAGCGGCTGGCGGCGCGTATCAATGAATTGGCCGTCAGCCCCGGTACGCCATAGGCCACGGCCTCGACGCCATGCTTGTGGATAACCCGGTCGAGCAGCATGTCGAAATCACCGTCGCCGGAGGCCAGCACAATTTCATCGACGTGGTCGGCGGCGTCCATGATGTCGAGGGTGATGCCCACGTCCCAGTCGCCCTTGGCCGAGCCGTCGCTGCGCTGGATGTAGGGCTTGAGTTTTACCGTGAAGCCCAGGTTGCGCAGGATCTGCTGGAATTGCTGCTGCTTGCTGTCGCCACGGTCGATGGCATAGGCGTACGCCTCGACGATCTGCCCGCGCGCGCTGATGTCAGCCCACAGCGCGGCGTAGTTGAAGTGGCAACCATAGGCCTGGCGGACGGTGTAGTAGAGGTTTTGCACATCGGCGAACACTGCAATTTTCTTCACCGCACTTCCTCATGACAGCCAGGCGCCAGGGCCCGGAAAGGGTGCAAGTATGCCAGCCGCGAGAGGGTTGCCGGGAAAAATCAGACCGGGGCGACGCAGCGCCCCGGGCCAAGGTAGGTCAGACGAAGGAATCGTCGTCGCCGAAGGAGGAAGAATCGTCGGAATAATCGCTGTCGGCAAAGCTGTCCGAATTGTTGCTGCCCCAGCTGTCGTTGCCGGCGTACTTCTGGTCATCATTGCCCCAGTTGCCGTTGTCACTGGCAGGCGCTGGCTCCTCACGAATGATTTCTTCCACGACTTGCGGCTGTTGCGAATTGTGGTTGAACAGGCTGCTGATGCCTTCGGCCAGCAATACACCACCGGCCACGCCGGCTGCTGTTTTCATCGCGCCGCCGAGGAAACCGCTACCCACCGGAGCGGCTGGAGCAGGCTGTTGATAATTCTGCTGCGGGGCAGGTTGGCTGAACCCAGGCCGCGCCGGTTCGCGCCAGCCGCCACCAGAAGAAGGCGGTGCACTTTGAGCCGGCTGCTGATCACGGGAACCACCGCCGCCAAAGATGCTCGACAGGAAACCGCCGCTGCTCGCCGGAGCAGGCTGCGCGGATTTGGCCCTCTGCAGTTCATCCTGCAATTGCTGGATCTGCTGCGCCTGCTGCTTGTTCTGCGCGTCGAGGCTCTTGAGCGCATGTTCCTGCACCAGGATCGACTGGGTCATGTAGTACCCGGCCGCCGGTTGGCGCGTCATGTGCTCCTTGATCCGCGCTTCGGCCTGGGCGTCGCGGGGGGCTGAGTCCGTTTCGGCTTGTTGCAACCGTGAAAACAGTCCATCGATCAGGGTTTGCTCTTCGCTGTTCATGGCGACCTCGTTAGATTGCCGGTAGAAATCGTGGTGTGCCTGTCATCAGGCGCCGCTCTAGTTATGGGGGTGTTACGAGTTGTTTCAATGGTCTTTACTCAAGGTTTACGTTTGCTCACCGCCGGTGATGATCGGTTAAAGTGTTGCCCTTGCTTTCAGGCCTGCGATGAACTTGATGAATCCGTTAGACGTGCTGCGCGACTCTTTCCGTTTCACCCAACGCAACTTGGGCGCCATCGTCCAGTTGTGCTTGCCGTTGGTGATTTTCGAAGCCCTGCTGCAACAGGTGCTGAATCACGTGGTGGGCGAGGATGCATTCCCCGGCTACAGCGTGGTGGTGGGGTTGCTGGTGTACCCGCTGTACACCGGGGCCTTGATACTTTTTCTGGATGCCCGCACCCGTGGCGAGTCGCCGCGCACCAAGGATGTCTGGGCCATGGCCCTGACCCTGTGGCCGCGCTTTGCCCTGCTGACGGCCATGAGCACACTGCTGATCCTGCTGGGGCTGTCGCTGTATTTCCTGCCGGGGCTGTGGCTGATGGTGGTGCTGGCGTTTGCCGAGTACCTGCTGGTGCTGCGCGGCATGCCAGCGCTGGAGGCGATGAAGGAAAGTTTCCGCCTGAGCCGTGGGCATTTCTGGCGGATCCTGGTGTGCCTGCTGTGTGTGATGACGCCGTTGTGGCTGCTCAAGGGCGCCAGCGTAGCGGCCTACCCCGAGCCCGCGCCGCTGCTGGGCCTGTTACTGGACAGCGCCCACAGCTTCCTGCAGCTGTTTACCAGCGTGGTACTGTTCCGTTTATTCATGCTGATCGGTGGCGATGCCGACGCGCGGTGATATGCTCCGTGCCACTTCTGAAACGCTATAAGCCGAGCCGATGACCCGTTTATTGCGCATCACCTTGCTGAGCCTGCTGATCATCGCGGGGCTGTTTGCAGCCATGGTCTACAGCCTGACCTGGCGTCCCGAGCCCAAGGAAACCCTGCCGGTGAGTTGCGTTGCGCCCCGTGCGCCCACGCTGCTGCCGGGGCAGGCGCTCAAGGTCATGACCTGGAACGTGCAATACCTGGCCGGCAAGAACTACGTGTTCTGGTACGACACGGCCGATGGCAGCGGCCCGGATGATCGGCCTACCGTGGAAGACATGGCCGCCAGCCTTGACGAAGTGGCGCGGGTAATCCGCGACGAACAACCCGACATCCTGCTCTTGCAGGAGCTCGACGAAAACGCCAAGCCTTCCCACTATCAGGACCAACTGGCCCTGCTGCAAGAACGCCTGGTCGACCTGTACCCATGCAGCGCCCAGACCTTCGACTGGAAAGCCGACTTCGTGCCCGATTGGCATATCTTCGGCAGCGTCGGCCGCAAGCTCGCGACACTCAGCCGCTATCAGATCGAACACGCCGAACGCCTGCAATTGCCGGCGTCCGAGGCCAACATCCTCAGCCGCCAGTTCCAGCCCAAGCCGGCCTTGCTGCTGACTTACCTGCCCCTGAGCGACGGCGGCCAACTGGCGGTGCTCAACACGCGCCTGGACGGTGACGCCCCAGGGCGCAGCGCGGTATTGGAACAAGTACAGACCACGGTCAAGCTGCTGGATAAATTCGAAGGGCGCGGCACGCCCTGGCTGATCGGCGGGGATTTCAACCTGCTGCCCCTGGGCCAATTCCTGCGCCTGGACGCCGGCAAGCGCGGGCAGTATTCGCCGGACAGCGAGCTGCATCTGCTGTGGGACAAATACCCGATGGTCCCGAGCAACAGCCAATCCAGCGGCATCGACCGTGAGAAGTGGCTGACGCACTTCCCCAACGACCCCAGTGTGGAAGGGCCGGACCGAACACTGGATTACCTGTTCTACAGCCCGCAGATCAAGCGGGTCGAAGCGAAAGTGCGGCAGGAAGATACCTTGCGCATTTCCAACCACCTGCCGGTGATCGCCCGGTTCCTGCTACCCCCCGCGCCATAACCAACAACACAAGCCCCCTCCCACATTTGGAGCCTTTGGTGTTACGACTTGCGGGGCTTGATCCGCGCCGTTGCCTCGGCCACCAACGGATCATCCGGCCAGTAATGCTTGGGGTAGCGTCCCTTCAGATCCTTCTTCACCTCGGCGTAGGTACTGCGCCAGAAGTTCGCCAGATCCTGCGTCACCTGCACCGGTCGCCGCGCCGGGGACAACAGGTGCAACTTGACCACCTGGCGCCCACCGGCAATGCGCGGGGTGTCGGCCAGCCCGAACAACTCCTGCAAGCGCACCGCGAGGATCGGTGGCTGTTCGCTGTAGTCCAGCCGCACCGACGAGCCCGACGGCACTTTCACATGCTGCGGCGCCAGTTCATCGAGACGCTGGGGCAGCGGCCACGGCAGCAGGTTGTGCAGGAAACTGGAGATATCCAGGTTGGCGAAATGACTCAGGCGCGACACTTTGCCCAGGTAGGGCATCAGCCAGTGTTCGAGGCTGGCGAGCAAGGCACTGTCGCTGATATCCGGCCATTCACTGGTTTTGCCAGCGTCAAGGTGGCGCAGCAGCATGACGCGGGCCTGCCATTGGCGCAGTTCCGGCGTCCACGGCAGCAGTTCCAGGCCTTTGCGACGCACCAGGTTGACCAGTGCCTGACTGCGCGCGGACTCATCGAGGCCGGTGAGGGGTTCGCGGCTGAGCACTAACTCACCAACTTTGCGTTGGCGCTCGGCGCGCAGCACGCCTTCGCGCTCGTCCCAGTCGAGTTGATCGACGTTGCGCACTTGTTCGGCAAGCACCGTGTCGAACAGCGCCGGGTCAAAATCCGCCGCCAGGTAGATGCGCTCTTCACGCTGGCCCTGGCGGCTGCCCAGGTCGGCGATGACCAGCCAGGGTTGTTTCATCAGGCTATCGGCCTCGGCGAACAGCGCCGCGCGTCCATTGGCCAGGCGGTACTCGGCACCGCCTGGGCGACGTTGCTGGGCGACACGGTCCGGGTAGGCCAGTGCCAGCAAGGCGCCGAGCCAGCGCGGATGATCGGGGTCGGCCACTGCTTGAGTCGCCTGCGCTCTTAAATAGCCTCGGTATTGCCGGGCCAACTGCCTGGCCCGTTGCACGCCGCCTTGCGTACCGCGCGAGCGCTCTTCACCGGACAGCAGCGCCAGGCGACTGTGCAAGTCCGCACCGCCGCCGCGCAAGATATCGCGCTCGCCCAACAGCGCGGCGACATCGCACGCGGTGCTTGCCAGCCCCAGGTCCTGCCCGCGCAACAGCAGATGGGCGATACGCGGGTGGGCCGGCAGTTCGGCCATTTTCTGGCCGTGGGCGGTGAGTGCGTCGTCATTCAATGCACCGAGGCGCACCAGCAAATCCTGGGCCTGGGCATACGCGGCGGTCGGCGGCACATCCAGCCACACCAATTGATTGGGTGTAACGCCCCAGCGCGCCAGCTGCAGGGCCAGGCCGGCCAGGTCGGCGGCGAGGATTTCCGCACTGCCGTAGGCGGCCAGGCCTTCATGCTGGTCTTCGGACCACAGGCGATAACACACGCCCGGCTCAAGGCGCCCTGCCCGACCGGCGCGCTGGGTGGCGCTGGCGCGGGAGATGCGCTGGGTGTCGAGGCGAGTCATGCCGCTGCCCGGGTCGAAACGCGGTACGCGTGCCAGCCCGGCATCGATCACCACGCGCACGCCGTTGATGGTGAGGCTGGTCTCGGCAATGTTGGTCGCCAGCACGACTTTGCGTTTACCGGCGGGCGCCGGGTCGATGGCGGCGCGTTGAGCGTTGAGGTCCAACTCGCCATGCAGCGGACACAACAGCACATCGGGGCGCCCGCCGAGGACGTCGACCAGTTGCTGGTGGACCCGACGAATTTCTGCCTGCCCTGGCAGGAAGACCAGCACGCTGCCGGTTTCGTCGTGCAGGGCTTCGAGGATGGTTTGCACCACCCGCGGTTCGATGAATTCACCGGGCTGATAAGGGCGGCCCCAGCGCATCTGCACCGGGAACATGCGGCCTTCACTGCGCAGGATCGGTGCGTCATCCAGCAGGCTGGCCAGACGCTCGCCTTCCAGAGTGGCGGACATCAGCAGGATCTTCAGCGGTTGCTCATCGCGAAACAGTTCGCGGCCGTTGAGGCTCAGGGCCAGCGCCAGGTCGGCGTCGAGGCTGCGCTCGTGGAACTCGTCGAAGATCAACAGGCCCACACCGTCCAGCGCCGGGTCGTCCTGCAGACGGCGAGTGAGGATGCCTTCGGTGACCACTTCGATACGGGTGTCAGGGCCGACTTTGCTGTCCAGGCGGATGCGATAGCCGACCGTTTCGCCGACCTTTTCACCCAGCTCGCTGGCCAGGCGCTCGGCCGCGGCACGGGCGGCCAGGCGGCGGGGTTCGAGCATGAGGATGGTCTGCCCGGCCAGCCAGGGCTCGTTCAACAACGCCAAAGGCACACGGGTGGTTTTACCGGCGCCGGGCGGTGCTTCCAACACGGCTTCATGGCGATTCGCCAAGGCGTCACGCAGCGCGGGTAAAACTTCATCGATCGGCAACGAATTCATACTGGCTCCAAAGCAGAGCGGCGAGTATAACGGCGAACTGCCGAATGCCGACGATGGTCTCAAGGCCATTGCTGTAAGGCCGTTGCTATATAGTCGCGTATCCACCGTGTTCAGGAGAGTCCCCATGCGTATCGCTTCCCGTGTCATCGGCGGTGTCCTCGCCGTCACCCTGCTGAGCCAACTCACCGCCTGCGGGTCGATTTTCTACCCCGACCGCCGTGGCCAGATCGACGGCAAGATCGACCCGACCATTGCCGTGCTCGACGCCGTGGGCCTGCTGTTCTATGTGATCCCCGGCCTGATCGCGTTCGGCGTGGACTTCGCCACCGGCGCCATCTATTTCGAACCGGGCAAGACTGCCCAGGTCGACCCGGCCAAACTCCACGACGCCATTGGCGCCGACGGCAAGGTCGACAATGCCAAGCTGCAAAGCATCATCCAGAAGGAAACCGGCCGCAGCCTGCCGCTGGACGACCCGCGCATGATCCAGTTCAAAGGGAGTGTGCAGCAACTCGCGTCCCTGGGCCTGCAACCCGCCGCATAAGGACCGTCCATGACCAGCAGTCCCGAACACGCCAGGCTCTTGCGCCTGGCCACCCGCGCTTCGGTGGGCGTGGCCTGTGCGCTGATTATCACCAAGGCCATCGCCTGGTGGCTCAGCGGCTCGGTGAGCATGCTCGCCGGCTTGACCGATTCGCTGTTGGACGGCGTGACCTCGCTGTTGAATTTGCTCGCGGTGCACTACGCCCTGCGCCCGGCCGATGACGATCACCGCTATGGGCATGGCAAGGCTGAGTCGCTGTCCGGCATGGCCCAGGCGCTATTCATCGGCGTCAGTGCGGTGTTGATCGCGTTCCAGGCCTACCAGCGCCTGCAACACCCGGAGCCGGTCGGCGCACCGTGGCTGAGCATTGGCGTGATTGTGTTTTCCCTGGTCCTGACCGTGGCCTTGTTGATGCTGCAACACCGGGTGATCCGCGAAACCGGCTCCAACGCCGTGCGCGCCGACTCACTGCACTATCGCTCGGACCTGCTGCTCAACGGCAGCATCCTGGTGGCGCTGGTGCTGGCAGGGTTTGGCTACCATCAGGTGGACGCCTGGTTCGGCCTGGGCATTGCCGCCTATATCTTGTGGAGCGCGATCCAGATCGCCCGGGAAAGTTTTGCGGTACTGATGGACGAGGAGCTGCCGCCGGAGGTCAGCCAGCACATGCTGGAACTGGCCCGTGGTGTGCCCGGAGTGTTGGGCGCCCATGATTTGCGCACGCGGATTTCCGGCAGCCACTGGTTCGTACAGTTGCACTTGGAATTGCCGGGGGAATTGACGCTGTCAGTGGCCCACGGCATCAGCGACCAGGCCGCCGATGCCATTCACAAAGCCTACCCGCGTGCCGAAGTGCTGGTGCACGCCGACCCACGGGAAGTGGTCACGGGCAATAAACCCTAGTACTGCACCTGATAGCCGCGACTGCTCAGGCAGTTGCCCTGGGCCTGGCGATAGGTTTGCACCACTGCCGGGTCGGGGGCGTAGGTCACTTGCTGCGGGTCGAAACCGCTTTGCTGCACCGCCCAGCGATAGCAGTCATAACCGTCCTGCTGCACCTGGGCCGGCGATTGGCCGTTGACGGGGTACGCCACCACGTCATAGCCATTGCCTTGCGGCGCGGGCGGCGGCGGCACCTGCGTCGGTGGTTGCACGACCACGTACTGCTGGGAGCTGCTTTCGTAGGTGTAATAGGCACCCGCAGCGAGGAAGAACAGCGCGCCGCCCACCCACACTTCACGCGCGTAGTCCGGCAGGTAATGCACACGGATGCCGTACGGTGGCGTCACCACCACATAACGCGGGCCTTGCGGGCGATACCAATAGCCGCCGGAGTAGAAATAATCCTGGCCACGGTAAGGCACACGGTAGTTGCGGTCGGGGAAACGGTCGATCACATAGCCTGGGCGATGTTGCGGGCCGGGGCCCCAGCCATTGCCATGACCGTCGGGGCGCCCTGGCCAGCGGTTGTCGCCGGGACGCGAGCCGGGCCCGCCGGCTTCCCAGTGTTGATTGCCGTCATTGCGGCGCGGGATGTCGCGGTAGTAGCCCTGACGGGGCTCCTGGGTCTGGCGTACGGTGTCGGGGCGGCCCTGGATCGGCAGGTTGTTCAACGGTTGTGGCGGTGGGGGTTGCACCGGCCGCCCCTGCTCATTGCCCTGGGGACGTCCCTGCCATTGGCCGCCACCGTTCTGGCCGCCGCGATCAAAGTGCTGATTCTGCGGGCGTGGCTGATTGTTTTCCGGCCGTGGCGGGTTGCTCTGCGGGCGCGGCTGTTCATTGCCCCCTGGCCGTCCGCCCTCCGGCCCTCTTTCATGCTGACCACCGCCTTCACCACGCGGCCCGTTGTCACGTTCGTCGGCCAATGCCTGGGCGCCAACGGTGACCACCAGCAAACCTACACCTGCCATACGCCAGATGCGCTTCATGCTATTCCTCACTGCGGATTAGGGCCTGTCCATGAGACTGGAAAAGCCAGGCCCGGTTCTCGCACAGGTTATCAGCAGGCAAAAGAAAAGGGGCGACCCGTCGGCCACCCCTTGAGAACTTCGTCCTGGCTCAACGCTTTTGACGTTGGCTCACCTCACGCCGTCTTGTGGACAGTGTGCAGCCTGGAGGCCGGCTCAACCCTGCTGGGGTAGCGGCCGCAGCGAGCCTGATTGGGCGGGCTGCTGTGGACTGTTGTCCAGGCGGTGATTCTGTTGATAAAGATACCCGTAGATGGCCGACAGATGATTGCGAAGATTGCGTCAATAAACAGTGCTTGCGCAATTTTTAACCCTTCATGGATAATTCGCCGCAATAGTTACGACAAAGGCCAACCCAATGAGCAAGCTTGACCGATACGACCTGAGTATTTTGGCGGAATTGCAGCGCGACGCGAGGATCTCCAACCAGGAGTTGGCCGAACGCATCGGCCTGTCGCCGTCGCCCTGCTCACGCCGGGTCAAGCAACTGGAGGATGACGGCTACATCGCCCGCCAGGTCGCGTTGCTCGACCGAAAGATGCTCGGCCTGAGCCTGACCGCCTACGTGCTGATCGGCATGGACCGCCATACCCCCGAGCGTTTCGAGAATTTCGAGGCGGCGATCCGCACCCTGCCCCAGGTGCTGGAGTGCAGTTTGGTGACGGGGATGGATGCGGACTATCAGTTGAAGGTGGTGGTGCCGGACATGGACCACTACCAGAAATTGCTGCTCGGGCACTTGACCCGCATCGAAGGGGTGACCAGCGTGCGGTCGAGCTTTGTGCTCAATCAGGTATTGAACAGCACCGAACTGCCCCTGACCCACCTGCGCACTTAAGATCGGTGAAGGTCAAATGTGGGAGGGGGCTTGCCCCCGATGGCTGAGTGTCAGTCAGTTATTTATCAACTGACCCACCGCTATCGGGGTGTAGAACCGTAGACATCGTTTACATCTGAAACCGGGGACATCGTTTACACATTTGAGGCTTGGACGCGGGTCATACCTCGTCCAAGCCTCCCCAAGGGATAATCACACAGGTACAAATCCCAGACATCATCCTCAGCTTCTTTAAGACCTATCCTTTCTCCGGATAGGGCCTCGCTGACAAATACCAACTTGCCGTTCCACTTGATCGATCCATCCTGCCTGACGCTTCGCACCCGCATTTCTGCCGGATACTCCACATCGGGCAAGCACCCTGGATACAGTCGGGTAGATGGCACGTACACATCTCCCGGACGTTTCATACCAAGCGCTTCATGAGGGCGTACGTAATTGAACTCATGCCGGAAATGCTCCAGCAAAAGCTGCTGCTCGACCAAGTTGCTCCCTAGCGGTAGCTCAAGTTTCAGGCTGCGATGCATTCGTTCGTGTCGACCATTCTGGGCAGGTCTTCCCGGCATGGTTCGCTCGGGATAGATACCTAAACGGATCCACCAAACGGCCAGTGTGGATATCCTCGCCAGGCCAGGAGAGGCGAAAGGGACTCCGTTGTCAGAGCGAATGACTTCCGGCATGCCGTAATCCTGAAAAAGCCGCTCAAAGGTTTGTTTTACAGGCTGGGTCATGATTTTAGGATGAGCCCTGCACGCCAGAATCAAACGGGATGCATGGTGAACTGGTCAAGTAATCTTGGACACCGATTAAGGTTCATGCCGCCAACCTTTCCTTCGCGACCGGCGACCGGTAGTCGTTGTAGCTGTGAGGCCTGCT
>Ga0207706_10000057_pt1 | contig 112805 bp, 99 predicted proteins | sample KBSC53metaG_FD_184318 | JGI IMG/M metagenome (GOLD analysis project Ga0207706, IMG submission 184318) | Corn rhizosphere microbial communities from Kellogg Biological Station, Michigan, USA - KBS C5-3 metaG (SPAdes) (version 2) | ecosystem: Host-associated > Plants > Roots > Rhizosphere > Soil...
ATAACATTTCCGTAACTTTAATCGTTACAAACAAAGGATCGGATGTGTATCCAAAGTTTATCTATTTAATAGTGCATAAATACCTCTCATACATATCAACCCAGAATAAAAGAAGTCCGCACGTGCTGAGGCACACATTTGCAACTAGCCTGCTAAACCGGGGAGCCGATTTAAATGCAATAAAGGAGCTCCTGGGCCATGCAAATCTCAGCGCCACCCAGGTTTACACACACAACTCAGTTGAGCGTTTAAAATCTATTTACAAACTAGCCCATCCAAAGGCATAACCAAGGAGGAAAAATGAAAATTACAGTGCAGTCTATCCGTTTTAATGCAGACAAGAAATTATTAGATTTTATTCAGAAAAAAGCCAACAAGTTAGATCAGTTTTTTGACAGGATCATCAGTGGCGAGGTTTATTTAAGATTAGAAAACGTAGAAGATGTAGCAAATAAAGTAACGGAGATAAAACTGACGCTACCAGGCACTCAGTTATTCGCAAAAGAGCAGTGTAAGTCATTTGAAGAGGCCACAGACCTGGCGGTAGAATGCCTCAGAAAGCAAATAGAAAAACATAAACAAAAGAAATCGATAGCAGCCGATGTAGCAAAAAAGGCTGTTTTACAAGCCTCGGAAGAGGAATATGACTGAGAATCAGCATAAAAAAAATGCAAGAATCGGTGGGTTTTAAGCCCGCCGATTTTTTTTTGTAAAATTATTTTGTCGGGGTTTAAAAATGTGTAAATTTGCAATCCCTTTCGGAGAGGTGTGCATCGCGTAAAATCTCAATGAAAAGGATGGTTCTTTAAAATAGAAAAATTAAACTCTCTAATTTAAGCAGGTGGCTTTCAATGATATTTGGGAGTTTACTGCAAGAATTAAGATAATACCATCACTTTAACTCAGCTGACGGATCCTTTAAAAAGGAACGCCGGGGGCGAAAAAAAAGTAGATAATAAAAGCCTCCTTAGCTCAGCTGGTAGAGCAACTGACTTGTAATCAGTAGGTCATTGGTTCGATCCCGATAGGAGGCTCTGTTGATTTTAGATTGTAGAATTACGATTTACGATTTGCCGGTCAATTCGTAAATCTAAAATCGTAAATCTAAAATAAACATGGGGAGATACCAGAGCGGTCAAATGGGACGGACTGTAAATCCGTTGCTTCGGCTACGAAGGTTCGAATCCTTCTCTCCCCACTATTTGAGTTGGCAGTTCTGAGTTTGCAGTTTGCAGTGATGCTAACTACAGACCGGTAACTGCTAACTTGATTAACAAGGTTTACGGAATACAAATCAGATAGTAGTAACTGCTAGCTGAGAACTGGAAACCGCAAACTAAAAAAGCGGAAGTAGCTCAGTTGGTAGAGCGATAGCCTTCCAAGCTATAGGTCGCGAGTTCGAACCTCGTCTTCCGCTCAGTTACAGTTTGCACTGGGCGGTTAGCAGTAGGCAGTAAAACAACTGCAAACTGAAAACCGGTAACTGCAAACTGAATAAGCCGACGTAGCTCAGGGGTAGAGCACTTCCTTGGTAAGGAAGAGGTCATGGGTTCAAATCCCATTGTTGGCTCGGCGTTTAAAAACGACAATTAAATATAAAATTAACCTACAAAATTTTTATAAATCATGGCAAAAGAAAAATTTGACCGCAGTAAGCCGCACTTAAACATCGGTACAATCGGTCACGTTGACCACGGTAAAACAACCCTTACCGCAGCAATTACCAAGGTATTGGCTGATAAAGGTTTATCTGAGGCTCGTTCTTTCGATTCAATCGACTCAGCTCCTGAAGAAAAAGAGCGCGGTATCACTATCAACACTGCGCACGTTGAGTATTCAACTGCAAATCGTCACTACGCTCACGTTGACTGCCCGGGACACGCTGACTATGTAAAGAACATGGTTACTGGTGCTGCTCAGATGGACGGTGCGATTATAGTGGTTGCTGCTACTGATGGTCCTATGCCTCAAACCCGTGAACACATCCTGTTAGCTCGTCAGGTAGGTGTACCTGCGCTTGTTGTTTTCATGAACAAAGTTGACATGGTTGATGATCCGGAACTGTTAGAATTAGTTGAAATGGAAGTTCGTGAATTATTATCATTCTACGAATTCCCTGGCGATGATATCCCTGTAATCCAAGGTTCGGCTTTAGGTGGCTTGAACGGTGACCCTAAATGGGTTGAAAAGATTATGGATTTGATGGCAGCTGTAGATAGCTACATTCCAATCCCTCCACGTCTGACCGATCTTCCATTCCTGATGCCAGTTGAAGACGTATTCTCAATCACTGGTCGTGGTACTGTTGCTACCGGTCGTATTGAGCGTGGTGTAATCAACTCTGGTGATGCTGTAGACATCCTGGGCATGGGTGCTGAAAACTTGAAATCAACTGTAACCGGTGTTGAAATGTTCCGCAAGATTCTTGATCGCGGTGAAGCTGGTGACAACGTAGGTTTATTGTTACGTGGTATTGAAAAAACTGATATCCGTCGTGGTATGGTTATCTGCAAACCAGGTTCAGTAACGCCTCACACTGATTTCAAAGCAGAAGTTTACGTATTGTCAAAGGCAGAAGGTGGCCGTCACACTCCATTCTTCAATAAATACCGTCCTCAATTCTATTTCCGTACTACTGACGTAACAGGCGAGATCGCTTTGGAACCAGGAGTAGAAATGGTTATGCCAGGTGATAACGTTACCATCACTGTAAAGTTGATCAACGCTATCGCAATGGAAAAAGGCTTACGTTTCGCTATCCGTGAAGGTGGTCGTACCGTAGGTGCAGGTCAGGTAACTGAAATCTTAAAATAATCTACCCTGCTCGTCCTCCGGAAAGCGGACAAAAGGAATAGGTTAATTTCTTTCAAAGTACTTAGCCAAATTGGCTAAGTACTTTGTTCACAAAAGAAGGGAATAAAAAATTTAAGTATAAACGGGAATAGTTCAATGGTAGAATAGAGGTCTCCAAAACCTTTGATCAGGGTTCGAATCCTTGTTCCCGTGCGTAATAAGTAACAAAAAATGGCTGCAATAACAGAGTATATAAAAGAATCTTATATAGAGTTAACCGAGAAGGTTACCTGGCCTACTTGGCGCGAGCTTTCAAACAGCGCGATGATAGTATTGGTAGCCTCTATCATTATTGCACTGGTAATATTTGGTATGGACCAACTGATCAATTTTATATTAACCAAGGTTTATACATCACTAGCCTAATTTGTATACGAGATGAGTGAACAATTGAAATGGTATGTGGTAAGGGCCATCAGTGGTAAGGAAAAAAAGGTTAAACAATATATTGATGCCGAAATTAATCGTTTGGGCATCTCACATTTAGTTCCTCAGGTATTAATACCTACCGAAAAGTATTACCAGATGCGCGACGGTAAGAAGATTGCAAAAGAACGCAATATTCTTCCGGGTTATGTGCTGATGGAAGCTGCCCTTGATGGCGAGCTGGAGCATATCATTAAGAATATCAACAGCGTGATCGGTTTCTTAGGGGATAAGGCAGGTAACGCTATCCCTATGCGTCCGTCTGAAGTGAGCAGGATATTGGGTAAGGTTGATGAGATGACCGCACAGGGCGAAACAATGACCGTTCCATATTATGTAGGCGAAAGCGTGAAAGTAATGGACGGTCCGTTCAATGGTTTTAGCGGTGTGATCGAAGAAGTGAACGAGGAAAAGAAAAAGTTAAAAGTAATGGTAAAGATATTCGGGCGCCGTACGCCGCTTGAATTGAATTACATGCAGGTAGAGAAAGAATAGAGATTGGTGATTAGAGATCAGAGATTAGTTGCATAACGGTGATCTTGAAAGCTGATAACTATCAAAATAAAAAATATTTATAAGAGTTGCTGATTAATCGAAAAAGAGATTACTAATTAACTAATCTCTGATCTCTAATCACTGCTCGCAAGAGCTTAAATGTTACATAGCTTCCACTAATAACATTGAGTACTAACAAAAATTAATAAAATGGCAAAAGAAATCGGTGCTATGGTTAAACTTCAGGTGAAGGGCGGCGCTGCAAATCCATCTCCTCCAATTGGACCTGCTTTAGGTGCAAAAGGGGTGAACATTATGGAATTTTGCAAGCAGTTCAACGCACGTACCCAGGACAGACCTGGCAAAGTGTTACCTGTTGTGATCACTGTATACGTCGACAAGTCATTTGATTTTATCATTAAAACCCCTCCTGTGGCTATCCAGTTAATGGAAGCATCAGGTATAAAAAGTGGGTCGGCTGAGCCAAACCGTAAAAAGGTTGCCAGTGTAAACTGGGGCCAGGTTGAAGCGATAGCTAAAGATAAAATGCCTGACTTGAACGCATTTACAGTAGAATCGGCCATGAAAATGGTGGCAGGTACTGCCAGAAGTATGGGAATTACCGTTACCGGTACAGCTCCCTGGAACAATTAATTTATACAAATCAGTTTAAGACAGTGGCAAGATTAACAAAAAATCAAAAAGCGGCACAGTCCAAAATTGAGGCTAACAAAGCGTATTCATTACAAGATGCATCTTCTTTGGTAAAGGAAATTAACTATACCAAGTTTGATTCATCAGTAGATATTGATGTTCGTTTAGGTGTTGACCCGCGTAAAGCCAATCAAATGGTGCGTGGTATAGCAACCTTACCTCATGGAACCGGTAAAACTGTACGTGTACTGGTACTTTGTACTCCTGACAAAGAGCAGGAAGCAAAGGACGCAGGTGCAGATTACGTAGGTTTGGACGACTACATTGCCAAGATTGAAGGCGGATGGACTGATGTTGATATTATCATAACTATGCCAAGTGTGATGGCAAAAGTGGGACGTTTGGGTCGTATATTAGGCCCACGTAACCTGATGCCAAACCCTAAATCAGGAACTGTAACTACCGAAGTTGGTAAAGCAGTTACTGAGGTAAAAGGTGGTAAGATCGACTTCAAGGTTGACAAAACCGGTATCATCCATGCTTCAATAGGAAAAGTATCTTTCCCTGCTGATAAAATTTATGAGAATGCTTTGGAAGTATTGCAAACCATCTCAAAATTGAAACCGTCAGCAGCTAAAGGAACATATTTCAAGAGTATTCATATCTCTTCAACTATGTCGCCCGGAATCGAAATTGAAACTAAAACAGTAGCGGGGATCTAATCATGAATAAAGAAGAAAAACACGAGCTTGTTCTTGCCCTTACTGAACAGATGAAAGAGTACGGTAATTTTTACATCACCGATACTTCTAATCTGACGGTTGCAAAAGTAAACGATATCCGTCGTAAATTTTTCGAAAGCGATATCACCATGCAGGTTGCTAAAAATAGCTTGATCAAAAAAGCTATGGAAGCAGTAGGCGGTGATTTCAGCCCGATGTATGATGCTTTAAAAGGTTCATCATCAATTCTTTTCTCAAAATCAGCAACTGCTCCGGCAAAGCTGATCAAACAATTGAGAAAAACAGGTGAAAAACCAATTTTAAAAGCAGCTTATATCGATTCGTCTGTATTTATCGGCGACAAACAGTTGGATACCTTAGTTAACTTGAAATCTAAGGAACAATTGATCGGAGAGATCATTGGATTACTGCAATCACCAGCTAAAAACGTTATTTCTGGTCTGCAATCAGGCGGAAATAAACTGGCAGGAATTGTTAAAACATTACAAGAAAGAGGTTAACGGACGCCCGGAAGTTCCGCATTAAACAACAAAGTATTTAAAGAAAAAGTAAACATAAAATGGCAGATTTAAAATCATTTGCTGAACAGTTGGTAAACTTAACAGTAAAAGAAGTTAACGAATTAGCTCAGATATTAAAAGACGAGTACGGCATCGAGCCTGCTGCTGCAGCTGTTGCAGTTGCTGCTGCTCCTGCTGGTGGTGGTGATGCTCCAGTTGCTGAAGCTGCTCAAACCGCTTTTGATGTAATTCTGAAAGAAGCTGGAGGCGCTAAATTAGCAGTTGTTAAATTAGTAAAAGACCTTACTGGCCTTGGTTTGAAAGAAGCTAAAGATCTTGTTGACGGTGCACCTAAAGAAGTAAAAACTGGTGTATCTAAAGAAGAAGCTGAATCTCTGAAAAAACAATTAGAAGAAGCTGGAGCTGTTGTTGAAGTTAAATAACTTCAACCGGCTTAATTAACATAAGACTCCGACCTTTTCGGTCGGGGTCTATTGTCGTTTATATAGTTTAGATATGAGATATTAGATTTGAGGTATGAGATAAATAGCGAGATGGATATTACGTCATCAACTAGTAAAATCTCAAATCTCATATCCCACATCTCAAATCTAATCTCAAACATCTACCTAGAAGTTTGTTATTACACTAAAATCAAAGTCCCTTGGCAAACAAAAATAATCAAAGAGTAAATTTTGCAACCAGCAGAAAAGTATTGGATTATCCTGATTTTCTGGATGTTCAGTTGCAATCTTTCCAGGAATTTTTTCAATTGGAAACCACCTCAGACAACCGCCACAAGGAAGGGTTGTTTAAAGTGTTTGCCGAAAATTTTCCAATTTCAGATTCAAGAAACATCTTCGTTTTAGAGTTTCTTGACTATTTTATTGATCCGCCACGCTACGACATACGCGAGTGTATTGAGCGCGGGTTAACATACAGTGTGCCACTGAAAGCGAAACTTCGCCTGTCATGTAACGACGCTGAACACGAAGATTTCGAAACTATCGTGCAGGACGTGTACCTGGGAACTATCCCTTACATGACTCCTAAAGGTACTTTTGTGATCAACGGTGCTGAGCGTGTAATTGTTTCTCAGTTACATCGTTCGCCAGGTGTGTTCTTCGGTCAGAGCCGTCACACAAACGGTACTAAATTGTACTCTGCTCGTGTTATCCCTTTCAAAGGATCGTGGATAGAGTTTGCTACAGACGTGAACAACGTGATGTATGCTTACATCGACCGTAAAAAGAAATTCCCGGTTACTACGCTGCTTCGCGCAATAGGCTACGATTCTGATAAAGATATATTGGAATTATTTGAGCTGGCTGACGAAGTGAAAGTAAGCAAATCAGGCTTGAAAAAGTATATCGGCCGTAAGCTTGCTGCAAGGGTACTCAAAACATGGGTTGAGGATTTTGTTGATGAAGATACTGGTGAGGTTGTTTCAATTCCGCGTAATGAAATTGTTCTTGAGCGTGAGACCATACTTGAAGATGACCATATTGATGTAATCATTGATGCCGGTGTAAAAACCATCATCCTGAATAAAGAAGATGCTTCCACCAGCGGTGATTACACTATTATATATAATACCTTACAAAAGGATACTTCCAACTCAGAGAAAGAGGCGGTTGAGCACATTTATCGTCAGTTACGTAACGCTGAACCACCTGATGAAGAAACAGCACGTGGCATCATCGATCGTTTGTTCTTCTCTGATAAAAGATATGACCTGGGTGATGTAGGTCGTTACCGCATCAACCGCAAGCTTAAGCTGGATACTTCAGATGAGACCAAAGTCTTAACTAAGCAGGACATCATTGCCATAGTTAAATACCTGATCAAATTGATCAACTCAAAAGCTGAGGTGGATGATATCGATCACTTGTCAAACCGTCGTGTGCGTACCGTTGGTGAGCAGTTATATGCTCAGTTCGGCGTAGGCTTGGCACGTATGGCACGTACCATTCGTGAGCGTATGAACATTCGTGATAACGAGGTGTTCACACCAACCGACCTGATTAATGCACGTACACTGTCATCGGTGATCAATTCGTTCTTTGGTACCAACCAGCTTTCTCAGTTCATGGACCAAACCAACCCACTGGCAGAGATCACGCACAAGCGTCGTCTGTCAGCATTAGGTCCGGGTGGTCTGTCACGTGAGCGGGCAGGTTTCGAAGTTCGTGACGTACACTATACCCACTACGGTCGTCTGTGTACCATCGAAACTCCGGAAGGTCCGAACATTGGTCTGATCTCCTCACTTTGCGTACACGCTAAAATCAACAACTTAGGTTTCATAGAAACCCCATACAAACGCGTTGATAATGGTGTTGTAGCAGTTGATGAGCCCGTAGTTTACCTGTCTGCTGAAGACGAAGACGGTAAAACCATCGGTCAGGCTAATGCAGTATATGACGATAAAGGTATTTTCGCTACTCCGCGTGTAAAAGCCCGTTTCGAGGGTGACTTCCCGGTAATTGAGCCTGAAAGACTTGATTACATGGATATTGCTCCAAACCAGATCACTTCGATAGCAGCATCGCTGATTCCGTTCCTGGAACATGATGATGCTAACCGTGCGCTGATGGGTTCGAACATGCAACGTCAGGCTGTGCCGCTGCTGCGTCCTGAGGCGCCAATTGTAGGTACAGGTTTGGAAGGCCGTGTCGCAAAAGACTCTCGTACGCTGATCAACGCCGAGGGCGACGGTGTGGTAGAGTATGTTGATGCTACCGAGATACGTATTAAATACGACCGCGATGACCAGGAGCGCCTTGTATCATTTGATGGTGATAGCAAGACTTACCTATTAACTAAGTTTAAGAAAACCAATCAAAGTACTACCATGAACCTGAAACCGATCGTTAAGAAAGGCGAAAGGGTTGAAAAAGGTCAGGTGCTTTGCGAAGGTTATGCAACACAAAATGGTGAGCTGGCATTAGGCCGTAACCTTAAAGTAGCATTCATGCCATGGCAGGGATATAACTTTGAGGATGCGATCGTAATCTCAGAACGCGTTGTGTCGCAGGATATATTTACTTCGTTGCACGTTGAAGAGTTCGAACTTGAGGTTCGTGACACTAAACGCGGTGAAGAAGAACTGACACCGGATATTCCGAACGTATCAGAAGAGGCCACTAAAGACCTTGATGAAGACGGTATCATCCGCATCGGTGCTGAGGTGAAGGAAGGCGATATCCTGATCGGTAAGATCACTCCAAAGGGTGAGTCTGATCCTTCACCAGAAGAAAAATTGTTACGTGCCATATTTGGTGATAAAGCAGGCGATGTAAAAGACGCTTCATTGAAAACCCCGCCTTCGATCAATGGTGTGGTTATCGATACCAAATTGTTCTCACGTGCAAAGAAAACTTCAAAAGCCGAAGAAAAAGCACAGTTGGATAAACTGGACACCAAACACGAAAAGGCTGTCAAAGACCTGAAGAATATTTTGATCGACAAATTATTCGAGATTGTAAATGGTAAAACATCACAAGGTGTTTACAATGTTTACAAAGAATTGCTGGTACCAAAAGGTGTTAAGTTCACCCAGAAGATTTTAGCTGAGTTGAACTACGAGAATATCAATCCAACCAAGTGGACCACTGATGATGATAAAAATGATCAGATCAAGATCCTTCTTCACAACTATGGTATTAAGGTTAATGAAGAATTGGGCGCTTACCGTCGCGATAAATTTGCGATCAGCGTAGGTGACGAGCTTCCATCGGGTATAGTTCAGATGGCTAAGGTTTACATCGCTAAAAAGCGTAAGCTGAAAGTAGGTGATAAAATGGCCGGACGTCACGGTAACAAGGGTATCGTTGCCCGTATCGTACGTGACGAGGATATGCCATTCCTTGAAGACGGAACGCCCGTTGATATCGTTCTGAACCCGTTGGGTGTACCTTCGCGTATGAACCTGGGCCAGATCTACGAAACCGTATTGGGCTGGGCTGGTAAAGAGCTTGGTGTGAAATTCGCTACTCCTATCTTCGACGGAGCAAGCCACGATGAAGTAGAAGAATGGATCGCTAAAGCAGGTTTACCAGAGTCAGGCAGAACATATTTGTACAATGGTCTGACCGGCGATCGTTTCGACCAGCCAACCACAGTAGGTATTATCTACATGCTGAAACTTGGCCACATGGTTGACGATAAGATGCACGCACGTTCAATAGGTCCATACTCCCTGATTACACAACAACCATTGGGTGGTAAAGCTCAGTTTGGTGGTCAGCGTTTTGGTGAGATGGAGGTTTGGGCACTGGAAGCATTTGGTGCATCAAACATCTTGCAGGAAATATTGACTGTTAAGTCGGACGACGTTATCGGCCGTGCTAAAACTTATGAAGCAATTGTTAAGGGTGAAAACCTGCCAACGCCATCAGTTCCTGAATCATTCAACGTATTGGTTCACGAATTAAGAGGTTTAGGTTTGGATATCACGCTCGAATAATTAGTGAATTAGTGAATGGGCGAATGAGTGATTAAGATCTTCATTCACTCATTCACAACTCACTCATTCACTCATTAAAAATCAAGGAGACTATGTCTTACAAAAAGGATAATAAAATCAAAAGTAACTTCACCACTATTACCATCAGTCTGGCTTCACCTGAATCCATCCTGGAGCGTTCAAGCGGTGAGGTTTTAAAGCCAGAGACCATTAACTACAGGACTTACAAGCCTGAGCGTGATGGTTTATTCTGCGAGCGTATTTTTGGTCCGGTTAAAGATTACGAATGCCATTGCGGTAAGTACAAACGTATCCGTTACAAGGGCATTGTATGCGACCGCTGCGGTGTTGAAGTAACTGAGAAGAAAGTACGCCGTGAGCGTATGGGACACATCAACCTGGTGGTTCCGGTTGCTCATATTTGGTATTTCCGTTCGCTGCCAAACAAAATTGGTTACCTGCTGGGCTTGCCAACCAAGAAACTCGATCTGATCATTTATTATGAAAGATATGTAGTTGTTCAGCCTGGTATTAAGGAAGGTGATGGCATCAATGCTATGGACTTCCTGACAGAAGAAGAATACCTTGACGTATTGGATACCCTTCCAAAAGAAAACCAATACCTGGATGATAAAGACCCTCAGAAATTTGTTGCTAAAATGGGTGCTGAGGCATTGGAGGAATTGTTAAAACGCCTTAACCTGGATCAGTTATCCTATGATCTGCGTCACCAGGCTGCTAACGAAACCTCGCAGCAACGTAAAAACGAAGCTTTAAAACGCCTGCAGGTAGTTGAAGCTTTCCGTGATGCAAAAACAAGGATCGAAAATAATCCTGAATGGATGATCGTTAAGATCGTTCCGGTTATTCCACCTGAACTGCGTCCGTTGGTGCCATTAGAAGGCGGCCGTTTTGCCACTTCCGACTTGAACGACTTATACCGTCGCGTGATCATCCGTAACAATCGTTTGAAACGTCTGATCGAGATCAAAGCACCAGAGGTGATCTTACGTAATGAAAAACGTATGCTGCAGGAAGCTGTAGATTCGTTATTCGATAACTCACGTAAAGTAAACGCGGTAAAAACTGAAGGTAACCGTGCTTTGAAATCACTTTCAGACATCCTGAAAGGTAAACAAGGCCGTTTCCGTCAAAACTTATTAGGTAAACGTGTTGACTATTCAGCCCGTTCGGTAATTGTTGTAGGTCCAAACCTGAAATTGCACGAGTGCGGTTTACCAAAAGATATGGCTGCCGAACTGTTTAAACCATTCATCATTCGTAAGATGATCGAAAGAGGTGTGGTAAAAACAGTAAAATCGGCTAAAAAGATTGTTGACCGCAAAGACCCACTGGTTTGGGATATTTTGGAAAACGTACTGAAAGGGCATCCTGTGTTACTAAACCGTGCGCCTACGCTGCACCGTTTGGGTATCCAGGCATTCCAGCCGAAACTGGTTGAAGGTAAAGCTATCCAGCTGCACCCGCTAACTTGTACTGCGTTCAACGCCGACTTTGACGGTGACCAGATGGCCGTACACGTACCACTTGGTAATGCTGCTATCCTGGAAGCTCAGATATTGATGCTTGCATCACACAACATTCTTAACCCTGCAAATGGTACGCCTATTACCGTACCGTCTCAGGACATGGTGCTTGGTTTGTACTACATTACCAAAGGCCGTAAAACTGACGCATCACGTAAGATAAAAGGTGAAGGTTTGTCATTCTACTCTGCTGAAGAAGTAATTATCGCTTTTAACGAGAAGAAACTTGACCTGCATGCCTTTATCAAGGTTAAAGCTAATGTAAAAGAAAAAGACGGTAGCATCGTTAATAAACTGATCGAAACTACAGTAGGCCGTGTGCTATTTAATCAGCATGTTCCTATTGAAGTAGGATATATTAACGAACTGCTTACTAAAAAATCACTTCGAGACATCATTGGTGATGTAGTGAAAGTAACTGGTATGGCACGCGCTGCACAATTCCTCGATGACATTAAGGAATTAGGTTTCCGGATGGCGTTCCAGGGTGGCTTATCATTTAACCTGAAAGACATCAACATTCCTGCTGAAAAAGTTACTTTAATTGAACAAGCTTCTAAACAAGTTGAAGAAGTGATGGGTAACTACAATATGGGTTTCATTACCAATAACGAACGTTATAACCAGATCATTGATATCTGGACACGTATCAACAACCGTTTGACCGCAAACGTGATGGAGATATTGTCGACAGATAACCAGGGCTTCAACTCTGTGTATATGATGCTTGATTCTGGCGCCCGTGGTTCAAAAGAGCAGATCCGCCAGCTTGCAGGTATGCGTGGTCTGATGGCGAAACCGCAAAAATCAGGTTCAGGAGGTGAAATTATCGAGAACCCGATCCTTTCAAACTTTAAAGAAGGTCTGTCGGTATTGGAGTACTTCATTTCAACCCACGGTGCCCGTAAAGGTTTGGCCGATACCGCGTTGAAAACTGCTGACGCCGGTTATCTGACCCGTCGTTTACATGACGTTGCCCAGGATATGATCGTTGGCGAAGTTGATTGCGGAACGCTGAGAGGCATATTCACCACTGCATTAAAAGACAACGAAGACATTGTTGAACCATTGTATGACCGTATCTTGGGCCGTACCTCATTACATGATGTACATGATCCTATTACTGGTGATCTTTTAGTTTCAGCAGGTCGGGACATTGACGAAAATATTGCAAAGAATATAGAAAACTCACCGCTGGAAGGTATCGAAATCCGTTCGGTATTAACTTGCGAAAGCAAACGCGGTGTGTGTGCATTGTGCTATGGCCGTAACCTGGCAAGCGGTAAACGCGTGCAAATGGGCGAGGCAGTGGGTGTAATTGCTGCGCAGTCTATCGGTGAGCCTGGTACTCAGTTAACACTCCGTACATTCCACGTGGGTGGTACCGCTTCGAACATTGCTGCAGAATCGCAGATCAATGCTCGTTTTGAAGGTATTATCGAGTTTGAGAACGTACGTACCGTACCTTTCCAAACTGAAGAAGGTACAGTTGATGTAGTATTGGGCCGGTCAGGTGAGTTCCGTATCCTTGAACAGGGAAGCAACAAAGTGATCATGACCAATAACATTCCATACGGTTCGTACCTGTATGCGAAAGATGGTAGCAAGATCTCAAAAGGCGATCGCATCTGTTCATGGGATCCATACAACGCGGTAATTATCTCTGAATTTGCCGGTGTTGCCAAGTTTGATGCTGTATTGGAAGGGATTACTTTCCGTGAAGAATCAGATGAACAAACTGGTCACCGCGAAAAAGTGATCATCGATACCCGTGACAAGACCAAGAACCCTGCTATCCAGATTGCCGACACAAAAGGTAATCTGATAAAAGGATATAACATTCCTGTAGGTGCGCATATCGCTGTTGATGAAGGTGAAAAGATCCAGACAGGGCAGGTTATCGCTAAGATTCCTCGTTCAACCGGTAAAACACGTGACATCACCGGTGGTCTGCCACGTGTAACTGAGTTGTTCGAAGCTCGTAACCCATCTAACCCGGCTGTTGTAACGGAAATTGACGGTGTGGTAAGCCTGGGCGGTGTTAAACGTGGTAACCGCGAGATCACTATCGAATCAAAAGATGGTCAGATCAAGAAATACCTGGTTCCGCTGTCAAAACACATCCTTGTACAGGATAATGACTTCGTAAAAGCCGGTATGCCATTGTCTGACGGTTCAATATCACCTGCCGATATCCTGGCGATCAAAGGCCCGGCTGCAGTACAGGAATACCTGGTAAATGGTATACAGGAAGTTTACCGTTTGCAGGGTGTGAAGATCAACGATAAACACTTTGAAGTGATCGTTCACCAGATGATGCAGAAAGTGCAGATCGAGGATGCCGGCGACACCCGCTTCCTGGAAAAAGAAGCAGTTGATGGCTGGGACTTCATGATGGAGAATGACGAAATCTATGATAAGAAAGTAGTTGTTGAGCCAGGTGACTCTACCTCATTGAAAGCAGGTCAGATCGTATCAGTTAGAAGACTCAGAGATGAAAACTCTATTCTGAAGCGTAAAGACATGAAACTGGTTGAAGTGAGAGATGCTATTCCAGCAACGTCAAGTCCAGTGCTGCAAGGTATCACCAGGGCATCATTGGGTACTAAGTCATTTATCTCTGCCGCGTCATTCCAGGAAACTACCAAAGTACTGAATGAAGCTGCTATTGCGGGTAAAAAAGACCTTATGCTTGGTCTAAAGGAAAACGTGATCGTAGGTCACTTAATCCCATCAGGAACAGGTTTACGTCAATACGAAAACATCCGCGTAGGATCGCAAGAGGAATTTGATCGCCTGATGGCTTCAAAGACCGAAGAAGTTGAAGCTTAATTTCAATTTTCTTAATAAATTTGGTAAAGCCTTCTGTGAAAACAGAAGGCTTTACTATTTAGGTTCACAGAAGCGATGTTTGCCTGTATCACTTTCTGAGATTATCGGCATCGCTTTGTGATTGATTATTTCAGAATTAAATTAGTTGCCTCCCCCAACAAATCCCGATTTCGATATTTAATACGATAGCGTGGGCTTACCAGAGATATTACTTTCGAAGACTTTTCAAAAAATTATATTGTGTTGGATCTATTGTTCCGTCGCGTAATAAGCATACATCTATGGTCACCATTCCATTGAGTGCCTTAACTTGCCTTATATAAGACGACATGTATTCAGCCGGATATCTGATACCGGGATTGGCCCAGGTAGTGCCTAAATATGAAAGTATGTGCCATCTCTTTTTTGAATTTTCAAATCCAGATGAAGGGATGCTTTCGAATTTATCCGACTCACCGGCGGTATAGTTACCTACCGTATTAGCTGCAACCTCGTTTTGTGGCCCCTTAAAATTAAATGCAACCAGTGCATTTCTGTTTCCCGCTTTTGCCGCATAGAGGTAGTCAGTTAATAATGTGTTATTGTATCCAATAAAATCATAGCTACCGTCAAACCACCAACCGGAAATCTTTTTCCCGTATTGTAAACTTATACTTCTAATAATCTGGCTCCAACTGGTTACCCATAACTTATCCACTTTAAATGATCCGGTTCTAGCTTGCTTAACGCTTGGATTCTTTAATGCGAAACTAGCTTGCTGATCATTTTTTGGACCATCGCCGGTCATGTATAAAAAAAGCTTTATTCCCTTTTTGTGCAGAGCGGTATACAAATCAGAAATTAAATCTCTATGGCTTGTGGCTTCACCCCGTTTATAGCCAGTTAGCTGTTCATATGTCTGATTGGGAAAACAAAAATATTTATTACTCTGTTGCGCTGTAATTACGACGTAATCAGCACCAATTTCTTTGACTTGCGCAGCGATTTTATTAACGTCTAATTCATTAACGCAATCGTCCCAACTTGTTATTTTACCTTGATTCCAGGGCGCTTTTGCATTTTGCAATCCATAAAGGTAATGAAAAAAGATACCAAAATGAGGAGGAAGGGAGGAGGATGTTGCATTTTTTATTGGATTTGCTAGGCAATTGCCCCCCATTATTAAAAGAAAAAGCAACGGCAGAATTGATCTTTTCATATTTTTGTTGATTAAACAGTCAATTAGCATTGTTGTTTTTGTATTTGCTCTATAAAAAGGTGCTTATTGAGTTGCCTGGACTGATTTGCAAGATAGGATTACGTTTTTAATGACTTATAAACAAAACCCGCCAAATTGACTATGTTTTATGTTACCATAAGTAAGACGGGAGAGCTTCCCTCGCCTTTCCAAGTCATAAAAGACCTTTTTATGTCAATTTCATGGGCCTGTTTTTAACCTGCAGCTTGAATTAATCAAAGAGATTTGTTTCACTTAGTATAAACATCAAATTCCAGGTTAAACTTATTTTCAAGGCCACTATAAATCAAATTACATTCGTGTAATAAGGTTTGGTCAAAGCTAGCATCTATTTTAACCTTTGGAATAAATGGCTGTAAGTCGATATGGTGCACTTTTATATCTATTTTTTCGAATAGCTTGGATAATGTAGCAGACGGGTATTGGCAAAATCTATCGTAATTAAAAAATATAGCGCTTGAAGTGTAGTTAGCATAGACATATTTATAATAATTCTTCCAGTTTAACAGCCAAAAGTTCAGATCTGATTTATCATATTTTCGCATTTCTTCAAATGATTCGTTATCATCAAAGAAAAAAGACTTTTGATTTAGACCGAATTCATAGTGCCCTAACCAATCCATATAATTCAATACGAATTTATCATCATCCTGGACTTTTGAAAAATGTTGATGTTGATTTAGTAAAGAGAGCGAATGTTGCAAGGGATCCCGAAAAGGTATGATTATCTGGATATATGGAAAACATTTCTGTAAATATTGAAATCTCAAAACGTTGTTATTGTTTTTTGAAAGATATCGTGTTCTACTTGCAAAGTCGCCCTTTAAGATATTATTAACGTAATCCCTGAATTTTCTCAAAATCTCATCCTCAATTGAGTATAATTGAAGTTTGTCTTTGCCAATGTACTGTTCCCCTGTAAATACCCTCCAAAACACCTCTTCAAAAGCCTCCGGACTATCAAAACCTACCATGATACCATCCTGATGAGCTCTTTCCTTATATTCTTTTGAGGGTTTACCGTTTGAAATTTTCTTCCATGTATTAGGCATAAGAACAAAAGGCATGTCCAAATATGTTAATGATTTGAATAAACCAGTTTCATGCAAATACCTCATTAAAATAGTAGTTCCGGATCTAGCCAGGCCTGATACGAAAACATGTTTTTCTAAACAGAAAGAATTATCTTTTTTTATCAGCATGTTTTCTATGTCAAAAGATAATTCAGCAATTAATTTTGATTCCAAAGCAAAGCGATGGAGAAAACGAGAGATCAAATCATATTCGGAACCTAACATATAATTTCTTAAGTAAAAAGTAGGATAGGAACGAAATTACTGATAGTAGCAGTCCATTGATTGTTAATACATAATGAAATAGTACCGATTGATCAAGTGATTTAAATAATGTGCTGATCAACAATAAAACACCCCCGAAAATCAATATCAGCAGTATAAAACCAATAAGTTTTATGGAATGTTTAAATATCTCAAACGAATTAAATAGTAAAATTTTTTCTTTTTCTGAATCATTAATATTCTTCGATTTTATTGTCTGAACGGAATTTATTGCCAATGACGAAACAGTTTTTATGATAGGCGAAAACGGTAGAAAATCAGCAATTAAGGCTATTATAAAAAAAGCAAAATATAAATAACCAATCATGATGGACTTAATTTATTTTTTGTTTCTGATTTTTTTTACAATTTTTTTGATGGGATACCAAATGATAGCAAAAAGTGCCAGGAAAATCGAAACAAGGACACCCAATATCGCTGCAACAATGCCACCGTCCAGCCCAGGCCCCAAGTAATTGAGTACAAAGCAAATTACTAACGTCATACTGTTCTAATTATTTTTCAAAAATGTCAATTTTTTAAATTCTTCTTTTGTAATAAACCTTGACCATGAAACAGCAGCTACAGAATGATTGTTTATGCGTTCTTCATATTGCCAAACTATATCCTTTGTATTTCCTCTTAATAGCCTGTTATTATTTGTTTCTTCAATAAAAAGGTCTCCGTTTGGTAGAATATCAGAACGACCTTCTGTAATTGTTGATACATTTGCTTTTTTTAGAAATTCTGTATAGGGTGCCTCTGTTTGATTGGTTTTAAAGTCAAAAATATACTCTTCATTATGCCCTTCTGCTAAGCGCTCATCGTAATCATTTCTAACAACATCATTCCCGAATATGCTAATTCTTGTAGAATCTATAAAATCAACATCATGCTGATTGAGCCAGGGACCTGTCTTTAACCATATAACTTTATTTGTGGAAGGACGGTACAAAAAAATACTGCTTTTGTTCTTGATACTAATCAATAAGTCCCCCTTTATCCAATATTTGGTTGACGTTAAAGCCGGTTGAATGTCATTAATATGCAGTAGATCGTTTTCATAAGGCCCTGTGCCTAAAAGCAAACCTCTGAAGCCGTTTTCAATCAATAACTGAGCAACAGATTTTTTAAAAAGCAATTTGCCATTTGGGGAAATCTTTAAAATAAAATTATCCTTAAGCTCAAACGGTCGAGGGAGTAACCACTTTGAATCCATGCTAACAGATTGCGCCCAAATATCCCCATCTGCGTCAAATTCAAGTGAATGACCGAAAGTTTCATTTGCAGTCCAAATAACTTTTGAGTCTTTATCAATTTTTATCAGAGGAGATGGAACAGCATCATGAAAAACTATTGATCCATCAGCTGAAAGTAAGGGATGTGTTAACAGAAAACTATGCTTATCTGCATGAACCCAGGCCTCATCCTTTTTAATAAATATCTTTTTAAGTTCATCTATATTCGGTGCCCATTCATGAATTATTTTTTGATCATAAATTCTTATTAATTTGACTATGGGGTGTTTATACTTTACATCATAGGTTGATAACAATAGATAATTACTATCAATATAATTTTTCGAAACTTTTAGGCCGTTAATATTAGGGTATATATCGGGTCTAACTAAATTAGAATAGAACAATGCGATAAAACTCTTGTGAACTTGTGTTGGAAAAGAGGCAACAGAAATGATTGTACCTGATATTTTGTCATTAATTAGGATACCACAACTTTTAATACGATAAACTGCCCAGCCAAATAGCAACGTTATAGTTAAAGAAATCCATAAAAGGAGCAACATGAGCCATAGTGGGACTTTTTTATTCATCAAAATAGAGTAGTTTGGGCCAAATAAAGTTGAAAAGTAAATTTATTGAATTTTAATTAATAAAGGTGCTTTTAGTTGACAATGAAATTACTCCAAAATGGACTTGTCACCAATAGTGACATAAAATATTAATTCTTATTGCGACAAAAGTCAAATGCACCGATCTATTTCAAATGGCTAACTAAAGGCATTAGGCATAGATTTTCACCTCATGTGTAAAAAAAGAATATCTTTGTAATCATCTAATATGAGAATTTGTTATAATGTCTGGATATCAATCTAAGCAATCTATTCACTTTCAACAACCTGAAAAATTTTGTTTAGCAATTATAGGATTAGGGTACGTAGGGTTGCCTTTAGCCGTTGAATTTGCAAAAAAATATAAAGTCGTAGGATTTGATATTAACGAGGGCCGGATTAAAAATCTACTTAGAGGCTATGATCAGACAAATGAAGCCGATTTGACAGCTCTGAAAGAAGTACTAACGGTTTCTAAAAACCAAGAGGGTGGATTAATGCTGTCATCGGATTTGGCCGATATAAAAAAAAGCAATATTTACATAATTACTGTCCCAACGCCCATAGACAGATTTAAGGCCCCGGATCTCTCGCAATTGTTAAAAGCTTCTGAAATGATTGGAAGCGTTCTGAAAAAGGGGGATATTGTGATATATGAATCGACTGTTTATCCTGGCTGTACAGAGGAAGATTGTATCCCTGTGCTGGAAGAATTTTCTGGCTTAAAGTATAATCAGGATTTTTACTGTGGTTACTCCCCAGAACGTATAAGTCCGGGAGATAAGGTTAATACCTTGACCAAAATAAAAAAAGTTACCTCGGGATCAACGCCACAAATAGCTGAAATTATCGATAGGTTGTATTCCAGCATTATTACAGCCGGTACCCATAAAGCATCGAGTATTAAGATTGCCGAAGCGTCAAAATCTATCGAAAATGCTCAAAGAGATCTGAATATTTCATTTGTGAATGAGCTTGCTTTGATATTTGATAGGATAGGCATTGACACGACGGAAGTAATAGATGCCGCTGCCACAAAATGGAACTTTTTAAAGTATAAGCCGGGATTGGTAGGGGGGCATTGCATAGGTGTCGACCCTTATTATCTTGCGCATAAAGCGCAGTCTTTGGGGTATCACCCACAGGTAATCCTCTCAGGACGCAGGGTCAACGATACGATGGGTATGTTTGTGGCTAATAAGGTCATAAAAATCATGATTCAGAAGGGACACAAGATACATGGAGCTAAAGCATTAATTCTTGGAATAGCATTTAAAGAAAATTGTCCTGATACCAGGAATTCGAGGGTAATAGATATTTATGAAGAATTAACGCAATTTGGATTGGCTGTCGATGTCTACGATCCTTATGCCAACTACGATGAGGTAAAACGTGAGTATGGAATCGAATTAATTGATAGTATTACAGGACAATATGATGCCATTATTTTAGCAGTTAGTCACGATGAGTTCACAAAACTCGATTTCAACTCTATCAAAAAAGGAGATGATGCAGTTATATTTGACACAAAATCCGTTCTTGACCGTAAACTAATTGATGCCCGTCTTTGACAAGCCCAAGCATACTGTAAGTGAAATAGCAATTGATTTTCCGAGTTTCCGAACAGGTGTTGTCTATTAACTGGTTTTTATTATTTAATTTGCAGCCGATTTTAACATTTACCATAATATTTGGGCCAACTGGCCGCAACGAGCATAAAATTAATGAATAAGCTTAGAACCGTTATAACCATTGTTATTGTTCTTTTAGGTGTCTTTGTATTCCAGCCCGCATTTTCTCAAAATATTTCGCAAAACCTGTCTGGGGTCAACGTTGATGACCTGTCTGACGCCCAAATATTGCAATTGATGCAGCAGGCACAAAAAATGGGATTAAGCGATTCTCAGTTAGCCCAAATGGCGCAAAGCAAGGGAATGTCTGATGCTCAAGCTCAAAAATTGCAATCCAGAGTGGCTGATTTACGAAAAAAGAACGGCAATAGCAACAATGGGGGTAATACGTCAGATACCGCCAGGCGATCTTCGAGGGGATTGAACTATACTCCTGACACTACTAGTATGTTTGGCCAAAAGAATGCTAATGATCTGTTTGAACAGTTAAAACCCAAAATATTTGGCGCTGATCTGTTCAGAAATAGTCGCGCCAACACATTTCAGCCCAATTTAAAACTGGCAACACCTGTTAATTACATTGTTGGCCCTGATGATCAGATTAATATTGATGTTTACGGGAATTCAGTAGCAAATTGGAGTTTGAATGTTTCACCAGAAGGAAATATAAATATTCCGGGCGTTGGCGTTTTGAGCGTAGTCGGCAAAACTATGGATGATGTAGCAGCTGCAATAAAGCATAAACTCGCAGCAAACAACTATGCTATAGGAAGAGGTACAGACGTCAAAGTCAGTTTGGGAAACATTCGGAGCATTAACGTGATATTGCAAGGTCAATTAATAAGACCGGGCACTTATACTTTACCGTCGCTTGCTACTGTATTTAACGCTTTGTATGCAGCTGGCGGTCCTAGCGACGTGGGTTCGTTCCGGCAGATTGAAGTAATCAGAGATAATAAAGTGATCAGGCGAGTTGATTTATACGACTTTTTGGTAAAAGGCAGTCAGAAGGACAACATCGCATTACGAGATCAGGACGTAGTGCGCGTGCCGGCTTATAAAATAAGGGTGCAATTGAAAGGAGAAGTAAAAATACCTGCCTTATTTGAAGTTCTACCTGGGGAAAAATTGCAAAATGTGCTAGACTTTAGCGGTGGCTTTACAGACGATGCTTATACAAAACGAATTAAAGTTGACCGTGTTAACGACCAACAGCGAGAAATTTCGGATGTTTTGGAAAAGGATTATAATACATATGTTCCCGCCCGAGGTGACAAGTTTACCATCGATAAAATTATTAACAGGTATGAGAACCGGGTTAAAATAGCTGGAGCCGTATTCAGGCCTGGAGTATTTGAACTGCAAAAGGGATTAACATTATCAGGCCTGATCAAAAATGCTGGCGGGCTAAAAGAAGATGCGTTAATGAGCCATGGAAATATAACCAGGCTTAATCCGGATAATACGCTGCAATTGCTTTCATTCAATGTTCACGATGTGATGAATAATTCATCTTCAGACATTCTGCTGCAAAGAGAAGATAGTGTAAGTATTGCTTCGATATTTGATTTGAGAAATAAATATAAAGTTACGCTGAAAGGCGAAGTTAGAAACCCTGGCGATTATGATTTTGCTGACAGCATTAATGTTTCGGATATGATTATCAAAGCCGGCGGCTTTAAAGAGGGGGCGAGCGGCAAACGAATAGAGGTTTCACGGCGGGTTTTTGATAGTGATCCAACTGCAGTCAATAGTAAGGTTGCAAATGTTTTTAGTGTGAATGTTGATCCTGGGTTGAAAATAGACAATGCAAATTTCACTCTTAAGCCATATGATATCGTATCAGTCTATAGTTTGCCTGGATATGAAGTTCAAAAGGTTGTGAAAGTTGAAGGGGAAGTGCTTTATCCTGGATTTTATACGATTCAGAACAAAAACGAAAGAATATCTGACATTATAAAAAGAGCTGGTGGCTTTACTAAACTCGCTGATATTGAAGGTAGCAGTTTGAAGCGAGACAATGCGGCTGTTTTAGGCATTGATAAGTCAAAAACAGATACCTCTGAAATAAATCAGGAACGATTTGCAAATTTTCAGCGGTTACAAGGTGCTTATAATCGCAGCAAAACCAGCATAAATACTACCGCTGGCATCAATCAGAATCAGGCGGATAATAATTTGAATTCCAAAAGAGATAGCGTTTATCAGCCTCGCAATAATTTTATCGGAATCGATTTACAAAAAATATTGCAAAACCCTGGAGGACGGGATGATCTTATTTTAGAGGATGCCGACGTTCTACGAGTTCCGAAATTGCTGCAGACGATAAGAGTTAACGGAGAGGTGTTGTACCCAAGCGCTGTCGTTTTTAGTAAAGGAAAAAGCTTTAGAGAATACGTTTTAAATGCAGGAGGCTTTTCACCAAGGGCATTAAAGCGTGGTGCGTATGTCGTTTATCCGAATGGAACTGTAAAAGGTACAAGAAAAATATTGTTCTTTAACAGTCATCCTAAAGTGAAGCCGGGCAGTGAAATTTATGTACCCCAAAAGCCGGAATCGAAAACTACACCAGGCGAAATAGTTGGGATTACAACAGGAATAGCTTCACTTGGAGCAGTCATTCTTGGTATAGTGACTTTGTTAAAAAAATAAGGAGGTCTTCAGAGCTATGGTCTATCGCATTGTTGTTGGTATTTTAGTTATTCGAAAGTTATAGAAGGGGTTTGTAAATATGACTAATATTCGTTCCGAAAACCCATCGCATGATTCTGCCGAAATAACGCTGAAGGAATTAATTTTCAGGATGCAGGAGTTAGGTAGTTACCTGACTTCCAGATGGCGTATAATATTAATCTTTGGAATAATTGGCGCAACGGCGGGTTTGGTTTACACATTGCTGGAGAAGCCAATTTACAAAGCTGAATTAAGCTTTGCCGTCCAAGATGAAAAAGCCGCTGGTGGACTAAGCAATGTATTAGGCGTTGCAAGCCAATTGGGAATAGACATTGGGGGAACAAGCGTAGGAGGTGAGTTTGTTGGCGATAATTTATTAGAACTGATGAAATCCCGTTCGATAATTGAAAAAACACTGCTAACACAAGTACATGTCGATGGTAAAGCAGAAACGCTGGCTGAATTCTATATTGATTTTAATAAACTAAGAAAAGATTGGGAAGGTAAACCAGAACTTAGAAACATACATTTTTTGGCAGGTGAAGAAAGATCAAAATTCACATTGCAGCAGGATAGTTTACTTGGAGTCTTCCACAAGGATTTAATTAAAAAAAATCTGGTTATTGGAAAGGCGGATAAGAAATTGAGTATAATAACGCTGACTGTTAACTCTAATAATCAATTGTTTGCAAAATATTTTGCAGAAACCCTAACTAAGGTAGTGTCCGATTTTTATATCCAGGCGAAAATTGAGAAATCATCAAAGAATGTAGCGGTACTGCAGCGGCAGGTTGACTCGGTACGAACCGCGTTAAATTCAGCGATTTCAGGAGTCGCCTCTTCGGTAGACGCTTCTCCCAATCCAAATCCGGCACTGCAAACTTTGCGTGTCCCCTCTCAACGCAGGCAAGTTGACGTAACAGCAAATTCAGCCATTTTAAGCGAATTGGTAAAGAATTTGGAAATTGCTAAAATGTCTTTGCTGCAAGAAACACCTTTAATACAAATAATAGACAGGCCAATTTTGCCATTAGAGAAGCAACGAACAGGCAAATTGAAAGGAATAATATTGGGAGGATTATTGGGCTCGTTTTTTTGTTCATTGATTTTGATTGCGGTAAGGGCTTACAGAAATGTTATGGAATAGGTTTAATTGTTTGGCCAATAAGTCGGACAAAAATGCAATGTTCAAATGTTTTTATTGTTCAAACCCTCAAAACGATTCATAAAATTCTTTAACAATGTGGGCGGATATAATGGAAAATGATGCATGAATAAAGAAGCAGTAGTTATTGGATATTCAGGTCATTCATATGTTATCCTGGACATTTTACTCAACAACGGATACAAGATAATTGGTTATTGTGAAAAAGAACCTAAAGCAAAGAACCCTTACAGTTTAAATTATCTTGGACCGGAGAATGATAGTGAAGTTTTAAAAATTCTTAAAAACCATAGCGCTTTTATTGCAATTGGCGATAATAAGATCAGGGAATCTATCTTTTCGAGGCTAATGCAGGAAAAAGTTAAGTGTCCTGCTCTTATACATTCCCAATCAATCATTTCCAAACAGGTTTTAATTTGCGAAGGGACAGTGATTATGCCGGGGGTTATTATTAATTCCCAATCAAAAATAGGAAAGGCCGTGATATGCAATTCATCAGCAATAATAGAGCATGAATGCCACGTAGGTGATTATGCCCATATTGCTCCGGGCGCTGTTTTGGCGGGAAATGTTTCCATTGGTAATAATAGCTTTATAGGGGCGAATTCTGTAATCAAACCAGGAATAAAAGTAGGAGCCAATGTCATTGTCGGCGCTGGGTCGGTTGTGGTAAAAGATATTTCAGATGGGCTTACTGTATATGGCAATCCGGCAAGGGTGAGGCAATGATTGTTTGTTACTAATAATGATAAAAAAAAGCTTATTGGGTATTTATGACTTTTAATCTAAAATTTAAAAAAAATTTCACTGATGCCCGCAGCTATCGCCAAATTATAAATATAATTATTTCTGCAGTTGCCAAGACAGGAGCAATTATCTGTAGTTTTCTCTTCGTTCCGCTATGCCTTAATTTTCTGGACGTTAAAAGCTATGGCATATGGCTGACGATGACGTCTGTTGTGAGCTGGATCAGTTTTTTGGACGGCGGACTGGGGAATGGGCTTAAAAACAAGCTTTCAGAGGCAATTGCTCACAATAAGATGGAGCATTGTAAAAAGCTGATAACAAGCGCTTATGCAGGAATTTTTTTTATAGTTCTAATTTCAACTTTATCTTTTTTGATAAGTGCCCATTTTGTAAACTATGCGAGAATTTTTAAAGCTTCCGAAGAGACGTCCGGAGAAATTAATGCTGCGTTCCTTGTAGTGTTTATCTTTTTTTGCGTAAAACTGCTTCTCGACTTATTAAATTCAATTTTACTCGCACTCCAAAAAGTATGGTTAGTAAATATCATAGGGTTATTTACTAATCTTTTACTTTTAGCGGGCGTTTATTTTATAACAAAAAATGTTCACGATAATAAGCTGTATTATTTAAGTCTTTGTTTTTCAGTATTGCCAGTGATAGTTTTGATCATTTGCACTTTTATTTTTTTTGCTACAAAAAACAAGGATTTAGCACCGCATTACAGATATTATGATTATAATATTTTAAAAGAGATTCTTTCACTGGGCGCTAAATTTTTTGTGATTCAAATTGCAGTCATCATAATATTCTCTACCGATAATTTGATAATAACCCAGCTGTTTAACCCGTCTGAAGTTACCGTTTACAATATCGCGTTTAAGTACTTTAGTATTTTTACTTTCGGTTGGTCAATCATAATTGCGCCCTATTGGGTGGCTTTTAATGAAGCATATGTTAAAAATGATTTCGATTGGATAAGAAAAACTGTCCGACTTTTGTTGAAACTATGGATTCTGCTATTAGTTGGCGTTCTTTTATTCCTTTTTATGAGTAAATATGCTTACGCATTTTGGGTCGGTCCCAAAGTACGGGTTCCATTTTTACTGTCAATCCTGATGGGTGTGTTTGTCCTTATCTCCACCTTTAGCAATATTTTTGTCTACTTCATCAATGGCATTGGTAAGGTCAAAATCCAATTTATCGCTAGTTTGATTGCTGGTCTTATTAATTTACCTTTGACCTACTTTTTTGCAATAGTCGTTAATATGGGGGTAAGTGGTATCATCATGGGGACTTGTTTGTCATTAATAGCGGGCCCTTTGTTGGGCTACATTCAATATAAATTAATAATTACCAAAACAGCGAAAGGCATCTGGTTAAAATAAATATTATATGAGTCATTTTAAATACCCTGTTTATCAGCCTTTTTTGGGCGAAAGAGAAAAGGAATACGTTAATCTTTGTTTAGAGTCTACCTGGATTTCTTCAAAGGGGAAATACATAAACGAATTTGAAAAATCTTTTGCAAACTATATTGGTATTGATTATGCGGCAACCGTTTCGAATGGTACAGTCGCAATCCATTTGGCATTATTGGCTTTGGGAATAGGTCCGGAAGATGAAGTGATTGTACCAACACTAACTTACATCGCCTCCGTAAATGCTATAACATACACGGGAGCAAAAGCAGTTTTCGTTGACTCCACATTAGACACCTGGCAAATTGACCCAGTTGATGTCAAAAAGAAAATAACACCTAAAACCAAAGCGGTAATGGCTGTTCACCTTTATGGACACCCCTGCCCGATGGATGAATTGGTTGAAATTTGTAAAGAAAATGGACTGTTCCTGATAGAGGATTGTGCCGAAGCAATGGGAACGACCTATAAGGGCAAACATGTTGGAACCTTTGGAGACATTTCCACGTTCAGTTTTTTTGGTAACAAAACGATCACAACCGGCGAAGGCGGAATGGTTGTGACAAATGATCATACGCTATACGACAGATCTATGCATTTCAAAGGGCAGGGATTAGCAAAGCACAGAGAATACTGGCATGATGTTGTTGGGTATAACTACAGAATGACAAATATATGTGCAGCTATCGGACTGGCCCAATTGGAACAAATTGACACGATTCTTAAAAAGAAAAGGCTTATTGCCCAATGGTACGAATCTGAATTTGAAAACACGGAGTTGATTTTTCATAAAGAAGTCGGTGACGTTTATCATTCTTATTGGATGTGCTCGGTTTTAATACAGGAGTCGGCAAACAGGGAGTTGATCCGGCACCATCTGAGAGAACTTGGGATAGAGACCCGACCGCTTTTTTATCCTGTTCATACCATGCCTATGTATTCCAGAAAATATGAGCGCCATATCAATGCAGAGAATCTTGGCTGGCGCGGCATCAATTTACCAAGCTACCCTGCCCTGGAGGAAGAAGACGTCAAATACATCGCACAAAATCTGGTTAGGATTTTAGCTTTACCCAATGTTCTGGCAGTATAGTTAAATCTCAAAAGACACTCAATATCGCTATAAATACGGCTCTGCAGTTATTATTTGTGTCACGGGTAATAACTGCAGTCTACCTGTTCCAGTAATAAATTCAATCATAAAAATCAAAGCATTTTCGTGGAAAAAAAAATTAAAATTGGCATTATTACAGAAGGATTTATAGAATGGCCCGGCGGAATAGAATTCCTCAGATATATCTTGTTGGGATTAAGAAACCAGCGCTATGAAATAAGTTTGTTGATTCCGGATAGAAATAATTTAGAATTAAAACTTAAAAACTTAATCAAAAAAAGCGCCAATATCATTTTTAAAAAAAAATACACTTTATTAAAATATCCGCTGGTTAACGAGACTTACAATTATCTAAAGGAATATTTATCAATCGGGCGGGCTTCAATTTATAAAAGTAAAAGTGATCTTATAAAATTAATTAACCAATGTGATCTGGTTTTGCCGGCATTTTATCCTCTTGATAAAAAGTTAACAACGCCAGTTATAGGTTACCTTTACGATTTTCAATATAAATACTTTCCTGAATACTTTTCAAGTGCGCAAATTGATGGGCAAAACGAACATTTTTCAAAGCATATAAAGCAGAGCAAAGACATTATTGTGAATGCATACGATGTCAAAAACGATATTGAGAAATTCTACAATAGGACCGATTCTATACATGTAATCCCGTTTACTCCAATATTTGATTTTAAAAATTTATCAAATATTCCTGAATTTGAGGTTCTTGATAGTAAATACCGTATCGGGAACAAACCTTATTTTCTAATATCAAATCAATTTTGGCCACACAAAGGCCACAAAACAGCTTTTGAAGCGCTTATTATTGGCCTCGAGAAGCTAAACCTGGATTTTAATATCGTTTGCACCGGTCGCTTTCCAGATACTAAAAATGTCGCTTATTGCCAAGAACTTGAAAACTTTATTCGCGATAATAATCTAACAGACAGAATTAAGCTGCTTGGATTTATTGATAAATTGGATCAGGTAGGCTTGATGTTAAACTCATGTGCACTTTTACAACCAACTCAATTTGAAGGTGGACCGGGAGGGTTTAGCGTTTATGAAGCTATTGGATATCATCACCCGTGCTTAATATCTGATATTGCGGTTAATCGCGAGATAAGTGCAAATGAACATATTACCTTTTTTAAAGTCAATGATGCCGTTGATTTGGCCAACAAAATGAAAGTGCAACTAGGCTTACCAAAAAACAACGTGCACCAGGAACAACTAAGACGCAGCTTTGAAGCGAATGAATTGATTTTGACGGAGTTTTGGACAAAATTAATTGATGACGTATTAAAGAGAAATGCCCGGTAGTATTCACTATTTTATCGAAAGCCATTGGACATCATGAAACTTTTAACTTTTGTAAAACATGTTAATAACAGTTGTTACTGTGGTTTATAATGCAGTTGGCACCCTGGAACATACCATTAAAAGCGTGCTGGGCCAGCAAAATGTTAACGTTGACTACATTATTGTTGATGGCGGATCGACCGATGGTTCCCTTGAGATCATAAGAAAATATGAAAGCAGTTTAGCCTATTGCGTGAGTGAGCCCGACAATGGAATATATGATGCGATGAACAAGGCGATCCTGCGTGCTAAGGGAGATTGGATATATTTTTTGGGAGCAGATGATGTGTTTTTTAGCCCAACCGTTTTAGAACAGGTATCAAAAAAATTAATTTCTGATGATACAGTTTATTATGGAAATGTTCTGTTCAAGCACAGTAACAAAACATACGACGGGAAATTTAATATCCTCAAGTTAGCAACAAGAAACATCTCTCATCAAAGCATTTTTTATCCCAACGCAGTTTTCAAAAAATATAAATTTAATACGGCGTACAAAATCTTTGCGGACTATCATTTAAATATCGTTTTGTTTAATAGTGAAGAGTTCAAATTTAAATACATACCAATAACTATCGCTATTTTTGACGATTTGGGCACTTCAGGATCGAGAGTTAAAGATGAAAATTTTGAAAAAGATAGAAATGCTATTTTTGAAAAACATTTTCCAAGGCTCGTGTATCTATACCGCATTTTAAGAAGTAAGATTGCAAACCAAATATCTCATCGATGAATAACTATGAGTTTTATGCGATTGCGTTAACCCATATAGAGCTATTCATGGTTTTATTGGTTGTATCCATCATTTTGCATATACTAATATTCAGGCCAATCATATACTCCATAATTGATCCACTTTTATTACCCGCAATAAGTAATGTATTTTGCTTTGTTGTTGTTTACCTTCTTTTTTTCACCAACAATACTTCTCCGCTAACATTTATTAGTTATAATTTGACGCAACTTGCGTTCTTTATCGGTCTATATACATTCCGTAAAATAAAATTTAAAAAAGGAGGAGAAGAAAACGTCGACAATGCTAAAGACTCTCATAGGTATGAAACTATAGCGTTTTATTTTTTTTCGACGGTTTATTTAGGATGTATGTCCATTATTTATCTGACAAAAGGCATCCCTCTTTTTATGCAATCGCGTTTAGAAACTTTTGCAGAAGGAGGCGGGGAAGGGATTTTAGGCCGAATTACGGATGTCAGTTCAATATTCGCTTTGTATGCGTTTTTTTGCATTATAAAAATAGATAAGCTTCGATTTAAAGAGATTCCAAAATATATTATACTGTTACTTATATTTTTGACCTTTTTTTTGAGTGGCGGCAAGGGCAATTTTTTAACTGTAATTTCAACTTTTTTTTGCTACCTGCTGTTCCGCAGACATAAAAAAGCAAGTTACTATCACTATATTATTTTCCTTAAAAAACATTCTTTAAAACTACTTATTTTCGCCGGGGTTTTTGTTTTGGGTATTATTGTTGTTCAATCAAATAATGCAACAACTCCGGAGGAAGCGCAATTAAACCCGGTTTTAATGCTTGCACTTCGATTTTTGCATAGCGGAGATATTTTTTGGTATGCATACCCCAACAACGTTTATTTGGTTATTAACGGTTCTCATTGGTTTAGTGCACTTTTTACCGATACACTAGGATTGTTTCGTATATACCAATGGGAAGATTTACCACAGGCAATAGGTATTGTGTTAAAAAATATACATCACCCAAGCGATGTCCCCCAGGGGCCTAACGCCAGGCATAATATATTCGGATTAATTTATTACGGATTTTGGGGCAGCATTGTATTTTCCTATCTGATAGGAGCAATAATCGCGTTTGTTCGGTTTAAGCTTCTGCTTTTTTTGAAAAATAACATTTTAAGTGGATTTATATTCACTTATCTATTTATAAAAATAAGTGCGTTAGACACCGATCCAATGCTTACAATGACTTATATGAATAATTTATTTTTTATTTTCCCAATACTATTCGTCGGTTTTTTAAGTGTATTGGCAATAATAGACAGTAACAAACAGAAACATGTCAATTTGTATTAGCATCATAATACCTTTTTATAACGGCGAAGCCTATTATAAACAGTTACTGCAATCTTTAAAGAAGGCTATCGTACGCACAGCCTCCAAGTCTATCGATTTTGAGATAATAACTATAATAGATTCAGTAAACACCGTCGAACAAGATATTCGAACGGTTTTGGAAGATGCTTTTTCCAAGGTATCCCACGTACGTCTGATCTTGCATAAAAACGAGGTAAACTTAGGTGTCGCCGGTTCCAGGAATGTGGGTTTATCTTTGGCTCACGGAACACATTTTCACATTATTGATCAGGATGATGAGGTCAGCGAGCAGCTATACTCCTTCGTTAGAGATGCTTTAGACAAAAAGGATTTTATTTTAGTCAATGGACTGGTATATTACACAAACACCAAATTTAATCCGCATCGGCTATTTTATTTAACTCCGAAATTAAATGCAGAGCATATATTGACAAATGAATTCATAAGATCTCCTGGTCAGATTATATTTTCACGAAGAATTCTGGGTCAAACGAGATTCCCTGAACCGAAGCTAAATAAAGGCACAGATGACAGATTCTTTTGGATAAAACTATTTCTGAATAATTCAGAGATCAAAACACAATATATAAACCAACCTTTGTACATCGCTCACATTCATGATGAAAATTATAGTTCCGATTCATTGAATCTCCGTAAAAGCAGTCTTGAGAATTGGGATATTTTAAGACGAGAATGCGATTTATCAAAATATGAGAAATTAATAGAAAGAAATATACTGAGCTTAAGGTATTCCGCCGGGGAGCAAATGGCCTTAAAGCCTAAATTAAGAGGGTTGATTAACAGATCGAAATATTATTTAGAGCCGAATAAAATTATACGATATTTTTTTAAGAGAATAAAATGGTAAGGGTATTATATATTGTATCGACACTGAAAAGATCAGGACCGACTAATGTGCTTTTTAATTTAATAGCTGAACTTGACCGTGATAAGTTCGAGCCAATTATACTGACTCTTTCTCCCGAAGAAACCAAGGCCGCAAGCTCAAAAGATATCTTTTTAAAAATAGGGGTTAAAATACATTCGCTTCATCTTTCACGTTTGCAAGGTTTTTTATATGCAAAAAAGAAGATGAGAGAGTTTGTAAATGACCATAACATCGGGATAATTCACTTAATGGGATTTCGGGGGGATTTGTTGATAAACCATAGAGACTTTAAAAGAGTAAAAATAATTAGTACAATCAACAGTAATATTTATGATGATTATACGATGTTATATGGGAAGATAAAAGGTACTATTATGTCCTACTTGCATATACGCTCCTTAAAGGGAAAGACTGGCATAGCCTGTTCACAATTTGTAGCCCATAAGTTGCACGACCGATATAACATATCCTTAAAGGTAATTTATAATGGAATTCCCAAAAACGAATATAATATAACTTCAGCAGGAGAAGCAATTCCGATCGCGAAGCAGCTAAATTTAGACGTAACAAAAAAGATTTTCATTTTCATTGGCAGTTTAATTTATAGAAAAGACCCCATCACTATAATTAAGGCTTTCCTGAATAGCAAGCGCATAGGTGACTGCCATTTACTTTTGATTGGTGATGGCCCATTAATGGCAGAATGTAAGTACCTGTGCAGAGATCATATGGATAAGGTTACATTTTTTGGAAATCAACCAGAAACTCTTAAATTTTTAAAGGCTGCTAATTATTATGTAGCTTCCTCACTTTCTGAAGGATTGCCAACCTCGGTTATGGAGGCCATGGGCTGTGGGCTCCCGGTAATACTTTCGGATATTGACCCGCACAAAGAGCTGTTAAATCATTTAAATGGATGGCCTTACACCTTTGCAGTTAGCAGACCAGATATCTTAACTGAAAAAATAGACGATATTTTAGACGATGACTATAAGAACCTGAGCATCGGATGTAGAAAAGTAATTGACGATTATATTAATTCGGAAATAATGGCTCAAAACTATCAAAGACTTTATGAGGAATGATCTAACGATGAAGAATAAATGTTTAGTTCTTGGTGGAGGCGGTTTTATCGGATCAAATCTGGTAGAAGGATTGTTAAACTCCGGCTACGACGTAAGGGTTTTTGATGTTAAGAACTTTTCGAAAAGGAATATAGAGGAATTTATAGACCGGATTGAGATTGTTGAAGGAGACTTCAACAATCCAATGGATGTTCAAAGCGCAATAGATGGAGTTGACTATGTTTATCATTTAATAAGCACCACCCTTCCCGCCAATTCCGTATTAAACCCATGTTATGATATTGAGAGTAACCTGGTTCCAACAATAAAATTGCTCCAGCTTTGTGTCGAAAAATCCATCAAAAAAATAATATTCATATCCTCCGGCGGAACCGTATATGGCATGCCCGAAACAATTCCAATAAAAGAAAGCCATGTCTCCAATCCTATAAACTCTTATGGCATTACGAAAAGAACTATAGAAAGCTATCTCTATTTATATCATAAATTGTGGGGGTTAGATGTATGTATTTTCCGTTTATCAAACCCGTATGGGAAAAGACAAAACCCCAAAGGTACACAAGGCGTCATTCCGGTTTTTTTATATAAAGCTATTCATCAGGAAACCATCGAAATATGGGGAGACGGCAGCGTGATAAGAGACTATATTCATATTAGCGATGTCATCGGAATATTGACTAAAGCAATCACAATCGAAACGCCAGAAATTATTTACAATTTGGGCAGCGGCATCGGAACATCCCTTAATGAAATACTGGATTTAATAAAGGAGCATCTGGAGCCCGGCCTAAAATTTAACTATTTAGAAGCGAGAAGTTTTGACGTCAAGGCTAATGTACTGGATGTTAACCTATTACAGGAAAGATTTGGTTTTCACAATTCAGTGACTCTAAAAAATGGGATCACCGAGTTACACAAAGTTTTAAAAAATGAAATTAGATAGTAGTTTGAAATTTTCCGTTTTAATGCCCGTATACATAAAGGAAAATCCGGGCTATTTATGCCAGTCGTTAAACAGTATTTTATTGGATCAAACTACAAAGCCCGACGAGATTGTAATTGTTGAAGATGGTCCGCTTACTGAAGAGTTATATGACGCTCTTGCCCAATTTTATAAGCAATTTCCTGATATTATTAAGATATACAAACTGGAAAGTAATATGGGAATGGGGTATGCCATGAATTACGGTTTAAATAAATGCCGCAACGAGTGGATTTTTAGAATGGATTCCGATGATATTGCCTTACCCACAAGATTTGAGAAGCAATTAGAAATCATCCAAACGGGCAAATATGACGTGGTCGGCTCCGCCACAGAGGAATTTAATATTACCGCGGGTGATCTTCGTCAATTTAGAATTATGCCTGAAAATCATGCTGACATTATCAAATTTATGAAATTAAGAAATCCAATAAATCATATGACTGTGGCGTTTAGAAAAGAAACGGCAATAAAGGCAGGGGGGTACTGGGACAAACGCTACTTTGAAGACTATAATTTGTGGTACGAGATGTTTAAAGTCGGAGCTAAATTTTATAATTTGAAAGAAGTTTTGGTTAACGCTAGAGTTGGCAATAATATGGTGGAACGTAGAAGTGGATATGCATACTATCAATATGAAAACGAATTAATGAAGAAATTCTTAAAAGATAAATTTATCAGTTCGTTTGAATATGGCATTGTTCTATCCATAAAACTGGTTCTACGAATTTTACCGGTTAAGATTTTAAGTGTTTTTTATCAGAAGTTCCTTCGAGAAGCAAATAATTAAATATGAAAGTTTTATTGACTGGTTCTTCAGGCTTTTTGGGGTCCGGAATAATTAAGTTATTTACTGATTGCCAAATAGTTACGTTAGCGCGAGCACATGCTGTTATTGTGGCCGATTTAAAAGTTAACCAACCTGACTTACCGTCAACCGACCTTGTTATCCACGCCGCTGGCAAAGCACATGTCGTACCAAAGACGGAAGCTGAAAAACAAGAGTTCTTTGATGTAAATGTAACCGGTACTCAAAATTTACTTAAAGGAATAGAAAACGCTCCGCAGTTACCTAAATATTTTGTTTTTATAAGTTCCGTAGCTGTCTATGGACTTGAAAAAGGACATTTGATCTCAGAAGATGCGCCACTACTAGCAAAAGATCCATATGGTAGAAGTAAGATAGCAGCCGAGAAAATAATTGAGGAATGGTGTTTTAAAAATAATGTTGTTTGTACGATACTTCGCTTGCCATTATTAGCTGGGCCTAATCCACCCGGCAATTTAAAATCAATGATCAGCGGAATCAAAAAAGGTTATTATTTTAATATAGCAGGGGGAAAAGCACAAAAAAGCATCGTATTGGCACAAGATATAGCAGAAATTATTCCCACTGTTGCTAAAGTTGGTGGTATTTATAATTTAACAGATGGCTATCACCCAAATTTTTCAGAACTTTCTCAATTGATTGCTAAACAATTGGGGAAATCCAAGCCATTAAACATGCCCATGTGGATCGCTAAACTATTAGCTAAAATTGGGGATTGGTTAGGTTCTAAAGCACCCGTAAACTCTGATAAGTTAAATAAAATCATATCGGATTTAACGTTCGATGATTCCAAGGCAAAAGGGATATTAGGATGGAAGCCAACAAGGATTTTAACTGGGTTTAAGATAGTTTAATGTAATTTTTTAATAATTTTGTTGAGCCTCTGCTGAAAATAGACGGCTGTAATTTACATCATGGAAGAACAAAACGAAAACCAGTTAAATATTGAGCTTTCTGAAGAGATTGCAGAAGGCGTTTATTCAAATCTGGCTATAATAACTCACTCTAATTCGGAGTTTGTAATGGATTTTATACGTGTAATGCCAGGTGTGCCGAAGGCAAAGGTTAAATCCAGGATTATCCTAACTCCTGAACATGCAAAACGCCTTGCATCGGCCTTACAGGATAATATCGAAAAGTTTGAAAATGCAAACGGCCGCATTAAAATTCAATCCGAACCTACCGGATTCCCAATGAATTTTGGTGGTACAATGGGACAGGCTTGATTGTTTTTCATAAACTTTAATTATGTATACAATTGTTTCATATTATGCATCGATAACAGCGCAGCGCTTAATGTGACTCTAATAGGACAGCTATAAAGACCCAACCACAATATATTTGCTGAACGAATTTTTCTAACGTCTATATTTAATCCTAGTAACCACCTTATCTATGCTTTTTAATTCACTTAACTTTGCTTTTTTTTTACCAATAGTTTTTTCTATTTACTGGCTAGTTAACAAGAATTTAAGAATCCAGAATATTTTATTATTAGCCGCCAGTTACTTTTTTTATGCATGTTGGGATTGGCGATTTTTATTTCTGCTTATTTTTTCGACTGCGCTTGATTATTATACTGGTTTGAAAATGAATGAGGCTGAAACTACCAGGCAAAGGAAATTTTGGTTTTGGCTTAGTGTTTTAATTAACGTTGGATTTCTCGGAATTTTTAAATATTATAATTTTTTTTCAACTTCGTTTGCTGAAACACTTGGACATCTTGGGTTTAAAATTAGCCCTTATACTTTAAAAGTAATTTTACCTATCGGTATTTCCTTTTATACATTTCATGGCCTCTCTTATGTTATCGATATCTATAAAGACCGAATCAAGCCAGAAAAAAGCTTCATTGATTACGCTTTATTTGTAAGTTTCTTCCCATTGTTGGTAGCGGGGCCAATAGAACGCGCTACGCATTTGTTGCCGCAAATAAAACAAAAAAGGGAATTTAACTTTGATAAAGCTGTTGATGGATTAAGACAAATATTATGGGGGCTATTCAAAAAAATTGTAATCGCAGATCAGTGTTCGGTCTTTGTGAACCTCGTTTTTGGTAATTCAGCGCACTACTCAGGAATTGATCATGCAATAGCAGCTGTCCTTTTCGCATTTCAGATATATTGCGATTTTTCCGGGTATTCAGATATTGCGTTAGGTACAGCCAAACTATTTGGCATAGAGTTATTAAAGAACTTTTCTTATCCTTACTTTTCAAGAGACATAGCAGAATTTTGGCGTAGATGGCATATATCGTTATCGACATGGTTTCGAGATTATTTGTATATACCATTAGGCGGAAGCAGAGGAACTATCTGGCTCAAAATAAGAAATGTATTTATAATTTTCATTGTAAGTGGCTTTTGGCATGGTGCTAACTGGACTTTTATAGCATGGGGTGCTCTTAATGCATTATTTATTTTGCCATCAGTACTATTGCAAACAAACCGAAATAATCTTGAAATAGTGGCTAAGGGCCGTATCTTGCCAACATTGAAAGAGCTTACAGCCATTATAGCTACTTTTTGTTTAAGCACATTCGCTTGGATTTTCTTTAGATGCAACAGCATAAGTGCCGCTTTCAGTTACCTATCGAGGATGTTTTCCGCCTCCTTAATAACTTTTCCAACGATATATCCAACAAAGCTTTTTATTTTCATCCTTTCTTTTTTGTTAATAGAATGGTCCGGGCGAGAGTATCCTTATCCTATTCAAAGACTCGGATTAAATTGGCCTAAAACATTTAGATGGGCTGCGTACTATGCGTTAGTAATTATTATTTTACACCAAGCCGGTCCCGAGCAACAATTTATTTACTTCCAATTCTGATCATGAAGCGATTTGTATTATACGTAGTAGCCTTTTTTTTACCGATTATTATTATTGCCATATCTTCTGAGTTTATGTTGCGCAGCATTCCAAACGACTATTCGTATAAAAAGAACTATTTAGATAAAAATGCCTCACAGGTAGAAATCCTGGTTTTAGGATCTTCTCATTCTTATTATGACGTAAACCCAGCTTATTTCCATTTGAATGGGTTTAATGCTGCAAATGTTTCTCAAACTTTAAGTTACGACTATGCCATATTTGAAAAATATATTAACCATTGGAATAACCTGAAGTTTATCATCTTACCAATAGATGATTTTACGTTATATTCAGATCTTGAAAAAAATTTGGAGTCATGGCGAATTAAAAACTATGAGATATATTATGACATTCATTTATCTGACAATTTAACCTATAAAAGTGAAATTTTAAGTAATAAATTAATTGTAAATGATTATAGAGTATACCACCATTTCATTAAACACGATACAAATATTGCCTGCTCCATATTAGGCTGGGGTCTTGATGACACTACAAAAAGTAATTCAGACTTGACAGTATCTGGCATAACCGCAGCGAAAAGGCACACTATCTTAAATGATGAATTTTTTTCACGGAATGTCCAAATATTGACTAAGCTGATTAAAGCAGCCAACGCCAAAAACATCCGAGTAATTTTATACACATCGCCTGCATATGCTACCTACACAAAATATGCAAGTAAAAATCAGATGGCTTCTACCATTGATGTAGCTGAGCATTTTTCTAAAAAATATCCAAATGTAAACTATTACAACTGGTTCAATGATACATCCTTTGTTGCATCTGACTTTTACGACGCCGATCATTTTAATGAAATTGGCGCTAAAAAATTCTCTCTAAAATTGGATTGCCTGATTAAAAGGTTGAAGAAGTCTAGTACAAGACCGGCTGAACCTGGAGCCTTGCAACAGATTGCAAAAAGAAGGGCTTAGTTGAAAACGCAAACGGCCGTATTAAATTCAGTCGTAGCCAACTGGTTTCCCTATGAATTTTGGTGGCACAATGGGTCAAGCATAATTATTTTTTTAATATTTATTTAAATAATAAATCTGTTAGAGCGTTTTTCGAAATAACTCGAGTTCTATTCGACCTTGAGAAAAATAGATTTTCTACGGATTTTCCGCTTAGATTTAACATAATAATTAATTTTTTAAGACAATGTAAAACAATTTTTGCGATTAACTGTGGTGATATATAAAAACTAGCCGTTCATTCACTAATTTAATACGATCTATTGTTTCTTATGAGTTTTGAACCCATATACAGTTATATATCTGATAAAAATATCGAAATAATCAATCCCGCTGTTTCAAATCGTGATGCCGAATTGAATTCAGCATTATCATCTAAGAATACTATTGGCGAAATGAATAAGGTTACTGGCGCATCAAAAAATGTACTCCAATTTTTGTGTTTCAATTCGCCATACGGAGGTAGCTTTTTCCAGTCTTTATTGATGCTCGAGCATAGATTAAATCAGGACGACATTGATATGGTGTACCTGTTCCACATGGACACTTCGCATTATGATTGGATACAAGGCTTAATTAATCAAGGGAAAAAGGTGTATTTTTTGAGTGGTAGTTTTTCAAAAGACATTTTTTTTGTCCGTGATTTACTGGTAAAACATAATATTAAATATATTCATGCTCATTTTGCAGGACTCAAATATCTGTTTTTACTGAATGTAGCCAGCAAGTTATATAGTAAACAAACATTTATTTTGAGGCACCTTCGTAACCATGATAAACCAAGAAGTTTTTTTAGTGAGAGTCTCAGAAAAATGCTAAATAAGGTTGATTTGTATATTGGCTGCAGTGAATCAGTGGCTGTTGAATACAAAAAGAACTTTAATATAAAAGACGGTAAGATTACTCATGTTACCAATGCGATTAACTTCAACCGGTTAGATAATTTTGATAATCTTCAACGGACCGATTTTTTGATAGGAAACGAGACGAAAGTGTTTCTCTTATTTGGGTTTGATTATTATCGCAAAGGCGTCGACGTAGTTCTTGAGGCAATGGATCGTTTAGTGGCGGAAGGTCATGATGTTTGTTTGCTGTTGAGTTTATCTACCAATGTAGAATTAATAGAATCCAGGATAATTGACCGCTTTACTAAGATCCCAGATTGGTTAAGAATACTTAGCCCGCGTGAGGATATTGCTTCCTATTATCTTTTAAGCGATTATTTCATATCTGCATCCCGTGAAGAGGGCTTTTGCAATGCCTTAGTTGAAGCGGCGTATTGCGAAAGGCCAATAATTAGCAGTAACATTCCAGGCCAGGGTGAATTAAATATTCCTCACACCTATAAATTTACTTCTGAAAACGTTGCTGAGTTGAAAGATGCGATGATGGCGCTTATGTCGCTAACTGATGCGCAGAAAAGCAAGATTGTAACTGAACAAAAAGAATATGTAATAAAAAATTTCGATCTGGAAACATGGGCTGAGCAAATTACAGGAGTTTATAGGCGCCTTAATTAATATTTCTTATTCCACATTGTTAATTAGATTTTTGTATGCATGTCAAAGGCATACCCGATGGTGTACATTACGTTATTATTGAAATCCAGTTTAATCTAATTTTTTGATTAATTTTACCTCGCAAAATTTACCTGTTCGTTGTGGAAACAAATTCAAAGATATATATAGCCGGCCATCGTGGTATGGTTGGTTCTGCAATATACCGCAAACTTAAAAAAGAGGGATATAATAATATTGTTACCCGTTCATCTGCTGAACTAGATCTGAGAATACAAAGCGATGTGGAAGATTTTTTTGAGCAGGAAAAACCAGAGTTTGTATTTCTGGCTGCTGCCAAAGTTGGAGGCATTGTGGCTAACAACACTTACCGTGGTGACTTTTTGTACGAAAATCTTCAAATTCAAAACAATATTATCCATTCGTCATACCTTAATGGCGTAAAAAAGCTGATGTTTTTAGGTTCCAGTTGTATATACCCAAAACTCGCACCACAGCCATTAAAAGAGGATTATTTGCTTACAGGACCGTTAGAGCCAACTAATGAACCTTACGCTATTGCTAAGATAGCTGGCATTAAAATGTGTGATGCTTATCGTTCACAATATGGCTGCAATTACATATCCGTAATGCCAACCAATTTGTATGGTTATAATGATAACTATCACCCACAAAATTCGCATGTATTGCCAGCATTAATACGCCGCTTCCATGAAGCAAAGATCAACAACGCGCCTGAGGTAACGATCTGGGGAACTGGAACACCCAAACGTGAGTTTTTGTTTGCAGATGACCTTGCGGAGGCTTGTTTCTACTTGATGCAGAACTATGACGAAGAGGGTTTGGTGAATATCGGTACGGGTGAAGACATCTCAATTAAAGATCTGGCTTTACTTATTAAAAAAATTATCGGATACGAAGGGGAAATTAACTTTGATACTTCGCAGCCCGATGGAACCCCACGTAAATTGATGGATGTTTCGAAATTGCACAGCAAAGGCTGGCATCATACGATAGAGCTAAGTGATGGTATAAAACTCGCATATGGAGACTTCTTAGCGCATCAGGCAACCCCTGTTTCTAATTAATTATCTGTCAAATAGCCCTATTATGACAATTGAATCCACTCCTCTGAAGGATTGTATTATTATAAAACCAAACGTTTTTGGAGATGAACGCGGTTATTTTTTCGAAAGCTTTCACCAGGAAAAGTTCAGGACACTAACGGGCGTTAATACTCCGTTTGTGCAGGACAATCAATCTTACTCAACTAAAGGAGTATTAAGGGGGCTGCACTGGCAAAAAGGTACTTCGGCACAGTCGAAATTGGTTAGAGTAGTTAAAGGTGAAGTGTTGGACGTTGCGGTTGACCTGCGCCAGCACTCGGAAACATACGGTCAGCATTTTAGCATCAGACTTTCCGGCGACAATAATCTGCAGTTATATGTTCCTCGTGGATTTGCGCACGGGTTTGTTGTATTGAGCGATGACGTAATATTCCAGTATAAATGTGATAACTATTATGACAAGGCAGCTGAGGGCGGGATATACTATGCAGATCCTGAGCTGGCTATTGACTGGATATTGCCTTACGAACAGCTGATCGTATCATCAAAAGACCTTGAATTACCAAATATGTCGGCATTGGAGACAACAGGCTTTTAAATTTATCGAATGAGTAATATTGTAGTTTTTGGTGCCTCGGGCCAGTTAGGGCAATGCTTGAAAACTGTTGCAAATGTGCAGGGAATTACCTCTATATTTTTCCTGCCCGAAAGCGAGGCTAATATTCTGGATAAGGGAGCACTCAAGAAGATATTTGAAGCTTATAAACCTGCGTGGAGTATTAATTGCGCCGCATATACAGCAGTTGATAAAGCTGAAGATGAAATTGACCTTGCCCGGAAAATAAATAAAATTGGGGCAGAGAACCTAAGCGATTTGTGCAAAGAATACAATTCAGTTTTTATTCACACTTCTACAGATTTTGTATTTAAAGGAGATAAGCCAACGCCGCTGGATGAAAAGGATGTAACCGAGCCGATCAATATCTATGGACTAACCAAGTTGGAAGGCGAACAGGCTGTAGCCAGTAGGCTTGAGAGATATTTCATCCTTCGCACTAGCTGGCTTTATTCTGAATATGGTAACAACTTTGTTAAAACTATGCTGCGGCTGGGCAGTGAACGCGACGAGCTAAAGGTGATTGCGGACCAGGTGGGAACCCCCACTTATGCAATGGACCTAGCTGAATGTATCCTGAAAATAATCTCAACCGGCAGCAAAACTTATGGTCTTTATCATTATAGCAATGAAGGCGTTGCCTCGTGGTATGATTTTGCCATGGCCATATTTGATATATCAGGGACTAAAGTAAAAACGTTTCCGATAAAAACATCAGAATACCCTACGCGCGCTGTGCGCCCGGCATATTCGGTAATGAACAAAGATAAAATCAAACAAACTTTTAATATCGAAATCCCATATTGGCGCGATAGTTTAATAACTTGCATCGGTAAACTTTAATCTATTTATGAAAGGTATCATATTAGCCGGCGGCTCAGGCACCAGGCTTTTTCCAATTACTAAGGCTATTAGTAAGCAGCTAATGCCGATCTACGACAAGCCGATGATCTATTATCCTCTGTCGGTATTAATGATGGCCGATATCCGCGAAATATTGATTATTACCACCCCTGAAGATAGCGATAGCTTCAAGAGATTATTGGGTGATGGACATGAATTAGGTTGTCAATTTGCATATGCTGTTCAGGCTGTTCCAAATGGACTGGCTCAGGCATTTGTAATAGGTGAAGAGTTTGTCGGCGACGATAAGGTAGCGCTAATACTGGGCGATAACATTTTCTATGGTACCGGTTTCGAGGAGCTTATCCAGAGTTTTAACGATGTGGATGGAGCAGCCATATTTGCTTACAAAGTGTCCGACCCTGAAAGATATGGTGTGGTGGAATTTGATGAGCATTTTACGGCTTTGTCTATCGAGGAAAAGCCACTAAAACCAAAATCATCTTATGCTGTGCCTGGACTGTATTTTTATGATAATGAAATTGTGGATATTGCTAAAAATATACAACCATCTGCAAGGGGCGAGTATGAGATAACAGATGTGAATCGTGTTTACCTGGAGAAAAAAAAGCTGCATGTTGGCGTAATGGACCGTGGTACTGCATGGCTGGATACAGGCACATTTGATTCGCTAAGCGACGCTACCGAGTTTGTTCGTGTAATAGAAAAACGTCAGGATACCAAGATCGGTTGTATTGAAGAGGTAGCCTATCGTCACGGCTTTATCGATAAAGAGCAGTTAAAAGTATTGGCCGGGAAGTATATCAAGAGTGGATATGGAATGTACCTCAAGAATTTGCTTCAATAAACAGTCGACTTAATAATTTCATCGATAAGGTTAGGGTCATCTGCAGACATCCATTTCATGTCCTTATCCTTTCTAAACCAGGTGAGTTGTCGTTTAGCAAACCGACGGGTGTTTTGTTTGATCAGATCGATGACTGTTTGCAGATCTGTTGTGCCATCAAAGTAGTCAAATAACTCATTGTAGCCAACTGTTTTAAGTGTGTTCATGTGCCGGTAGGAGATAAGCGAACGAACTTCTTCAATTAGTCCTTGTTCAACCATTAAATCCACGCGTCGGTTAATGCGATCGTATAATTCTTCCCGCGGCAAATTCAAAACAATTTTAATATTTTCAAAAGGGCGTTTGTTAATAGTTGCTTTGCGGTACAACGAAAAAGGCTTACCTGTTGCCTCAAACACTTCCAATGCCCTGATCAGTCTTTGAGGATTATTCAGGTCAACCTGGTTGTGATAATCCGGGTCAGCTTTCTTAAGTCTATCCTGGAGGTATTGAATGCCTTTTTCTGCAAATTCCTGATTCAGTTGCTCTCGGATCGCCGCGTCTGCTACGGGCAGATCATCAAAACCTTGTGTTACAGACTGAATAAATAAACCCGATCCTCCCACCATTATTATATGATCGTGCGTTTTAAATAGTTGATTCAGTAGCAGAAGTGCATCTTTTTCAAAATCACCCACAGTAAAATTCTCGGTTATAGAATGGGAATCTATAAAATGATGTTTGACTTGCGCTAGTTCCTCGGCATTGGGTTTGGCAGTGCCGATGGACATTTCCCTATAGAACTGACGGGAGTCGGCCGAAATGATCTCAGTATTTAATTGCTGTGCCAGTTTTATAGCGGCAGCAGTTTTACCCACAGCTGTAGGACCTGCTATTACGATAAGTTTCTTTGTGGATTGGAAATGACTCATAACTCATGGTTCATGGCCGATATAGCAAATAAGCGTTATGAACTACGAACCATGAGCGACAAACTAATGTTAATAATCGTCGTTGTGTTGGTGGTGGTTTTCGTCTTCAAAACCCTCGTTGTCAGAAAATTCATTACCAAACTCCTCCTCCTCTTCTCCCTCGTTTTCTTGGTGTTCATCAACTTCTAATTCATCATCTGTATCGAGAACCTCGGTGAAGCCTTCTTCAGCATCCTCTGCATTGAATTCCATCTCGTTAAGGAAATCGAAATCTTCATTGACTGGGGGCAGGGTGGTTGGATTGAACACGTTGCCAAATTGTTTTGGCGCTTCGCCTGAAGACTTTACCACGGCAGGATAATTAGTGCCAGGAGTTTCATCCAGTAATATTTTCAACAATTCGATATGAAAATCGAATGGACGATCGAAATTAAAAGTGTAATAGAATTTTTGATGCGGGTCGTCTATCCTGCTGCTTAGTTTTACTTTATCCATCTGTACCACGCCGCGGTCAATTCTGCGTTGATTAGGCATAAAGGTAATTTCTTCGCCTTTGATCCATTGGTCATTACTAACATAGAATGAAGACGGATACTCGCATTTATAACCTATCGCCTGATGAATTGCACGGTGAAAGTCTTCGAAAGTTTGGTTTGATCTAATATCGATCTCTCTAACCACATCATCGAAGTCTTCAAAAGCAACCCTAAATCTGTATACTGCCATTTTTGTTTGTAGAATTTTACAAAAGTAATTGTTTTAAGTCAAAATGTGTTCGCCACAACTTTTAAGCCAATTTCCGTGCCTTTTTTAATTGTGTAGTCAAGAGCGGCTTCACGCGAGTTAGTAATCTCGCCTTCGAGTATGGCCTCACGGATCTGATTTTTGATAATTCCTACTTCGCGTCCCTCTTTAATGCCGAAAATATGCATTATATCTACACCACTAACAGGTGGCTGCCAGTTGCGAATTTTATCGCGCTCCTCAACGTCTTTTAATTTTTGCTGAACCAACTCAAAGTTGTTTCTATATTTCTTTATTTTGTACTCATTTTTTGTCGTTATGTCCGCTTTACACAACAGCATCAATGATTCGATATCGTCACCAGTATCAAATAGTAATCTACGGACTGCCGAATCAGTTACCACATCCTGCGCCAAAACAATGGGGCGTAAGTGAAGCTGTACCATTTTCTGAACAAATTTCATTTTTTCATTCAGCGGCAATTTCATTGTAGCAAATATTTTGGGCACCATACGTGCTCCCTTATCCTCATGCCCGTGGAACGTCCAGCCGTGACCAGGCTCGAAACGTTTAGTTGCAGGCTTAGCGATATCATGTAATATGGCGGCCCATCTCAGCCAAAGATCGTTGGTAGTGCCGGCGATATTGTCGAGCACTTGCAGGGTATGATAAAAATTATCCTTATGGCCTTTGCCGTCAATATAATCGACGCCATACAGATTTGCCATCAGAGGGAATATTTTATGCAACAAACCAGTATCAAAAAGGTAAACAAAGCCTATCGATGGTTTGGCTGATAAAATTATCTTATTAAGTTCCTCTGTAATGCGTTCCTGCGAAATGATTGAAATACGTTGGACGTTTTGTTTGATCGCTTCAATAGCCGTCGGATCTATGCTAAAATTCAGCTGGGAAGCAAAACGGATAGCTCGCAACATACGAAGCGGATCATCCGAAAATGTCTCTATCGGGTCAAGCGGTGTTCTGATCAATTTTTGTTCCAGGTCTTTTACGCCGCCAAACGGGTCCAGCAATTCACCGAATTGGTCCGGGTGCAGGGCAATAGCCAGGGCATTGATTGTAAAATCACGGCGTTTCTGGTCATCTTCCAATGTGCCATTTTCAACAATAGGCTTGCGTGAATGGGCGCGGTAAGATTCTTTGCGTGCGCCTACAAATTCCACTTCTATATCCTTATATCTAAGCATTGCTGTGCCGAAATTCTTGAATACAGATAGTTTGACCTTCAGTTTCCGAGCAACCCTTTCCGCAAATTCAATCCCATTACCGATAATGACTATATCAATATCTTTTGACGGCCGGTTTAATATGAGATCACGCACAAAACCACCTATTACATAAGCTTGCACGTTTTGCTCTGCAGCAATGCCGCTCACTATCGAAAATAAAGGATGTTTAAGGTGTTGTTTCATGCAAGGGTATGCTTTGTCGGTTTAAAGCATATTCAGGTACAAAAATCGTAATTAGAAAGCCTAAACCATAATAAAATTAACGACGGATGAATTCAAACCGGCCGTCGGGGTTAAGGCTCATAATGGTCGATGGTTTTTTCTTCTCAGTATTATGCTGTTCCAGGTTCACTACATAATCCACGCCGTCAATGATTTCCTGGTCTACTTCATCAAAAGTTTGTGGCGAAGGTTTGCCACTTACGTTAGCCGAAGTGGATACCAGGGGTTTACGCAGCCTCTGTATCAATTGCTGACAAAAATTGTGTTTAGCAATACGGATACCTACACTGCCATCGTTGGCAATCAAAGCCGGCGAGATGTTTTTTGCTCCCGGCATTACCAGCGTAAGTGGGTTTTCAGCATACTCGATCAAGTCGTAAGCAATGGACGGAACCTCCTGCACGTAGCTTTCCAATTTGTTTTCGGTATCAAGCAGTACGATCATGCTTTTGGCTTCGTCGCGTTGTTTTAGGGCAAATATCTTTTTGATGGCGTCTGTGTTCGTAGCATCACAACCTATTCCCCAGATGGTATCGGTAGGATAGAGGATAATGCCGCCGTCCTGGATAATTTTTAAAGCTTTGGCAACTTCTTCCTTCAGCATATTATAAATATAGGCTTAATGCGTTCATAATTTCAATTTCATCAATCAATTGCATGCACTTAGGTATGCCATATAGTTTGCATGTGTTTCTCACACATGGCTCACATTCTAATTTCCCAGCGCGTATTACCTTCAAAACGTCTTTGTTATAAGGTGCAGTATTCTGTTCATTTCCAGCGCCGAACAATACGATGGTAGGTACCCCCAGGCTGTTAGCCAGGTGCGCAGGACCTGAATCAGTGGTCAATACCGCTTTAGACGAAGCCATCAATTCGCACAATTCTTCGAGACTTGTTTTTCCCGCATAGTTTTCAATTTGTCCGGCCGCACCCTTTAACAAATCATCAACATAAGCCTTCTCTTTCTGCGACCCTATAATCACAAACCGAGTATTTTTAAAGGTATTGATCAACATACTGATCAGCTGTTTCCCTTTATCAAGCGGCATCCGGCGAGATACGGCCTCTGAATTAAAGTTCAACACAACCTGACTGTCATTACTTTCAGTTGTTTTAGCCTGAAGTTTGACAAACCGCTTAGTGATCTTCGTGCCTGTATACTGCTCCAGTAATGAGATATATTCATCGGTGCGGTGCAGATTCGCTGGCTTCTTGTAAGTGTTTGTCATTAAGAAGACCCGCCCCTCTTTACCAAACCCAACCCTTCTTTTTGCCCCGGTTGCCCAACCCATTACTGCCGATGAAAGCGAGTCGGGCAGGCAGAAAAACAAATCATATTTCTCAGCTTGCAGCGTTTTACCAAAACGATAAACCCCATGCAATCCTGAGTGTTCCTGTTTCGAAAATAAATGAACCTGGTTAAGTCCGGGGATAAGCGACGCAATGCCACCTAGTTCCTTTTTTATGATCACATCAATCTCGCCATCAGAATAGGATTGCCTAACCGCGCCGACAAATGCAGTGCTCATCACCAAATCGCCAAGCCAGTTCGGAAGCCTGATTAATATCTTCATTCTTTAGGTTAAATGGTTGATTAAGTTAAGCGGTTGGTTAACCAGTCAGAGCTTATCAACTATTCACTTTGAAACTATACTGCAACGTTATTATCCCTCAGGGCATCGTTCAGTGAGGTTTTTTTATCGGTTGATTCTTTCCTTTTGCCGATGATTAACGCGCAGGGCACCTGGAATTCGCCCGCAGGGAATTTTTTGGTATATGACCCCGGAATCACTACCGATCTTTCAGGCACGCGGCCTTTATATTCAACTTTATCCTCGCCGGTAACGTCAATAATTTTTGTAGATGCGGTAAGTACCACATTAGCGCCTAACACGACTTCTTTTTCTAAATGTACACCCTCAACTACAATAGCACGTGAACCTAAAAAGCAATTGTCTTCGATAATAACCGGTGCGGCCTGAACTGGTTCCAATACGCCGCCGATGCCTACACCCCCGCTTAAGTGGCAATGCTTGCCTATCTGCGCGCACGAGCCTACCGTAGCCCATGTATCAACCATGGTGCCTTCATCAACATAGGCTCCGATATTTACATAAGATGGCATCATGATTACGCCTTTTGCCAGGTAGGCACCATAACGGGCGATTGCATGCGGAACAACGCGTACACCGGTTTTTTTGTAGTCTGTTTTAAGTCTCATTTTATCGTGAAAAACAAAAGGGCCGACCTCGACCTCTTCCATTTTCCTGATTGGAAAGTAAAGGATCACCGCTTTCTTTACCCAATCGTTTGTATGCCAGCGGTGGCCTACCAGCTCCGCTACCCGCATTTCGCCGCGGTCTAACCGTTCTATAACTGTTTCAATGGCAGTGGTATAATCATGGTTCCCCAAAAGGGTTCTGTCTTCCCAAGCCTCTTCAATAAGTTTCTTTAGATTTTGCATTAGTGAAATAAACTTTTGACAAATTAAAGGATTTTATAGGAGAATTGTCCACCTGCAGGTATAGTATATTAATTTGGAACAAACGATATATCTATATGTTTAATCAACCCGTTCTTAACGAAGTTTTTACCTTTGCTGTACTAATAAAACAATTGCTTCTGAATTTTAAAGAAATGCCTGAAAAAGAGAAACTACGTATCGATAAATATTTATGGGCGATAAGAATATTCAAAACACGTTCATTGGCAACTGAGGCTTGCAAAGCCGGCCGAGTGAAACTTGACGGACAGAATATTAAACCTGCTCACGAAGTGAAGGTAGGTGAGGTATACCTCATATCAAAAGGGGCAGAGCGCAAGATAATTAGGGTGCTTGGACTGTTAGAAAACCGCATGGATGCAAAAAGTGTTGCAGGCTTTTATGCGGACGAAACGCCTGTTGAGATGACTCACGCTTTTAAGTCGATGTTTAATGCCCCAGTTTTAAAACGGGATAGAGGGACAGGGCGGCCAACCAAGCGCGACAGGCGAGAAATTGACGATATGAAGGATAATTTCTTTGATGCAGAATGAAGGCTAAATCAATGCCAAAACGGAGATGCCAATTCTCAAATCTTGATGGTCAAGAAAATAGTTGTATCTTCGCAGTATTTTAGGACCGGCGAGGTCCGTACACTAAACTAAAACATATTGATTGATCTTCTACCACATATCAAATCCGAAAAGGCCGTCTCGCTAAATCTTAATTTCCTACTTAATACCTCAGCCGTCATTGTATGATCTACGGGATAATAGCAGTTCTTTTTTTTGCGGGCATGTTATTGTACTTCCCGATAGCGGATCATTATAACATTATCGATCACCCCAACGAGCGCAGTTCACACACGATGGTCACTATACGCGGGGGCGGTATAATATTTCTTTTTGCTGCGTTGGCGGCTGCAATTATGCACCCCGTTTATTGGTTACCCGTCCTGGCGCTTTTCATGGTAGGGACAATTAGCTTTATTGACGATCGAATTACCTTGTCGAGTAAAATAAGGCTCCTGGTGCATCTAGCGGCAACTACATTGTTTTTTGTATACCTCGGTGTTTTCTCCCTGCCGCTTTATGAAAGTCTTTTTCTATATTTTGTTGTTATAGGTATTATCAATGCCTATAATTTTATGGATGGCATAAACGGTATCACGGGGTGCTATAGCCTGATAGTATTGGCCGGATTACAATATGTTAATCTGAAATTGAGTTTCATTGAAAAAGATATGATCTGGCTGCCTATGATAGCCTGCGGCGTATTTCTTTATTTCAATTTCCGTAAAAAAGCCAGGTGTTTTGCCGGAGATGTAGGAAGTATTACTATTGCCTTCTGGATCATAATGCTGTTGATCAAGTTGATATTGGTGACCAATAACTGGGCATATATTCTCTTCCTTGCTGTTTACGGAACAGATTCTGTAATGACCATCATTCAACGGATTATTCTAAAGCAAAATATTTTCAAGCCTCATCGCCTGCATTTGTATCAAATAATGGCCAATGAAAAGGGATTTTCGCATTTAGTCGTATCTTTGACTTATGCAGTGTTGCAGGGAGTTATAATTTTTTTAGTAATCGATAATACATCGTTCACCAACATTGGTTTATTTTCAATTGTGCTTATTCCTTTGAGTGTGATGTATTTATTTTTAAAAATTATGTTTATGCGAAACGATCGCCAGATAGCTTAACCTATCTGTCTTTTTTGCCGTAAAAAGGCAAAACTTTTATAAAACGATTTTTGTTTCCATAGCAGTGTAGCGTATGTTGTGTTGAGAACGTAAGCTATAATATAAAAATAATGTTTGATGACAGGGAAAAAATATAGACGTTTTTTAATAGAGAATATTCAAGCAATTTATAGGAACGTTTTATTCATTTTTTTGTTTGTTTAAAAAATATTAATTATAATTATATCATCTACTAACATCAATTTATGAAAAAATACCTAATCTTTTCCAAGGTCGTGCCCCGATGGTTGATAATGCTGGTAGACCTTTCCATTGTGGCATGGTCATTTTCCACTTCTTATTTTATTGTAGAACGCTTTCAATTTGTCAATATACTTCGCGGTTATTTTTTTATCTATACAGGATTATACAGCGCATTAGCCTTTATAGTAATGTATGCTATGCGTATACATATCGGGCTGATCCGTTATTCCAACACGCGCGACATGTTACGAATCTTCGGTTCGACGTTTATAGCAAGTTTGCTTTATTGGGTAATTCTCAACGCCTGGCTGGTGCGTGTGATTCATGTCGATCTGGTTACGCTCAATCTGGTTCTTTTGATTAATTTTTCCGTATCCAGTACCTTGCTGATCTTATTGCGCACGACGGTAAAAAGTGTTTTCTTTTACCTGGCCAATAATACTGCAACCAAAAAAACCACAGTGCTTATTTATGGATCTGATGATAATGCGGTACTTGTAAAACAAGCGCTCGAAGCCAGTGCAAACACCAACTTTTCCGTCGTAGGTTTTGTGGATGGTGGAAGTAAAAAAATAGACAAAGAAATTCAGCAGGTAAGGGTTTATCATATCGACAAGCTGGGAAAGCTAAAGGAAAAACATGATGTGGATAAGCTTATCATCATGAATCACAATCTTGATGAGCAGGCCAAAAAAGCAGCCCTTGAAAATTGTTTGGCGCTTGGCATACAAGTGTTAACCGTGCCGCCGTCAGACCAGTGGATATATGGTAAGCTTAATCCTCAGCAAATCAAAGATCTTAAGATTGAGGATTTGCTGCAGCGTAAACCAATTAAAATTGACAATACCCGTATCTCGGAAGATTTACATGGTAAACGTGTGCTGATTACTGGTGCGGCGGGGTCTATCGGTTCGGAAATTGTAACCCAGGTGCTCGGCTACAAGCCGGCTATGGTTGTTTTGTGCGATCAGGCCGAATCGCCTTTGCATGAAATGAAACTGGAAGTAGAGGAGAAATTTCCGAACGTGCCAACAACTATATTTATCGCCGATGTCAGAAATCAGCAAAGAATGCACAAACTCTTCGCTGATTATCGGCCCGAAGTTGTTTTTCACGCTGCAGCCTATAAACATGTGCCAATGATGGAAGAAAACCCATCTGAAGCAGTGCTGACAAACGTGTTGGGAACTAAACATGTAGCCGATCTTTCAGTGGCCTTTGGTACCGAGAAATTTGTAATGGTTTCGACAGATAAAGCAGTTAACCCTTCAAATGTAATGGGTACCACCAAGCGTATTGCCGAAATATACATACAGGCGTTGAAAGATAACCCGGTTAACAACAGACCCGGCATTCAGCCTACTCGTTTTGTGACCACTCGTTTTGGTAATGTATTAGGCTCAAACGGTTCGGTTATACCGCGCTTCAGGGCGCAAATACAAAAAGGAGGGCCTATCACCGTAACACACCCTGAGATCACCCGCTATTTCATGACAATACCTGAAGCTGTTCAGCTGGTGCTTGAAGCAGGTACAATGGGCACTGGTGGCGAGATATTCATTTTTGATATGGGGCAGCCGGTGAAAATTACCGATCTGGCGCTAAAGATGATCAAGCTGGCCGGTTTGCAACCAGAAAAAGACATAAAGATTGTTTATACAGGATTAAGACCGGGTGAAAAACTATATGAGGAGCTCTTGAATGCAGGCGAACATACTATGCCTACGCATCACCCTAAAATCAAGATCGCACAGGTAATAACTTACCCTTACAAAACTGTTGCTGCCGATATTGAGGAATTGTTAGAGTTAAACAAAGGCCAGGATGACGAAGCCATTGTGAATAAGATGAAAGAGATCGTTCCTGAGTTTATCAGCAAAAACTCACAATATGAATATCTTGATAACAATGATGGGGATATCGAAGTAATTGAGGCGCTTGCGAGCTAATACTTCTGATCTATAAATATTTGTAAGGCGTTCTGGTTATCGGGGCGCCTTTTTGTTTCAATAATTTTTTTTTGATCCTGAATCTGCCCAGAGCTTAAATGCTGCTAGTGCTTCATCCCGCAAAAGCTGAATGATTTGTAGTTTACGCTGATTCATCGGGAGTTCTAATTCTTTGTAGATAAAGTGGTCGTCAAAGCCAATGTCAGCTGCATCTGCTTTTGTATTGCCATAATAGATTATATTGATATGTGCCCAATAAATCGCACCAAGGCACATGGGACAGGGCTCACAACTGGTATAAATAACACAACCAGTGAGATCATAAGTGCCTAACTGCTGACAGGCAAGTCTGATTGCAGATACTTCGGCATGGGCCGTCGGATCGTTTTGCTGAACGACCCGGTTTGCGCTGGCAGCTACCAGCTGGCCATTTTTTACAATCACGGCGCCAAATGGTCCGCCGGCGGCGCTATTTATGTTCTGCTTGGACAGTTCGATGGCCATCCGCATAAATTTTTCATGTTCCTTCATTTCCATAGCGCTCTACGAATTAAAAACCCCGGTCTTTAGGGAACCAGGGTTGTGCTGTATTTTTAAAACATGCGTTCGTCTAACGCACATGTGCAAGTGTTATTTTTTGTCTTTTGCGTAAGCATCATTCAGCCTTTTTATAACATCTGATGTCACGTCCAAACCTGGATCTCCATACCACATGGTGGTGTTTCCTTTTTGGAAGGTAAGGATCATTTTATAGCCCTTTTCTTTAGCATAATCTTTCATAAAGGCAGCAACCTTTTCATAAAGCTTTTTCTGTTCTTCGCCCTGCTCATTCTGAAATTGAGCGGCCGCATTTTGTTGATATTGCTGAAACTCTTGTCCTTCACGTTGCAAGCGTTGTTCGGTAGTGGCACGCTGATCTGCACTTAAAGTATTGGCGCTTTTTTGATACTCCGCCGCTTCTCTTTGTAAAGCCTGCTGGCGCGAGCCAACATCGTTTTGCGCAGATTTGCCTTTATCCTCAAGGCGCTTAGACATATCCTTAAAGTAATCGTATTTTGATAATAAAGTGTCCTGGTTAACGTATACGATGCTCCCTGTACCTGCTGTTACTGTAGCTGCTGATTTATCTGAAGATTTATTTTGGTTGCACGCCGCAATAGTTCCGGCAACCATAAGGCCTAACGTTAGTTTGGTTAAAGGCGAGTTCTTGATTTTCATTCTCTTAAATTCAAAAATTTTGACAAAGATAAACTTTCACCTTAACTATCCTAATTTACAGATATGCAAAAGTGAAGATGCAGGAATGTAAGGATGAAAATTCATATGTCTCCTCGATAATTTGATCTCTTTTAATGGTTTTTTGGGCATCTGTACAACAACGTAATTGCATCTATAAACATCTCCCTTATTTATCCACAGCGTACCTGAAATCCGGGTTAAAATGCGTATTTTTGTATATTAATTCCCCGGATAAAACAGGGAACGATTGTTGAACACAAATATGAGCGAAGAAGTAAAAGAAGTATCCAATTATTCAGCAGATAATATACAGGTTTTAGAAGGGTTAGAAGCGGTGCGTAAACGCCCTTCAATGTATATCGGTGATACCGGCCCCAAAGGATTACATCACCTGGTATATGAGGTGGTAGATAACTCGATAGACGAAGCGCTTGCGGGTTATTGTGACACGATCAAAGTTACTATTCACAAAGGCAATTCCATCACAGTAGAAGATAATGGCCGTGGTATCCCAACCGGGATAAATACCAAGGAGCAGAAGTCGGCTTTAGAGCTGGTAATGACCGTGCTGCATGCCGGTGGTAAATTCGATAAAGACACATACAAGGTTTCAGGCGGTTTGCACGGTGTGGGGGTGTCCTGCGTAAATGCGCTCTCTATACACATGATTACTGTGGTCCATCGTGAGGGTAAAATATTTACACAAGAATACGAGCGCGGTAAGCCATTGTTTGAAGTAAAGGCGATCGGGGTATCTGACCGTACCGGAACGATACAAACTTTCCAGCCTGACGCGGAAATATTTACTCAGACACTGGAATATAAATACGATACCCTGGCTACCCGCCTGCGAGAACTGGCATTCCTGAATAAAGGCATTAAGCTTACTTTGACGGACGAACGCTACCCAGACGATAACGGCAATGTTGTCACAGAAGAGTTTTACTCAGAAGGTGGGTTAAGAGAGTTTGTGAAATACCTGGATGGAACGCGTACGCCGTTGATCCCTGAGCCGATCTATGTAGAAGGTAACAAACAAGGTATCCCGGTTGAACTAGCTTTGCAGTACAATGATACCTATAGCGAGAATGTATTCTCATACGTAAATAACATTAATACCATTGAAGGTGGTACCCACGTTGCGGGTTTCCGTATGGGGCTTACCCGTACGCTGAAAAGCTATGCGGACAAGTCGGGCTTGCTTAAAAACGTAAAAGTAGATATCACAGGTGATGACTTCCGTGAAGGATTGACCGCAGTTATTTCTGTTAAGGTTGCTGAACCTCAGTTCGAAGGGCAGACCAAAACCAAGTTAGGTAATAGTGAGGTGAGTGGTGCCGTAAATGTTGCAGTAGGTGAGATATTGTCTAACTATTTGGAAGAAAATCCGAAGGAAGCCAGACTGATCGTTAATAAAGTAATTTTGGCTGCTACGGCGCGTGCAGCGGCGCGTAAAGCCCGCGAAATGGTGCAACGCAAAAACGTAATGGGTGGCACCGGATTGCCCGGAAAACTTGCCGATTGCGCTAATAACGATCCCGCATTATGCGAGATATTTCTTGTCGAAGGTGACTCCGCAGGTGGTACGGCTAAACAAGGCCGTAACCGCGAATACCAGGCTATCCTGCCATTGAGAGGTAAGATCCTGAACGTAGAGAAAGCTATGGAACACAAGATCTACGAGAACGAGGAGATCAAGAACATGTTTACCGCTCTCGGTGTAAGTATTGGCACGGCTGAGGATGATAAAGAATTGAACATTACCAAACTGCGTTATCATAAGATCGTCATCATGACGGATGCCGATGTGGACGGTTCGCACATTACAACGCTGATCCTGACCTTCTTCTTCCGTTACATGAAGGAACTGGTTGAATTTGGATATGTTTACATTGCTACGCCACCACTTTACCTGGTAAAAAAAGGTAAAGAGCAGGAATATTGTTGGAATGAAGTTCAGCGTGATGCCGCTATACAACGCCTGAAAGGCAGTGGTAAAGAAGACAGCGTGCACGTACAGCGTTACAAAGGTTTAGGTGAGATGAATGCCGAACAATTATGGGAAACTACCATGAACCCGGAGACCCGCACCCTGCGCCAGGCAAGCATCGAAAATGCTGCCGAGTGTGATCATACATTCTCGATGCTGATGGGCGATGAAGTTGCTCCACGCAGAGAATTCATCGAAAAGAATGCGAAGTACGCCAAGATAGACGCTTAAGTCTTTCTGAAAAAGATTAAATATAATAAAGCCTCACCAGACTCTGGTGAGGCTTTGTGTTTATGGATTGATGAGGAAGCTGACTGTTTGCTTACCGTAATTAATGACTGCGTTATATTTCACCAGGATATCGCCGCCCAAAACACCCAAAACTTCCGGGTGATTGAGTTGACGGTAAGCGACATTAATGGTTGAAAGATCCAGTACAGCAACTTCAAAGTCGAATAGGTGCAGATTGCCGATCTGAATGTCTTTAATTACTGCGGTCGACGAACTCATATTGCTTACGCCCAGTCCGGTAGATAATCTTTCGCTGGCTAAAATATCTGCTCCTGATTGTTCTAATACGCTATGATCAAAAGCTGTTTTTGACGCGCCAGTATCCAGCACTAAAATATAAGGAGTGCCATTTACTGTTATTTCAACCAGCGGATGGTATCCGTCGCCATGTAGATCGATAATTTGCAAAGGGACAGTGATAATCATCAGGCAATAATAATCAATTAAACAACTTAGTCAATCAGTAATTCGTTGACTCATTAACTCACTAAATAATTCAAAATGGATAACCGATGGCCAGGTTAAAGACCCCATATTGTGCTTTAAATTTATAAGGCTGCCCCGGTGGGAACGGATAACGTACCGGGAAGCCCAGATCTGTACGAAGTACTAGCACAGTAAGATCGAACCGTAATCCAAAGCCCCAATCTACCGCCATTTGGTTTAGAAAGCCTTTGCCGAATGCTGCGCCGGGTAAGCCTGCATGCGGCCGCAAATCCCATATATTGCCGGCGTCTACAAAAAGAGCACCATATACAATGCTAAACAACTTTGGCCGATACTCCACATTGCCTTCAATTTTTATATCGCCCGATTCATCGGGTAAAAAGCCCCTGGCATTGGTAATCGTTTCTGAGGGCGTATAAGTGCCCGGGCCGATAGATCTCGCCCGAAAGCCGCGCAAACTATTTGTACCTCCGATAAAGAACTGCTGACTGTAGGGTAGAATGGTTGAATTGCCATAGGGTAAACCAACCCCTACAGCCAACCTTGTTGCAATACTGTTGTTTGGGCCGAGCTTATGATAATAATGAAATTCGTTCTCTATTTTAACGAACTGGTTAAAGGGAACCCCAAACAGTTTGCTAACTTTTCCGGCTAATGTATCTGCTCCGGTTAAAAGCCCATAAATATTACCAGACAACGTAATTTTACCATTGTAGAAATAGGTATTAGTTTTATAGGTTTCTGTAGTATTGGTATAGGTGTATCCATAGCTTGGTCCAAACACAAACTGGTTATCAATTACGTGGGCCAATGTCGGATTTCGTGTATGTATAATGCTGTCCTTATATTGCTTGGTAACATGTGCGGTATCAACGCGTGTAACATTGATTAAGTTTAAATCATGGGTGACATGGACGTTCTCTTTCCATTCATAACCCCAGGATCCGTTGTAGGAATTTAAAGTATAAAGCTTTGTCCGGTTTACCAGGGTGTATCCAAGCGTTAAATTAGTATGAGGAATAAAGGCATTGTCCGATTTAAAATCCCATGGACTGATAAACCTTGGCCATGACAATACTCCCTGTGCGCCGAGTTGATAGACATTATATCCGCTGTTCTGCCCTGAAAATTGCAAATCCCGGCTTCCGAATACAGTTAGGGTTAGCGCTTCAGCGCCCTTAAATGCATTGCGGTGTTTCCAGTTGAGGTTTACCTGGGTACCCGCATAGTTGGCAGAAGTAGTCCGTTCCAAAATGTCAAGCTGTAATGACTTTTTTGGATATTGAGTAAGAAAGTAATAAACATTTAGTTTGGCTGAATCGGCAGAAACATCTTCGAATCGATTTTTTACAAACTTAAACGGACCAAGATTGATCATCCGGTTTAATGACTTGTTGTGGTTCCCGCGATTATAAACTTCACCCGGCTTTAACAGCACGCTATTTTTAAATACAAAAGGACGCACCGTACTTTTAGGATCGATCACATTATACCACCGGTATTTTACTGCCGAATCCAGTTTTAAAGACGTATCTCTTATAGTATAATGCGGATAAACATAAATATTATTGATCTTATAAATTCTGCGTGCCTGATCGGCGGTCTCGTCTTTTACTTTAACATAAATATCAACCTTGTGGTCTTTTATCGTGCTGTCAACCCGCATGATCAAATCTTCCGGTGCGAAATAGTAAAAACCTTCTTCTTTTAATTGGGCATCAATGCGGATACGTTCGCTTTTCACAATGTCCAGGTTGTAGTCATTACCAATAACAAAGAGTGTTTTTTTTGCTGTGCCTGCAACTGCTGTATCAATGTTACTTTTCCCGGTTGGGAAGTATACCGAACGGATGGTATAATCTGACCCAGGTTCAACAGTATAAATGGCTTTAGCAATTTTCCCTTTGCTGGTAGTATCGACGCTAACCTGCGATTGAAAATAACTTTCATTTTGTAACCGGCTTTCCAATATCTGGCTGTTTTTGTCCACGTCAACCTGGCTGATCAGCACAGGCGGTTCGCCAAACTTGGTATTGAGCCAGTGTCTGAGCCCCGTCTTCTTATTAGTCCTGGTTTTATAGTATATCCAAAGTTTAACCCGCATGCCCAATATTTTGGAATTAGGGTGGGGACGCAGCAGACCGGTCAGCTCATCACTCAGACCTTTTGCATCTTTCTGCGTTACATTGCCGGCAGAATCGGCGAACTGAACTTTACCGCCGCCATATAGTTTTTGATTGGGCGCAAGATATTTGGTCGTACTGCAGGCTGCGAGTAAAGTTGAAAAGATCAATATATATATTAGATGTTTGGACATATTTAGTTAGCTGCTTGTTGTTCGGCTGTTTTGGCTTGCTTGTCTTTTTCTTTCTGATCTTGCTTGTATTTGCGTTGCAGCATTTTTTCTTTTCGGGTTTTTCGGCTGAATATTTGGCTGAAGCGGTTGTAGTCGACAGTTAAGGTGAATCCTACACCGGTTTCAATCACTTCTCCCTCAATTACGATAAATTGATCACGGCGATAAGCCCGGATAGCATATCTGCCGTCTTTGGTTAACTTGTAGTTTACAGCCACATTGCCTGCAATGTCAGTGCTCTTTTGACCGGCCTGGTTTTGTCCTTCAAGATTAAAGTTATTTCCAACGCTTACCGTCAGCCGGTCATTCAGGAACCGTTTGGATAATCCAACGTTCAGGTCCGTTCGGTTTTGCGCCGTACCAGAGGAGTAATCTTCACCTGACGTTAATCCAAAATTTAGATCGACACCCGCTATCAGGTTACCGGCTAGGCGGTTCAACTGGTCCGACAATAAACTGCTCACACTGTTTCGAACCAAACCTTCAACACCTGAATTGCCTCCCTGGCTTTGTAGCGGATTGTCGCCGATAAAGTGTCCCAATACCAACACGCCCAGCACCTGCTTATTTAATTCATTTGGATCCTGCCTGATCTGTGCGAGCCGCGAATCAACCGTGTTAATTACATCCTGGGAAACCGTATAGCTGCTGTCAGGTAAAACAATGTCGAAAGTGATGTCGGGTTTCATCAAGTCATTCTGTAACATCAGATCGACATTGAATGGCAGTTTCTGCTTATACATTGTTTGATTTTCGGTACCGGCCAGCTGGTCGCTTACCAAATCAATTGGTGGGACCTCGGCGACATAGATAGCAGTTAGGTTGATATTAGCGCTGGTTGGATCGCCCGTCCAGGTAATCGTGCTGCCTTTTTTGAAGATAAATTTGCGAACTACCGATGCATAGGTCAAGTTATAAGAACCCTGATCAACTGTGTAAGTTCCTGTCAAGCTTGTTTTTCCGCTCGGATCTATACCCCCGCTTAATTGGGCTGCACCTTTTAGATGGACTATGTCGCCATTGTTCTGGTCCACCACGATGTTGAAAATGGCATTTTGATTCACTTTGATTGTAGCTGTTACATCCATGCCGGTGAGCTTACTTTTCTTTAAAGAGTCGAGCTGTTTGGCCAGCATAATAGAGTCAGATTTCGGCGCATTCGGATCGAAAAATTCTACCACACCTTTTCTATCTTCGATGCCGGGATCACTCGAAGGAAGAACTATGGTCAGATTGGTTTTGTCATTCACGGTCAGGTTTGCATCCACAATAGGCGAATTCTTATCTCCCTTTATTTTTATGTCGCTATTTAGGTAGAGCTTGCCATAGTACAACTGATTATCTTCCCGCGTCGAATTGATCACCCTGAAGTTATCACTATGAATATTAACGTCGAATTTATAATCGGTGTAGTTAGAGGTATAAACTGTACCGGAAACGATCGCTTTGTTTCCAATAGAGTCAACTAACGTAAAATTATTAAAGCGGATACCATCATTGTTAAAAGTGAGGCTTTCGCGTGGCATAGTGAAATAGGAGTTGAGCATCGACACATTAAAGCCGACCTTATTAAAGTTGATATCGCCCCGTACCGCCGGAGCAGATGTAGTTCCCGTAATTTTTAATTGACCCGTTAAATCGCCTGTAGCCTCTTTAATACCGCCAAAACTAAAGCCTTCAATGCTCTTCATGTTCAGCTTCACGATGTTCAGGTCAAGATCAAAGCGGCTTTGCGGAGCAGTATAATATATGCCCTTCATATCCACCTGATTACCTTTGCCGGTAATTCCCACTTGAGCAGCAAAAGCATTTTCCGTTTGATTATTTACTTTAATAGCAATGTTACCTACCGTATCTCCTTTAAAGTTGAAGTCGCCAATATTTAAAGCTGATGTAAATACAGGCGATTTCTGGAAATTGCTTACCGTGGCATCACCATTGATCACACCACCAACCTGCAATGAATCTTGCTGGGCAATACGTGTCAAAGTCTCGATATGGAAATTTTTAAAATCGACTTTGACAGGCGCATTCATTTGCTGAGCGGCGCTGTTAATGCTGAGTATTTGGTTGCTATTGGTGATGGTGAAATCTTTGGCAAATATGCCCTTGTCGCCAAACTGCAGGGCATTGTCGGCACTTACGGCCCATTGCTTATAATCTAGCAGCAGGCCATTTTGCAGGAAGCTAAATTGATATTCATTAGGCAATAAACTGAACACCCCTGCTATGCGATAGCGCTCTTTTTTTGCCGCATCGCGCACTTGTAAATTGATGTTCAGCTTGTCATCCTCAGCTTTGCCGGTTATACTGGTATAAAGCAGGTTAATTGAGGACGATGGTTTTATCTGATCAGCAGTTAAGCTGTAATCTAATTCATTCTGGTTAGTTTTTATGGCTAGTTTTACATTACTTATCTCGTTGCCGGCATATCTCACTTTCGGCATTGCGCCATTTACCACAAGGTCGCCCGTTTGACTATTGAACCATCCGTTGAGGGTTATCGGATCCATCTGTTTTAGTTCAGGAGCAAAGTCAGTAACAAGCGGTGTCTTTGTGAAGCGGATATCGAACTTGAATTGCTGCGGAGTATACCGGGGCTTGGCATTAACAGTTTTTGTGGCGATAGAACGATTGAAATATTGATTAAACACATCCTGCATTGCTGCGCCAATCTCAGTCAGTTTGTACTTACCTGCCATGTGGGCATAAAGCATAGGCGTTTTCAGTCGTAGGCTGCTACTGTCAGCATTTGCGGTCGACACTAAACTTACCGTATCAATTTTGATCCGTTTACCCGAGGCAAACACCACTAAGTCGGTTGCTTTGATGTTAGCATTCAGATAATCAGGATTGGCAGTAGGGACGTTTGCCTGGATCTTGCCATGAAAACGGGTTTCATTAGTTGTCAGGTTAAGGTTTTTCAGATTGACGCTATCCACCAGAAGCGTTGCATTAACTGATGGGTATTTTTTGTTCATGTTAGCTTTCGCGTTCAGGCTGAAATTGATATTGGGATCTTTCATACTGGCAGTGGTGGTATAGTTGCCATTAACTGCCGTGCCTTTCAGTGAAAGATTCTTATAGGTGTAGCCTTTAACATAAGCGCTGGCTATGTTGCCATTAAATTGAAGACTTGCGGTTTTAGGGTCCAAACCCGTGCCGGATATTTCAGTTGATAAAGTAACGCTGCCCAATTGCTGTGGTTGTTTTGTTAAGGCGCCAACATTTAACTGATTTAAATTGACATTAGCGGAATAAGAAGCCTTTTGTTTATTGGTGCCATTCTTCATTCGCGCAGCTACATCGGCGCTGCCCAGGCTCGACCTTAAAGCAAGTTTGGTGTTAAAGTTGGCCATGTTGCCTTTAAAGTTTCCTTTCAGATTAAAATTCTCGGGAACCGTAACACTCGACGGTATCATTTTCGCCGGAACAACTTTTGCCAGGTCAGCCCGATTGGTATTAAAATCATTGATCGTTACATCGAAATAGGCTTTCTTTATATCGGGCAGACCCTTCATTTTAGCGGATGCCTTAATATGCGTATTGCTCAAGCCCGTGACCTCCAAAGAAGGGATGTTCAAGTCGTTTACCCGGCCTCTTACCCTGCCGTTGATCTTGAATACCTCATTTGGCGAATGTTTAAAAGGCTCCATTGTGGCCATGGTCGGCATTACAAGCAGTATATCTTTTAGCCCTAAACGACTTCCATCCAGATCGGCATTGATGCTGATCTTTCCTAAATCTTTACTGATATTGGCCAGCGACGGATAACCAACTTCGATTTTTTTCTGCAAAATAGTTCGCGGGGTTTCCAGATAGAGATCGTTCAGATAAGATTTATGTTCGCCATAAAAGAACGCTGTATGGAATTTTCTGATTGCCAGTCCGCTTTTTTCTGTAAAAGTCAAACTATTAATCTTTCCTGAACTGCTGTCGGTGCCATATTTTAAGTTCTCCAGGTCGGCACTCAGGTCGCGGATATTCATGTGTGCATAATCCAGGCCATTCTTCAACGGCGCCTGCGCGTTGTTATCGAATTGAATATTGTCATTTTTAAAGCTGAGTTTCCGCAATACTGCCGACCATGGTTTGCCGCTTTGAGGTTTAGCAACAAGAGTGTCCAATTTCTTTACTGTTTTCACCACAGCTTTCTTTACCGTTTGCGGTTTGGCAAAAGTGAGTGAGGCGTGGGTGTCGTCCAGCGAAATATTATTGATATCGGCCACCTGGTTTTTTAGATCGAGTTTATTCATCTCGATCAAGAACTTACCAAGATTTACATTAGCTGCCATTTCGTTGGTTCTGTAATCAACTCTGATGCGCGACAAATCAATGGTGCCCAGGTTGAGTGTCATGTTTATGGGCTGTGTGGCTGTATCCACCTTAGCTGCTTTTGCAATTGCAGATCCCGATGGCGTCTGAATAATCTTTGCATCTATATCTGACAGGGTGATCTTCGGAATCGAAAACTTCATTTTGTTCATATCAAAGTCTTTGATACGGGTGTCAAAATGGCCTAAAATGAATTTTACATTGTTGCCGTTTGTCAGGTCATTAAAGCCGATATTAATTTTGTTAAGGACGATCTTATCAAGCGAAATCTTCATTGACGAGGTGTCATTCGGATTAGTGGGCTTTGATGGCCCGCTGCTAAAGGCTTTTATGATATAGGCGAAATTGAAAACGCTGTCTTTATTCCGGTAAACGTTGGCGGTAACGCCTTTCAGATTGATCTCGTTAACGGTTAGTTTGTGATGGAGCAGATCAAGAAGGCTTATATCTAGTTTTAGTTGATCACCAGCAACAAGGGTGTCTCGCCTCTGGTCTTCCATATAAACGCTGTCGATAACGATGAGTTTAGGAAGCCCGAGGCTGATATGGCCTATTCTGACTTTGGTGTGAATCTTATTTTGAACGTAATTGACCGCTTTGTCCTTAACATAATTCTGTACGCCGGGTATCTGGATTAGAATAATGAGAACCAGCACCAGGAACAGAATACTGCCAATAATCCATAGGGCAGTCTTTAAGGCTATGCGGCCAAATTTTTTCAACGGTGTATGTTTTTCAATGGTTATTATTTAACTATCATATTATTAAATAGTTTGCTGTTGAACTCAATTTACTCAATTTAATACACATTCACCAGTTTTTCAACAAGTGTGGGGCATAAGCTGTTTTTTGATAGATTTGTATTCCCCGGAAAAGTTGATCCAGATTAGTTATGCCAGATTTTTCTCATTTACACGTACATACCCAGTTCTCCCTGTTAGACGGTGCCGCCGACATCTCCAAGCTGTATAAAAAAGCTGCCGCTGATGGCATGAAGGCTTTGGCCATCACCGACCATGGAAATATGTTTGGGGTGTTTAAGTTTGTGGCCGAAGCCGGTAAGCATAACGTAAAACCGATTGTAGGTTGTGAGTTTTATGTGGTGGCTGATCGTCATATAAAACAATTTACCAAGGAGAAAAAAGATGTTCGATGCCATCAGTTATTGCTGGCAAAAAATGCCGAAGGCTATCGTAACCTGGTAAAGCTCTGCTCACTGGGGTACATGGAGGGGCTTTACAGTAAGTGGCCGCGTATCGATAAGGAGCTTATTGTAAAATATCATAAAGGATTAATTGCGACCACTTGCTGTATCGGTGCTTCCGTGCCGCAGGCAATATTAAGAGAAGGTGAAGCGAGGGCGGAGGAGGAGTTCAAATGGTGGCTCGATCTTTTTGGCGAGGATTATTATATCGAATTACAGCGTCACGATATTCCTGAGCAAAATATAGTAAACGAAGTATTACTGAAATTTGCCAAAAAGCATAACGTTAAGGTGATCTGCTCCAACGATTCGCATTATGTGGATCAACAGGATGCCAATGCACACGACATTTTGCTTTGCGTGAATACCGGTGATATGCAGAGCACTCCGATCGCTACGGATGAAGAAGGTGGCAAAGGCTATCGTTTTGGTTTCCCGAATGACCAGTTCTACTTTAAAACACAGGCTGAAATGGGCAAATTGTTTCACGACCTGCCTGAATCATTGGATAATACCAATGAGATCGTCGACAAAGTAGAAGTGTTGAAACTGAAGCGTGATATCATGCTTCCCAACTTCGTTATTCCCGAAGAATTTAAGATACACAACACGCCTGATGCGGATACCTTAAACCAGTGGGAATACCTGAAGCACCTGACCTTTATGGGTGCTAAAGAACGTTATAAGGATATAACACCGGATGTAGAAGAACGCCTGAATTTTGAGCTCTTTACCATTCGTACAATGGGTTTTGCGGGATACTTTCTCATCGTTGCCGACTTCATCAAAGCAGGGCGTGATATGGGCGTATTCATTGGTCCGGGACGTGGCTCGGCGGCAGGATCAGTGGTGGCTTATTGCATAGGTATCACCAATATCGACCCGATAAAATACAACCTGCTTTTCGAAAGGTTCCTGAACCCTGACCGTAAGTCGATGCCCGATATTGATACGGATTTTGACGATTCGGGCCGCCAGAAAGTGATCGACTATGTGGTTGATAAATATGGCAAAAACCAGGTAGCGCAGATCATAACCTATGGCTCTATGGCTGCCCGTACCAGCATACAGGATGTTGGCCGCGTACTGGATATGCCGTTATCCGAAGTAAGCGCGCTGAAAAAGCTGGTGCCGGAAACTTTGGGTATCACCCTGCGCCAGGCTATCGACCAGGTGCCTGAGCTGCAGGATATTTATAAAGACCCCGGCCTGAAAGGAACCGTACTGCGTGAAGCGGAAAAATTGGAAGGCTCGGTGCGCAATACAGGCGTTCACGCGGCGGGTATCATTATTGCGCCGGACGATCTGACTAATATTGTTCCTGTAGCTACAGCTAAAGACTCTGACCTGCTGGTAACGCAGTTCGATGGCCGTGTGATTGAAGATGCAGGCGTTATCAAGATGGACTTTTTGGGTCTGAAGACGCTGACCATCATTAAGGATGCGCTACGATTGATCAAACAAAACCATGGTGTTGAGATCGATATAGATTATATCCCGCTGGATGATGCGGAAACCTTCGCATTATATCAGCGCGGAGATACCAACGGTACCTTCCAGTTTGAAAGTGACGGTATGCAAATGTACCTGCGCGATCTGAAACCCGATAAGTTTGAGGACTTGATTGCGATGAACGCCCTTTATCGTCCGGGACCTATAGAGTACATCCCCAACTTCATCAGCCGTAAGCACGGCCGCGAGCCAATTACTTTCGATTTAGATGATATGGAAGAATACCTGGGTGAGACCTATGGTATTACCGTATATCAGGAACAGGTGATGCTTTTATCGCAGAAACTGGCAGGCTTTAGTAAAGGTGATGCCGACGTTTTGCGTAAGGCGATGGGTAAGAAGCAGATAGAAGTGTTGAATAAGATGGAGGCACAGTTTATGGATGGGGCCATGGCCAAAGGCCATCCTAAAGATAAACTGACCAAGATTTGGACTGACTGGAAGGCTTTTGCACAGTACGCGTTCAACAAGTCGCACTCTACCTGTTACGCCTTCGTAGCATACCAAACAGCTTTCCTGAAAGCGCATTATCCGGCAGAATATATGGCCGCGGTATTGAATAACCAAAATTCGATTGATAAAATTTCCTTCTTTATGGAGGAATGTCGTCGAATGGGTGTGCCCGTACTTGGTCCGGATATTAATGAGTCAGATATGGCATTCTCTGTAAATAAAAAAGGAGAGGTGCGTTTTGGTCTTACCGGTGTTAAAGGGGTAGGCGAAAAAGCTATAGAAAGTATAATAGAAGAGCGTGAAAAGAATGGTCCATATCAATCGGTGTATGATTTTGCCCGGCGGTCAAATTCTCGTTCGGTAAATAAAAAATCATACGAAAACTTGGTTTACAGTGGTGCTTTTGATGAATTTAAACTGAACCGTGCACAATTCTTCGCTAAAACGGAGAATGGTACTCTTACCGGCATTGAACGGTTGAGTAAATATGGTGTTGACTATCAGAATACCCAGAGCAGTTCGCAATCGTCACTTTTCGGTGGTTCGGTGGCATCTTACATTCCGGAGCCGCCTATGCCAGAGTGCGAAGAATGGCCGCTGATAGAAAAGCTGAAATATGAAAAGGATGTGATTGGCATTTATCTTACCGGGCATCCACTGGATAATTATAAACTGGAGCTACAGCGCTATTGCAATGCAACAGTATCCGACCTGAATAATATGCAAAAAGCTCGCTCTGGAGAGGGGGGGGATGATATAAAAGCAGCCTTTGCTGAGCTGCGCAAGAAAGGAGAGCTAAGCGTAGGTGGATTGGCTTCTTCTGTACAACACAAAATGACCAAAACGGGGAAACCTTTCGGTACATTTAAGCTGGAAGGTTATAACGATTCCTATGAATTTGCCCTTTTTGGTGAAGATTATGTAAAATTCAGGAACCTGTTGGTTGATGGTTATTTCCTGCACATCAAAGGGAATATCGAAGAAAAATTCAGGCAGAAAGATAACTGGGATTTGCGTATTGCTTCAATGTCCCTGCTATCCGAAATGCGTGATAAACTGACCAAATCAGTAACAGTTTGTATCGATTTGAATGCGCTTAATGATGGTTTGATGAATAACTTGGAGCAGATCGTTGAAGAGAATAATCAAAAATATCCAGTTAAAAATTGTACGCTAAGATTCATGGTAAGGGATATGGAAGAATCCCTGCTAATCGAATTGCCCAGCAAAACTTTCAAAGTAAATCCAAGTGATGATCTTATGGCGGAGATGCAGAACTTAACTAATGTGGAACCAATGCTTAAATAGTTGATTGTTTTTTATGTTTTGAATTATACATCAATACATAAATAAGGCCAATTACTGGTGTGGTTATTAGAGTGATGAATATTCCAAGAACTGCAACTCCAACTTCCCCCGTTATACATTTTGTGCCCGCGGGAAGATTATTTATTAATAGGATTGTTGCAGATATAGATATTAGGATGCCTAAAATAAGCGATAGTATAGCGATTATACCTGTAGCTAGTTTTATCTTATTTCGGACTCTCAATTCAGACAAAACAATTTGAAGAATTGGTGCAAAAAATAAGAGTACCAAGGCAACTATTCCGATGAACATAAGATTAATTTATATTAATACCTGTGCGTGTTAATAAGTAACCCTTATTTAGCCAGCATGTTAATAAATTAATTTGAGCATACCTGCCATTAAGACTACATTTATTGTCACCCATAAGTTAATGTGTCATACGTAAATAATACGATTGTCACATTGTCATTTGTACACTTGTGGCAAGCAATTTGAATAGTATATATTTGTAAATAATTTAAATTTTAAAAATCATGGCTTTAGAAATAACTGATGCAAACTTTGAAGAACTAGTTCTCAAAGCAGATAAACCGGTTTTAGTTGACTTTTGGGCAGAATGGTGCGGTCCGTGTCGCATGGTTGGTCCGGTAGTTGAAGAAATATCGAAAGAATATAGCGGCAAGGCTATTGTTGGTAAAGTAAATGTTGACAATAACCCCGGCATTTCGATGAAATTCGGTATCCGCAATATCCCTGCTTTGTTATACTTCAACAAAGGCGAGATCGTTGACAAACAGATCGGCGCGGTGCCAAAATCAATACTTGCCGGTAAATTAGACAAGCAGTTAGCATAATATATATTTAACCAGTACAAAACAGGCCGCTTCAGATTCTGAGGCGGCCTGTTTTTTTTATCCCATACCTTCTATAATAAATCGCCTTGTTCACCAGTTTTTTATTTGTATACACCAATCTGTTAGCTACATTAGCAGTATGCCCAAACTAAGTGATGAACAGGAAATACGCCACCTGGCCAATCTCGAACTACTGGCCCGGCAGGTCGTGGAAGGCTTTATAACCGGTTTACACCAAAGTCCTTTTCATGGCTTTTCTGTAGAGTTCGCTGAGCATCGCTTATATAATAATGGCGAGTCCGTAAAGAATATTGATTGGAAATTACTGGCGCGAACAGACAAGCTGTTTGTAAAGCAATTTGAAGAGGAAACAAACCTGCGCTGTTACCTGTTGCTGGATACCTCCTCATCTATGAATTATCCTGAAAAGGGGATGAATAAGCTGCAGTTTTCTATCTATGCAGTAGCCTCGCTGGCTTATCTTTTCAAAAAGCAAAGAGACGCATTCGGCCTTTGCTTGTTTTCTGATAAGATTGACTGGATTAGTGCGGCCCGATCAACTTCAAAACATCTTTTTTACCTTTTTGCTGAACTTGAAAAGGTTTATAATCAGCCTAAAAGGAATGCGACAACCAACATAACTGATGTATTACACCATATAGCGGAAGAAGTTCACCAGCGTTCGATGATTATCATCTTCAGCGACATGCTGGAAAATAACTATTCCGAAGAAAAGCTAAAGGCTTTATTCGCCGCTATTCAGCATTTGAAATATAACAAACACGAAGTGGTAATATTTAATGTGAACGATCGTCGCAAGGAAGTGGATTTTGATTTTGATAACCGTCCGCATCACTTTGTAGACATCGAAAGCGGGGAGGAGATTAAGGTCCACCCAAACAAGATCCGTGAAGCTTATCGTTTAAACCTCGACCATTACAGGCATCAGCTTGAACTCAAATGCGCGCAGTATCATATTGATCTGGTGGAGGCCAATATTCACGATGGTTATAACAATATTCTGAAGGCTTATCTGGTGAAGCGTAATAGCATGATTTAGTAACAGATTTAATACAAACACGGCGAAAACAGGGTTTTTAAAACGGAAATCAAATATTAGATTTGTTGCTGCCACTTTTTATAGAATACCTATTTAATAATTCATTTTAATGGACGATATCCAGATTAAGAAGCAACCGAAGAAATACGATGCAATTATCGTTGGTTCGGGCGCCGGCGGCGGTATGGCCGCGTATGTTTTAGCTAATGCAGGTTTAAAAGTTTGTTTGCTCGAGGCTGGTCCGAATTACGACCCCCGCGAAAATTCCTCGCAATTAAAACAACCATGGGAGTCACCACGTCGTGGTGCCAGCACCAAATTCCGCCCATTTGGCGACTTTGACGGTTGCTATTGGGGGTGGGAAATTGACGGTGAACCGTACACCCAAAAGAATGGAAGTAACTGGGAATGGTGGCGCGCGCGTATGGTAGGTGGCCGTACTAACCACTGGGGACGTATCTCGCTGCGTTTCGGTCCAAATGATTTCAAACGCCGTAGTATAGATGGTTTGGGTGATGACTGGCCAATCGGATATGATGATGTAAAACCATACTATGATAAAATAGATAAACTGATAGGTGTATTTGGCACTAATGAAGGTTTATACAATGATCCTGATGGTTTATTCTTGCCGCCTCCAAAGCCGAGATTACATGAGCTATTTATAAAAAAAGCAGCGGGGAATATCAATATTCCTGTAATACCTTCACGTCTCTCGATACTGACAAAGAAGATCAATAAAGACCGCGAAGCATGTTTCTACTGTGCGCAATGCGGTCGCAGCTGCAAAATTTATGGCGACTTTTCATCTTCATCAGTACTGGTAAAACCCGCAGTTGCAACAGGCAACGTCGATCTGGTAGTGAATGCCATGGCGCGTGAGGTATTAACTAATCGTGATGGATTGGCAACAGGGATATCTTATATAAACAAGGCCGATATGCAAGAATACCAGGTGTTTGGCCGTACCGTGATATTGGCTGCCAGCGCCTGCGAAAGTGCAAGGTTGATGCTGAACTCAAAATCAACCCGTTATCCAAATGGCATTGGCAATTCAAGTGGTGTAGTAGGTAAGTACCTGCATGACTCAACCGGGGCTGATATGGGCGGCATTATCCCTGAACTTTTTGATCGTAAACGTTATAACGAAGACGGCGTGGGCGGTATGCATGTTTATACGCCTTGGTGGCTTGATAATAAGAAACTGGATTTCCCTCGTGGTTATCACATCGAATATGGTGGCGGTTTCGGTATGCCATTGTACGGTTTCAACTGGGATATCCAGAACCTGAATGGCATGTTTAAGATACATGGTAAACAAAAAGAAGCAGGCGGCTATGGCGCTTCGCTAAAAGAAGATTACCGTTATTTCTTCGGTGCGCACGTGGGTATGGCCGGCAGGGGAGAAGGTATAGCACGCGAGGATAGTTATTGCGAGATTGACCCAAATGTGGTAGACAAATATGGTATCCCGGTATTGCGCTTCAATACCAAATGGTCAGATTACGAAATCAACCAGGCCAAGCATATGAAGGAAACTTTTAAAGAGATTCTGCATTCTATGGGCGCTGTAGTTACCTGGGGTGGCGATGACGGGCCGCATAACAATTATGGTTTGCATAACCCGGGCAATATCATTCACGAGGCCGGAACGGTTCGTATGGGTAATGATGCAAAAAAATCTCCATTGAATAAATACAGTCAGTCTCATGATGTGAAGAACCTATTTTGTGTAGATGGTGGGCAGTTTGTATCACAGGCGGATAAAAACATCACCTGGACAATACTGGCGCTTTCAATGCGTGCATCCGAGTATATAGTTGACCAAATGAAGAAACAAAATATTTAATTCTGTTATCATGGATAGAAGAGATTCTCTTAAAGCCCTTATCGTTGGTGGTATATCTACCTCGGTTCTGCTGGATGCGTGCAAGCAGCCTGCAAAAGAGGGTACCGAAAATAAAGATGCCAAAGGTCCGGATGAGTCAGATCGTATGGCGGAAGAAAAGCTGGCAAACAAGCAATTGCGCGAGATGCCAAAATTCTTCGACGCAAATGAAATGGCTACCATTACTATTTTAGGTGATATTATTATTCCTAAAGATGATGTAAGCGGCAGCGCTTCTGATGCAAAAGTGCCCGATTTTATCGAGTTTATTGTAAAGGATATGACTGAGCACCAAACCCCAATGCGTGGCGGACTGCGTTGGCTGGATATGCAATGCCTGAAACGTTATGATAAGGCTTTTAAAGACTGCAACCATACCCAGCAAATGGAGATGGTTGATGAGATTGCCTGGCCTAAAAAAGCAAAGCCAGAAATGCAGCAAGGGGTCGCATTTTTTAATCTGATGCGCAACTTGACCGCTACCGGTTTCTACACCTCAGAGATTGGCGTAAAAGATGTGGGCTACAAAGGCAACGCACCAAATCAATGGAATGGTGTACCGGATGATGTGTTGAAACAATACAATATGGCTTACACCGAGAAGGAATTGAAAGAATGTATCAGCTTTGATACTAAAGCATAACACAAACGCCCCGGTTAATGGGGCGTTTTTACTTGGTTATTATTTTCTTTACAAACCTCCTTTTAAGCGTTAATATCTTGGGAATGTTAATATTATATTTCATGTGAATACCTATTCATCATGTAGTCGTAACATTAACTTAAAATGAAACGAGCACCTTTGCGGCAGTTAAAACGCCGGATATTTCAAATCATCGTCTCGTTCTTTATTCCGGCTTTTAAGATCAGTTAATAGTTATGATGAAGAGAGCTCGCTCTCTTTGTTCGTTTAGGATGTATAGTGATTAATAGATTCGATAATCACTTCGCAAGCTTTCCTGATCTCATCGTGGGTAATGATTAAAGGCGGTGCTATCCGCATTGAATTGCTGCAATGCAGGAACCAGTCGACCACCACACCATTTTCAATACAGCGATCGATGATCTTTTTGTTGAGGTCGAAATCCTCCAGTTCAATGGCTAGCATCAGCCCTTTACCCCGCACTTCTTTTATAGCGGGATGCACCAATAATTCGCGGAATAGTTTTTCTTTGGCATCTACCTGTTCAACCAGGTTTTCATTTAGCAACACCTCCAGCGCGGCTAAGCCAGCTGCGCAACAAACTGGGTGCCCGCCGAATGTTGTAATGTGACCCAGGATCGGGTTTTCTTTAAGTGCGCCCATGATTTTATTGGACGAGATGAATGCCCCCACAGGCATACCACCGCCTAATGCTTTAGCCAAAAGCAATATATCAGGTACGATGTCAAAATGCTCAAATGCAAATAGCTTTCCTGTACGACCTAACGCCGCCTGTATTTCGTCCAGTATCAAAAGGGTACCAGTGTCAGTGCAACGTTGACGTAGAACCTGCATATAAGCTTTATCTGGTACACGGACCCCTGCCTCGCCCTGTACAGTTTCGATGATCACGCAGGCAGTTTCTTGTGTTATTAGTTCCAGATCATCTATGTGATTAAACTTGATAAAGTTTATTCCCGGAAGCAGTGGGCGATAGGCCTGTTTGTATTCTTCATTGCCCATAACACTCAAAGCGCCATTTGTGCTGCCATGATAAGAGTTGTAGCATGAAATTATCTTACTGCGACCGGTATATCGCTTGGCCAGTTTAAGTGCTCCTTCAACTGCTTCAGCTCCTGAATTGACAAAATACACAGAGTTTAATTGTGATGGTAAAATTGAAATGAGTCTCCCGGCAAAACGCACTTGCGGGGTTTGCACATACTCGCCATAAACCATCAGGTGCATGTATTTATCCAGCTGCTCTTTAATGGCATTTATCACGTAAGGATTACTGTGCCCAAGGCTGCTTACGCCGATGCCCGAGATCAGATCTATATAAGGTTTGCCTGAAGCATCATACATGTAAATACCCTCAGCCCGTTCAAATTCGAGTAGTAGAGGAAAATCAGTAGTCTGGGCATTATTAGCCAAAAAAAGCTGGCGAAGTGTAAGCATATATGCAAAAATAACAAAGGCTATATATTGGAGTATAAGCCTTCACAAATATAGTTTGCAGATTGCGACCTCTATGGGTTATTGCGTCTATGATATAATGTGTCGTGGGTAGCTATAATAGCCAATATAATTGTTGCTATTAGTCCTAACGGGATTGTAATTATACAAAACCAGCCGAGAACACCTAATGGGTTAAGTATTACACCAAATGGTATTCCTATTCTCACGCATTGGTCGTTCCGCCTTCATTAATATTGCATTGCATGCAATAACCTATAAACCCTGCTAACATTGATATCAACAATGGTAATAGAGCTAACACAATGATATAAAGATGATAAAAGAGTGCCTTTTTTAATTTATTAGGCGCATGAAAATACAGCGGCTTCATATGTATTGTCATGCAATATAAAAATATTTGAGATTGCATGCCAGAGTTATATCCTGGGTTAGAATAAATCCGAAATCGAAATTCCGACTTCCGAAATCCCGGATCATGGGTTGGGCTTTACGGCCTCGCTGCGTTCCGAAAGTTGCTTGATCAGCTCGTCATTAAAATCGCGCTCGCTCTTAAATATCAAGCTGACTTTTTCGGCGGGCAATATCTTTAAAAACTCGTCGGTATAATATTTTCGGGTATTTACTAATTCACTTTCGTAAAACAGCTCTTTGTTGATCTGGTCAGTTCCGTTTGGTTGATCGGCAGAATTATTGGCGCGTTTTTTTCTCAATATTTCTTTTAAAGACTGTCTGTAGCGCCTGTACACTGGCCAAAACCGCTGGCCCTGATCTGCGTTCATACTAAGTCTTTTATTGATGTATTCTTCGCGTACTTCTTCGATCCGGTTTATGCCGCGATTTTGCGGACGCTGTATTACCCTTTCCTGGAAATTTTGCGGACGCCGTAGCAGGGGCCTAAGCACCTGGCCGAACGATTTAGTACAAATACCCAAAAACAAAAATATGATAAAGATATGTTTGGCCAGTTTATACATATTTATTGACTGGTGTCTAATTCATCTTGCAGATCGCTGCTTAAATTATCTGCGTTAACTTGTTTGCTGTCATCCATCAAAGCATGCGAATCGTTTTGATCAACATTTGATTGGATGTAATCTTTAATATCATCAACCGACACCTGTGATAATGATTTATGCAAGAAAGAGTTGTTGTGACTCTCCGGTGCACCAATATTTTGGGTCAAAAGGATAGTTGCACCAACAGCCAGTGTGATGCAGGCAGCAGTTGCATATTTAAAGGATTGTGAGGTAAATAACTGTCTTACTACACCTTTCTTTTGTTTTACAACTTCTTTCTTTTCGGTTGGTTGATTAACCGTTTTATCAAGAATGTTTGTGGTAAGCTTATCGAAATAGCCATCCGGCACGGCAAATGATTCTTCCTGGTTTAAAGCTGCTTCAATTGCTATGCGGCCCTGTATGTTTTGGCTCAACTCTTCAAAATAGCCTTTCGGCACCGAGAATGCGTCCTCCGATTTATCTAAAGCCTCCTCAACTACTATACGGCTCTGAATATTCTGACTTAATTCTTCAAAATAACCTTTTGGCACCGTAAATGCGTCTTCAGATTTATCCAAAGACTCCCCCACAGTAATACGGCTTTGTATTTGTTGGCTCAATTCATCAAAATAACCTTCGGGAACAGTAAATCCAATAGCTTCTTTATCAGCAGCTTCTTCAATTGCTATGCGAGCGTTGATATTATTGCTTAATTCGTCAAAGTAATTTTCGGGCACAGCAAACCCATTTGAAGGAGAGCCGCTTTTTAATTCATCTAACTTAATATATGACACGATCTGCTGCTCCAGTTCATCAAAATAGCCATCAGGCACTGTAAACGGGTTGTTTGGATTAACCTGTTTAAGTGACATATAATCATTAAGCCATTCTCTATTTCCTCTTTCGCTGTTCATATCGTTATATAGATGAATCTCATGCCCAAAGGTTTAAAGTAAATTTAAAATTTAATCCTTTGATAGTAAAAACGATTCGATTTTTTTCACAGCAAGGTGAAACGATGCCTTTAGCGCACCCACACTGGTCCCCAGCACTTCCGACATCTCTTCATACTTCATGTCATCGAAGTACTTCATATTAAATACAAGCCGCTGTTTTTCTGGCAGGGTCAATATAGCCTGCTGTAATTTCAGCTGTGCCTGGTCGCCGTTAAAGTAGCTCGAATCAGCTAAAGTATCAGCCAGTTCATAGGATACATCATCCAGCGGTATGTTATTTTTTTGTTTTTTCTTATTCAGAAAAGTAATACACTCATTGGTGGCTATACGATACATCCAGGTGTATAACTGGGCATCGCTGCGGAAACCCGGCAGGTTTTTCCAAACCTTTACAAAAGTATCCTGGATCAGGTCATCCGCATCATCATGATCGATCACCATCCGGCGTACGTGCCAGTAGAGCTTTTGCTGGTATTTTTTTAATAGCAGGTTAAAAGCTTCGTTCCGGGTTCTTTCATCCTGGAATTTGCGTAATATTTCTGCATCATCAACCTGTACCGACATGTATTATTATTTATGATTTACCAGTATTTATGGCGAAAATAATTAAAAATCTTTTATTGTAACAGATCAAGCACCTGTTGCGACGCGTTTTTGCTTTCAACTTTATCAATCACCTTTAGAATCCTTCCTTTTGGGTCGATCACAAAAGTCGTTCGCAGCGTACCCATATACTTTCGGCCAAACATGGTTTTCTCCGCCCAAAGACCATATTCTTCTACAATTTTCCTATCTGGATCAGCTATTAGCGGGAACGGCAGGTTGAATTTGGTCTCAAATTTCTTATGCGATTTTTCCGTATCGGGACTAACGCCAATCACTGCAAATCCTTTGCTGAGTAACGATTGATAATTATCGCGGAAGTTGCATGCTTCATTTGTGCAGGTCGGGGTATTATCCTGCGGATAAAAGTACAGTATTACATTTTTCCCTCTGAAATCGGATAATGAAACGGTGTTGCCATTCTGGTCTTTTGCTGTAAAATCGGGGGCTTTTTCACCCTCTTTTGGAATTGCCATATTATCTAAAAAAATATGCGGAAAATTGCGAAATATTATCCTTATTATCAGTAACCGTCAAGTCAAATATATGTTTACCTGAAGCTAAGTTCTTGTCGAACTTATAGCTTAAAACTTTGGTTTTGTAATCCCATTCCATTAGCACCCATTTGCCGTCGATTTTGCCTGAATAGGTTTTAATACCCGACATGTTATCGCCAATCTTAACAGCGATGCGCTGCATTTTGGCCATATTGCTGCCGTTTTTAATGTTGAGCGGATGGATAACAGGCGGAACAGAATCAATCCGGATATAATAGTCGCCAAAAGTGCGGGCACTGGCTTTGAGGTAGCCATTATCATAAGTGCCGCCTTCGCAAACGCCGCTGGCATTCATGATCACCGCTTTGCCAATGTTGTTGCCAATTTTTTCATCAGGCTTTATCCAGATTTCGAAAGTGTCATTGATCGGCGTAAAGTGATTGTGGATATGATGAATAGCTGAATACATGCCTGGTTTGGCAGGAGAGGTCGAATAAGCAAAATACAGGTCATCGTATAAATTGCCGACCGGTACAACCACCTTCAGGTTATCGGCATTGAATTCATTCTGACGATCATAGTGAAATAAAGTTGTTCCTGCAGGAACGGGCATAGTGGCACTTTTAACTGAACTGGATTTTACTTTGATGTTTAATGTAGAGGTGTTTCCGGCGATATCTTTTACCACATATTCCACATCGTGTACCGCATCGTCAGTAAAGTTAACGACCCCCCGATTTACAGATTGCGGATATAGTGTGATCTTGCTGCCCGGCAGTATAAAACATTTTTGTATAAAACGGTGCGAGCTTAAAAAAGTGGGATAATCAATATAAGCATTGATAGAATGTGTTTGATCAAAAGCAAAACGTTCAACCGCAAAAGTATAAACTGTGGTACCATCAACTTTCAGCTCGATAGAGTAAATGCCGTTATGGTTGAAGGAAGTACTATTCATATCGGTGGTTGTGATGCCAAAGCCGGTTTCTCCATTTACATTGATCACTTGCGGTTTCAACAAATGGTAATGCCCAGTTGCGCCTTTCACCGCAAAAAACTGCCTTGGTGTTTTTTCGCTAAACGGTGCATCGCCGAGGTGATAAACGCAAATAGTGCCCAGCGTCGGAGCGACGTGGTCGGGTATCGTCAATCCAAACAGTTGGGGATTGATGGTTTGCTCAGTTTGCGTATCTCTTATTTCGAAATGCAAATGCGGCCCGGCAGAAGCGCCTGCATTACCTGACCACGCGATTACGTCGTCCTTGCATACCATAGCTTGCGTAGGCGGTAATTTAAAGTCGACTTCAAAGCTTTGCTGCTCGTACTGCTGCTTGCGTACTATCTCTTCCAGCTGCGGACTGAATCGTTCGATGTGCCCATAAACAGTTGTAAACCCATTGGGGTGGGTTACATAAATGGCATTCCCAAAACCACCAAACTGAACACGTAAACGTGAAATATAACCATCATAAGCAGCGTGAATGGGGTAGCCCGTACGTCCGTTGGTTTTGAAATCAAGTCCTGAGTGGAAATGCTCCGGACGCAACTCACCAAATGACCCGGCCGTACTTGGCGGCAGATCCAACGGATAGCGGAAAAAGTTTTTTGGGTATTGCTGGGTCTGAATAGGAGCCTGCGCAAAACAATTCATAGCAAACCCCAAACATGCTATATAAAAGGCAATGAATTTTTTAAACATGCTTATCTAACGTAAAAATCAAACATCTTCACATCTTCAATATAACCTTCCAGGCGGTCGCCTATTTTTACCCGGCCAACACCTTCGGGGGTGCCGGTAAATATCAAGTCGCCTTTTTTGAGTGTAATGTATCTTGATATAAAGGCTATTATTCGTTCAAAAGAGAACAAAAGGTCTTTGGTATTACCTTGCTGGCGCACTTCGCCGTTGACATCCAGTTTGAAATTTAAATGATATAAATCCTTAAAATTAGTTTTTGGAAGGAAATTGCTGATAGGCGCCGAACCATCAAAGCCTTTAGCCAGTTCCCATGGCAGCCCCTTTTCTTTGTGGCGCTGTTGAATATCGCGCGCTGTAAAATCAATTCCCAAACCAATCTCGTCAAAATAATTGCCGGCAAACTTTTCGTTAATATGCTTGCCTTCCTTGCTGATCTTCAAAACGAGTTCTACTTCGTGATGGACATCTTCCGAAAAATCAGGATGGTAAAAAGGCTTGTTATCTTTTAGTATCGCCGTATCCGGTTTCATAAATATCACCGGCGTGGTGGGTACCGGGTTGTTTAGCTCTTTTGCGTGTTCAGCATAGTTGCGGCCTATGGCAATTATTTTCATAGTATTTGTAAAATGCCAAAGGTAATGATTGGTTGATTAAGTTAAATGGCTGATTGTGTTGATTGGTTTTTAAATTTAACTCAATCCAACTAATCTAACTCATTCAACTTTAAAGAACAGAGATCCTTTTAATAACCGATTCGGTACCGGCAACTACACGGATAAAGTAAAAACCGCGTGCCAGTTTGTTGCTGATGGGGTAGGTAAAGCTTTGATCGCCTGAACCGATCCGTTGCGAAACGAGGGTTAATACTTCATTACCCAAAACGTCCATCACTTTAACAGTAACCAGGGCATTGCGTGACAATGCATATTTGATGTTGATCTGATCGGTAACCGGGTTGGGATAAACTTGTACATCAGTAAGCAACTTATCATCCGTACGTACCAGGTTTATTTTTGCGTTTGAAGTTACAGCTGGTTTTAGTGGCGGTAAGGCTAAGTGCAAACCATTTTTGGGGTATGACGACCTGGTACCACCGAGTTTGGTTTTGGCAAGATGTACCGTAGTGTCTGATCTATTGGCTTGAAAAGCAAAGGCAATATTTATCGTTAATGCAAAAGCAAGCATTATTAACCACGAAAAAATATTAGTATAGTTTTGCCTCATGCTCAAATCTCCTTTACAAAAATAGAAATAATGTAGCTACGAACTAACAGCAAATACCTTTTGAAGAATATTTTAACAAAATTTAACAAAATGAGTTTTATATATTGAATATTTGCGGAAATTTATAATGTAGAGTTCACACTAAGAGTTATAAAATTAATAGCAAATAAGTTAATAACTTCTATCGCTAATGCATAAAGACCTTCAAAAGCTATCACTTGCCGGCCTTCTCATAAGTCTTGGTATAATTTATGGTGACATTGGTACTTCTCCGCTATATGTTTTTAAAGAAATTGTTGGTAATCAGCCTATTTCAGAGACATTAATATTAGGCGGTATATCCTGTATCTTCTGGACGCTTACCCTGCAAACAACTTTAAAATATGTAGTGATCACCTTGCAGGCAGATAACAAAGGTGAAGGTGGTATTTTCTCCTTGTTTTCACTGGTGCGGCGTAAAGCCAAATGGCTTATCATACCGGCGGTAATAGGCGGTTGTGCATTATTAGCCGATGGCATCATAACACCACCAATTACCATATCCGCCGCTATCGAAGGTCTTACCATTGAATTTCCTCACCTGCATACGGTGCCCATTGTAATCATTATAATTGCGGCATTGTTTATTATACAGCAGCTGGGTACATCATTGGTGGGCAAAGCTTTTGGGCCGGTTATGTTCCTTTGGTTTACAATGATGGGGGTGTTAGGTATATCCTATATCGCACAGATGCCTTCAATTATCAAAGCTTTAAACCCATATTATGCCCTGGTTTTGCTGACCAGCAGTAATTATGATGCATTTCTGGTATTAGGAGCGGTTTTTCTGTGTACAACAGGAGCTGAAGCGCTTTATTCGGATTTGGGGCACTGTGGACGAAAGAATATACGAATTAGTTGGATATACGTAAAAAGTTGCCTTATCCTTAACTATTTGGGGCAGGGGGTGTGGTTGTTAAACAACAACGGAAAATCGCTCAATCTGAGTGTGCACAACCCTTTTTATGAGATTATGCCTCACCGCTTTTTGATTTATGGCATTGCTATCGCGACAGTTGCAGCCATTATTGCCAGCCAGGCATTGATCTCTGGCTCGTTTACGCTTATTGCCGAAGCAGTACGACTCAATTTATGGCCAAAGGTAAAGATCAATTATCCAAGCGAGCAAAAAGGTCAGTTATATGTGCCAAGCGTTAACTGGCTGCTATGCGGTGGTTGTATCGGTGTTGTGTTATTGTTCAGGCACTCAGACCAAATGGGTGCTGCTTATGGTTTAAGTATTACTGTAGCCATGTTGATGACCACGATATTGGTGTCCAAATTCCTTGCCAAACGTAAATTTCCAACGTATATCATTACAATATTTCTAGCGATATATTTGGTCATTGAGGTAACCTTCCTGTCGGGTAATCTGGTTAAATTTATCCATGGCGGCTGGTTTACTTTGTCAGTTGGTGCCGTGCTATTCGCTGTTATGTGGACATGGCACATTGCCCGAAAAATCAGGAACCGCTACGTGAAGTTTATCAATATTGAGGATTACTACACTATATTGAAAGAACTGAGCGACGACGAATCTGTTCCTAAATACGCTTCGCAACTGGTATATCTTACCAGCGCAAATTTTGATTCGGAAGTAGAAGCCAAAATTATTTACTCTATCCTGCAGAAGCAGCCTAAAAGGGCCGATGTTTACTGGCTAGTGCATGTGGATGTGGTGGACGAACCTTATAGAAGAGAATATGAAGTGACTTTCCTGGTACCGAATAAAGTGATCCGCATTGATTTCAAGCTCGGATTCCGTGTTGAACAGCAGATCAACCTGTTATTCAGAAAGGTGGTGGAAGACCTGGTAAAAAAAGGCGAGGTAAACATTACCAGTACGTATAAATCGTTAAACAAGCACAAAATAGTGGGCGATTTCAGATTCGTAGTGATCGAGAAAGTATTGTCGCGTTCGCATAAACTATCATTCTACGAGCGTGTCGTTATGTTGATCTACAATTATCTCAAACAGGCCAGCTTATCCGAAGAGCGTGGTTTCGGCCTCGACCTGAGTTTTGTCACTGTAGAGAAAGTGCCTCTGATGCTTACCGACCCGGAAGTCGTGGATATTCAGAGAATAGGGGGTAGTTAGGTGTAATGGTTGAAGAAGTTAAAAGGCTGACAAATAAATACAGCTAATTTTCATCTGCAATGTTTTAAACCAATACAACCAGTACAACTAGCTCTACTTATACCTAATCTTATAGGCCAAAATAATGCTGGCGAACACAAAAGTGATCACATTCGCAATGGCAACGGGTAAACTATGGCTTAATATGCCATACATCAGCCAGAAAAATGTGCCTGCTGTAAATAGCATGTACATATATAACGAGATGCCCGACGTGTCTTTGGTTTGAATGGTTTTAATGGCCTGGGGCAAAAACGAAACGGTGGTTCCGAAAGCGGCTAAATAGCCAATGATATCGATATAGCTAAAGTTTTTCATAGTGAATGCACCGGATGATAAACAAAATTATGTCTAATAAATAGCTGTTGTAACTAAAGCAAATATTTATTCTAAACCTTGCATAGTTTTTATGCTTTCTTTATTCAGCGTACTGTTTTTATAGCTGTATGTGAAATAGATTACCAAACCGATAACGAGCCAAACCAGGAAACGTATCCAATTAGTATAGCCCAATTCAGTCATCAGATAAAAACAGCTCAAAAGTCCCAAAACAGGTATTAATGACAGATTTTTAAGAAATGCTAATACAGTAAGTACCGCCGAAAGAATGATGAAAATGAAGAAAGGGAAATTTTCGTGTGCGTTGTTACTGGTGAACATGCCCACGATATTACTCCAGAAAAAATACACTCCGGCTATAAAAATTAACGGTACAACCCATTTGGCATTGATATAAGGCAGATGGAAGCGGCCGCTTTGCGCTGTTTCGCGGGGCAATAATAATACCCCTCCGCACACCAGCACAAATGCAAATAACGTTCCGATACTGGTCAGGTCGGTAACAATGGTAAGGTTAACGAATAATGCTGGCACGGCAACCACTATCCCGGTAATAATGGTTGCAAAGGATGGCGTATGATATTTGGGATGTATCTTCGAAAATACCTTTGGTAGCAGGCCATCACGGCTCATGCTCATCCATATACGGGGCTGGCCCAACTGGAATATCAATAATACACTGGCCGTTGCAATAACCGCGCTGAAAGAGATGATACCGCTTAACTTGGTTAAATGGACCTTGTTAAATACATAGGCCAGTGGGTCGCCAACAGCAAGGTCTTTATAGCTGACCATACCGGTAAGCACTAAGGCAATAAGGATATAAAGTACTGTGCAGATAATAAGCGAATAGATCATTCCGCGCGGTAGGTCACGTTGTGGTCTGCGGCATTCCTCTGCTGTAGTTGATATAGCGTCAAAACCGATATAGGCAAAAAATACTCCTGAAACTCCTTTCATTACACCGCTAAATCCGTTTGGCATAAAAGGATGCCAATTAGCCGGTGTGACGTAGAAAAAGCCCACTGCAATAACCACTACAACAATTGCTATCTTTAAAATTACCATGGCATTTGTCGCTTTTTTTGTTTCGCGTATGCCTATATAAACCAGGTAGGTAATAATGACAGTAATGAGCAAGGCCGGAATATTTGCAATAAACTTTACACCGCCGAATCCGGGGGCGGCATCCCAGGCCAGTGCATTTTGTTTGATCGTGTCGGTTATAGCTGAAAGATTGTGGCTGGCAGTAAATGCCTGGACATCTCTATGCGCATTGTAAGCCGTAAAGTAATCGACAGTGAGATATTCAGGGACATGGATGCGAAAACCTTCCAGCAGGTTCACAAAATAAGTACTCCACGATATAGCAACGGCAATATTGCCAATAGCATATTCCATCAATAAATCCCAGCCGATGATCCATGCAATCAGTTCGCCAAATGAAGCATAAGCATAAGTATATGCACTACCCGATACGGGTATTCGCGAAGCAAATTCTGCATAACATAGTGCCGAAAATCCGCAGGTAATGGCTGTTAGTACGAATAAAATGGTTACGCCGGGGCCACCGTTAAAGGCGGCTAAACCTATTGTTGAAAATATTCCTGCGCCGACTACGGCGGCTATACCCATCAGGGTCAGGTCTTTAACATTAAGTTCTTTTTTTAGATGGGAGCCCGTATGTTCTGCATCTCCAAAGCCGCTTTCAACATCGGCTAATATCCTGGTTATTGATTTTTTACGGAATATACCTTTCGACATGCAGTTAATTATTAGACGAAGCCCAAACATAGCTATTTTTTTGCATTGAATTACATAGCAGATTTTCTATTAACTTGCGCCGATGAAACCATCATGAGCCGCCGTTCAAAAGCTGAAATAAATGAAAATGGCTCATGATAGCTTCATTGCCATTAAAAAACAAATTATCCTAATGAAAATGAGTATGAATGAGGTATTGAGGCGTATAAAAACGTTTTTGATCCCTTATTTAGTGATCTTATGCATTTGCCTGGTGATCAAATTGGTTTATACCAAATCAGAGATCTATTTCGCGGTTAATGCGCATTATAATCCATTTGTTGATTGGATTGAACCGTATGTGACTGACATCGGAAACGGATGGACGGCTGTAGCTATAGCGGCGTTGCTAATGCTGTTTAATTACAGAAAAGCATTGATAGTAGCGTCATCTTATGCGGTCACGTCCATATTAGCTCAAATATTAAAATACCTGTTTGATGCCCCGCGGCCTAAGCTATATTTTAAGGATCAGATAAGTAAGATCCATTTTGTGAAGGCGGTTGAGATTCTGAGTTTGCATAGCTTTCCATCCGGGCACACGGTTTCGGCATTTACGCTCGCAGTGATTTTTACCTACTGGAGCAAGAACAAGGCCTGGGGGCCTGTGTTCTTACTCATTGCTGTTATGGTAGGCTATTCGCGTATGTATTTAAGCGAACATTTTTTTGAGGATGTTACCGCCGGGTCAGTTATCGGCGTAGTCCCGACGGTTATCTGGCTCTACTGGCTCGATAACAAACGTTTTATTCAACGCCCCAAATGGCAAAAAGGGCTGCTTGGTTAAGCAAACTGACCACTATCTTTTTTCCGGAATATTAGCCAGGCTATAAAGCCGATGATCAGTATACCGCCAGTGATTTCGATCACAGTAACTTTATTGTTAGATGTCTGTGGACGGGTATCCACATACTGGTCGTTTCGCTGAAGCTCTCGCGAGAGTTTAATAGATGCAAAATAGGCCTTTGACTCACCCTTGATCAGGTCTTTACGTGAGTCGCCGTAACCGTACTCAAACGTATAGGTTGCATCCTGTGTGTACAGCAAAATGAAATTCCGGTACTGGCTTTCGCCATTAGGGTCATTCTGAAACAGTGTGAATGCTTTAGCCTTTAATGTACCTATTGTAGTGTCGCGGATATTTTGTGCGCTACCGTTTCCGCTTTGGCTTTGTATGCCGTCAATGTACTTTTTTAAAACTGCGTTAAGATCATTTTCCTTCTGTAGTGGCTGATTGCCTTTTTCATTTGCCTGCCGAATGGCGATCATATAACCAAGGTCAGAATTAGCAGTGTAAACCTGTTGACCCAATGTGTCTTTTTTGGTATAAGATGATGGTAATGAAACGTTTACCAGGCTATCAAGCTTGACTGATTTTAACGATTGCCCAAATACTGCATTCACCGAAAACAGTATGGAAAATATTACAATTAGTTTCTTCATATTACTTATATAAACTGTCTAAAACCGTAAATAGTTTAATATAATTACAATAAGTAATTTTAAGACCTTATTAAATCATTGATAATAAGTATCTTATGAAGGATAATAAGTGCCTATTTTACACTTAGGCGACAAAGGGAGGATGTCTTTTAATTGAAATTGTCATGTTGAGCGATAGCGAAATATTTTTTTCGTTTTGGCTCTTCGCCGAAATGCGCAGAAGATATTTCGCTATCGTTCAGAATGACAACAAGGAGAAGATCTTATAACTTATCCATCTCGCTCTTCACAAACTCGGCCAGTTCTTTTACATACTCAGCGCTGAAATCGAATTTGATGCCTGCTGTTTCGTAGATTTCCTTTATGGTTTTGGTGTACCCGAGTTTCAATGCATCCAGGTACTGTTCTAATCCCTTCCCCGGGTTTTCCTTGTAATTTTTCCACACCGCTATAGCCCCTAATTGAGCCATGCCATATTCGATATAATAGAATGGTACCTCGAAAATATGCAGTTGTTTTTGCCACAGATTGGCTTCAGCTTCCTTATGTCCGCCCCACTCGGCGAAACTGGCACCAAAGCTTTCAAATATTTGTACCCAGGCTTCAGTCCGTTGTTGGTCGGTATGATCCGGGTTGGTGTAAATCCAATGCTGAAACTGATCTACAACAGCTACCCATGGCAGGGTTTTCAACACATCAAAAAGCTGATCGCGTTTAGCGCGTTTCAGGTCTTCCTCGTTATCAAAATATACGTCCCAGTTATCCATAGATATGAGCTCCATCGACATTGAGGCCAATTCAGCGACTTCTGACGGACAATGTTTAAAATCGTTCAGCTCCAAATCGGCAGTAAGGAAAGTGTGCACTGCATGCCCGCCTTCGTGAACCATCGTAGTTAGATCGCGGAAGGTATTGGCCGAGTTCATGAAAATGAATGGCGCGCCTGTTTCAGCCAATGGATAGTTATATCCACCTGGAGCTTTGCCTTTACGGCTTTCTACATCGAACAACGAATTGTCTTTCATGATCTCCAGGCGCTCACCCAGGTAGCGACTGATATTGCTAAAGCATTGAATGGACTTTTCGATCAGCTCGCCACCATTCTGGAAAGGTTTTAAAGCAGCCTTGCCCGAAATATCTACATCCAGGTCCCAGGGCTCCAGCTTATCTAAACCTAAAGCAGTTTTACGTTTTTCGGCTTGTTGTTCCAATATAGGTACAACTTCTTTTTGTATCGCTTCATGAAAAGCGTAACAGTCCTGAGGGGTATAATCAAAACGCCCCAACGCCTGGAACATGTAATCCCTGAAATTTTCGAAACCTGCATTAAGGGCTACCTTATGTCGTAACGCACGCAGGGTATCGAACAACAGGTTCAATTCATTTTTATTCTGCAAACGGCGGGCAGTTATCTTTTCCCAGGCTTCTTGCCTTTTGCTGCGGTCGGTATCTTTTAAACGGACTGCTGCTTGTTCAAGTGTAAATTCCTTGTCGTCAATATGAACTGACATAGCCCCGGTAATCGACTGGTATTTCTGTTGTTCAACCTGTATTTCAGTCAGGATAGGGATATTTTCTTCCCGGAACAGTTCCAGAGCCTTTTTTACACCGCGCAGGTAAATAAAATATTTTTTCTTATCCAGTTTATTGGCGTACTCGCTGCCAACCAACTTTTTGTTTAGTTCATTATTATATGGCGCAATTTTTGGTTCGATCTCTGTAGCGAAGTACTGGAATTTTTGCAGGAGTTCTTCGCTCGTGGTATCGCAGGTCATGCGGATATAGCGCCAGGCAAAATCTTCTTCCAATGCGGCTTCCAGTTCACTGCGATCATGCAGCCAGTGCTCCAATTCCTCAACAGAATTGATTGGACGTTCGGTTAATTCCTTGAAGATGGGTTCCAGATTTTCCCATTTGATCTCGAGATTTTGCGGTATGTATGTTCTTGTCTTCTTGTGTATCATGATTTTTGATGTGCAGATGTGATTTTGATATGCAGATGTGCGTATGTGCAAATGTGCAAATTTAGTCGGGAAGTCAGAAAGACCGGAAGACGGAAAGTTGTAAGCAGTGTGTCAATTGTCCCGACCGTCGTGGTTCTTGGGAACAATAGCCGCGGGACAATCAGGACAGACCGGGACACTTTCATCTTTCGGACTTATGCGGACTTTCCGACTTCCCGACTCCCCGACTCATGATTTCCTATACAACGTCTCGGACATCAACTTAATTCCATCCTTATAAGAAGTAGGTTTGTAATTAAACGCCTTTTCAAACTTATCTGAGTTGAAGTTATAGTCGTGATCGTATTGGTAATACATTTCAACCGTACCCATCACCACTTTAACAAATAGGCCATACAGCCAAAGCATAGTTTTATTTACCGCCATGAACTTCGGAGCGACACCGTAAATATTTGCTGCCAGTTCGACGAATTGTTTGCCGGTCATTGGTGCGGCGGTAGGCATGTGCCATATCTGGTTATCGCTGCTGGGGTTTTGTCCTAACAGGAACATGCCTTTGCCCATATCGGGGATATAGCTGAAGTTGTGGAGCTTGTTTGGCTTGCCTATCCATTGAGCGCTCTGCTTTTTTGCGAATTTGTCAAGCAGCATCATATCCAAAAAGCTGTTCATGTTGTCGGTTCCGTAAAAGTCAGCTCCGCGAGCAATGGTAGCGGTAATATTGCCTGCTTTGGCTTCGTCCATAAATTGGGTAGCTATCTTAGCGCGGACTTCGCCCTTTGCACTACATGGATTATATGGAGTGGTTTCCAGCATTGGTCCGTTTACCAGCCCGTAAGAATAGACGTTATCAAAGAAGATCAGGCGTGCACCGGTTTCTTTACCCAAATTGATAAAGTTTTGCATGATAACCGGCCATTGCTGCTGCCAAACGGTTTTATCGTATACTAAGCCGGCTGTCAGGTAGATTACATTTGAGCCCTTTGAAGCAGCAAGCAACTCGTTATAGTTTAACAGATCAGCTTTTTGCCATGTGGTGTTCGGGGTTGATGGCTGGATAGGCTTGCGGCTAACCAGGCGGATGGTTTCGTTGTTGTTTGCTAATTCGCGGGTAAGGGCATTTGCTACTGCGCCGCCGGCTCCTAATATAGTATGCATAATTCTTTTAGTTTTGATTTAGACAAATGTACCGGGAGCGTGTTACTTAAAACGTTAACAAAAGATAAGAATTTGAGGATGTGCAAATGTGCAGATGAGTAGATGTGCAGATAAAAAAAGCAGAGGATTTCGAATTTAATCAATCTAAATATTAAAATTCGAAATTGAACATCCGAAATTCGAAATTATCTAACCGTTTCCAATATCCTTTTCCTGATCCTCGATAGCGAAACTGGAGTAATACCAAGATAATTGGCGACATAATGCTGCGGCATTCGCTGTAATATCTCGCGACCGGTACTCAGCAGTTCTAAGTAACGTTCTTCTGGTGTTTGAGTGATGAAAGCAGTTACACGGTCTTCATAGCAGCATAGGTATTGTTCAGCGATCAGGCGGCCAAAACGTTCCATTTTGTAGGCCAGCATTGGGTTGTTCAGCATTTCGTCCATGTCCTTTTTGGTAAAGGTGATGAGTAGCGAATCTTCTAATGCCTGTATATAAACATGACTTGGCAAACCTGTAAGGTAGCTTTTGTAAGCGCTTAAGCATTCATTCTCGAAGCTGAAATAGCCGGTAATGTCTTCTCCCTCTTTAATATGGAAATACCGCACCGAACCTTTGATAATGAAGCCCACTTTATTGCAAACTTTTCCTGACTCTGCGAAATAATGTTTCTTCTTTAATTTGGCAAAGCTTAGGTGCTGACTGAACAGAATCCATTCCGCCTCATTAAAATCTACATATTTTTTGAGGTGCTCACGAAAGATTTGTAATGCGGTAGATGCGTCCATAGCGTAAAGATAGTAATTCCGAAATCGAACGTCCCACTTCCGAAATCAATTATCTAATCCAAAGCCTGTCTATCAGGAAAAACACTGCAAACACCACGCTGGCTATGCCATTGGTAGTCATAAAAGCGAAGTTTACCCGGCTTAGGTCATTTGGTTTTACCAGGCGGTGCTGGTAGACCAGCATTGAACAGAAGAACACGATGCCTACATAATATGGCCAGCCAAAACCACTGTGATAAATAAATACAGGTGCCATGATGAATGCAGCAGACAACACGTGCAATGCTGTCGACAGTCTTAGTGCATTTACCTTGCCCATCCATGCCGGAATAGAATGCAGATGCTCATTACGGTCAAAATCCTCATCCTGCAAGGCATAAATAATATCAAAGCCGCTCACCCAGCATAATACTGATAACGAGAAGAAAATAGGTAGTAAAGCAAACTGTCCGGTCACCACCAGGTAAGCACCGATAGGGGCAAGGGATAAACCTAAACCCAATACCAGGTGACAGAGCGCGGTAAATCGTTTAGTAGCACTATAGCCTAATACCACCAGTAAAGCCACCGGCGACAGGAAAAAGCAAAGCTTGTTGATGAACCAGGTTGCTATGATAAACAATGCACAATTGATCAATGTAAAAGTTAGGGCAGCAGCTGGGCTAATGCGCCCTGCCGGGATATCGCGTTTCAGTGTTCTTGGATTTTTGGCATCAATGTTTCTGTCCAGGTAGCGGTTAAAAGCCATGGCCGAGTTACGGGCAAACACCATGCATAATACCATCAGTACTAACTTCAGCCAATCAAAACGAGCCGTAGTAGTGGTTACCGCCAAAAAGAAGCCGATAAAAGCAAACGGCATGGCAAATATGGTGTGCGCAAAAGTGACCAGGGATAAATACTTTTTCATAACTAATATAAATTCCCCTCCTGAGAGGGGCAGGGATGTGTTCTATAATATGCTAATTAAATAATCTTGTATTCATTTATAGCTTGTATTCCGGTACCACAAAACTCTCGTTCACTCCAGCAATAAAACCAAGGACTTCATCGCGCCCGCTTTGTGTTTCGGATGAAGTAACAAATATAGGCGGAACTTCTTCAAATGTTGCCAGTAATGCTTTTTTGAATTTGGCAACATTCTGATCGGTTTTGATAGATGATTGCTTATCTGCTTTAGTAAACACCATCACAAATGAAAGGCCTTTTTCGCCAAGCCAATTGCAAAATTCCAGATCGATCTTTTGCGGCTCAAGGCGACTGTCGATCAGCACCATCACACACTGTAAGCTTTCGCGCTTATCAAGATAGGTGCGGATAAATTTGTTCCAGTCTTCTTTTTTGCTTTTGGAAATGCGCGCATAACCATATCCCGGAAGGTCGACGATATACCAGTCATCATTAATTAAAAAATGGTTGATGAGCTGCGTTTTGCCTGGCGTTTGCGATGTTTTTGCCAAGCCTTTTTTGCCTGTCAGCATATTAATAAGTGATGACTTACCGACGTTTGATCGACCGATAAAGGCGTATTCGGGCTTCACAGGCGGAGGTAACTTAGATACCTGCGTATTACTGCAAATGAATTCAGCAGATTTTACAATCATGGTGCAAAGGTAGTAATTAGAGATTAGTTAATTGGAGATTAGAGATCAGTTAGTCAATGCCCGGTTAACCAGTGGTCAGTACTAGCAATAATTTCCTGATAATTAATTAACCAATCGCTAGTAATCGAAATGCGTGTTATAACGTTTATTATTATAATATGACAGTGTTCCCGCTCTTTATCAGCAACTTTGCATATACATTTCAACTTTACAACGTTTCAACATAGGAATAAGAAAATGGAAAAATATACTGTCCCTGCTAATACCCGAATCGGTCACGTACATTTAAAGGTGAGCGACTTGCAGCGTGCCCTTGATTTTTATTGTGGTCTGCTTGGTTTTGAATTAATCACCATGTATGGTAACCAGGCTGCATTTATTTCGGCAGGAGGATATCATCACCATATCGGGCTCAATACATGGTATAGCAAAGGGCAACCACCTGCACCGGCAAGTGCACCCGGGTTATTCCACACGGCTATACTATATCCTGAGCGAAAAGACCTGGCTATTGCTGTGCAAAGGCTCATCGATGCCAAATATACGCTTAGCGGTGCATCAGATCATGGCGTATCAGAAGCCATTTATTTGGATGATCCTGATGGCAATGGTGTAGAGTTGTACTGGGACAGGCCACGTGAAGAATGGCCGAAGGATGATAACGGCGACATTACCATGTTTACTCATGCGCTTGATATGCATGGGTTGTTGGCATTGGCGAAGTAGTCTGAACCGGAATTTTTAGAATTAACGAATTTTCAGAATTCAGGTGATTCTGAAAATTTAATGAATTCGAGTTCAGACAAACCTTTCAACTTTCCAACCTTACAACTTTCCAACAATTCAAAAACCAATCAACTCAATCAACCAAATTCAACCTATCTTTGTCGCCGATGAGCAAAACTGTAATCCCTTATACTGAAGAGCAGGGCACCAAAAAGGAACAGGTGGCCGATATGTTTAACAATATCTCCAAAACTTACGATTTTCTGAATCACTTTATGTCGCTGGGTATTGATATCATCTGGCGCAAAAAGGCGATCAATGAGCTGAAGAAAGATCAGCCCAAACTGGTATTGGATGTAGCTACCGGTACTGGTGATTTTGCTTTTGAGGCACTGAAAATTTTGAAGCCCGAGAAAATAATCGGGGTAGATATTTCTCGCGGCATGCTGGATGTAGCCGAACAAAAGATAGCCAAACGCAACTTAAACAGTCAATTCGAAGTAAAACTGGGTGATTCGGAAAAGCTGCCTTTTACCGACAATGGGTTCGATGCGGTTACTGTCGCCTATGGTGTGCGTAACTTCGAGAACCTGGAAAAGGGTTTGGCAGATATTTTGCGTGTATTAAAGCCGGGTGGTAAAGCGGTGGTGCTCGAGTTTTCAAAACCAAAGGCATTCCCCGTAAAACAGTTGTATAATTTTTATTTCAACTATATTACCCCTGGTATAGGCAAGCTCTTTTCAAAAGATGCAAGAGCTTATTCTTACCTGCCCGAGTCGGTAGCTGCATTCCCCGATGGGAAAAATTTTACCGGCCTGATGGACAAGGTAGGTTTTAAACATACCAAATGCCGGCCATTGGCGTTTGGTATCTGTTCAATATATACGGGCGTAAAGTAGACTCACCCTGACATCGCTGCGCTGGTCGACCCTCTCTATCCGCCAGCTAGCGGATAAAGAGGGTAAGAAAAAAATAAAATCTAACCCTCTTTGCGCGTAGCGGATAGAGGGTGGTCGATCCGCTGGCTAACGGAATATGACCGGTGAGTAAAACAGGTGTTATGCCTGATAGCAATTGCATATGAATAAAACCAGGTACCTAACCATTATTTTTATTCTTTTCTGCGGACAAACGCTCTTTGCTCAGCGCGCCCCTGCATGGGGTGGCAATGCCGATCTGGAGGATTATAGCTTTGGGTTTACTTTTCAATATATCAGCAGCTATTTTAAGATTGATAAAAAGTCGAGTTGGCGCGATCCTTATTTTGACCGGGATTTAAATAGATATACTACGCAGCCGCTTTATGCAATTGGTTCCAATGCTGCGCAGGGCTTTGCGGTAAGCTTTTTATTTCGGTACCGTATAAATGAACATCTCGAGGCACGCACCACACCCGGACTGGTTTTTGCGGACAGGTCGGTATACTATAATTATGCTAATGATTCTCTGGATGTCATTAAGCCTGTACAGGCAACAATGGTGGAGTTTCCGGTATCAATCAAACTAAAGTCGGATAGAGTAGATAATTATCGTGCTTATGTTATGGCTGGGGTAAAGTATTCGGAAGGGATCGGGGTTAAAAGAAACAAACCAGATATCGATCCGGTCGACGCCTTGCTGACCAACAAAAGCGGCTTTGGATCATACGAAGTTGGACTCGGCTGCGATATTTATTTCGAATATTTTAAGATGACGCCCGAGATAAAATTATCCAACTCCATCGGCAATTTACTGAACCGCGAAAACACCCCTTATGCTAATCCAATCGACAAACTTTCATTGCACACCATTACCTTTAGTCTGTGTTTTGAATAGATTTAGTCGGGAAGTCCGCATAACCTGCCTGCCGGTAGGCGGGGGCCGGAAAGTCCGCAATAGTTTAAAATAAGGAACTATAAGTCAAGGCTTTCGGATTAATTTCAGACGTTTGCGTCAGCTAAGTTTGCCTGCATTTTAAAATTATTAGCTAATTTGGTCAACGATTAACACCCCTATGTCAAAGATCACATTAATAACCGGCGCCACCGCAGGGATCGGTGAGGCCTGTGCCCATGTTTTTGCCCGCGAACGATATGATGTAATCATTACCGGCCGTCGTGTGGACCGACTTGAGAAGTTGGCCGGGCAGCTTAAAAAGGAATATAATGTGAACGTACTTACCGTGGAATTTGACGTACGTAATCGCGAAGAAGTGATCAGTAAGCTCGAAGCATTGCCGGAGGAATGGAAAAAGATAAACGTGCTGGTGAACAACGCCGGTTTGAGCCAGGGCCTGGATCCGATACAGAATGGTAGTTACGAGGATTGGGACACCATGATTGATACCAATATTAAAGGACTGCTTTATGTAACCAGGGTGGTATCAAATTGGATGATTGGAAATGGGTTTGGACATATTGTTAATCTTGGGTCGATTGCCGGCAAGGAAGTTTATCCAAACGGGAATGTGTATTGCGCCAGCAAGCATGCTGTTGATGCCTTAAACAAAGGAATGCGGATTGATCTGTTGCCTTATGGTATAAAAGTAACGGCCGTGCATCCCGGAGCTGTAGAAACGGAGTTTTCGGAAGTTCGTTTTAAAGGTGATAAAACCAGGGCCAAGAAAGTATATGATGGATTTGAGCCGCTTGTGGCAAAAGATATAGCCGAAACCATCTGGTTTGTCGTGTCACGTCCGCCACATGTCAATATCAACGAATTGACCATAATGCCGACCGCACAGGCTAACTCGGTAAATATTTATAGGAAGTAGATGTGCAGATGAGTAAATGAGTGGATGTGCAGATAGTTTTATAATTGTGGGAATATGTAGGTTCCAAATTTGACATGATATATTTTTACCATCTGCACATTCGCACATCTGCATATTCACACATTTGTAAATTACCTGTAAAAATATCTTAAAAAGATAGCCCCGAACTTGAAAATCAGATAGTTTAAATAACCTATTAGTGTATTAACTGAGCGTATTTTAAATAAAAATACCAAAATCAATTTTGGTTTTCAGGCTAATTCTAATATTCAACTATTGGAAAATAAGTTTTTTATTTACTAATATTGGGGGAATTCAATCGCTAATTAAAGTGTCGTATTGGTTGAAGCGGTTATAGGTGTTGTAGTGGTTATAATACTTATAATTAATAAATTCACTCAATCACTAATTCACTCATTCACTAATTGTATACAGAGATGTCACTTATAACTCAAATAGATCAGGAAATTAAGCAAGCCATGCTGGGCAAACAAGAAGCCCGCCTGCGGGGATTGCGTGCTATCAAATCAGCATTACTTTTGGCGCGTACGGAAAAAGGGGCTTCTGAAGAGGTATCGCAGGAAACTGAGATCAAAGTGTTGCAGAAGCTAATCAAGCAACGTAAAGAATCAGCAGATATATATAAAACACAAAACCGTGAGGATCTTTACAAAATTGAGGCGGAAGAAATGGAAGTGATCGAGGGATTTTTGCCTAAACAGATGGAACGGGGCGAAATAGAAACTTATTTGAAAGACCTGATCAACCGGGTAGGCGCCACCTCCGTAAAAGATATGGGTAAGGTGATGGGTGCAGCAAATAAGGAGCTGGCCGGAAAGGCCGATGGTAAAACAATATCAGAAGTTGTAAAACAATTATTAGGATAATTTAATCTGTATAATTGTTGCAACTCAATTTCAATAAGCTATTTTTATAGCGAATAAGAACTATACCACCCCCTAATGATTTTTGGGGTATCTGTTTAAAACTAACTTTTATACACATATATGGATTTCGTGCTTAAAGAGGAACATGGCTTTAGTTACATCGATGAGGGCGAAGGGGAAGTATTACTGTTGCTGCACGGCCTGATGGGTGCACTAAGCAACTGGGATGCTGTGATAAGAGATTTTAGCAAGGAATACCGTGTTATTATACCTATACTGCCAATTTACGATCTGCCGCTGCTTACCACAGGGGTGAAAACACTGGCCAAGCATGTGCACCGTTTTATTACACACATGGGCCTTACCGACATTACTTTGCTTGGCAACTCGCTGGGCGGACATGTCGGATTGATCTATTGTATTAATCATCCGCAGGTAGTGAAATCACTGGTGCTTACGGGAAGTTCTGGTTTATATGAGAACGCTTTTGGGGGATCTTTTCCACGCCGCGAGAGCTACGATTTTGTAAAAGAAAAAGTAGAATATACTTTTTATGACCCTAAGGTAGCAACCAAAGAACTGGTTGACGACGTATTTCAAACAATTAACGATCGCAACCGTGTGATCAGGATTTTGGCAATGGCAAAATCAGCCATCCGTCATAATATGGCAAAAGATTTGCACAAGATACATATCCCTGTTGCGTTGATATGGGGTAGAAACGATAAAATAACACCTCCGGAGGTGGCTGTAGAGTTCAATCAGTTGTTGCCACATTCGGAGCTATACTGGATAGACCAGTGCGGGCATGCGCCAATGATGGAGCATCCCGAAGAGTTTAACAGGCTGCTGAAAGGATTTTTAGAGAAACATAAAATAAAGGTTTAACCATATGCTTGCAATCGAGCTGATATCGGATAGCATCCCCCCCGTGCATACTTCTGATTCTATTCAGAAGGTGATGGAGCGCATGCAGGAATTTCGCATCAGGCATCTGCCGATTGTCAATGAAGAACAGTTCCTCGGTCTTGTTTCCGATTCTGACCTGATTGGAGAAACCGACTATCAGGTTTCGATAGGTTCGTTGGCACTGTCGCTGGTCAACCCTTACGTGTTAGAAGATCAGCATATTTATGATGTGATCCGCTTATTCTCCGAACAGCAGTTGAGTATAGTACCGGTTTTGGATGCTAAAAAGAATTACCGGGGCCTGGTATCAATCAATACGCTTACCGAGTATTTCGCCAGGCTAACCGCCGTCTCAGATCCAGGGGCGATTATTGTACTTGAGATCAGCAACAAAAACAACTCATTGGCCCACATGGCACAGATCGTTGAGTCGGATAATGCCCAAATACTGAGCTCTTATGTGCGCACATTCCCCGATTCGACCCGAATGGAAGTGACACTTAAAGTAAATAAAGTGGATATTTCGGCAATTGTTGCCACGTTTATGCGCTACGAATACGAAGTAAAAGCCACCTTCAACCACATCGACGACAACGATAATTCAAAAGATCGCTACGATTCATTGATGAATTACCTTAATTTGTAAATTATCAGATAATGGTTCATAGATTATGGATCATAGTATTTAGCAAAGCTTTACCAGCAACAAACTGTTTACTATGAACTATGAACCATCAACTATGAACTAGAAATGAAAATAGCAATCTACGGCAGGCCATTTAACGATATTTCGGTACTACCTTATATTCAGCAGATATTTGATGTCCTCAATCAATACAATGTTGAGATTTATCTTCATAAACAGCTGGCAGATTTCCTGGAAGGAAAAATAAAGGAAGTTAAATACGACGTCTTGAAGGATGAGAAATTTTTACGCAAGAACATCGACGTATTGATTACCCTGGGCGGCGATGGCACCTTGCTGGATATGGTGACGCTCATTTGCAGCTCCGGTACTCCGGTTATCGGCATCAATTTTGGACGTTTGGGTTTCCTTGCAAGCGTTAATAAAAACGATATCGCAGCAGCTATTTACGCTGTAGTGAATAAAGATTTTACGATTGACAGTCGCGAATTATTGGAGATCGATTGCGAAGGGAAGGAAAAAATATTTAGCATCGACAACTTCGCGCTCAATGATATTACTATCCATAAGCGGGATGATTCGGCAATGATCACCATGCATGCTTTCCTCAATGATGAATTTCTGAACACTTATTGGGGCGATGGTATCATCATATCAACGGCGACCGGATCGACCGCATATTCGTTAAGCTGCGGAGGTCCAATTATTTTTCCTCAATCCAATAGCATTGTTGTAACTCCTATATCTCCTCATAACCTTAATGTAAGGCCCATCGTATTACCCGATAGCAGCGTACTTGCTTTTGATGTGGAGTGCCGCAGCGCCAATTACCTGGTGTCATGCGACTCAAGGACTACAATCATTGATAAGTCAATGAAGTTCTACATCCGCAAGGCTGATTTTAAATTGAATCTGATTAGGTTAAGTAATGAAAGTTATTTATCCACGTTAAGGAACAAATTGTTGTGGGGATTGGATGCCCGTAACTATTAATTTTGATTGATGCCCAAGTTTGTAAGTTTTTTACTTCTTTTATTTATATCCTTTAATCTTAGCGCCCAGCAAACCTGGGAGGTGGGTATTTTTGGGGGCGGCGCAGCATATATGGGTGACATCAATCCTAATAATCCCGTAAAAGTAAGTGGTGGATCCATAGGCGCCTTCGTGCAACGTAACTTTAGCGAATACTTGTCGGCCAAACTAAACTATACCTTCGGGCAAATAAGCGGGGCTGATAGCGAATCACCTAATGCCCAGCAAAGCCTCCGCAATCTTAGTTTTACTACACAATTAAATGAACTGAGCCTGATAGGGGAGTTTAACTTCTTTAAATATATTCCGGAGGTTGGGCAGAATAAATGGACGCCTTATGTTTTTGTTGGTATTGGTGTGGTGGGTTATAATCCTCAGGCAGTATACCAGGGACAAAAATATGATCTGCGCCCATTGAGAACGGAAGGTGAAACAAAACCCTATCCCAACACGGCACTTGCTTTTCCGTATGGAGTTGGCGTAAAATATAACATCTCCGGTAAACTGAACCTCATCTTCGATTTAGGCTACCGCAACCCGTCAACCGACTACCTGGACGATGTTTCCGGCTATTATCCAGACAGGGCCATATTACCAAACAATCTATCCAGAGCTCTTTCTGACCGCTCAGGCGAAGTTAACGGCGGCGTCAATGTCGGCGCACCCGCCACTCAACGTGGCGACCTACGCCCCAGGGATACCTATATGTTCTTTGGGATAGGCATTTCTTACACGTTTGTTTCTTCTAAGTGCTACTATTAGTAAGTTGTCTCTAAAATTTTAAGTATTTATTCTTTTAAATTTTAATTTAACAAAATTATATTTTGTATATTTGATTATATCAAAATAAAATATTTCAATTGTTTAATTAACCAAATATTTACCTCAAATCTTAAAGTCATGGCCGAATTAACCAGTTCCGGCAACTCCCGCAAAAAAAGGAGAGGCATTACGACGACACCCCGAATCGATCTTACTGCAATGGTTGATCTTGCATTCCTGCTCATTACATTTTTTATCATGACAACCATGCTGGCCAAACCAAAAGCGATGGACCTGGCGATGCCGATACATGAGAGTCCGTCGCCCGTCCCCGAAACACGCACAATGAGCGTTTGCCTGGGAAAAGATAACAAAGTAATGTGGTATATGGGTATGCCCGAAAAACCATTGACTGTGCCTCATCTGGTCAATTTCAGCAAAACAGGATTGCGCGCGGCTCTTATCGCCAAAGGCAAAGAAGTGCTACAGGTTTCCGGCGAGCCACTTATCGTTATCCTTAAACCGAGCAATCATTCGGTTTATTCCAATTTCGTGGCGGCGTTGGATGAGTTTAATATCACCGGTATACAATCTTATGCTGTCGCAAATATTACCGCTAAAGATATAGATATGCTTAAACAGCAAAGGGGCTTCTGAGCCCCCTTATCACAACCGTACTATCGCCGGCCTTCATCCTGATTGTCCGGCGGTTTGCTTTTATAAAGGCTGTTTCTGGCTGAATGCATGTAACTTTTCTGTCAATTTTTCTTTTTTGGGAGCATACTAAAAAAGTACAAAGTAAGTTTTACCTTTGTACCCTGAAAAAAATGGCATAAGTTGTTGAAAGCTTGCTGAAACACGGATTCAATGGGATATAAGGATCAGATTGATTTATTAAAATTACCTCAGCATATAGCTATCATTATGGATGGTAATGGGCGTTGGGCTAAAGGGAAAGGCAAATTACGGGTCTTTGGCCATCGCAATGGTGTGCAATCTGTTCGCGATGTGGTTGAAGGCGCTGCTGAGCTCGGTATCAAGTACATCACCTTATATACTTTCTCTTCTGAAAACTGGAACCGTCCAAAATTGGAAGTTTCGGCTATCATGGAACTGATGATTGCCACCATTCATAAAGAGATCAGCAACTTTATGAAGAATAATATCCGCTTAAATGCCATAGGTGATCTCGAGATGCTTCCCCGGAAAGCTTATGCAGAACTTACCGGCGCTATTAAAAAAACATCCGAAAACACCGGCATTACCCTGACGCTGGCATTGAGCTACAGCTCACGCCGGGAGATAGTGCAGGCGGCAAAGATCATTGCGGAGAAGGTACAGAGGGGGGAGTTGAACGTTGCCGACATTGACGAAGAAACCTTTGAGAATAATTTATATACCAACAGTATGCCCGATCCTGAGCTGATGATTAGGACAAGCGGCGAATACCGGATAAGTAACTATTTATTATGGCAAATAGCATATGCTGAACTGTATTTTACACCAAAACTTTGGCCTGATTTCAGGCGCGAAGACCTGTTTGAAGCCATTATTGATTATCAAAAGCGCGAACGCCGTTTTGGTATGATCAGCGAGCAGCTTAACTAAATTTTTACTTTTAACACTTTTTAACAACTGTATAAATTATTTTTAGCCCACTAAAATATTCGAATGAATAAATTTCTTTTTACTATTCTTTTTGCCATAATAAGCACTGTTACACTTGCCCAGGTTAACCAACAACGACCATCTCTGCAGAAATCAATACCTGCAGACAGTTTGAGTTACCTGAACCCAAGAGACTATATAATAGGGGGCATTACTGTTAGCGGTACTAAATACCTGGATAAGGATGTATTGGTACAGATATCAAAATTAAGCAAAGGCGACAGGATCAATTTACCTGGCGAACAAAATGCTGCAGTGGTTAAAAGAATGTATGACCAGGGACTTTTTGACGATGTACAATTATATATCACCAAAATCAACCTGGATACCGTTTATCTGGAGATAGCTGTTACTGAGCGCCCGCGTTTATCACGTTTGCATATTACAGGTATCAGAAAAGGTGAGGTAGAGGACCTGCAAAAGAAACTAAGCGATAAAAACTCGAAGATCGTAAACGAAAACCTGTTAAGCACTACAACGGCTATCATTAAAAAACACTTTAATGAGAAGGGTTTTTTAAATACTACTGTTGATATTAAACAACGCAAAGACCCGGGAGACGCTAACAGTGTGATATTGGACGTTGCAGTTGACAAGAAACAAAAAGTCAGGATAAACAAAGTAACATTTGAAGGAAATACCGCTTTTTCGAGCAAGAGACTGAAAAAATTTCTGAAGAAAACCCGCGAACGCAGATGGTATAACCTATTTGGTTCGAGGAAATTCTTGCAGGAGAAATATGATGAAGATAAGCAGACCCTGATTGAAAAAATGCAGGATAAAGGTTATCGTGATGCTGAAATTGTCAAGGATTCTGTCTGGAAAAATGATGACAAAACGGTAAATGTTAAAATTAAGGTATATGAAGGCCACAAGTATTATTTCGGCAATATTAAATGGTCGGGTAATGCCCGTTACCCGGATGAGTTATTAAATAAGCTGCTCCGGATTAAGAAGGGCGATGTGTTTAGCGAAGAAGAACTGAATAAACGTTTGCAGGGGCCGACACCTAATAATGATGACGTATCAACCCTTTACCTGGATGGTGGCTACCTTACTTATAATTCCGATCCTGTTCAGACGAAAATATACAACGATACTGTCGACCTTGATATCAGGATATATGAAGGGCCCCAGTATACTATTAATAAAGTAGACGTTAAAGGTAACGACGTAACCAACGATAAGGTGGTTAGGCGTGAGATCAGGGTAAAACCGGGCCAGAAATTCAATAAAGAGCTATTGATCCGCAGTACACGTGAAATAGGTCAGCTAGGTAATTTTGACGAGCAAAAGACCGAACCCAAACCAACGAACATCAATCCTGCTGATGGTACAGTAGACATCATTTTTAACGTAGTTGAAAAACCGTCGGATCAGATTGAATTATCAGGTGGTTTCGGTGGCGGACAAATAGTAGGTACATTAGGCTTGACGTTTAACAACTTCTCGCTCAAAAATATTTTCCATCTTAAAGATTATAAGCCGCTTCCAAAAGGTGACGGTCAGAAGTTGAGTATTCGTGGCCAGTCCAGCGGTCGTACTTATCAAAACTACTCGTTCACCTTCTCTGAGCCGTGGCTGGGTGGTAAAAAACCAATATTCTTTGCATTATCAGCTTATACGCAGTTAAGCTCTACCGGGCAGTACTTTGCCAAGTCAGACTCTCGCTATAATAATTTGCGCATTAATGGTGTGGGTGTGACTTTGGGTAAGGTTTTAAACTGGCCTGATAACTATTTCCGCATCAACTACTCGCTGAACTTTGACCATTACAACCTGGATAATTATCCTGGTTATATATTTCAAAATGGTACATCTTTCAACATCAAGCTAACACAGGAAATTAACCGTAACTCGCTGGATGCACCAATATTCCCAACTCAAGGTTCGAATATTAAATTTACTATCCAGGGTACACCACCATATTCATTATGGAATGGAGTGAACTATAAAATAGCTACCCCGGAGCAAGTCTATCACTTTGTGGAATACTACAAGGTTAAATGGGATGCACAATGGTTCCAAAAGATCGTTGGTAAACTGGTGTTGATGTCGCAAGTGCGATTTGGCTTCTTAGGCGAATATAATTCGTTTGTACCAGCTTCTCCGTTCGAACGTTTCAAACTAGGTGGTGACGGTATGCAGAGCTACCAGTTCTTACAGGGTAGTGATATCATCGGTTTAAGAGGCTATCAAAACTTCTCTATCATTCCGGTAGGAACAAATTATAATGAGAACACCAACCCGGGCAGCACCATCTATAATAAGTATACATTTGAGTTGCGCCATCCGGTTATTGCCAGTCAATCGGCAACCATCTTTGTATTGGCATTTGCTGAAGGTGGTAACGTGTGGAATAACTTTGACCAATTTAATCCGTTTAACGTAAGACGCTCGGTAGGTGTTGGAGCGAGAATATTTTTGCCTATTTTTGGTTTGCTAGGCCTGGATTATGGTTATGGATTTGATAAGATCCCCGGCATACCGGATGCAAACAGAGGACAGTTCCATTTCTCGATCTCTCAGAGCCTGAGCGGAGGATTTAATTAAAATTAAATGAAGAAAATAATTTTATTATTAGTTCTTACGTTTACAGCCTTTACGAGTACATTTGCTCAGCGTTTTGCATTCGTTGATTCAGATTACATTCTGAAACATGTACCGGAATATGCTGCGGCGCAAAAGCAACTGGCTGCTTTGTCAGAACAATGGCAAAAGGAAGTGGATACACGATCACAGGAAATCGATCGTTTATATAAAGCATATGAAGCCGATCAGGTTTTACTGACGGCCGATATGAAAAAGAGGCGCCAGGCTGAGATATCTGACAAAGAAAAGTCAGTAAAAGAATTTCAACGTCAGAAATTTGGCCCGGACGGGGAATTGGCCAAAAAGAGCACAGCGCTGATAAAACCCATCCAGGATAGGATAACAAAAGCCATACAGGAAGTAGCGGAAGGGGAGGATTTAGATATGATTTTTGACAAAAACAGTGAAGTGATTATGCTATATGCTAATCCGAGGTATGACAAGAGTGCAGACGTGATAACAAAACTGGGTTTAAAGCCTGGTGTGTTTGCGAGATAAATGAATTTTAGAAGATAAAATAAACTATTATTAAACACAGAACAGTAAAAATGAAAAAACTATTAAAGGTTGCTTTAATCGCAGTATGTATTGTATTTGCAGGAAATCTGGCTAAAGCGCAAAGTAAAATTGGTTATGTTGCAGTGGACCAGATTGTTGATCAGATGCCTGAAACTAAAACAGCGATTACAACTATTACAGCATACAACAAACAGTTTATCGACCAGTTGACTACTATGAATAACGAGCTACAGTCAAAAGGCCAGGCTTACCAGGCGCAACGTGCTACCATGACTGACGCTATTCGTACTGCTAAAGAAAGCGAACTGAACGATCTGCAAAAACGTTTCCAGGATTACCAGAATACAGCACAGCAACAAGTACAAGCTAAGCAATCCGAATTGGGTAAACCGATCATTGAGAAAGTAAGAGCTGCGGTTGCACAGGTAGCAAAAGAAAAAGGCTACACTTACGTGATCAACTCATCGCAAACTGACCTGGTTGTATCGCCTCCGGGTGATGACCTGGCGTCAGAAGTGAAAGCTAAATTAGGTTTAAAATAAATTAATTTATAGGTCATTTTACAGGAGCGCCCAGCAATTTGCCGGGCGTTTTTTTATTTTAGCACTGTGTTAACCAAGCAACCTATAGGCATTTTTGATTCCGGCTACGGCGGTCTTACCGTTTTCCGCTCAATTGCTGATCAATTGCCCGATTATGATTACATCTATTTAGGCGACAATGCCCGCGCTCCATACGGTAACCGGTCATTCAATACCATTCATGAATATACCTGGGAGTGTGTGCAGATGCTTTTCGCAATGGAGTGCCCGTTAATCATACTTGCTTGTAACACAGCTTCCGCAAAGGCGCTTCGCACTATACAACAACGGGACCTGATCAACGGAGATCCTGCTAAAAGAGTATTGGGTGTTATCCGTCCTACTGCTGAAGTGATCGGGAACTATAGCCAAACCAAACAGATTGGAGTTTTAGGAACAAAAGGCACGGTACAATCGGAATCCTACCTGATTGAGATCAATAATTTCTTTCCGGATGTAAAGGTGCATCAGCAAGCCTGTCCGCTTTGGGTGCCGCTGGTTGAAAATGGCGAGCACGATCAACCCGGAGCAGATTACTTTGTGAAAAAATACCTAGACCAGGTATTAGCCAAATCAGACGAAATTGATACGCTGTTGCTGGCCTGTACCCATTATCCGCTACTACAGGAGAAGATCAGCGCTCATTTGCCGGAGCATATAAAAGTAGTTCCGCAGGGTGATATCGTAGCTGCAAGCTTAAAGGATTATTTGAACCGCCATCCCGAAATGGAGCAAAAACTAACCAGGGGTGGTACCCGGCAATTCTTCACTACTTCAGATGATACGGATGACTTCGATCATCATGCCTCCATGTTTTTTTCTGAGCAGGTAAGATCCGAATATATTCCATTAAAATAATTTTAAGTGTTCACGTTCACAACTCGTGAACACTTGTTTTTGCTGACAATCAATTTGTTAAATACGGTCAAAGGTTTTCTGCGGGCTATTATTTTCATCATTGGCAGGTTAACGAACAAATTCTATCAACTTAATAGAATTTATTAAACTTAGTGGTCTGAATATTGCACAGCATTTAGTAAGTTTGCAGCAAGAGCCACAGATCATTGAATTTTTATATTAAATACCTTATTATCGCTGTCGGCCTGTTTGCTTTTTCAGGCTTTTTTGCACTTTTCGGGGTTTATGCCGAAAGGAAGGTGTCAGCGTTCATACAGGACAGGCTTGGCCCAACAGAAACAGGCAAATTCGGACTACTCCAAACTGTCGCCGACGTAATTAAGCTATTGATCAAGGAATCTATCATTCCGGCAGCAGCCGATAAACTATTATTTATGATGGCCCCGGCTATTATATTTATAGCGGTTTATATGGGCTTTGCCGCTATTCCATGGGCGCCAGGCATTGCGCCATCCAATCTTAATCTTGGTTTGTATTATATTTTCGCCATACTATCCGTCGAGACATTGGGTATCCTGATGGCAGGCTGGGGATCAAATAATAAGTATTCCATCTTGGGCGCGATGCGCTCAGCCGCGCAGATCGTGTCTTACGAGATACCTGCAGGTTTTGCCATCATTGCGGTGATTATGATTGCTCAAACAATGAACCTTCAAATGATATCCGCTCAACAGGGAATATTGTCATCAGAAAAGGCCAGCTTTTTAGGTCTTTGGGATGTATCGCATTATGGGGGTATATTAGCCTGGAACATTTTTAGGGCGCCCCACCTGATCATAGCTTTTGTGATCTACTTTATAGCCTCGTTGGCTGAAAGTAACCGGGCGCCTTTTGATATACCCGAAGCAGAGTCGGAACTGGTAGCTGGTTTCCATACCGAATTCACAGGAATGCGGTTTGCCTTTGTTTTCTTGGCAGAGTATTCGATGATGTTTTTGGTATCAATGGTTGCTGTAATCCTTTTTCTGGGTGCCTGGAACACGCCTTTACCCAATATAGGCAGCGTACGCTTAGCCGACTGGACAACCGGAGCAGCCTGGGGCATATTTTGGACGGTATTGAAGGTGTTGGCATTAGTCGGTGTGCAAATGTGGATACGCTGGACTTTGCCGCGTTTACGGGTAGATCAGCTAATGAATTTATGCTGGAAGGTATTGACACCGCTGGCATTTGTATGTATGCTGATATCAGGCATATGGCGGTTGTGGGTGATGTAGTTTTTTAATTAGTGAATGAGTGAGTTAGTGAATGAGTGATTTGAAAATCATAGTCATCCTTTAATCACCATAAATCAACGGTTAGAATTTAGAGATTAGAATTTAGTGTTTAGAAATTTCATCAACGGTTTTAAAACGGCATGGAAAGGCTTAACCCTTACCATCAGGCATCTTTTTGCATCAAATGCGAAACGGAAAATAACGCCGGTGAGCAATGATAACTATTTCAAAAACCTTGAAGGAACCAACACTATACAATATCCGAAGCAGCAATTGCCGGTGCCCGAAGTCGGGCGCTACCAGCTGGAGGTGGAGATCGACGATTGTATTGTTTGCGATCTATGCGCCAAAATATGCCCGGTAGATTGTATTGATATTGAATCGATAAAAGCGACAGAGGCTTACGGGCAGACGTCCGATGGTTCACCTAAACGGATTTATGCGGCCAAGTTTGATATCGATATGGCGAAATGTATGTACTGCGGATTGTGTACCATTGTATGCCCCACAGAGTGCATCATCATGACTAATCAGTACGACAGAACAGTTTTTGAATTGAAAGATTTGACCTACGAGTTCTCAGATATGACTCCCGAAGAAGCGACCGAAAAACGTGCATTATTAGATAAACAAATAGCCGAACGCCAGGCAGCCAAATTAGCAGCTATGAACAAAAAGGAGGGCGGGGCATGACAATGGTAAAGGCGCTCTTCTACCTGATGGGCTTTATTACTATTGCCTCGGCATTGTTTGTGGCTGCCAGCAAAAGCCTGGTCCGCGGCGTTTTTATGTTTTTTGTGACATTGCTGTCACTGGCGGGTTTGTATGTACTGGCGCTGGCTGATTTCGTTGCGATAACCCAGATAGTGATCTACGTTGGAGGGATACTTGTGCTGATCCTGTTTGCATTCATGCTATCCGGCAAGGAGACGTTGGCCAATTTACAGCAACAGAAAGATCGGTTTATCAGTATCAGCAAACTGCTTGCATTATTGTTGGCGGTATTGTTTTTTATTGTATTGATCAATATCCTGTTTAAAGCGGATATCAATAATTTGTCCTGGGCCAATAAGGCTGCATCTTACAAAACGGACATTCGGCCCGATAGTCCCATGACCAGCAATATCGGTACTAACCTGATGACCACTTACTTGTTACCGTTCGAAGCGATTTCCATCCTGCTAACGATGGCTTTAATTGGCGCGGCACATTTATCACGAAAGGAGAAAAACGCATGATCGGGTTATCAGATTTTCTCATCGTAGGAGCGGGATTGTTTTGTGTGGGCTTGTATATCATCCTCACCAAACACAATGCGATACAAGTGCTGATCGGCATAGAAATGATGCTGAATGCCGCCATATTAAACCTGGTAGCTTTTGGCAAATACGACCGCTTTTATAACGGCGGACAAATGTTCGCCCTGTTTGCCATTGTACTTGCGGCGGCAACAACCGCAGTAGCCCTGGCCATTATACTGAACGTTTATAAAAAATATAAAACCATCGATCCGGATCAAATACACGAATTGAAGGATTGAAACAAAATCTATCGTAGAGACGCAATGCATTGCGTCTCTACGGGAATACTAAACAATAACATTGGAAAACTTTTTACAGGCAATAGATTCATTAACCATACGATTTGCACTTGCGGCAGTGTTGCTGCCATTGCTTGCCTTTGTGGTAAATGTTTGTTTGCCGGGTAAAAACAACAAGGTCGCCGGCTGGATATCTACACTGGCCATACTGACAAGCGCTGTGTTTTCTGTATTTGTCTTTTCTAAAGTTTGGAACCAGCACCAGGTACATCAGCAGCAATTGTGGTTTACGATAGGCGAAACCAAAGTATATGCAGGCATATTGCTGAACAACCTTTCCGTTTTAATGCTGTTGCTGGTTTCGCTTATTGCATTACCGGTGCACATCTATTCCACCGCTTACATGAAAAAGGATGAGAGCAGCAAACGCTACTTTGCCTACCTCAGCTTCTTTTGCTTTAGCATGCTCGCGTTGGTGGTGATCGATAATTTGATCCTTTTCTATATTTTCTGGGAACTGGTCGGCTTTTCATCTTACCTATTGATCGGCTTCTGGTTTACCCGCTCTAAAGCCGTTTTGGCTAATAAAAAAGCGTTTATCATGAACAGGATAGGGGATATAGGTCTGCTGGTGGCAATAGCTATCCTGTTTTCTGTTTACCATACTTTTGACATCGACCAGTTATTTGGGGCTAATGCATTGGTCCGGTCGACCACTTTTGAACTACCCGGTGGATGGCAGTTTGTAGCTTTCGGAGGGATTGCATTAGCGGTCGCCGCTAAGTCTGCACAATTTCCGTTACATACATGGTTGCCCGATGCGATGGAAGGCCCGACATCGGTATCCGCACTCATACACGCGGCAACAATGGTGGCGGCAGGCGTATTTTTATTAGGTAGGGTTTACCCCGTATTTACAGAAGTTGAGTTAACCATACTGGTTATAATCGGTGCATTTACTGCATTTATGGCGGCGACAATCGCCCTCACCCAAAACGACCTGAAACGAATCCTGGCTTATTCAACCATATCGCAATTAGGTTTTATGGTGATGGCTATGGGTATCGGCGCTTATTCATCATCACTGTTCCATTTGGCTACGCATGCCTTTTTTAAATGTTTGTTGTTCCTGGTAGCAGGTATCGTGATCCACGAGATGCAGCATGTAAAAGAGGAATATGATCTCGACATTGACCCGCAGAATGTATTATATATGGGTGGACTGGGGAAGAAAATGCCGCTTACTTTCATTACCGCATTAATCGGCGGCATTGCTCTGATCGGGTTGCCACTCACTTCTGGTTATTTATCTAAAGATGGTATTCTGATACAAGCGTTTGAATGGTCGGAAGGTAAACCTGTTTTGTACAGACTGATCCCGATCGGGGCGATGCTCACCAGTTGGCTGACGGCTTTTTATGTAACCCGCCTGATTGTAAAAGTATTTTTTGGGGAATTTAAGCTGGCACAGATCAATCCGGGCATCAAACTGCACATCAGCGACGGCGGATGGCAATATAAACTGCCGCTGGTGTTTTTAGCGGCCTGCTGTTTATTCCCTTTATTCTCGCTCAACCCATTTTTGTATGAGCATGCATGGCTGCTCAACGGATTTCCAAAAATAACCGGGCTCGACAGGGTGAACATCTATCACACCATCGTTCCAGCCGGATTAAATATTCTGAGCCTGTTTGTTATTTATTGGGCTTATGCGGTTTATGTAATGCAGAAGGCGTTACCGTTCCCTGAAGGCGGCTGGCTGTTCCGGGTATCGTATCACGAATGGTATATTGATAAGATTTACAGTAAGATAATTATTGGTCCTGTACTGGCTCTAAGCAAATCAGCCCGCTGGTCCGACGTCAATATTATCGACGGTTTTTTACATTTGCTGCAACGAATAGGTATTGCTTTTTCAAAAGTCGCCGACTGGACTGACCGCTATATCATCGACGGTTTTTTGCATCTGATAGCCTCTATCGTATTAGGCATAGGCAATTTTGCACGAAGCTTCCAGGGCGGCAAGGTGCAATACTATTTGTTTAGCATGCTGGCAATCATACTGGCTATATTTTTATTTAAAATTTTGATTTAAACTATGAGCTATGAGATTTTGGATAGGAGATATGTGGAAAGCTTAAGGCAAAAAGTTGTGCCGGGCAAATATCTCACTACTCACCACTCACCACTTAACTAATGAACATATTATCACTACTGATTTTTACCCCACTACTGTTTGGCTTGCTCATTATTGTGCTGCCTTCATCATGGCGCTTCAGTTTTAAATATATTACCCTTGTGGCTACATTGATCCAGTTGGGTCTTAGTATTACAATGTACCTGTATTTCCGGACAGGTTCTGAATATGCAGGAGTCAGCAACGAGGCTTCGTTCCAGTTTGTGCAAAAAGCGCATTGGATCAGCCTGAACCTAGGTACATTAGGCAAAATGCAAATTGATTATTTTGTCGGGGTCGATGGCATTTCAATTGCGATGGTGCTGATGAGTTCGGTGGTAATGGTGATCGCAGCACTGGCCTCCTGGGAGATCAAGAGTAACCTAAAAGGATTTTTTTGTTTATTCCTGCTTTTAAATACAGCAGTTATTGGAGTGTTTTGCGCGCTGGATTTCTTTCTGTTCTACATATTTTATGAGCTGATGCTGCTGCCGCTTTATTTCCTGATCGGGATGTGGGGCGGTGCTCGGCGTGAATATGCGGCCATTAAATTCTTCCTGTATACATTGTTTGGTTCGGTGTTTATGCTGCTGGTGATGATCGGGCTCTATTTATCGGTAAAAGACCCTGCAACCGGCGATCATACATTTAACATCATTCAGATGATGAACCCGGCCAACTATGATGCCAGTTCGATATTTGCCGTTTGGGGACATAAAACTTTACTTGGAATGCCTGCAAGGGCAGTCGGTTTTGTGGTGCTGTTTATCGCCTTTGCTATCAAGGTGCCGGTTGTGCCCTTACATACCTGGTTGCCGGATGCGCACGTTGAAGCGCCTACGCCTGTTTCCATCATACTGGCGGGTATCCTGTTAAAAATTGGTGGGTACGGTATCATTCGGATTTGTGTCGGCGTTTTTCCCGAGATCGCAGTTTCCGGAGCTTATTGGCTAGGACTGTTAGGTGTAATCTCTATCCTTTACGGCGCGTTAAACGCTCTTGCCCAACGCGATCTTAAACGATTGATCGCTTATTCCTCCGTATCGCACATGGGCTTTGTGCTGCTGGGCATCGCTTCACTAACGCCGGAGGGAATCAGCGGAGCAGTGATGCAAATGGTGAGTCACGGCTTCTTATCAACCATGCTATTCTTCCTTGTCGGCGTAGTATATAACCGTGTACACGACAGGGATATTTATCATTTCCGTGGGTTAGGATCATTAATGCCGCGATATACCACTTTCGTCATGATCGCATTTTTTGCATCATTGGGTCTGCCGGGATTCTCAGCTTTTGTAGGCGAAGCTTTTTCATTGATCGGCGCGTTTAAGTCACCATCAGTAAACGGGGCGTTACCATACTGGATGGCTGTTTGCGGCTCGGTAGGTATATTGCTGGGCGCGGCCTATTTACTGTGGACACTGCAAAGAATGTTCTTTGGGTCGCTGACACTAAAGGGCGGCGAAGTATGGAAAAGTGCGCTGACGGATTTGAACTTACGCGAAGTATTTTCACTGTTTCCATTAGCACTGCTGGCATTGGTTTTAGGTGTGATGCCTTCGTTGGTATTCGACAAGGTGAATGATTCGGTATTGGCGTTAGTGCACTTTATTGGAATGAAGTAATCCGGATGTTCGTGAAATAGTTCGTTATTTTACTCACCCCGACGACGCTACGCTGAGTCAACTAGGGCGGATAGATATTTTGAGTGAGGCTTTATGGAAAATAGTTAAATGCTGCATCCTGAGATTAAATAACCCCGACAGGGGAATGAGTCTCATACAATGTACTATTTAACTTAAAACCTATGTTCAGAAAATTATTAGTGGCTGTAAGTCTTTTTTTTATAACGATAGCAGCGCAGGCAGACGATCAGAAGATCGAATCAAAAGTTCAAAAAGTTGTGGTGTTTTTAAATGGCGCACAAGTGACACGTACAGCAATGGTGCATATTAGTCCCGGTAATTCGACATTGGTTTTTGAGAATATCTCTCCCGGAATCGATGTGCAGAGCATGCAAGTACATGCTAATGGCGAGTTTACGATTCTTTCTGTAAAACATGAGCTGAATTATTTTAATGCTCCCGGCAAACAGAAACAAATCGAAGATCTGCTAACACAACAAAAAGCTTTAAGAGATCAAATTGACTTAAAAAATGGCTATCTGTCCATTTACGAAGAAGAGGCTAACACATTGCGAAAGAATCTGACGCTGAGTCCCCAGAATGTAAACCTTGATGTAATTAAAGTTAAACAGGCCCTGGATTTTCAAACTGATCGCCTGGCTGAAATCAGAAAAAAGGAACAAGCTATTAATAACGAGGTAGCAGCCTTAAATACCGAACTACAGAAATACAACAGGCAATTAGA